>Ga0206826_1038_pt1 | contig 22147 bp, 23 predicted proteins | sample Alteio_BWOrgCont_80_FD_152636 | JGI IMG/M metagenome (GOLD analysis project Ga0206826, IMG submission 152636) | Enriched cells from forest soil in Barre Woods Harvard Forest LTER site, Petersham, Massachusetts, United States -... | ecosystem: Environmental > Terrestrial > Soil > Temperate forest >... | reverse complement strand
TTCGTTTCCCCTCTTGTCCCTCCTCTTGCTCACCCTTCGTTTGTCCTTCAATTTCCTCAAGGGTGTGGGCTTGGGTGATATCGAATTCGGCTGCGGCGGTGCGGCGGAGGGATTCGAGATGGGCGCCTGAGCCTTGAAGCTGGCCCATTTCGTGGGCTACTGAACGCATGTAGGTTCCAGATGACACGCGGGCACGGAAGCGGGCGCGATCGCCTTCGAGGGCAAGAATGGCGAATTCCTTGATCTCGACCTGGACCGGCTTCAGGACTACCTCCTTTTGTTTTCTTGCCAGTTTGTAGGCGGGGACGCCGTGAATCTTTTTGGCTGAGAATGGTGGCGGGACTTGCTCGATCAGGCCGTGAAATGCTGCGGCTAGTTTCTGGAGATGCTCCAAACTCGGATCAACCAGGCTGGAAGTGACTGATTGCGCGTCGCCTATGGGTTCGCCATCGGCGTCGTAGGTGTTGGTGGCGAAGCCGAAGCGGATCACCCCTTCATAAGTTTTCTCGGAGGTGGTGTAGAACTGGGCCAGGCGGGTTAAACCTCCGGTGACGAGCGGGAGCACGCCTGTGGCTAGGGGATCGAGAGTGCCCAAGTGGCCTACAGAACGCTGCTGCAGGATGCGGCGCATGCGGTTGACCACGTCGTGCGAGGTCCAGCCGGCGGGCTTGTCGATGATGATGACGCCATTCATTGAGAGGATTTGGTAATTTGGTAATTGAGTAGTCGGCGATTACGGAAGGCGAGGATTCCTCAGGGGCTAAAGCCCGCGAAGATTGTGGATGGTTTACGCGGCGCTGAAGCGCCGCCCTTCCACGTCACCGCATGCCCCGAGTTCTTCCGCACTTAAAATTGCTCGATTACTAAGTTAACAGACTTCTTATGCTTCCTCTTCGTGATGACCAGCCTCGGTACAGCACTCCGTGGGTGAATTACTTTTTGATTGGGCTGAACCTGGCGATTTTCTTTTTTGAAGCGACTTTAGATCGGCAGAGCCTTAATTTGCTGATTGATCAGTTCGGCGTGGTGCCATCGCATGTGGCGCGTTTTCTGGCTGGGTCGCCGAGCTACCCGCTGCCAGCGATTGTGCTTCCCTTCTTCACGTCTCTGTTTCTGCATGGGTCGTGGCTGCATGTGATTGGAAACATGTGGTTCCTTTATATTTTTGGCGACAATGTCGAGGACTACCTGGGACATTTTAAGTACCTGGTGTTTTATATGCTCACGGGCGTGCTTGCGATGGCCACTCATGTAGCGATGACTGTGCACTCGACGGCGCCGGCGGTCGGCGCCAGCGGAGCCATTGCGGGAGTGCTGGGAGCTTACTTTGTTCTTTATCCCAGGGCGCGAGTGCTGACGTGGTTCTTCGAGCTTATTTTTTTATTTCTCTGGATACCAGCGTGGATCTGGCTGGGACTCTGGTTCCTAGGGAATTTTTTGAGCGGGACTGCAACCGCACTTGCGGTGCACCGGCAGAACATGGGAGGCGTAGCGTTCTGGGCGCACGTGGGCGGATTCGTTTCCGGGGCGTTGATGATCAGGCTGTTTCCTGAGCGGTCGCGGAGGTATCCGTATGCTTACCAGTAGGTTTGCGGGGAGAATCAGACTCTGTCGCACGCGCCGACATCTGTGGGGTTGTCGGCGAGTTGCATAGATCCTTCGGCCCGCAAAGGACGCGGACCTCGGGATGACAAGGCTTCTTTTTAGCGGAATGCTTTCCGCCTCTACTTCTTGGGGCGCGATTCTGGGGGGACCAGACCTGACAGCCGGTAATAGCCGACTAGCTGGCCGTAGTGTTCGCCGGAGTGCTCGATGAAGCCGTAGGCGAAATCAGAGACGCGGACCTTCTGGTTGGCGAAGGGATCGACGATGAAGTCGGACATTCCTTTATCGCCTTTGGCTTTGATGGCGGCGGCTCCGTCGGCAAAAGCCTTTTTCACGAAGGCAACCACGTCGGCTTTGGTTTTGTATTGGTCGCGTTTGGGGTCTTCTTCAGCTGGCGGCTTCTGGCCGAGAGCTAGATTGGTGAAGAAATAATTTGCGTTGGCGGCGTGGAGGAGTTGCATGGCGAAGGTGCGCTGGGCGGGCGTGGGCTTGAAGTCGTATTTGTCCTCGGGGAAATCCTCGGCCATGGCGATTAGTTTTCGGCCAATATCGTTCCAGGCGGCGAGCACGGCCTGCGACGGACTGTCGGCGGGCTTTACGGCGGCGGCTTGCTTCATGGCGTCCTGGGCGTAGGCCGGGAAAGTGAGGATCGTTGTGGCCAAGAATGCGGCCGTGAGCACCAACTGGTTTCGCATGGTTCCTCCGGTATTGTCTGAATCGGCGAGCGCAATCTTAGTCTTACTTTTTATTTGTGTAAACGGGGGAACTGTGGGGCATTGAAATAAATTCTTAAACACAGAGGGCACAGAGGTACACAGGGTAGATCTGTTTTGTTATCGGGTTACAAAATTCCGGGTGACGTCGGATGGTTGGGCTGGTTTGGCGCGGGCTCCCGGTCGTCAGGCGACGATGAGCGGGAGATCCCACGCTCCGCCTGAAGAACGGCTGTGCTCGGGATGACGCCATTCTGAATCATGCGAGGTCAAACTACATCAACGGCAAGGTCAGAAGCGGCGGACAGGAGTGTCCGTCCCACATGGTCTGTGCACCCACACAACCTGTCAAGGGTGCTACACACCATTCGGGCGCTGGCGAATTAGCGAGAGGAATTCGGAGCGTGTTTCTTCTTCGTTGCGGAAGCAGCCCAGCATGGAGGAGGTGACGGCGGCGGAGTGCTGCTTCTCTACGCCGCGCATCATCATGCAGAGATGGCGGGCCTCGATTACTACTCCTACGCCTTGCGGTTCGATTACTTTTTGAATGGTCTCGGCGATCTGGGTGGTGAGGCGCTCCTGAATTTGCAGGCGGCGGGAGAACAGTTCGACCAGGCGCGGGACCTTGCTTAGTCCGATCACCTTGCCGTTGGGGATGTAGGCAACGTGCACTTTGCCGAAGAACGGGAGCAGGTGATGCTCGCAGAGGCTGAACATTTCTATGTCTTTGACGATGACCATTTCGTCGTAGGTGACGGTGAAGAGCGCGCCTTTGAGCAGGGCTTCGGGATCTTCGGTGTAGCCGCGGGTGAGGAACTGCAGCGACTTGCGAACGCGCTGGGGAGTTTGCAGAAGACCTTCGCGTTGCGGATCTTCGCCCAGACGGACGAGCATTTCCTGGACCAGGTCTTCGAAGCTGGCGCTGGTTAGAGTTGGTTGTTCGGTGGTTTTCATGGCGGTATTCATCCAATCGTTAGTAATTGCGATTATCTCAGGGCTTCTGATTTGCCCGCGTACTCGAAGGAATTCATCATGGTTTCTTCGAGCCGTACTCTTTCCAGATGCGCGGAGTGGAAGCCGCGCTGCACTATTTCGTAGATCTGGATGCAGAGATTCTCGGTGGTGGGCACTTCATTGGTGAATTCCTTTATCGTATTTAGATTCTCATGGCCGTAGCGGGCGAGCACTTCCCTTTCGATGAAGCCGTCGAGATCGGTGAGGTTGCAGACCATGCCGGTTTTTTCGTCGACCGGGCCGCTTACTGTCACCTCGACGATGTAGTTGTGGCCGTGTCCGTGCGGATTGTTGCATTTGCCGTAGGTCGACTGGTTCTCTGCTTCCGACATGGCTTCGCTGTGCAGGCGATGCGAGGCGGAGAAGAGATAGCGGCGTGAGAGGTAGGCTTTCATCTGCTTTCCCTGAGAACAACCTTTAACACAGAGGGCACTGAGGCACACAGGGTAGAACTGTCTTTTCTCGTCATGCTTCTCCGTAGAAATCTACGAATAGGTCTGACGTTTCATACACCCGCACTCGGTGCAGTTTTGCGCGCTCGAGCTTGGTCGACAGGCGCTGCCAGATCGCAATGGCGATATTTTCCGTGGTCGGGACTTGATGCGTGAATTCCGGGACTTCTTTGTTCAGGAAACGGTGGTCCATGGCGTCGAGCACTTCGCGATGCATGACTTCCTTGAGTTGTTTGAGGTCGACTACGAATCCCGAGCGCGGATCGACTTCGCCTTTCACCGTGACTTCGAGCGTGTAGTTGTGGCCGTGGCCGTTGGGGTTATTGCATTTGCCGAAGATGCGGCGGTTCTCTTCCGGACTGAACGCCGGGTTGTGGTAATAGTGCGATGCGGAGAATTCGGCTTTGCGCGTGAGGTAGACCATAAGAAACAGTTGCCAGTTGTCAGTGGCCGGTTGCCAGTAAGGACCTTTCGTCGGAATATTTACGGCCCTTCCAAGGTACCTTGCCGGTTGCGTGTGCGCTCTTCGAGCGCAGCAATAGATACGAGAATAGAGGGAGTCCCAAAAAGGCGAAGACATCGGCGTCCCAGGAAAAATGGGCTCGGCGGATTCGCTTCAGAAACAATGCGTACAGGATTCCGGCGAGGATTCGTGCTGCGGCGGCGGGTTGCTCGCGCCCGCGCAGAGTCGCGGAGACGGCGATGGCGGCACTGGCTGCGATTAGGACGAACTCGATGGTGCGCAGCGTGGCTAGTCTTGCTGGCGTGGGGAATAGGAGCGCTAGATTCTTGGTCCAGCCTTCGCGGAGTTGGGCGAAGCTGCGATACATGCGGGTCTGGACTGCATCGGCGGCGTAGCGAAAGAATATTTTTCTGCCGGATTGTTTTACGGCGCGGGCTAGAGCTACGTCTTCGAGCAGGTTTGCAGCTACGGCGGCGTGTCCACCGACAGCGTCGTAGGCTTCGCGGGTGATCAGGATGTACTGGCCGTTAGCGGCTGCTGCGGGCGAGTTGGGATCGCTTACCTGGGATGGGCGATAGCTGGCGGCCAGCTCGGCGAAGATCACGGGCATGATGGCTTTTTCCCAGAAACTTTTAACGATTTGTTCGGGGGAGTAGGAGAGCAGGGATGCCTCGTGACGCTTTGCTTCTTCGAGGCTGAGCGCGAGAGAGCCGGGCAGGTGGATGGTGTCGGCGTCGGTGAACAGCAGCCATTCGCCGCGAGCGGCGCGGGATCCGGCGGTGACGGCGTTGTTTTTGCCGGTCCAGCCTGGGGGGAGTGGGGCGGCCTCGATTACTCGGACTTGTTGGTTTGAGAATGACAGAGCTATTTCGCGAGTGCGGTCGGTGGAGTGGTCGTCGACCACGATGATTTCAAGAGTCACGCCAGCCTGGGTGGCGAGAGACTGAAGGCATGGGCCGAGACAGGCTTCTTCGTTGCGCGCCGGGACGATGACCGAAACCGCGGGTCGAGCGAGAGCTTGAAGTGTCGCAGGCATACGTCGAATCCTTTATTATAGCTGGGTGCGACGCATCTTTTTATTCTTCACGCGTGTTGCCGGTGCGATGGCAACGGCCTTCCTGGTTATTATTCTGCTCGCGAGCCTGGCGCTGTCTGGCTGCTGGAGCGGGTCGCGGCCGTCGCGGATTGGGATGGCAGCTCCGGATTTCACGGTGCGCGACTCTGAGCGCGCCGTTAGGCTGAGTCAGCTCAAGGGGCAGGTGGTGGTGTTGAATTTCTGGGCGACGTGGTGTCCGCCCTGCATTGAGGAAATGCCGTCGCTGGTGCAGATGCAGGAGCGGATGAAGCCGAAGGGCGTGACGGTGCTGGCGGTTAGCGTGGATGCGGATGAGAATAGCTATCGACGTTTTCTGCGAGACCACAACGTAAGTCTGCTTTCAGTACGCGATGCCGATCAGAAGAGTAATGAATTGTATGGGACGTTCAGGTTCCCTGAGACGTACGTTATCGATCGCAATGGGGTGGTGCGGCGGAAGTTTATTGGAGCGGTCGATTGGATGGATCCGGAGGTTATTGATTTTCTGGGGAAGCTGTAGGCCCACGATCATAGTTTTACGTTGCGCAAGCGCAGGGCGTTGGTGATTACTGAGACTGAGCTGAAGCTCATGGCGGCGGCAGCGAAGATCGGACTTAGCAGCAGGCCAAAGAATGGGTAGAGGACTCCGGCTGCGATGGGGACGCCGATTGCGTTGTAGACGAAGGCGAAGAAGAGATTCTGCCGGATGTTGCGCATCGTCGCCTGGCTTAGTTTGCGGGCGCGGAGGATTCCGGTCAGATCGCCTTTGACCAGCGTGATGCCGCCGCTTTCGATCGCAACGTCGGTGCCGGTGCCCATGGCGATGCCTACGTCGGCTTGCGCGAGCGCGGGGGCGTCGTTGATGCCGTCGCCGGCCATCGCGACTACTCTTCCCTGCTCTTGCAGCTTGCGGACGATTTCCAGCTTTCCTTCGGGTAAGACTTCTGCCTCGAATTCGTCGATGCCCAGGGTCTTTGCGATCGACTCGGCTACGACGCGATTGTCCCCGGTGAGCATGACGATGCGGATGCCCTGGGCGCGGAGTCCGCTAATTGCGTCTGCAGTGGAGGGCTTGATCGGGTCGTCGATGGAGATGTTTCCGGCGTATTTCCCATCAATCGCCACAAAAATTTGCGTGGCGCCCGGACCGCCGATTTGGAAGGTCGCCGTCTTGCGTTGCCCAAGGGCTCCGACCTCAACCATGAGAGTGCGATTGCCGACGGCTACCGGTCTGCCGTCCACAACACCTTGAATGCCTTTTCCCTCTGAGTAAAGAAATTCCGTTGGCTCAGAAAGTTTTAACTGGCGATCCTGTGCGCCTCGCACGATTGCCATTCCCAACGGATGTTCGCTGGCCCGTTCGAGGCTGGCGGCGACGCGCAGGACTTCTCGCGGATCAAGCCCCGCTGCCGCCGTACTTCCCAGCAATTGCGGCTTGCCTTCGGTCAGCGTTCCGGTTTTGTCGACGACCAGCGTATCGACTTTTTCGAGAACCTCAAGCGCTTCGGCATTCTTGATGAGCACGCCGGCTCGCGCTCCTCGGCCTACGCCGACCATGATTGCCATGGGCGTGGCGAGCCCGAGGGCGCAGGGGCACGCGATGATGAGGACTGCGACCGCGTTTACGAGTGCATGCGCGAGGCGCGGTTGCGGACCGAGCAACGACCAGGCGAGAAACGTGATTACGGCGACTGCGACCACGATGGGGACGAACCATTTCGCAACGCGGTCCGCAAGTTGCTGGATGGGGGCGCGGCTGCGCTGGGCCTGGCCTACGAGTTGCACGATGCGCGCAAGCAATGTGTCGCGTCCGACACGTTCGGCGCGCATGACGAAGGAGCCGGTGTTGTTGATGGTGGCGCCGATGACTTTGCTGGCTGGTGGTTTTTCGACCGGCATAGACTCGCCGGTGATCATGGACTCGTCGACGGTGCTGCGGCCTTCGAGGAGGACGCCGTCTACCGGGATTTTTTCTCCCGGGCGCACGCGGAGGCGGTCTCCGGGCTTGACCTGCGCGAGAGGAATATCATCTTCGGTGCCGTCGGGAGCGAGCAGGCGCGCCGTTTGAGGACTTAGGTTGAGCAGTGCGCGAATCGCTGCGCTGGTGCGGCTGCGGGCGCGCAATTCCACGACCTGGCCCAGCAGGACCAGGGTTGTGATGGCGGCGGCTGCTTCGAAATAAATGTCAGGATAGCCACCCATGCCGCTGCCGCGCAGAGACGCAGGAAAAATTCCGGGCGCGATGGTCGCGATCACGCTGTAAACGTACGCAACGCCTGTGCCCAGGCCAATGAGAGTGAACATGTTCGGGCTGCGGTTGACCAGGGAGGTCCAGAACCTCTGGAAGAACGGCAGGCCGCACCAAAGGACGACCGGGGTGGCGAGGAGGAATTCGAGCCAAGGGAGACCCCAGCCCCAGAGAAAGAACACGTGGCGGTGCCCGGCAAGTGTGTCCACCCGCCGCACAAAGAAGCCCGGCCAGAGCATACTGCCCATCGCAATGACCAGCAGCGGCACAGTGAGTACAGCGCCGACCCAGAAACGGCGGGTCATGTCGCGCAGTTCGGGATTTTCTTCGGCCGATGCGGTGACGATGCGGGGCTCGAGCGCCATGCCGCAGATCGGACATGCGCCGGGAGCTGGGCGCACGATCTCCGGATGCATGGGGCAGGTGTATTCGGTGCGCGTCGTCGCGGTCGGGAGGTCTGGTTCGAGCGCCATTCCACAGGTGGGGCACGCGCCGGGTTTGCTTTCGCGAACCTCGGGGCACATGGGGCAGACAAACGTGACGGGGACTGTGCTTGGTGCGGCCTGAGCCTGAGGCCGGTCCGGTTGCGGCACGGTCGGTTTTGCGGCGCCCAGCATGACCAGTCCAGGGGGGCGAACAGCCGCGGTGGCTCCCAGATATTTTGCCGGGTCTGCTTTGAACCTCTCCAAACACGGGGCGCAGCAAAAGTAGTGGTTCCTTCCGTCGTGCCCGTAAACGTGTTTCGCGGTCGCGGGATTTACATTCATTCCGCAAACCGGATCGCGTTCGAGTCCGCCCGCTTGGTCTGATGGATTTGTGGACATTCAGGTGTCTGATTCCTCAAGTGCTAAAGTCCCCATCGATTTGTGGTCTTCACGCGGCGCTGAAGCGCCGCTCTCCCACATTGCTGGCACGTCACAGCACGCCATTGGGGCAAGCTACACTACGTCTTCGATGGACAATGCTTTATATTGGATTCAGTCCGGCGGACGAGGCTGGGCATGTGCTTTCATTATCGATTGGCAGCGAAGGATTATCCCATGACTTATCTGGATGTGGTTTTTCGCTATGGAGCGGCGCCTGGCGAGAACGAATTGCGGGCGATCGATGGCATGCGCGAGGTGTATGGAGTACGGCGGGTGGACTTCAACGAAGCAGAGCGAACGGTGCGGGTAGAATTCGATGCTTCTCGGCTGAAGACGGACGCTGTGGCCCGGCTCTTGCGCCAGGCCGGAGTGGATGTGCGGGAACCTTTGACGTTGGTGTAGTTGCCAGCGAAAGCGAGGGTGGGGGAGGGCTTCCGCTGGCGCGATTTAGTGAATGCAAGGGGCGCCCAAGAAAACCTCTGGCCGAAGTCGTCCTTGGAACGCCCCGTTGCGCGCCACTTCGTCTGGGCTTTACATAAGCATCTGGCGTGCCGTCCTAAGCCACTCAAAATACAAGCGGGTTCCCTGCCCTGCTTTGTAGGAATTGCTCTGAGCCGGGAAAGATTTACGTCGGGCGCGGAACACGCTTTAATTGCTGGGACGAAGGCCTGACGAAGCCTGTGGAAAAGGTTAAACGCCTTAATTGCCAAGGCATTTCATACAGTAGGCGGAAGACCTTACAGCAACGTTTTTGGGTGACGTTCGCAGCAGGTGCGGACTTCCGCTATAATTCTTGAACAAGTTTTCCTGCCGAGGCAAGTCTGCGCCCTTAGCTCAGCTGGATAGAGCGTCTGGCTACGAACCAGAAGGTCGGGAGTTCGAATCTCTCAGGGCGCACCATCTTACATCCACTTTTTACGGCCAGTTGCGGCCTCGCGGTTTTCCCCTCCAAACATAGCGGGTCGGGGCTTTCCTGCCTTCACCGACACAGGTCATTCCAAACCTCAAGATCTTCCAGCGTCAGGTCGAGGGCGGTCGGTGCGGGAGGATCCCACAACTAATTTTCAGGCACAGGGTTCCTATTGGCCGAGGGGTTCTGACTCGTGATCTTGAGACAGAATCCCGGTTAACCACTGAGGCGCTCTATGAGGCTGAATCGTATCGTTCTAGTGATTTTGGTCGCGATTTCCGCAACAACACTTGCCGGAGCGCAAGAGCAGAACGAGTGGGTTCCTCAGAGTATTGAGACCTTACAGCGAAGTGCGTCCTCGAAAACCAAGTTCACCTTTGACCACTCGATGCTGGTCTTGGCGTCGAAGCTGGAACCGGACGACGAGGACCTCCGCCGCGTGATCGCAGGGGTGAGTGGGATCTCGGTTCGCAGGTATCATTTTCCGGGATCCTGGCAATACGATCAGCAGGCTGTAAGTTCCGTGACCGAGGAATATCGTTCGGCGGGCTGGAAACAGTTGATGAATAGCCACGAGAAGGCAGGAGGGCCTGGGGCGACCGATCTTTGGGTTCGCCTGCAGAACAACGCGATTAGCAATGTCGCGATTCTGCTTGCCAGCTCGAATGAGGTGAACTTCATCGTGGTTTCCGGGTCCATCAGCCCGCTCGATCTCTCCCATCTCGGCGGACATTTTGGTATCCCGAAGATCGAAGGTGGAGTGGTCGTGCCAAAATGAAAAGAATCCTCAACATTTGGAAAGCTATTGCGGCGTGGGTCAAGAGCCTTCACGGGGACGCCGCTCTTGATTCCCTGCGCAATGTGTTGGCGGTCGTCGGAGGCGCGACGATTTTAGCCGATTTCGACACGATAAAGGTTTGGCTTGTTCTGCCGATGCTTGGCTTTGCTTTTCTTATTTGGTTTCTCGATTACGAGCGCCATTTTCATGGACAGACCGTAGAGGAAGCAAAGGCCCCGCAATAATCCTTGCTTAGACCTGCGCGACTCGCTCTCACGCCGGAATAAGGCCAACGCAGAAGCCTGTTTGCAAAGAAAATGTTACGGAGTTTCCTTTGGCTGGTCCGTTTGCAACGCAAGCCAGGAGCGGCGATGGGGCGGCGTCCTAGTAGATAATAGCTCGCGGCGGGGATGGGTTGCTTCTCTACTACTTTCTGATAGTCTTGGTCAGCCCTGTTGTTCCTTTTGGCTGTGTCTTGCAAGCTGTTTCTGTCACTGACCGGAAAAGTTCTCCGGAACCCGGGTCGCGCGCCATGTCGAAGGTCATCGAACAGGATCTATCGATCCTGTCGTCATCGAAACAAGGATTGATCTATCTTACCGTCAACGACTGGGCCCTGGTCGCCGATAAGGCAAGCCGGGTCCGGTTCAAGAAGGGTGAGGTCCTAGTGCAAAAGGGCAGGACGGGGGTTGGGGTCTATCTCCTGCTCAAGGGAACGGCCCGGGTACAAATTCCTCCGAACACTGCGACTCCGGTGATCGGGCCGGGCGAGATTTGCGGAGAGATGTCGTTTCTGGAAGATGCGTCGGCCAGCGCCAGCGTGATCGCCGAAGGCGAGGTTGAAGCCTATCACCTTGACCACTCCACGTTGCAAAGCTTGTTTGAGCTGTTTCCCCACCTCGCATCACGCTTCTACCGGTCATTGGCGACGAACCTGTCCCGGCGCCTTAGGGACGTGATCGGGGCCCGTCCGGAAGCGCCCAAGAAATAAAAAGCGTCCCGGAACTCTTTCGAGTCTCGGGACGCCCGAACAGCCCTCCCCAGAACTGCTCAAGGCTTACGTTAGCGGCAGTGCGGCAGGTTTGTGAATCCCACTTCTGTGCCACGCGATGGCACGAGACGGCTCTGAGACCCTCGCTTCAGAGATCTACCGACGTGGTAGTCTCGCTCGCTCCCCTTTCAATCTCGCCTGCGATTACCGCAGTAACCCTTCAGCGGGGATTACCGTTGACCCCCACTGGTCCCGCTCCTTACATTCACCACAGGGGGTCGTATGAAGGATATTCATGAGGTATTGCGGCAGAAGCAGACCAAGTACGCGGCGCTGGGAAAGCAGATTGAGATGCTCCAGCAGGCGGCGGAGAAGCTGCGTGAAGTGGCTCCCCTGCTCGCGGAAAACGACGAAGAGGATAACGCAGTATTGATGGAAGTCGATGAGACTTCCGACAGCATGGCGGCCAAGGCGGGCGCGTCTGGTTCAGGCGCGGCAGCGTCCAAAGCAGCCCGGCCTGCGGCACCCCGCTGGCCATAATCTCGCCGCTGTAGGGCGAGCATTTTGTTATGACCCTTCTGGCATTGCTGGTTTCGACTGACGATTCTGCCTCCGAGATCCTGGGCCGGGTTCTGCCGGCCATGGGGATCGTGGCGGAGCGTTTCAGCGATCTCGCTACCGCGATCGACCGTCTGCAACAGCAGAGGTTCGATGCTCTGGTGGTTGACTTCGACGACCCAGACGCTGCTGGTCGAGTGCTCGACGAAGCCCGCAGGCTGAATTCTGGCGACGCTCCGGTCACAGTGGCCCTGGTCGCGGAACATAGCAGAGCCCGCGCTATTCTTAGCAACGGGGCTCACTTCGTTTTGTACAAGCCTCTTTCCGATGACAGGGCCAAAGCCGGGCTGCGCGCCGTGGCGGCTCTGTTGAATCGTGAACGACGCCGCGCTTACCGCGTTCCGGTACAAGCTCCTGTCGAAATTACTTTGCCCGATAGTCGGAAAGCCGAGGGCATTCTGCTTGACTTGAGCGAAACCGGAATGGATGTTCTCACCGCTGAACCGCAGGCTCCGGGGTCGCTGCTGAATTTCCGCTTCCAGTTGCCGGATGGAACCCTTGAAGTTGACGCTCACGGGCAGGTGGCGTGGGCGAACCCCAACGGACAAACCGGAGTCCATTTTCTTGATCTGGAAGAGTCGATAAAGGCTCAGCTTAAAGTCTGGCTGCATGCCGCCGCAGTGACGAATGGTGCCGGACCCGATGAAGCGGTTCCGCACTGCAAGCTCACCGATCTGAGCCTGGGCGGGTGCTATTTGGAAAGTGATTCGCCGTTTCCGGAGCGGGCGCTGGTCGACCTTTGCCTGAAAACCGGAGACGTGGCGGTCCATACTGAGGGCATGGTTCGGGTGACGCATCCGGGGCATGGCATGGGATTGGAGTTCCCTTCGCGCACGCCGGAGCAGCGATCCCAGGTGGAAAATCTGATTAACTTTCTGCGCAGTTGTCCGGAATCCACGCCGGAACTGATTATTTCGCCGCGCGCTCTGACCGCCGACCTGAGCCAATTCGAGCACGCTCCAGAATCCGCGGAAGACTCGACTGCGGAGCCGCTGGAAGATCCCTTGCTCGAACTGCTACGGCAAGGGTCTTCTCTGCAACAGGATGACTTCCTCGACGAACTTCGCCAGCAACGGTCGGGCGAGAGCGTCGCGACGGCCGGGCCTTCTGACAAACCTTCCGCTGGCTCCATCACCTCGTAACTATCAACTCTTACTTTAAGAAAAGCCTCTCGCGTTAAGTAGTTTGGGGTCTTGTGGAGTGGCGTGAGGGCAGGATATCGGCCGGGCAGAGAGAGCGGCGAGGCACGCGAGAGGCTTGGGAGAACTGTTTCCGGAGGGTGAAGAACCCACGCCCCGTCTCTGACGCGGGTCCTCCAGCTTCCGTGGTCTGTTCCCCTATGCGAGTACCGTAGCTGAACGCTGTTGCACGACGGTTTCAGAAATATTAAATCTCGGTTAAATACGAGTGGGCGGCAGCGCGTCCGGCTTCTTGACTGAAGTGCCGAAATTCTTCAGATAAGCTTCGTGCACCGGTTTCGCCCTTGTGCGAACATGTACCCGACACGAAACAGCGACTCCGCGGGGACGCTGGTGGGAGCGAAGCTGGCGGGAAACGCAAAATCCAGAGGTGAGTCTGGTTCTAACGATGTCCCGCGCAAGGTCTCGGGCAACGCACGCCGCCGCAGCCCGGCGTGGGCTCCGGTTATTTCGATCGCGGTTGCGGCATTCGCGGTTGAAACTCCTTTCTTTTTCCTCGGCACACCTTCCGGACATGACGTCGAGTTCCATCTGTACTCGTGGCTGGAAGTTCTCTCGCAATGGAAACTGGGCATCGTCTATCCTCGCTGGGGGGCCTTGGCGAATTTCTCGTATGGAGAGCCGCGTTTCATCTTCTATCCTCCGGCGTCCTGGACGTTGGGAGCGGCAATTAGCGCAATCTTTCCGTGGACGCTGGCCGCGAGCATTTACATCTGGCTTGTCCTGTTGGCCGCGGGCGTGTGCATGTATGTGCTGGCTCGGAAATGGCTCGACCGGGGTGACGCGACTTTTGCGGCTGTGCTGTACGCCATCAATCCTTATCATCTGGTGATCGTGTATTGGCGGAGCGCTCTGGCTGAACTTCTGGCCAGTTCTTTGCTGCCGCTGCTGCTGTTGCTGTTGTTGCGGGCAGACGAAAAAGGTCGCCGCGTCACAGTCTATCTCGCGCTGCTGCTTGCGTCCGCTTGGCTGATGAATGCTCCTGCGGCAGTGATGATCCATTACTCTTTGGCTTTATTGATGTTGGTGATTGCCTGGCAGCGGCGCTCGCCGCGCATTCTGCTGGTGGGAACCATCGCGGTGATTCTTGGGGCTGCGCTCGCTGCGGTCTACTTGTTGCCTGCGATCTACGAACAGAAGTGGGTCACTATTGCAGAGGCTGTTTCCGCCGGGTCCCGGCCGCAAGACAGTTTTCTGTTTAGTCACACAACCGACGCGGATCACGATGCTTTCAACCGCGTGATTTCGTGGATTGCAGTCGGCGAGATTCTAATGACAGTTGCGGCGGCGTGGACCGCACGCAGTTGGCGTGGCCGAAATCGCACTCTTTGGTATTCGCTAGTGATCTGGGCCACAGCATGTTCGCTGCTTATGCTCTCGATCACGCACGGGTTATGGAAAGTTCTTCCCAAACTTCAGTACATGCAGTTCCCCTGGCGCTGGATGCTGTGTCTGGGCGTTCCCTTCACTTTGCTGATCGTGATGGGTGTGCGGCAGTGGACCGCGCGCATCGCGATCTACCTGGCCCTTTTGGGCGTGCTCGCCTTCGGGTGGCATCACTTCCAGGCGCCGTGGTGGGACCACGCGGCCGATCTGCGCGAAATGCAGGACAACATGGCGGCGGGTGCCGGCTACGAGGGCGTCGACGAATATGCGCCTGTCGGCACCGATCCTTCGTCAGTCTCGAAAGACGCTCGCCGCGTCGCCGTCGATGGACCGGCTCATGCCGCGATTCATGTTTCCCAATGGACTCCAGAGTTCAAGCTGTTCACGGCAGAGATGTCAGCGCCGGACGATCTAGCTTTGCGCCTGTTCAACTATCCGGCATGGCGGGTTGAAGTGAACGGGCACGAAGTGCAGACCGGCGCGCGCGAGGTCACGGGGCAGATGCTGGTTCCCGTGGAAGCGGGAGTGAATCGAGTGCAGATCAGTTTAGTTCGTACCCGGGATCGCACGGCTGGTGGATGGATCTCGCTACTGGCGTTGGTCCTGGCGTTCGTGTTGTGGAAACTTTCTCCCGCTGGATGAGAGTTTTCGGGAGGTTCGAGAATTAGGTTCGCTAAGATGAAATGGTGACGCGAAAGGTTCTCATTGCAACTTCGAATCCCGGCAAGCTGCGCGACTTCGCCGGTGCTGCCCTGCGCCACGGCGTTGAAATCGCGGGCGTTCCTGGCTTCTCTTCCCTGCCCTCGGTTGTGGAAGACGGCCTGACGTTCGAGGCCAACGCGCGCAAGAAAGCTGAAGCCTACAGCCGCTACGTTCCCGGAGAAACGGTGGTAGCCGACGACTCTGGCTTGGAGATTGACGCTTTGAAGGGCGCGCCCGGTGTGCATTCCGCGCGCTACGCCGCCGACCAGCCCGCCGAGGCCGAAGCGAACACCGATGACGCGGCCAATAACAAGCGGGTCTTGCGAGAGCTAACGGGCATTCCATCGGCCCAGCGTACGGGGAGGTTTGTCTGCGTGCTGGCCGCGGCGCGCGAGGGCAAGACTCTGGCGACGTTTCGAGGCACGGCTGAAGGAATCATCCTCGACGCCCCGCGCGGGACGAACGGGTTCGGATACGATCCGTTGTTCTATTTTCCATCGATCCAGAAGACATTCGCCGAGCTAAGCGCCGAAGAGAAGTCGAAGTACAGTCACCGCGGCGCCGCGTTCCGTGAGTTCCTCGCATGGTGCGGACGTTCTGACAGTTAACAACGAGGCGGACTGCTTCTTGACTTCGTTTCTGTCGCCGCTGGATAATAAAAAGTTCTTTTGTCGCTGTCGAAGCATCAAGGTTGAGTCATCCAGCAGAATCATACGAACTTGTAAGGAGCGATTTGTGGCGTCCGTAGCCAGTTCTACTGCTCCAGTGGTCGCGAAGAAAGCCGTACATGGCGTGGCGCCTCTGCGCGCCGGCAAGGGCGTTTCATTTGTTTTGCGCCGACTGCATTCGCTATCCGGGATCGTTCCCGTGGGCGCGTTCTTGTTCGAACACATTCTGATTTCCAACTCTACTGCGATCACGGGGCCTGACGCCTACGCCCGCCAGGTGAGCTTTCTGGCAAATCTTCCGCTGGTCTTCTTTCTTGAATTGTTCGGGATCTGGCTGCCGATTGCGTTCCACGCGCTCTACGGCTTCTACATCTGGTTCCGCGGCGATGGAAATACGATGGAATATCCCTGGACCGGCAACTGGATGTATACGGCCCAGCGCTGGACCGGCGGCATCGCCTTTGTCTACATTCTCTGGCATACGTGGACCATGCGCTTTACCGGCGTGGACCTGCACGCCTTCCCTAACGCTTCGTTCGGCAAGGTGCAGGCGGAAGTTTTGCAGACTCCACTGTTCATTTTTTATCTAGTGGGCTTGATCGCGGCTTCGTGGCATTTCGCCTACGGCATCTGGCTGTTCTCGGCGAAGTGGGGCATCGTGTCAGGGGAGAAAGCGCAGAAGCGGTTTCTGGCCGTCTGTCTGGTATTTTTCTTTGTCCTGACCGGCGCGGGACTGGCCAGCCTGGCTTCGTTCCGGTCGCGACAGCAGCAGCCTTATGAACCTGGCACCGCGATGGAGTCGACCCAAGCCACCGTGACCCAAGCCACAGCGACGCACGGAAAGCCGGTGAAGTGAACGATGGCGGCAGCTCCCAAAATTATTGTCATAGGCGGCGGCCTCGCCGGACTTTCTGCCGTCATCAAGATCGCCGAGATGGGTGGGAACGTCGACCTCTTTTCTATTGTTCCGGTGAAGCGCTCACACTCGGTCTGCGCGCAGGGCGGCATCAACGCAGCTAAGAACCTGAAAGGTGAAGGCGATTCGACCTGGATCCATTTTGACGACACAGTCTACGGTGGAGATTTTCTGGCCAACCAGCCTCCCGTCAAAGATATGTGCGAGGCCGCACCCGGCATCATCGATCTGCTCGATCGCATGGGCGTTCCGTTCAACCGGACTCCAGAAGGCTTGCTTGACTTTCGCCGCTTCGGCGGGACGCTCTACAACCGCACTGCCTTCGCTGGCGCGACCACGGGCCAACAGTTGCTATATGCGCTTGATGAACAGGTTCGCCGCTATGAGGCCGAAGGCAAGGTGAAGAAGTACGAGCACTGGGAATTTCTTTCCGCAGTGCTCGACGGAAACCGCGTCTGTCGCGGCATCTGCGCCATAGATCTCCGCAGCATGGAAGTTCGCACCTTTCCTGCCGATGCCATCATCATCGCCACCGGCGGCAATGGAGCCGTCTTCGGAAAATCGACAAACTCGGTGGTCTGCACCGGATCGGCGCAATCTGCGCTCTACCAGCAGGGCTGCTATTACGCCAACGGAGAGTTTATTCAGGTGCATCCCACCTGCATCCCCGGAGAAGATAAACTCCGCCTGATGTCGGAATCGGCGCGCGGCGAAGGCGGGCGCGTCTGGGTTCCGAGAACCGCTGGCGACAAGCGCGATCCGAAATCCATTCCAGAGAAAGAACGCTGGTATTTTCTCGAGGAGTGGTATCCCAAGTACGGCAACCTGGTGCCGCGCGACATCGCCACGCGCGCCATCTTCAAGGTCGTGTTCGAGCACAACCTCGGCATCGACGGCAAGCCAATGGTTTATCTCGACCTGACCCACATCGATCGCAGGATTCTCGACCGCAAGCTGGAAGGCATTCTCGAGATCTACGAGAAGTTTGTGGGCGACGATCCCCGCGTCACGCCAATGAAGATTTTTCCCGGCATGCATTACACCATGGGCGGGCTATGGATCGACTTCAAGCAGGCGACAAATATCCCGGGCATCTATGCCGCGGGCGAATGCGAATATCAGTATCACGGCGCGAATCGTCTCGGCGCGAACTCGCTCGTCTCATGCATTTATGGAGGAAGTATCGCCGGGCCGAACGCGGTGAAGTATGCCCGCGGATTGCAGGCGCTTTCCGATGGCAACGGATGCTTCGAGGCCGAGAAGAAAAAGCAGGAAGAGAGCAACGCCCTGCTCATGAACAACTCGGGCACGGAGAATCCGTTCCGGCTATGGCGAGAGCTGGGCGAACTGATGACCAAAGATTGCACCGTGATCCGTTACAACAAGAATTTGCAGCAGACGGATGCAAAACTGGTGGAGATGCTCGAACGCTTCCGCAAGGTGAATTTGAGCGACCGCACGCAGTGGGCGAACACTAGCGTGGTCTTCACCCGGCAGCTTTACAACATGCTCCAACTCTCTCGGGTGATTGCCCAGGGCGCCCGCCTGCGCGATGAATCGCGCGGCGCGCACTACAAGCCGGACTTCCCCGAGCGTGACGACAAGAATTTCTTGAAGACGACGAAAGCATACTTTGCGCCGGATGCGGACGAGCCGAAGTTTGAGTTCGAAGCGGTGGATACTTCACTGATTCCGCCGCGGCCGAGGAAATATGACGCGGTGAAGTAATTGCTATGTTTGACGAAGTTCCACGACCAAGCAAGGAGTGCGTGTTACGTAAACGGGCATGGTTTTGGGTAGGACTATCTGTCCTGTGGCTCTTGATCGGTGTGAATAAAATCGCGAGGCATCGGGACCTCGGATGGCCGACCGTTGTTGTGTGGGCTTTCTGTCTGTTGGTATGGAGCTGGCGACTCGTCGCCTCGTACCGAGACAGCGCTCAAAAGGACGATCAACTGAGAAACAGTAATGGCTAACAAATCCGTCATCATCAAAATCAAGCGCCAGAACACCCCGACTTCCAAGCCGTACTGGGAAGAGTTCGAACTCGCCCATCATCCGGGTATGAACGTGATTTCCTCGCTCATGGAGATCGCCGCCAACCCTGTTACTCGTGAGGGCAAGGCCACGACGCCGATCACCTACGACTCGAATTGCCTCGAGGAGGTCTGCGGCTCCTGCGCCATGCTCATCAACGGTCGCGCCCGCATGGCCTGCTCGGCCTTGATCGACAATCTCGATCAACCGGTTAAGCTCGAACCGTTTTCCAAGTTCCCCGTGGTTCGCGATCTCGCCGTGGATCGCAATGTAATTTTTGAGAATCTCAAAACCGTGAAGGCATGGGTTCCCATCGACGGCACTTACGATCTGGGTCCCGGCCCTCGCTTATCGCCAGAAGAGCAGGAAGCGGCTTATCCGCTTTCGCGCTGTATTTCCTGCTGCTGTTGCATGGAGGCTTGCCCCCAGTTCAACGAAGACACCGGCTTTGTAGGCGCAGCCACCATCGCGCAAGTGCGCCTCTTCAATACGCATCCTACAGGCAAAGAGCTCGCCCGCGAGCGTCTCGCCGCGCTAATGGGCGATGGAGGCATTCAGGAGTGCGGCTACGCGCAGAACTGCGTGGAAGTTTGCCCCAAGGATATTCCACTGACCCGCGCCATTTCCGAGGTAGGCGGTGCGGTCATGAAGCAAGCCATCGGTGACCTTTTCCGGCGCTGATTTTTGTCACTTTTGCCCCGATAACGCACTTCCAGCACGTCCCCCTGAGGCTAAATGCTTGCTTCAAGAGCACATGGGCCCCTCGTGATCCCGCGCTGGGATGGCGTTTCGCGTGCTCCTATCCACAGGGAACCACGCTCGCGAAAGCAGCGGGTAACCAGCGGTAACCAGGCGCGCCGCAAGGCCCGCCCGAACTATGGTAACCAGTCTCGAGTAAACAAAGGTTCGGGCGCTTGACACGATGACTTACAATGTCCGGGCGGTTGCGGGTTTGGCCGTTTCGGAAGACTGCGGAACTCATTGAGAACGAAACCACATCGTCAAATAATTCTTCTGGCCATGCTGGCTTGCCTGTGCAGCCCGCTCTCTGCGGTGACTGCTACAGCTGTCCACAAAGTCCATCATCGCCGGTTTCCCCGGCTGCATTGGACGTTGTGGCATCCCATGTTCCGTCCGTCGCATGAATCCCTTTTAGCGCAGAACGCGGAAGTCGATCGGCTGGAACTGCCTCGCATACAGGATGACGACGAGTTGGAAGCTCTGAAGGCTAGTGGAGCGCTGCAGCCCATCATCGCGGGCGAAACGCTGCGCTTTGATCCGCGCCTTGATCCTTCGCGACGCTACTGCCGTCCCTGGACGCGCGATTTTGTGCAGGATATCGCCCAAGCTTATTACAACCGTTTTCACGAACAGATTCAGGTAAATTCCGCGGTGCGCACGGTGAAGGTTCAGAAGAAACTTCGCCGGCACAACCGCAACGCGGCTCCGGCCGAGGGCGACACCGCGTCATCTCATCTCGCCGGCCTCACCGTGGATCTGCAGCGCCGCGGCATGACCCAGGACGAGATTCACTGGATGGAGCACTACCTGTTCTACATGAAGGCGATCGGTCTGGTTGAACCCGAAGAAGAGCGGCGCCAGTGGGTGTTCCACATCATGGTCTCGGGCCGCTACGCGGATTGGCGCAAAACTCAGGACATCATTCCAGTCGATCGCCCCGAGCCCACCACCATTACCGCCGACAGCCGCCCCGAATAATCGCTACCCATAATCACTACACGGTATATTGCGCTTCGCCGTTGCCAAACGACCAGTTCTCCCACGCAACTTCCACAAGACTCACCATCAGGTCTTGCGGCCGCAATCCTGGATTCTCCGCCAGAAGTTCTGCCATGCGCTTGAACAGTTTGCGTTTCTGCGCCAGCTTGCGTCCGGTCGAGAGCGTGATCTGCACGATGACGATGTTGTCTGTTCGTTGCACTCCGAGGTAGGTCGGGTCATAGATCAGACCGCTCGCCGGGTGCTCGGTTACGACCTGGAATCGGTCCTGCGCGGGCGCGTCCATCGCCTCCACTAATGCCCGGTGCACTCCATCCGCCAGAGCCTTTCTATACTCCTCAGTTTTGCCTTCGCGTAACGAGATTCGTACCAGTGGCATCTATCGCTCCTCCTGAGCTGCAAGCAACACTAGCCAATGGATGAATCTGGTCCTCAAAGCGATTCAGGCATGAAACATCGGGCATGCTTTAATGGATCATGATCGTCCTGATGGCGGGCCTTCCCGGTACCGGCAAAACTACGCTGGCCCGCGAACTGGCTGGGCGGACTCGCGGCCGAGTGCTCAACAAAGACGAGATTCGGCACGCGCTTTTTTCCCCCGACGAAATCGAATACTCTTCCCGCCAGGATGACTTCTGCCTGCAGGTCATGCTTGAAACCGCAGCCCAGCTCCTGCAATCCGATCGGGACCGTTTTGTCTTTCTCGATGGACGGACATTCTCTCGCTGCTACCAGATCGACAACGTCGTGAACGCAGCTGCCACATTGCACCAGAGCTGGCGAATCCTAGAATGCGTGTGCCCCGAGAAAGTGGCCCGGCAGCGCATCGAAGAGCAGTCCGCGTCAGGAGCGCATCCTGCCGGCAACCGTAACTTCCAGCTGTACCTCGCAGTGAAGGCTCGATTCGAAGCGATCACTTTGCCCAAGACCGTGATCAATACCGGGCAAGAGCTGCAAGCCTGCGTTGATCAAGCTCTGGCAGCGCTCCGCCGATAGTTCGGTCGCCAAACGCGCTTTCTTCCTGACGCTCGGGCCTATACAATCGTGGGCTTGCTCCGCGGACGCGTTTGCCGGAGTTCCAAACTCTATGACTCGTTGCAGAATTCTCCTGATTGCATTCTTGCTCCTTGCTGCTTCATGTGTCATTGCCCAATCCACAAACCCACCGGACATGTCCGTCAGCGCAAAAGCTCGCGCTATTCAGGAGTCCGCCATCGTCGTCGACACCCACGCCGACACACCTCAGCGCTTTCTCGACGAGGGCTTCGACATCGGCTCGACCGATCCGAACGACACGGGCCACATCAACCTCGACAAAGCCCGCCGCGGCAATCTGGGCGCGGAATTCTTCTCCATCTGGGTGGACCCTGCGACCAACCAGGGCCACTTCGCCAAGCATACATTTGATCTCATCGACTCCGTCTACGAACAGGCCGCGCGGCATTCCGACCGCATGATGATGGCTTTTTCCGTGGCCGACATCGAGCGCGCACACAAAGAGCACAAACTCGGCGCGCTGATGGGCATCGAAGGCGGTCACTCCATCGAGAACGACATGCGCCTGCTGCGCGATTACTACCGCCTCGGTGTGCGCTACATGACTCTCTCCTGGTCGAACACCAATGAATGGGCGGATTCCTCGGGCGACATCAACGACCCTAAAATTGAGCACCACAACGGTCTCACCGATTTCGGTAAGCAGGTTGTGCTCGAGATGAATCGCCTCGGCATGATGGTGGATATTTCACACGTCGCCGACAAGACGT
>Ga0206826_1039_pt1 | contig 22717 bp, 22 predicted proteins | sample Alteio_BWOrgCont_80_FD_152636 | JGI IMG/M metagenome (GOLD analysis project Ga0206826, IMG submission 152636) | Enriched cells from forest soil in Barre Woods Harvard Forest LTER site, Petersham, Massachusetts, United States -... | ecosystem: Environmental > Terrestrial > Soil > Temperate forest >... | reverse complement strand
CTTTTAGGTTCGTGCGCACCAGCGAGCATCCGCGCATCATGGCGTTGCTGAAATTCGTATTCATCGCCACCGCGCCGGACAGCTTCGCGCTGGTTAAATTCGCATTGGAAAAATCTGCGCCCACGGGCCGCGTTTCGGCATTGCCCCATCCGCCGATCAGCTCACCCCCCCGTCCCATTTCGGCGATTTTGCCGTCGCGTAAATCAGCGTCCTGAAGATTCGCGCCCATCATGCTGGTCGCGCGAAAGACCGCGCCGCGCAAATCTGCTTTAATGAGCGACGCGCCGATCAAATTCGCATAACGCAAATCAGCGGAAAAAAGCACGGCGCCGTCGAGCTTGATGCGCAGCAAATTCGCGCGCGCCAGCACCGCGCCGGTGAAATCTGAATGGGACAGGTCATGCCCCGCCAGGCTCAAACCCGAGAGATCGCAAAAACTGAAATTCGCGCGCGCGCCGCCCAGTTTGGTCTGAGTAAATTTTTCATGTCTGGCGATCACTGTCTCCAGTTCGGCTTGCGTGACGCGCCGTATCGGCTGGGAGTGCGTGGCGAGGCTCATGGCTATTTATAGCGGGCGAGGCGCGCACCTGTCGAGCGCGGGATATCGCCGGTTGAGATCTGCCGCGCCAGCTTTTTGCCAAGTTCCACGCCCGGCTGATCAAAGCAATTGATGCCCCAGATATGCGCTTCCAGATAAACTTTATGCTCGTAGAGTGCGAGCAGAGCGCCCAGCGCGGCGGGCGAAAGTTCGGGCAGGAAAACCATATTGCTTGGGCGGCCGCCAGGGAATTCGGGCGGCGCGCCATGGGCCAGGGCCGCGCTTTGTGCCAGTGCGTTGCGGCGCAGTACCTCCGAGAGTGCTGCTTCGCCCGGCAATCGATCAGCCACAACAAAATCTGTCGCGGCCAGGTCCGAGCCCTGATGCATCCATTGCATAAAGCTGTGCTGCACGGTCGAGCCAACGCCACCGAAAATAGCGGGCGCGGTGGGCACGACGCAGGCCTTACCATTCGATTCCATTTCCAGTTGCTGCAAATAAGCAGGCAGGTGGCGCAGTGCGTCGGCGTAAGGAATGATCACGCGTGTGCGGCAGCCCATGAAATTCTGCTGCCAGATATGCGCGAGCGCGAGCAGCAGCGGCAGGCTTTCCTCGGCGGGCGCTGAGGCAAAATGCTCATCCATTTTGCGCGCACCCTGTTGCAATTGCTCAAATTGCTGCGGTCCGAAGGTGAGCAGAATGGGAAAGGCCACGCCGCCCCACAGGCTGAAACGCCCGCCCAGCCATTCAGGCAGCGGGATAATGTGATCTTTGGGCACACCGAATTTTTCCGCGAGCGGCGCTTGGAGCGTTACGGCGAACATGCGCCGCAAATCACCCAGCCAGGTTTTCAGCTGGTTTGCCACTAGCATGGTTTCATCGGTCGTGAAAGTTTTGCTCGCGATGACAACAATGGTTTTGCGCGGATCGCACTGCTGCTGGATGCGCCGCAGCGTGACAGGGTCCGCATTCACAATAATATGCAGGCGGTAATTGCTGCCCGATACGCCTTGGGCGCCCTGAAAAAAGCTGCGCAAAAACAGCGGCGCGAGGCCCGATCCGCCCAGGCCCACATGAATAATATCTAGCGCGCCGATGGCCTGAACCTTGGCCAGGCAGGTTTGAATGGCGGCGCGCGCGGCAAGGACATCACCTTTCACGGCAGGCGGAATTTTATCGCCCGCCGCACGCATCGCGGTATGAAGCGCGGCCTGGTTTTCAGAGGTATTCACATGCGCGCCGGAAAGCAGATCATCGCGCGCGCTGCTCCAGTTCAATTCCTCGGCTAGCGCGAAAAGCTGCTGCTGCACCGCGCCGTCATATCCGGCGGTGGTGAGGTCGAGCGTCAGGCCAGCGGCGCGGCTTATGCGCGGCGTTTCATCAAAGGCGGGCGCAAGGAGGTCTAGCGCCTGCCATGCGGCGGTTTGACGCAGATCATGCGGCATGCTGGGCTCCCTGCAGCGCGGGATCAGGCAGATATTCCGCCTTTTCTAAATTTTCCGGCTCTCCCACCGCGATTAGGGTAAGCGCGGCTGGATCAAGCAAGCGCTTCGCCACGCGCGCCACGTCGGTCTGAGTGACGGCATTCAATTTGCGCAGACGTTCAGCGGGATAGTCAATGCCTAGCTCTTCCAGCTGCAATTGTAAAATGAAGTCCGCAATTTTGTCGGTCGAAGTAAGCGCCAGCGGCAAAGCGCCGGTAAGATAGGTTTGCGCATCGCGCAATTCATCCGCCGTCACACCGCCCGACGCCATTTTTTGCCATTCTTCCTTGATGATGCGGATCGCCTCCGCTGCGCTGGCGTTGGAAGTCGCGGCGCTCACCATCAATAGGTTGGCGTGATCATAATGGCGCAGCTGCGTATCCACGCCGTAGGTCAGGCCGCGTTTTTCGCGCACCTCCAGCATCAGGCGCGAATTAAATCCGCCGCCGCCCAACACATAATTCAAAATCGCCGCCGCATACCAGTCCGCGTCGCTGCGCGGAATGCCGAATTGCGTCATGATCAGGCGCGTTTGCGGAATATTGCGTGTGACGACAAAATTTTTCCCCGCCGCCGCGAGCCGAACCACTGGCAGCTCAAAGGGCACCGTGCGTGCGGGCAGGGTGCCGAAAATCTGATCCAGCAAAGGTGCGAGCGCCGCCGCACTAATATCGCCCGCCACTGCTACCATCAATTGATCGCGGCCCATGCGCGCGGTCATCCAGCTGTGCAGATCATCCGGCGTAATGCCTGCCACCGTATGCTCAAATCCTGACCCCGGCAGGCGGTAAGCATGGCCCGTGAAAATCACGTCATTTAGGCTGCGAGAAGCAACCCAGCTTGGATCGGAATAGTGGTGCTGAATGTCCGATAAAATCTGCTCCTTCACGCGCGCGACCTCCGCCGCGTCAAAGCGCGGCGCGGTGAGGGCGAGGCTGAGCAGCCGCCAGGCCTCCGCGGCATTAGCGGTAAGGGTTTTCACGCCGCCGCGGAATTCATCCCGTGCGGCAGAAAAAGACAAATAAATAGACTGGTCTTCAAGCGCCTGGTGGAAATCGCTCGCTTCCATATCGCCCGCGCCTTCATCGAGCGTGGAGGCAACCAAATTCGCAAGCCCCGCTTTCGCCTCAGGATCAAGCGCGCTGCCGCCGCGGAGGGCAAATTGTAAGCTCACCACGGGCACCATATGGTCTTCCACCAGCCAAGCCGTGATGCCGCCCGGCGAAGTTACGACCTGGATGCCCAGGTTCTGCGCGGCGATGGTTTGCTGGGGTGCGCGGCCGGGCATCATGCGGCCTCGCTTTCCGGCAGCAGGAGGCCGGTGATGAAATGCGGCGTGTCAAAGACGGCGCGCGCGGCGGCGTTGACCTCAGCCGTGGTGACGGCGGCAATGCGCTCTGGCCAGGCTTCCACATCCGCGGTGTCCTGGCCGGTGGTGAGGGCCATGCCGAAAAGATAAGCCGGATTTTTCACAGAATCGCGCGCATAGATCGCCTCAGCGATCAAGCGGCGGCGCGACTTAGCGACCTCGTCATTGGTGAAACCGTTTTTGATGATTAGCTGTATTTGCGCGTGCAGTGCTTTTTCGAGATCTTCGATGGTCGAATAAGGCGTCGGCGCAGCGTAAAGCGCCAAGGCATTCTCCGCTAGGGCGGTTGGATTATAGTACATCCCGACCGACGAAGCGATTTTCTGTTTCATGACCAATTCTTTATACAGGCGACTCGATGCGCCCTCGCTCGCGGTTTCATTCATGACCTGCAGCGCATAGGGCGAGCGGTCATCGCACGTGCCGTAGGTCGGCGCGGCGTAAGCTATCTGGATCAGCGGCAATTGCACCGCCGCGTCCTTAAGCTCGATGCGCTGGGCGCGTGGTGGCTGGGTTGGGCTGGCGCGCTCGCGCGGCGGCACGGATTTGGGTGCAAGCGGGCCGTAAAATTTTTCCGCCAAGGGGCGCAGCGCATCCATGGTGATATCGCCGCTGATGATCAGGATGGCATTATTCGGCGCATACCAATGGCCGTAAAAATAATCCGCCGCGGTTTTATCGAGCTTTTCGATCTCCTCGCGCCAGCCAATGATGGGCGTGCCGTAAGGCAGCCCCGGTAAAAGCGCGGTCTGAATTTGCTCCTGCAGCCGATGCATGGGCTGGCTTTCCACCACCTGTTTGCGCTCTTCCAAAATCACGTCGCGTTCAGTCATCACAATCTCGCTCGCAAGCGTCAGATTCGCCATGCGGTCTGATTCTAGCTCCATGATTAAAGGCAAACGGTCCACTGCGATATTAGCGTAATAGGCAGTGTAATCATAACTCGTGAAGGCGTTATCATCGCCGCCGTTGCGCGCGATGATACGGGAAATTTCGCCGGCGGGAATTTTTTGCGTGCCTTTAAACATCAGATGCTCGAAAAAATGCGCGATGCCGGATCGGCCCTTGGGGTCGTCTGCTGATCCCACGCGGAACCAGATCATGTGCGTGACAATCGGCGCGCGGTGATTTTCGATCAGCACCACCCGCATGCCGTTGGGCAGCGTGAAACTTTGCGGATGAAACAGCCCCGGTCTGTCGGCTAAAGGCGAGGATTGGGTATAACGCATAGAGATTCCCAAGAGTCTAAAGGCTATTGTCTAATCAACAATGCCTGGGCTGGCCAGGTGATTACCTTTTCCCTTTCAGGAAGAGGGAAAGGTTTTACCAATTGAAAATTCCTTCTAGCGGGGCTTTGGGTTTGTTCTGGTTAAACTGCGCGCCGCCGCCAGAAATGAAACCATTATTGGTTTTGGATTCCGTATCCACGCGCACAGCTTCAGCCGGCGCATTCACCGTGGGGTCAGACTGCTTAACGTCTTTCCACACCATCAGGCGGTCCACAAAACCTTTATCCTTCACCACCACGCCTTCGGATTCCTTATCAATCGTGCCGCGGATGTCATCCTTGGCCTCTGTTGCCTTGGCTTGGGTCAGGAAAGCTTCCACGCCTGCGCTGCCCGCATCCTCCACCTGAATATCTTGGCCCACCGCCTTGGCGGCCGTGACCTGGGCGGCCTCAGCCCCCTTGGGGTTCAAGGCATTTGGATCGGGCGGACGCAATTCAAAATCCGGCGGCATGGAAAGCGGCGGATTTTCCACCACCGTGAATTCATCCGGATTATTGCGGCCTAGCCCTACCGTCTGGCGCACATCGCTGCACGCGGCCAGCAAGGGCAACAGCAACATTAAATAAACAACCTGCTTCATATCTTTGTTTTACCGCCGAGGCCCCAGAGATACAAGATCAAGCCCGCGCCGACCACAATCGCGCTGTCCGCCACATTAAAGGCGGGCCAGTGGTGATCAATTCCCTGAAAATGGATGTGGAAATCCAGAAAATCCACCACTGCGCCTCGGCGGATACGGTCAATCACATTGCCGAGCGCCCCGCCGATGATCAGACCAAAGGCCGCGGCCTCAAGCCAAGTCTCCGCGCGCATGAGCCAGCGGGTCACGAAGCCCACCAGTACCGCCGCGAGCGCGATGAGCATGATCGGCATCACCAGCGTGTCATGATTGAACATGCCAAAGCTCACGCCGCGATTCCAGACGAGGACAAGATTAAAGAAACCCGTGATTTCATAGGATAGGGCGGCTCGTGCGGCGCCGCTGCGAAACAGGTCCAGAACCCACCATTTTACCGCCTGATCGGCGGCGATGATAAAGAGGGCCAGTATCAGGCCAAAGACCAGATATTTAGGCTGGCGAAGGGCAGGCGGGGACATTGTTTGATCCATCACCAATGACTTAATTCCTTATGGCTATTTTGCAAGCGCCTAGGGCAAAAAACCGTGCCTTCTTAACCGCATTGAGGATAAACTTATATTCTATTCCCCGCGTTTAGACACTTTTAACGAATCCGGCTGTATGCTAGGAACGTCTTCGCCCGAATGGGGAAGGATTGGGATTTTAAATGAAGAAGTCATTGAAAAACCTGCTGGTGGTAGCTGCCACGCTTTTTGCGCTTTGCGCCCCTGCGCTCGCGGATGACGAGACCATCTCGGACCCGCTGGAGCCCGTCAACCGCTATGTTTTCGCTTTTAATGAAGGCCTAGATGTGGTTTTTATTGAGCCTCTGGCCAAACTCTACCGTTTCGTTTTGCCGGATTATGTGCTGGAGCGTTTGCACCATGCCTTTGTGAATATTCGCGAACCGCTTTCGACTGTTAACTATGTGCTGCAAGGCAACCTGGATGGAGCGAGCGAAAGCTTATTGCGATTTTTGGCAAACAGTACCATCGGTCTGGCTGGGCTTTACGACGTGATAGGCGATCAGTCCGAAGATAAACTGACTGGCCTTGGGGATACCTTTGGCCGCTGGGGCATTGGCCCTGGGCCTTATCTGGTGCTGCCCCTGATCGGTCCGAGCGATTTGCGCGACACTGTCGGCCTAGTGGGTGATTATTATGGCGATCCGGTGCGGATTGCGCTCCACAGCGGCTCTCTAGGGGTAGATCACCCTGAAACGATTTACACCAGCGTTCAATTGGCGTTTGGGCTTGATGCGCGCTCTCGCCTGCTAAATCAAATTGATGATCTGCGTAAAAACTCTCTGGATTTTTATGCGGCGATGCGTAGTATCTACCTGCAGCATCGTGCAGCCAAGTTGGGAGGCGCGACGTCTGCGCCCGAGATCCCGAACTATAACGACTAGGTCATCACATGCGTTTTGCGGTTGCTTTGTTTGTAGCGTGTATCATGCCGCTCAGCCTGGCTTTTGCGGCCAGCCCCCAGGAATCCTTTATCGGCAAGTTGGGCCAGGATGCGATTGGAATGTTATCCAACCAATCCATAACGCTGGATCAGCGTCACGCGGGTTTTGCCAAACTGTTTAACGAAAATTTTGATCTGAAAACCATCGGGCATTTTGCCTTGGGCCGCCACTGGCGCGAGGCGAGCGAACAGCAGCAGCAGGAATACCAGCAGCTTTTTGAAAAGATGGTGGTTGCAGTTTATACGCAACGCTTCGACAATTACGCAGGCCAGCAATTTGAAGTGAAGGGCTCAACGCCTGTGGACGGCGCGGCGGCCGATACGCTCGTGCATTCCCAAATCGTTCAGACGGGCGGCGCGCCGCCCGTGGCCGTGGATTGGCGCGTGCGCGACGAAGGCGGCGGTCATTACAAAATCATTGATGTGATGGTCGAAGGTGTTTCCATGACCGTCACCCAGCGCAGCGAGTTCGATTCTATCGTTGCGCAAAGCGGCATCGACGGCTTGCTGCAAAACATACAGCAGCGGGTTGCAAACCCAGCTGCGGCCCCAGCACCCGGGATAAGCAAGCAGCAGTAATTTCTGCGCTTTTTCAGGGCCCTTATTGCGCCTTGGCGGATAATTGTTTTATTTCCGGCCGCACCTTGCTATTGAAAGTCATGCAAAAACCGTACATCACGGATGCGATCATCATCGGCGCGGGGCCGGTGGGCCTGTTCGCGGTCTTTGAACTGGGCCTTTTGGATATCAAGGCCGCGCTGGTGGATATTCTGCCCAAACCCGGCGGCCAGTGCGCGGAACTTTATCCAGAAAAACCGATTTACGATATTCCTGCGCTGCCCGTTGTGACGGGGGGCGAACTCACCGACCGCTTGATGGAGCAGATCCGGCCCTTTGAGCCCCTATTTTTCCTCGGCCAGATGGCGGAGCGATTAAGGAAATTGGAAACCGGGAATTGGGAATTGACCACAGACGTGGGGCAAGTGATTGAAGCACCCGTGGTGGTAATTGCGGCGGGCGGCGGGAGTTTCATGCCGAAAAAGCCGCCGATTAAAAATATTGAGGCCTATGAAAGCGCGCCAAATTTCTCTGGTGTGCATTACGCCGTGCGGCGCATGGAGAATTTCCGCGATAAAAATATTTTGATTGTCGGCGGCGGCGACAGCGCGCTCGACTGGTTTTTGAACCTGCAGCCGCTCGCTAAAAAGATCACGCTGCTGCACCGCCGCGATGATTTCCGCGCGGCGCCGGACAGCGTTGCTAAAATGCGCGCGCGCGTGGCGGCAGGTGAAGGTGAGTTGATGTTCGGCGAGGTGGTGGAACTACACGGCGCCGCGCCCGTGCTCACGGGCGTCACGATCAAATCAGCGAATGGTGAATGGGTCCAGCACAACTGTGATACGCTATTGCCATTTTTCGGCCTGACGATGAAACTCGGACCCATCGCGAATTTCGGTATCAATTTCGAAAATAACTTGATCCCTGTGGATACGGAAAAATTCCAAACCTCAGAGCCCGGTATTTTCGCCATCGGTGATATCAATGTTTATCCCGGCAAACTCAAACTCATCCTCTCCGGCTTTCACGAGGCGGCGCTCATGGCGCGCGCGGCCTTTGACATTGTCCACCACGGCAAGAAATTCATTTTCCGTTATACGACCAGTTCATCAGAACTTCAGGAAAAGTTGGGCGTGAAATAATCATAGCTCCATAACAAACTGAGCATTTTAAACAATGTAACAAAACTTTAAAGATAAAGTGCTAGGATCTTATGGATAATTAAGATGGATGAAAATTGCCCTCCGAGAAAATCTGCAGAAAGCCCAAAGCGTAAACTGGTCTTTTTTGAGGATCTTTGTCCGGACAATAAAGATGATGATACACTTAGAGAAAATGAGCGAGTAATAGGCTCTGGCCAGAATCTTTCTGAGGAAGAAAAGCGTACAAGAGATCTTCTAAGAAGAATGGAAGAATTTGATCGCGAATGCGAACGAGAAAATGGAATGGGGTTAAGCCTTTAGTCGACATCTTTGCCTGTTATAAGAAGTTCACTTCTGCTTCCAAAACTTAAACGCCTTTGCCTGGCGTTTTTTGATGTAGGCGAGTGCCTCGGGCCCTTCCCACAAACCCTGGTATTTTTGGTTGTTCATCTCTGTCCACCAGCCCGCGCCGGGAATGCTGTCTGACGCACGCACGACCAGGACCGCCAATTCTGGCTGGCCGGCGCGTTTCGCCCGCGCATCAATTTCACTGAGCGCCGAACATAGTGCGCGCATCTTGGGCCGCGAGAAATTGTACCCTAGCTGCCCTAGGGTTTCGGAATAGGACAGCGCCTTGCCCGTACGCGCGGCCGCCTGCAAAACCGCCTCAATATTTTCAATGTCGAACAGCTTTGCCCAGGCGGCGGAGGGCAATGCATTCGATGAAAAACGCGGTTTGCGCATGACCACTATTTAGCGCTATAAGGCCGCCATGCAAATCCATGTCACCGATCCTGCCGGCACCGCCCATGCGCTCACGGCCACGCCCGGCTGGCGCGTGATGGAAGTGATTAAGGACGCGGGCCTGCCGATGCGCGCGGACTGCGGTGGCTGCTGTGCCTGTGCGACCTGCCATGTCTATGTGGACGAAGCCTGGCTGGGAAAATTGAAACCGGCCAGCAGCGAAGAACAAGGATTATTGTCAGAAAGTTATGAACAGCAGCCGAACTCGCGCCTCGCGTGCCAGATTACTGTCACTGAGAACCTGGACGGACTGGCAGTAACGATTGCAAAGGATTCCTTGTAGAGATGTTTTAATCTGCTTAAAAAGCAGTTACTCTATAGCGGAAAGGAATGAGTGATGATCGGAAGTTGGGTAATAGCGGCGTTTATCTCGTTTTTTCTCTGGGGCATTATGGTGTTTTTGCCCAAGCTCGCAGTTGGTTATATTTCTCCGCCGAGTGCAATTATTTACGAAGTGTTTGGCGGTGTTACGGTTGCCTTCGGCGCGTTGGTCTTTCTAGGTTTTCAGCCAGAGTTTAATATCAAGGGCGCGGCACTTTCATATGCAACGGGCATTGTCGGGTTTTTGGGTACATTGGCTTATTTTTACGCTGTCTCAAAAGGACCTGTTACGATCGTTTCAGCTATTTCAGCATTATATCCTCTCATCTCTGTAGCAGCAGGGATTGTGCTGCTGCATGAAACCATGTCGCTGCGACAAGTGATTGGGTGCCTAATGGCTTTGGGAAGCATTATTTTGTTGGCCTTTTAGTTCTTGGCAGAATCCATGCAGCCCGCCGTTTCCCTCAACCCGCTGCCGCCTTATATGGACGGCCTGAACCCCGCGCAGGTAGAGGCCGTGTTGGCCGTAGACGGCCCAGTGCTGGTGCTGTCGGGCGCGGGCACGGGCAAGACGCGTGTGCTGACAACGCGCCTTGCACACCTGTTGCTATCCGGCCGTGCGCATCCTGGGCAGGTGATGGCCGTGACCTTTACCAACAAGGCCGCGCGCGAGATGAAGGAGCGTGTGGCGGCGCTGCTTGGCCGGCCGGTGGAAGGCTGGTGGATGGGGACGTTTCACGCACTTGCGGCGCGTATTTTGCGCAAGCATGCGGAGCGCATAGGCCTGCAGCCTGACTTTACGATTTTGGATGAAGACGATCAGCTGCGGCTGCTTAAGCAAATTTTAGCGACGTACAATTTGGATGATAAGGCCGCGCCGCCGCGGCTGGTCTCCGCCGTCATTCAGCGCTGGAAAGATAAGGCACTGGGGCCGGACCAAATCACATCGCGCGATGCGGGCAATTTGGCCGAAGGCAAAATCAAACAAATTTACGCAGATTATCAAGCGCGTTTGCAAACCCTGAACGCCTGCGATTTTGGCGATATGCTGCTGCATTGCATCACGCTCTTTCAGCGCTATCCCGATGTACTGACGCAGTATCAAAACCAATTCAAATACCTGATGGTGGATGAATATCAGGACGCCAACGTGGCGCAGTACCTGTGGTTGCGGCTGCTCGCGCAGGGGCATAAGAATCTTTGCGTTGTAGGCGATGACGATCAATCCATTTACGGCTGGCGCGGCGCGGAGGTGCGGAACATTCTGCGGTTTGAAGAAGATTTTCCGGGCGCCGTCGTCGTGCGGCTCGAGCAAAATTACCGATCGACAGGAAAAATTCTGGCCGCTGCATCGGGTGTGATTGCCAATAACTCAGGTCGCCTGGGGAAAACCTTATGGACAGATGCGGCGGGCGGCGCGCCGGTGCGCGTTCATGCCGTGTGGGACGCCGATGAGGAAGCGCGCTTTGTCGCGGATGAAATTGAAAACATGCAGCGCCGCCGCGAAGCGAAACTGTCTGATGCAGCCATCCTTGTACGCGCGTCATTCCAAACGCGCGAGTTCGAGGAACGGTTTTTGCAATTGGGGATTCCCTACCGCGTTTACGGCGGCCAGCGGTTTTATGAACGCCTTGAAATCCGGGATGCGCTGGCGTACTTGCGTGTGGTAGTAGCGCCGCGCGATGATCTAGCCTTTGAGCGCATCATCAATACGCCCAAGCGCGGATTGGGTGAGGCGACGCTGCAAACCCTGCATCAGCTAGCGCGCGCCGCGCAAATATCGCTGCAGGAATCCGCGCTGCGCATCATTGAAACGGACGAGTTGAAACCGAAACCGCGTATCGCGCTTCGTGAGGTCATGCAGGCCATTGGGCGCTGGCGCGGCCAGGTGGCGCAATTGCCGCATACCGAACTCGCACAGATTATTTTGGAGGAATCCGGTTATACGGAATTCTGGCAAAAGGATAAATCGCCCGAGGCCGGCGGGCGCCTAGAAAACCTGAAGGAACTGATTTCCGCAATGGGCGAGTTTGAATCGCTCGCGGGGTTTTTGGAACACGTGTCATTGGTGATGGAAAATACGGAGCAAGCGGGTGCGGACGTCGTCACGCTCATGACGCTGCATAGTTCAAAGGGGCTGGAATTTCCGGTGGTATTCCTGACCGGCTGGGAGGAAGGCATTTTCCCCTCGCAAAAAACCCTCGATGAAAAAGGCACGGAGGGGCTGGAGGAAGAACGGCGCCTCGCCTACGTCGGTATCACGCGCGCGCGTGAGAAACTTTATATCACTTATGCGGGTTCGCGCCGCGTTTACGGCCAGTGGCAACATGCCATCCCGTCGCGTTTCGTTACCGAACTTCCGGCCCAGGTGGTGGAGCATACGGGCAATCTCGCTCAGGCTTATCACTCCGCATCTTCCGCGAACAAGCCGCGCCGCACGGGAGATTTTTATCAGCGTCAGCTCACCACGCCGGATACGCATTATGAAAAGATCGAAATAGATATTGAGCGCAGCCACGGCCTGAAACGCGGCGCGCGCGTCTTTCACCAGAAATTTGGTATGGGCACCGTGCGCGCCGTTGAGCATGACAAGGCCGAGGTGGCTTTTGATCACGCAGGCATGAAAAAACTCATGACCAGCTTTTTGAAACCGGCGGAGCAGGTATGAAACGGCTGCACCAACATCCCAATGCTTGTTTGTTTGTCACGGGCGCGCTGGCCACGCTGGCTCTGCCGCCCGTGGATATTTTGCCTCTGATATTTTTGTCGCTCGGGTGGCTGGGTTACCAAATCGCTGAAGCGCAAACGGTGCGCCAAGCCTTCGTGCGTGGCGGATGGTGGGCACTCGGCTATTTCATTTTCGGTTTATATTGGGTGAGTTTCGCGCTGCTCATCAACTGGCCGACCTTTGCCTGGCTTTTGCCTTTTTCCATTTTGGGGCTGCCCATTTTAGTGTCTGCTTATATCGCGCTCATGGCGGCGGCGCTGTTTTGGATGGCGTCGAAGTTCCGGAATCCAAAACGCGCGGCGATATTGCTCTTTCCGATTTTCTGGACGGCGGCGGAATTATTGCGCGGGCATTTGTTCACGGGTTTTCCATGGAATATTATCGGCACAACGCTCACCGACTTCACACCACTATTTCTGTCCGCGTCTGTTATCGGCGTTTATGGCTTGGGTTTTGTGATCGCCGCCACCGTTTCTCTGTGGCTCGTCGCGCCGATGCTGCCGCGCGTCACATGGATGCTGCGCGGCTGCGCGGCTGCTATCCTTATCGTCATGGCGGCCTTCGGCGCCTGGCGAATGGCCGGGACGCAACCACCCAGCAAAACCCTGCACGTGCGCATTGTGCAGCCGAATATTTCCGAAGAAGGCCCGCATGATTTCGCGCGGCGCGAACGGATTCTGCGCACGCTGCTTGATCTTACGCGCCTTCCGGCCGCTGCTGCGCCCGATCTTATCATCTGGCCCGAAGCCGCTGTGCCCTTCATTTTATCCGAGGCGCCGAATGTGCGCACTGTGATCGCGCGCGCGCTGCCGCCGCATGCGATCCTCGCCACTGGCTCAATCCGCCGCGACGAAAAAGGACAGCTGTATAACAGTATCGAATATCTGGACTCGCATGGCGATATTCTAGGGCACTATGATAAATCGCATCTGGTGCCCTTTGGGGAATATATGCCCTTCGCGAGGTATCTGCATATCCGCGCGGTGGCGGAATTTTTCGGCGATATGGGACGCGGCGATGGGCCGGAAACGCAGGATATTGCGGGCCTGCGTGTCAGCCCTTTGATCTGCTACGAAGCGATTTTTCCGGGCGAAGTCATCGCTGATACGTCCGCGCGGCCGGAGCTATTGATTAATGTTACGGACGATGCCTGGTACGGCAAAACGGCTGGGCCGCATCAACATCTGGCCGAGGCGCGTGCGCGCGCGGTGGAAGAGGGCATTCCGATTGTGCGCAGCGCGAACACAGGTATTTCCGCGGCGGCGGATCCCTTTGGCCGCGTCATCAATGATTTGCCCTTTGGCGTCGCGGGCGTAATAGATGTGGGAGTGTCTTTGCCCGCCGATGCGCATCGCCCGCCCGGCGCTGGCGGCAAGTTTTATTTTTATCTCGCGGGCCTGATGGCGGTGTATTTGATGGGCGCAATGGCGCTGATCAAAAAAAGCCGAGCGGAATAATTAGGCGCTGATGGATTGGGTTTGCGCCAGCAAAAATGCTTTTGTTTTTTCGTCTACAGCATGAGATAAAGCGGCCAATACTTCGGCATGATATTGATTGATTTGGACGATTTCATCCGGCGACAATAAAGCCGCATCAATCAAAGCACAGTCATAAGGCACAAGCGTCAGGGTTTCAAAGCGGAGGAAATTTGGCCTTTCCGCCGGGATGACCAGCACCAAATTTTCAATACGCACACCGAATTTACCGGGCAGGTAACAGCCAGGCTCATTCGACAAAATCATACCTACCTCGAGCGCCGTGCTGTCAGGCCGGTTGCTGATGCGCTGCGGCCCTTCATGCACGCTCAAAAAACTGCCGACACCGTGGCCGGTGCCGTGATCGTAATCCAAACCTGCCGCCCACAAAAATTGCCGCGCGAGTGCATCAAGCTGCCCGCCCGTCGTGCCGACGGGAAACTGCGCGCGTGCGATAGCGAGGTGACCTTTCAGCACGCGCGTGTACATTTCTTTCGCGTGCGCGCCGGGCGCGCCGATAGCAATTGTGCGCGTGATATCCGTGGTGCCGCAGCGGTATTGTCCGCCGCTGTCGATTAGCAGCACGCCGTTACCCGCAATTTGTGCGCTGCCTTCGTCCGGCGCGCGGTAATGCACAATCGCGCCGTTGCCCTGCCATCCGACGATAGCAGAAAAGCTTTCCTCGACGTAATCCGCCTGACGCGCGCGATGCTGGGCGATCACGCGCGCGAGCTCCGCTTCGCGCGGCGCGGTTTTGATCAACTCTGGTAGGGCGGCAAAAAACTGCACCAAAGCCGCTGCGTCACGTAGATGCGAACGCCTAGCGCCGTCCTGTTCGGTTTGATTCTTGATCGCGCGCGCGGTCAGGATGACACTCGCGCTCGTATCTGCCACTCCGCCCGCCTCATGCACATATTGCAGCAAAGCATAGGGTGTATGTGCGCTGGGCAGGCGCAGGGTTTTACCATGCAAAGACTTAATCACATGCTGCAATTGATCCGGGCGATGCACGGTAATATGCGCGTCCAGCTGCGCACGCACTGCATCTGAAAGTTTATGCGGGTCAATAAACAATTCCGCCTGGCCGGAGGCATGGAGCATCGCGCGCGCCTGGACGACAGGGATATGCGCCACATCGCGTCCGCGAATATTTAGCAGCCAAGCGACTAGCGTCGCATCATTGACCAGTTCAGCTGCGGCGTTTTGCGCTGCGAGTTTTTCGCCGAGGCGACGGCATTTATCGGCGCTGCTTTCGCCCGCGAAATTCAACCCTTGAATTTCAACCAGCGCGGCGGGGACGGGTGGGCGGCCCTGCCATAATTCTTTCAGCGGGTTCGCCGCCGCCATTAGCCGCCAATGGTGCGCCGCCAATTTTTTTTCATACTGCGCATGCCATTCAATGCTGTGCAGCCAGGGATCAAAACCGATCGCGCCTTTGGCCTCGGCAGCGGCAAGGTCTTCGTCCCACTTGGCGCGCCCGCTGTGACGCAGTTCGAAACCGGAATTTACCAGCTGCTGCGCGCCTTGGGTTTGATAGCGCCCATCGGTGTAAAGCCAAGCCTGATGCTGCGTGACCACGGCAAAACCCGCCGAGCCCGAAAAGCCCGTGAGCCAGCACAGGCCCTCATCATGCGATGCGACATATTCGCCCAGGTACGGATCGCCGTGCGGCAGGATAAAGGCGTCGAGCTGATGGTGCTTCAGCCAGGCACGCAGGGCAGAAAGGGTGGGGCGCATGGCCGGAATCTATGAGATTCCGCCGCAATCACAAAGCGTTTCCAGGGGCGCGGCGCAAAAAATTTTCTCGTCATGAAAATTTTTCTCTGCTATGGCTGGCGCATGAGCGAGAAAATTAAAATCATCATCCTGGGTGCTTCGGGCTATACGGGGGCGGAACTATTGCGGCTGCTGCTGCCTCATCCATATGTGGAGATTGTGGGGCTCTCGGCCGAGCGCAACGCGGGCCACCGGGTGGCGGAGGTCTTTCCGCATTTGGGCATTTATGATTTGCCCGCTTTGGTGCATATTGACGAACTAGATTTTTCCAAAGCAGATTTGGTTTTTTGCGCTCTGCCGCACGGCACGACCCAGGCTGTCATCGCGGGCCTGCCGAAGCATTTGCGCGTGGTGGATTTATCCGCCGATTTCCGTTTACGCGATCCTCAGCTGTACGCCCAGTGGTATGGGCATGAGCATCAGGCGCTGGCGCTGCAGCGCGAAGCGGTTTACGGCCTCACTGAATTGCACCGCGCGGAAATTAAATCCGCACGCTTGGTCGCGAACCCGGGCTGTTATCCCACTGCGAGTTCGCTGCCGCTCATCCCGCTGCTCAAGCAAAAATTAATCGAAACGGACGGCATTATTATTGATGCAAAATCGGGCGTTTCCGGTGCGGGTCGAGCGGTGAAACAGAATTATCTTTATAGCGAGGTCACGGGCGGCATGTCGGCCTACGGCGTGGCTAATCACCGCCATACGCCTGAGATTGAACAAATTTTGGCAGACGCCTCGGGTAGGCCTCTGCGCGTCACCTTCACGCCGCATCTCATTCCCATGGCCCGAGGCATGATGGCAACGGTCTATACGCGCCTGCGGCCCGGCAAAACCGTGGCTGAAGCACGCGCGGCCCTGCGCGCTGCCTATGATGCCGAACCCTTTGTGCATATTTTGCCCGAAGGTCACTTGCCCGCAACGCACCATGTGGCGGCCTCAAACCACGTCCATATCTCCCTCGTGCCCGGCGCGGTAGAGGGGCAGGTGATTTTACTTTCCGTGATTGATAATCTGGTGAAGGGTGCGTCGGGCCAAGCCATTCAAAACATGAATTTAATGTACGGCTTTGACGAGACCTTGGCCCTCACGCAGGCCGCCGTTTTTCCGTGACCAAGAATATTCTTTCTTATCAGTCGCATTTGCCGCGTATTGCGGCGGGCGTGTTTGTGGCTGATACCGCGCGTGTGATCGGCGACGTGGAAATTGGCGCGGGCAGCGGGATTTGGTTTAGCGCGGTGGTGCGTGGCGACGTAAATTATATCCGCATTGGCGAGCGCACGAATATTCAGGACGGCGTAGTGATTCATACAGCAAGCGAAGCCACACTGCCCGATGGCCGCCACAAACAAGGTTATCCCACCGTCATCGGCGATGGCGTGACAGTAGGGCATCTGGCGCTGCTCCATGCCTGCATAATCGGCGATAATTGCCTGATCGGCATGAAGTCCTGCATCATGGACGGCGCAGTGGTGGAAGCGGGCAGCATCGTCGCTGCAGGTGCGCTCATCACGCCAGGCAAGCGCGTCCCATCGGGTCAGCTATGGGCGGGCACGCCCGCGCGCTATGTGCGCGATGTCAGCTCCCAGGAACTCGCGGACATCCAATGGTCCGCTGATCATTACGAACAGCTGATGCGGCGGTATTTATAGAAGGCGATTCATCTGGCAAACAATCTATCTGCGGTGTGAACGGCGCAACCCGCGCGGCTCGTCTATCAAGGAGAGCGCGAGCCAGGCTTATTCAAACCCATATGTGAATATAATCCTATTATGTAAACTTGTCAAGTAAAAAATATTGCAAAAGATATTTCAAGGGGCGCCCGGGTCATTTTGCATTTGTCGGTCCAGATTTTTGCCTTCGCCGTGCATAAACTTCGTAAAGTCCGATACAAACCCGGTTACGGTATTGGCATCGGGCGAAGGTTTCCCGTAAACGCGATGTCCCATATTCAGTGCCTTATTCAAATTAGGATCTTTTAAAGCCTGGTCGGTAAAATCCGGCTGCGGCGCCGGACGTTCTGCAACAATGGGCGGAGACGATAACGGTCTCGGCGCGGTCAGCCCTGCAGGAACTGGCGCGGCCTCCTGCGAATGGTGGGATAAAAGCCAGCCGCATCCAGCAAGAGCCATCATGCTTGTTAAAATAAGTTCCGTTTTAAACACGCGGCTATAAACACCAGCTGCAGAGCAAAGCCCTTGCATGCGCGCTATCCAGGTCAGCATCCCTAAAATCTGACCCGCCGCGCGGATTTTTGCCTGGTGGCTGCTTGCTTCCGCACGCTTGGAAACCGGACTGTCAAAGGGGACTTCGTGCACGGCACTCGAGCGTGCCTGGGCGCGCGCAATTTCATCCTGAACGCGCCTGTTTTTCTCCCACAGGTATGTTTGAAGTAAAGCCATCAGGCTGATTATATCAAATCAGCTGCTGCTAAATAAAGAAAAATCGAGTTTTGCTGAGACTAGGCCGGACAAACCTGGGCTGCGTGGCCAGCCATAGGCAGGCGCGCTAGCACACTATTTGCATAATGTAACGGCGGAGGAACCAACGGCGAGGGCAACATCATTCCTAAGCCTGCCAATCGCCGTGGGAATAATGTGTTTAATTGTTCAGTCATGGCACGACTGAGCTGAAAATGATCCGGCATATCAGGCTTCATCGTTGCAATATGCTGGGCGAGATTACTATAGCCTTGCGGCAAGAACTGGATAAAATTATTGGGTTGAAACGGTTGGTTGAATAGCGCCAGATTCCGCCGCGCGGCCTCGCTCTCATGGCTCAGTGCGGAAATACTATATTCATAATAGGATCTACGGTTCACAGGATCGATCTCATAAAATTGGTCAAATGCCGCACACTGTGCTTTGCCCCCCGTGGCTCCGTTTTTGATACGTTGCATAAAGGCAGCCCCAGTATGCTTACAGGATGCCATATGAGCATCCCACATTTTGGGATGGGCTTTTCCTGAAAAAGTTCCGTTTCCTAGGGTTAAACGATGTATCAAGTCGGCTGTAATCGCTAAAACGGCCGCTTCCTCACAGAGGCGCTGCTGGATATCCCCTTCGGGCGTCAGCACTTGGCCATAAATCCGGCCGGTCTGGGTAAATTGAAAATGGACAAGCTCATGCGCAATTTTTTCCGCATATGTTTCCACGGATGCACCGGATCTTAGAATAATAGTGGGGTTAGAATTGGTGGGGGATTTTGGGTTATGCTCAGCCAAGTTTTTTAGATTAGGCCGTGAGAGGATTTCATAGCCTCCTTCTTTCAGCATAATCAGCCATGGGCGTGTGATCGAGTGGTCGCGCAGGATATTAAGAGCTGCCTGGATCAGCGGGTCTTTTGAGAGGTGCGGATGGTGAGAGGTTTCGGCTCTCATACGAGAGGCCGTGCGTTTAATAAGGGCTGGAGCGCCTGTGGCTATTGCCATTCCTAATTTCCGGTCCAGTTGTGAATCATAACATAAAATGAATATTTTCGCTACGCATGGATTTTGGTCGTGCGGATTGCAATAAAAAAGGGCGGGAAAATCCCGCCCCCTTTCTATTTTTTCGAGCTGTATTACTCCACGATCTTACTGACGACGCCAGCGCCTACGGTGCGGCCGCCTTCGCGGATGGCAAAGCGCAGGCCTTCGTCCATGGCGATCGGAACCAGCAGCTCAATGTCCATCGCGACGTTGTCGCCGGGCATCACCATCTCAACGCCCGAGGGGAGTTGAACGGTGCCCGTCACGTCCGTCGTGCGGAAGTAAAACTGCGGCCGGTAGTTCGTGAAAAACGGCGTGTGGCGCCCGCCCTCTTCCTTGGTCAGGATGTAGGCTTCGGCCTTGAACTTCTTGTGCGGCTTGATCGAGCCCGGAGCCGCCAGAACCTGGCCGCGCTCCACGTCCTCGCGCTTCGTGCCTCTGAGGAGCGCACCGATATTGTCCCCCGCCTCGCCCTGATCCAGCAGCTTGCGGAACATCTCAACGCCCGTCACCGTGGTCTTTTGCGTATCGCGCAGGCCTACGATTTCAATCTCTTCGTTCACCTTCACAATGCCGCGCTCAACCCGGCCCGTCACCACCGTGCCGCGGCCCGAGATCGAGAACACATCCTCAACCGGCATCAGGAAGGGTTTATCCTTGGGACGCTCAGGCAGCGGAATGGCTTCGTCCACCGCCGCGATCAGCTTGCGCACCGCGTCTTCGCCCAGTTCCTTATTCGTGCCCTCAAGGGCGCACAGCGCCGAGCCCCGGATGATCGGGATCTTGTCGCCCGGGAACTGATAGCTGGTCAGCAATTCGCGCACTTCCATCTCAACCAGTTCCAGCAGTTCCGCGTCGTCCACCATGTCGCATTTGTTCAAAAACACCACAATCGCCGGAACGCCCACCTGGCGCGCCAGCAGAATGTGCTCCCGCGTCTGCGGCATCGGGCCGTCAGCGGCAGAAACCACCAAAATCGCGCCGTCCATCTGCGCCGCCCCCGTGATCATGTTCTTCACATAATCCGCATGCCCAGGGCAGTCCACGTGCGCGTAGTGGCGCTTCTCGCTCTCATACTCAACGTGCGAAGTCGAAATCGTAATCCCACGCGCCTTTTCCTCAGGCGCCTTGTCGATCTGGTCATACGCCTTGAACTCTTTCGAAAAAAACTTCGTAATCGCCGCCGTCAAGGACGTCTTCCCGTGATCCACGTGGCCAATCGTCCCCACGTTCACATGCGGCTTGTTACGATCGAATTTTTCTTTGGACATGGTAATCTCCTCTGCTGTTCTTGCGGCTCTGCCGGGTCCGGCACAAGCCTAGATGTGGGGTGGCTTTTAGCCCCATTCAAGGCCCTTTGCAACACGGTTTTTGGGTAAAATTAGCCTCAAAATGCCCTTCAAAAGTCATTGAGGCTTCTTGAATATGTTATTCTTTCATGTAAGCTTATGGATAGTCTGTAGTTAAAACGTAAGGGAGATTTAAAATGAGTTTGCCTGATCCGAGAGAGCGAGCCCAAATAATGGGGGCGTTGGATCAATTAGTGACGCAATCAGATGGGCTTCTTGAAAGAATGAAGGGCAAGAAGAGACAAGACTTTGCGGAATGGAGCCTCGATCACCAAGGCATACTTTTCTTGCAAGTTAGTTCTTTCGATCATTTGCGTTTAAAGCTACTTGATTTGGAAGCGGTAAATCCTTTTCTGGATTCTATGGATTCTAAGGCAGGCACAGGTAACAAAAAAACGATTGAGAATCTTCGCAGAAAAGATTTACTTCTTACTTTAAGAGTGGCGCTAAGGGTAAACAAAATGGGAATGGTTATTGAATCCAAACCACTGGATTGTAATCGTGTTAGAAAATATTTGGTAGGCGGAGCTAATAGTTATAACAAACTGGTGAAAAATAAACGCGATTGCTGCCGCACAATTTTTGGACTGGACTCGGTAGGGTAGTTAATTAAGGTCGCTTCCATGACCTGGACCCCACAATCCTGGCGCGCGCGGCCCGCGCGGCAAATCCCTGCATACCCTGATGGGGCGGCCCTGGCGGCGGCGGAAGCGCGCCTCGCGGATTATCCCCCGCTGGTCTTCGCGGGCGAGGCGCGGGAGCTGAAATCCATGCTGGCCAAGGCCGCGGTGGGCGAGGCGTTTTTATTGCAGGGCGGCGATTGCGCCGAAAGCTTTGGCGAGTTCCGCGCGCCCATCATCCGCGATACCTTTCGCGTGCTGCTGCAAATGGCGGTGGTGCTGACCTTTGCCGGCGAAGTGCCGGTGATCAAACTCGCGCGCGCCGCCGGGCAATACGCCAAACCGCGCAGCGAGGATACGGAAACGGCGGGCGACGTCACGCTGCCCGCCTATCGCGGTGATAATATCAACGGCCTGGAGTTCACGCAGGCCGCGCGCGTGCCGGATCCTGAGCGCATGGTGCAGGCCTATTACCACGCGGCGGCGACGCTGAATTTGTTGCGCGCCTTTGCCTATGGCGGTTATGCGGATTTGCACCGCGTGTCGGGCTGGACCTTGGATTTCATCGAACAATCCGCGCAGGGCGAAAAATACCGCGACATGGCGGAGCGCATTTCGCAAGCCATCAAATTCATGGAGGCCTGCCAGGTGACCTCCGCGCAAATTCAACAGACGAGTTTGTATACGTCGCATGAGGCGCTATTGTTGCCGTACGAACAAGCGCTGACCCGGCGCGATACGACGACGGGCGAATGGTATGACGTCTCCGCACACCTGCTGTGGATTGGCGAGCGCACGCGTCAGCCGGACGGCGCGCATGTGGAATTCCTGCGCGGCGTCGGCAATCCGATCGGCGTGAAAGTCGGGCCCACCGTGACGGCGAATGAACTGCTGCGCCTGTGCGAGATTTTGAATCCGAACAACGAGGCCGGGCGGCTGACGCTTTACGCGCGCATGGGCGCGGATAAAATCGGCGCCGGCCTGCCGCTGCTGCTGCGCGCGACCAAGGCCGCGGGCGCGAAGGTCGTGTGGGCGTCTGACCCGATGCACGGCAATACGGTGAAGACCGCGTCGGGCATTAAGACGCGGCACTTTGATAAAATCCTGTCTGAGGTGCGGTCGTTTTTCGAAATCTGCCGCGCGGAGGGCGCGGTGCCCGGCGGCATCCACGTGGAACACACCGGCCAGAACGTCACGGAATGTCTGGGCGGCGCGGAAAAGATTGACGAAGCGGGCCTGGCGGCCAATTACACCTCCGCCGTCGATCCGCGATTGAATGCCTCGCAAGCGCTGGAGCTTGCGTTCCTGGTGGCGGAGATGTTGAGGGGATGATCCTCTTTGTTGGGGAGGAATAAGGCCTGGATGAGTAGGAGGCACATCTCATCCACTGAGAGATAAACCAACTCCCCCTGAAGGCTTCGGGCGAAGAAGACACCAAAATGGCGCAAATCCGCTCCTAAAATTTGTTGACACATTGTATCTACAATGATATACTTTGTATATCCAATGAAAGGTAGAGCAATGCAAACGGAAATCAGTAAATGGGGCAATAGCCTCGCGGTACGTATCCCCGCGGCCTATGCCCAATCACTACATATTGAGGCAGGTGCACAAGTGGATATGCGTGTGGAAAACAACCAGCTCATCGTCGCCATTATTCACCGCGAGCCCGTTTACACCATGGAAGAATTGCTGGAAGGCATCACGCCAGAAAC
>Ga0206826_1037_pt1 | contig 23085 bp, 26 predicted proteins | sample Alteio_BWOrgCont_80_FD_152636 | JGI IMG/M metagenome (GOLD analysis project Ga0206826, IMG submission 152636) | Enriched cells from forest soil in Barre Woods Harvard Forest LTER site, Petersham, Massachusetts, United States -... | ecosystem: Environmental > Terrestrial > Soil > Temperate forest >... | reverse complement strand
TTTCTGATCAACCTGTTAGAACGCCCAGCGATGCTTCATCCAGAACGGGAACTCGATGTCTTGGGAACGCGATTGAATCGGGTAAAGGGAATCCTTGCGCTTGGCAACCAGCCCTTCAAAAAGTTCGCATCCGAGCTTGAGGGTTTTATTCAGGGCGGCAAGTTGCCACTGCCGATCGCGCCTACCAGAATGACTAGGAGACGGAAAATCTCTTCCGGGTCTGCTGGGGTTAGATAGGAAGGTATCGTCGATAGTATCCGTCGTGCGAAATGTCGCTCGACAAAATCACCATTGGTTTCGATTTTATTCATTAAATAATTTTGCTTTCATTCAGTCATTCATCGCCTTGAGCGACAAGCTTTTTTGCTCATATTCTTCCAAGCTGGGCAATTTCACTTTTGCCTTTTTTGCATAGGCGCGATGCACAGCTACGGAATTATGACCCAGTGCCTCCTGGGCGAATCGCTCCGGATAACCGCATGATTTGGCCCGCTCTGCCCAAGCGTAGCGGTAAGAATGAAGCGAAACGCCCTCGATGCCAAGCCTCTGGCAACGCTGCTTGAATTCGGTCGCGCGGTCACTGGCTCGCACACGTGCCAAATAGGGAAAAAGGAGCCCCTCACCTGGCAAATCTTTCAGCGTGTGTAACGCTTCGTCTCCCAAATGAAGAATGACCGGAACACCCGTCTTTTTCCGCGTGAAACTAATCGTCCTGTTTGCCCAATCCACATCCTCCGCCTTCAAATTGGCGATGTCCCCCTGGCTGCCGCCCAGATGCCAGCACAATTCGTAAAATCTTTTCCTTTCCAGATTTTTCTCACGGCTGATGATCGCCTGATGCTCGTCAAACGTAATGCCCCGTTTTTCCTTGAATTGAATCGCCGGCCACTGACGCTTGGGGATGATGGAGCAGGGGATCCAATTCATGTCGAGGGCGAAATTTTGCAGGCGCCGCAAAAAGACATTCGTTGAAACCCTGCCTTTATGGAGGGCATCCAAAAAATGTTCGCCTTGGGTTTTGATCAGCGTCAACTTGCGAATCCGATCGAAAGCCTTGTCCTTCATGGCAACATCCCAGCGTATTTTTGTGCTACCCGATTTGGAGCGGCCCATTTCGTCCATGACGTGCTGCCATGTGCGTTTGACCAACTCCGGGTCACTGTGTTGCAAATAAACTTGGGCAATTTGCAGGTTCACCGCCGGCTGCTGGCACGCTTCGTTGAGGGCGTTCAGGAATCGCCGGGCTTCCTGCGGATCTGCCGTATTGAGGCTATTTCGTTTTTTGACAAGGGTGTCGAGGGAATAATAAACGCCGTTTTCGCGGCGGAAGAGGCGGTAACGTTGTTTCATGGCTCGTTTTTATCGAGCCTCTCAAAAACCGTTCCGACGTGTTAATGCGTTCTGGCTGCCTTGTGGAGTCCTAGTGACTTCCTTGTGAATGACTAGCTGTTTTTATACACAGTTTCATACACAGTTCTCCATTTCAGCGCCACAACAGCAACACTTGCAACCGCTTAAGTGTGGAGGCGAGGGTCGGAATCGGCCAAATCCTGATGTAAAAGTACCAGATTTTATTAGGCTACTCAAGCATACTTCCTACTATTTTCAGGGGCCATTTTTAACACCCTTGCTCACGTTTTTGCACACAGTTAGCGGAATAAAACAAATGGAAAAAGCAAAGAACAATTCGCTTGGCTCATGTAGTTTCAGGCAGTCTTTATTTTATTATATGGGCTTCGTGAATGGCCTCAATCTTAAAACCATTCAGGCCAATAAATACCTATATTTGCAAAAATTTCTGTTCTTCCGAGGGTATTTTATTTTAACGGCATTCTTTTTTACTCCCTGTATTGCAATTCACTTATTGTAAAGGTCATTCGCTAGAAAATTCTTTCCACAGGTGATTAAGATGCTTTTTGTGCCATCTCCAAACAAACGTTGGCATAAGCGGACGAGCACTTCGGGCGGTTTGGTAATCATGCATGGTGGCAGAGGCTTCTTGTACCGACAAATTTCCTGATTTAAGCAGCATTTTACACCTATGAAGGATTTCATCTGCTTCACGAGCGAAAGAAAAATAATCAAATATCAATCGCAGTGCATTGATTGATAAAATAAAGGCCCAAACGGAACATATAATGCATCCGACTGTTTGAACTACCGATAACCCCTGTTTAGCATCCGCAGATTTTAATTCGCAAATGCAAATCATAAGTGCAAAAAAGCCACCAACGAGGAAAAACAGTAAAAGCAGGGACAAATATAAAATCATCTTACGGGCCAAGAATTTACTCCACCATGCTGACTCTCTGGTGTTTTCGACGGCACGTCGAGGGCCGGGTGGCTCTTTGCTGGCAAATTCTGACCCACGGATTTCGTCGTCAGTTACATCATCAAGAAAGTTTTCGGGGCAATCAGCTAGCCAATCCCTTAGTTCCTCTTTATCCACCGAAACTCCAAATCCATCTACTACTTCAAGCCGTCCTTTCGCCCAATCTGAATTAGATTTCCATACATCCGAACGCCAGCGACAAAATTCTGACGCGAAGACGCCAAACAAGGTTATTAAGGCACTGATTTTTGCGCCATAATCGAATCCAAACGTGCTAATTGCAAAGAAAAGGGCCATTATTTGGCAACCAACATATCGCTGATACCAATTTTTAGCCTTCCGGTAAGCTTTCCCACAGATTTTGTTTAGCTTTAGTAAATCTTCGTTCATGGCTTACCTCACAATATTTGCAACATTATTCTGCCGTAAATGGCGGTGTGGGTGACATTTCGCCGAGAGTTTTAAGAGCAAGGTCATGTGTGATTTTATGTTTTGGATATGCTGCCAGTACCAAAGCCGGGATAAAACGTTGTGTGATGTCCGAATACGTATATCCGTAACTGCGATGTTTTGTTTCGCCTAATTCCTCTGCGATATTTGTCAGTTCCGATTCCCTAATCCCAGTTCCCTGAAGTTGTGTCTCAAGCAAATGCTTCCTCAACCTCAAATTGGGGCGGACAAATTCGAAGATAGCTGCTGCACGTCGTTGAACAGCGGGGTCTAAGGCGGAGAGACGGTTTGTACACATGACAATCAGGCAAGAAAGTTTTGCTGTTGCTATGTCATCAATCCCGCGAATTAACGCGTTTACACCAGCCCTATCTTCATGATGCATTTGCGCTAGCTCCCGTGATTGCGCCAAAGAATCAGCTTCATCAATCAGCAATATGGTTGCTAACGTGGGTTTTTTATCGTGTGTTGGTTTTTTGTGGCAAACCGAATGGATATGTCGGAATGCATCGGAAATCAGGCGTGTCATTTCGCCCACCGCTCCGCTTCCTCGTGCTCGCAGGCTAAGACAATATAAATCCACCCTGATTTTATTTCCGCGAGCAAAATTATCCCCAAATGTTTGGGAGAGTTCGGTCTTACCAGTTCCAACGTCTCCGGCGAACACGAATAGCGGTGGACGCTGCAATAGTCTCTCCAAAGCAGGAAGTTTTGTTCCGTGTTGTTCTTGGCTCCATTTATGAATCAAATCAGGCCGTAACATCACTTCGGCTTCTTTTTCCAAACGCTCTTTTACGGAATCCAGTCCTACCAAATTTGAGTATCGTTCCATTGCGTCGGCATCTGGAAAAGTCCTCACCGTTTCAAAAAGTCCGTCATTCATGGTTTTGGATAAGGGCGGAATGTTGAGCGTGGTAAAGATACGCCATTTGATGAATACTGACGGTCTTGATGCCAGTACCCTAAACCATCTTTTGGCCCATCTTTAGTTATGCGTTGTATGGGTAAATCTTTCTCTATTGTTTTTCGTTCTTCTTCTGTCAACGCAAACCATTTTGATGAGCGAGACATTTGGTTGAAAAATGTTGCTTTGCTAATATCCACATTTGAAACAATCCCGCCCGGCTTGTCGTCAGTTGCGGTTAAGTCTGAACCTTGCACAACGTATCGCCATGACAAAACCCTCTGGTCGTCACTTTGAAATCCAAATTCATAAGCAGAAACATATCCGTCGCGTAGCAAGATGGCGAGTTCGGTGCCATAATTGTTTATTTCGGATTCGCTTGGACGGTCGTACGATTGTTTGCAACGCCACATATCTGTCGTCACCTTTGAGGCGAGATATTTCGCATGGGTTAAGGTAAAAGATTCCGAAACCGTTCGAGTCATTGTAAAGCTCATAGTAATTATGCGTTAAATGTTGAACCCATCACTTCCTGCCAGCACTCAATCGCTTCACTTTTTGTTTGGCAATTGCGTGCATAAGCCAGCGCGTCGAGGGCTTTTTCTGCCACGTCCACCAATAATTTCCGCTGCGATTCAGTGACATCGTCAGCTACGTTATTTTCGGAACTCACTGGGTCAAAAATTTCTACAACGCCCATTTTTTCATTTGGAAGCTTGGACGTTGGGTAATTGTCGGTAAACGCGATTCGTTTTTTTAAACCGGAATTTTGGATGTACACGAAAAAATTTTCTAAGCCGGAAAGATAATCATCAAACTGCACCCCATCGTCCGCGAGCTTTGCCATTACAAGTTCAATTAAGAACGAACGAAAAGCAAACCCCGGAGTGTCATCCTCACGTTGCCGTGCCCACCATTTCAGAAGCCTGATAACTTGAACGAAATGCTTTGGTTGCTTTTCTTTCCTTTTGCGGATAAATTCCAAATGCAACGGAATGCTTGTTAATTTCTTTTTGCCCGTTCTTCTGTCCCACAGGTAGCCATACCAGTTTGGGTCGCCGTCATACATGATTGGGCTGATTTCAACGTCAATGCCCGTACCCTTAAAAGAAATGCAAACGCATGGGCCGTCCACATATATTCTATCTCGCGGTATTGAAGGAAACGTTTCTCTCAACTTTTCGACGAGCCACGGCAAGAGTTCGGCTAATTCACCGGGGGAGCCGTCGCCTTTGACATATAACGCAACGTCAACGTCGTTTATAGTACTCAATGCCGTGCCCTTGGCGAGGCTTCCGGACATTTGAAGCTTTTTAAAAATGAAGTCCGGATGTTCTTGGATGTATCGCTCCAATTGGTCTCGGAGATTATTAACTTGGTTGCGAAATTTTTCGACTTTGTCGCTTTTTAGGTTTACGCGTTCGTCGGCAAACGACACTAAATCTGCCTGCGTAATTTCAGATGTCGTGAATTCAAAGGTGTTCGTATTCATAATCATTGGGCTATTCCAAGTTTTTCCTCAGCTTCGGAGTGCAATCGGAACCAGGGATATTGTGCATTCGCACTATCCATCCCAACGTTTATGATTCTTTCGCTAACTAAATCCCAAAAGATTTCCTGAACAAGCAGCCAGTCATTTTCCTCTAGTTCACGCTCTGGTGGAAAAGCAATTCCACGGAAAGCGTCGGAATTGGGATTATCTCGTCTGAATAATACTTCGGCAACGCCAGCCGTTAAATGCCCAAATTGAGAAGGGCTGAACATAACTTTTTCCTTATATAAAAGGATGTCCAAAACAATTTCTCGCAGTTCGGATTTTCTATTTTTCATTTTATTTTTCTTTTCGTTGTGACCATCGTTTCACTTCTCGTTGTTTTATTTTACGGAAGTGGCAACCATTGTTTGACGCCGAACTTTTGGTGAGATAATCTTGCAGTGCTTAAATGCTAGATTTCTCCGGTCAAGCGTCTTCCCTTACGGGTTGAGCGTTCGGGGAAATTGAATTGCCCGTCAGACGGCTGCTACCGTTTGACGGGCTTAAATTTTAAATATATGTTTTCAATCGGTTCTCCAATTCAGTTGGCTGTTCATCAGGAATTAAATCTTCATACGGTTCGTTCACTCTCCATCCACGTTTACCGATTTGAACCCAGAGATAACGGCTATAACTCTCGCTGATTTTACCCATTTTCTGTGCATGGAATAAAATCGCTTGCATCGAGACGCCCCATTTTTGTTTAAGCTGGCCCAATTTATCAAAATTTAGACCATCCAATTCTTTTCCTATTTCGGCAGTGGGCATCAAAAATTCTTGAGCGAATTCCCATGCCTCGTCTTCAATTTTTTCGTGCGGGTTTGTGTGCATCACTAAATGTCCCAATTCGTGAGCCAGAGTAAGACGCCGACGCGATTTCGGAAAATCCTTGTTCAAGAAAATAAAACGCGGTTTTTGCGGAGCATGAATGCAAAGGGCATCTAATTTTGGCGAGGGAAAAGCAAAATCAACAATGACGCAGCCCGTTTCTTCAACCAACCGCGTTAAGTGTTGAACTGGCCCTCTTTTAATGTCCCATTTTTTTCTCACGCCTTGTGCAACGGCCCTTGCCCCGCCATTTGTTTCTGGTGGAAGGTAAGGTAGTTCACGGTTTCCAAGTTTTTTGTCGCCAATGGTTCTCTCAATTTCAAGGCGACGAATATTCATCCGAGCGTTACATTGGCGTAACATCGTCAATGACATTGATTGGGCTTTGCGAAAATACGAATTACTTGCAGGTGAGGTTTCTCCTTTTTGGAAAAAGAACTCCTTTTTTTGCCCCAACGCCAACTCGAAATTTTGAATATCAGCTTTATCAGGGACTAAAACTCCGGCTTCAATTTTGGAAATGCGTCCTTGTTTGTAATGAATCACATCTGCTAAGCCCCGCTGCGTCAATCCCCTTGCCTCTCTGGCGAGGGTCAACATTCGTACATTAAATTGGCTCGCCTCTGCTGGAGTTAAAAATTCCAGTGGCAGAAGTTGAGCTTCAAAACTTAGTTGACTGTTGCTCATAGCTATACAATCAGTTTAAGTGTCTCAGTTTATCCAGAAAGCACTACACAAAGTTGCTAAAAGTTATTCACAGGTTATTAACAATTTACAAGATGCTTATAATAAAAGACTTATGCAATAAATGGTCTTTAGGACGATATCAAAAGAAAACTCTTTTAGTTAAAAATGGCCCCTTTAAGCAAAGTCTTATCTGAAAAGATTCAAGCTTTATGAACCTTATTTGTCAGGTCTTAATAATTCTTCAACCGTCACCCCAAGGGCTTTTGCAATTTTAATAATTATTTCCCTGCCAGACAGCTTGCCGGATTTTTCCCAATAGGCGAGGGTTGACTGTGGGACGCCAGTCATTTTTGAAAGTTCGTCTTGCGATAAACCCTTCTGCGTTCGCAAGTGATTCAGCCATGCTCCATAGCGGTTTCGGCGTTCATTCGGTTTTCTGCCCATGAACGCCTATTATATTTACCAATCCGTTAGTATTGCGATTTTACCAATGGATTGATAAATTCTGTGGAACGTTAAAGATGACCAGAGAATTACATTTGAATTGTGATTTTTGCCAGAGGAACATCACCTATACTGAAAACCTATGTGGCGAAACCATTGCTTGTCCAAATTGCCAAAGTCCTGTTTTTCTCAAATATCAGGAGTTCCATATTTCACAGATTGTGCCCCGCCAAGCAGTGGCCCAGGCTGTACAAAACCGAACGAGCCAAGCGCGTCCGGCGCAAGTGGAATCGGCAATCAGACAATTAGTTTTGGAAGGATTATCGCATGACGCTTCGACAGCGGGTATGAAAATTGAGTCTTTCCAGCTACAGGCCATTTCAGACAGCCATTATATTGCGACGGTAAAGGCAGCAAAAGTTGGTAGCGAGGTTAAATTTCAAATGTTCGTAACACGCAACGAGAACGGGCTTGAAGTCAATTGGGTCAAAGAGGACAACACAAAGCGAAATATGGCCAAAATTCTTATGATTTTTTCAACAATGGTCATTGGGGGTTTATTGGCTTGGAACATTGATAGCATAATAGCCGGACGAGGCGATTTAGGTTTTGCTATTGTGGTTGCTATTTGTCAAGTGGTCTTACTTGTGGGTTGCTTCAAGAAGCTCTTTGCCTAGTTTTCGGAACGCTTTTGCACTGGGCCGACTTGGGACAAAGCCATGACCGTTTGGCCCAGCAGCCAATAAAGATTTTAAAATAAAACAGGTTATTGTTTTGCGCCTGATTATCTTGAATCTATTTCATTGTTTTATCAAAATGCGACATGGCCAATCATTTGGAAGACCTTATTTGTCAATACTATGATTGGAAGGGCTGCATCGTAAGAAGAAATGTAAAAGTGGGTCGGCGAGCGAAAGGTGGATACGATGGGGAACTCGATGTAGTGATTTACGACCATAAGACAAACAAAGTTTTACATTATGAACCCTCAACGGATGCCAGCCAATGGATGAAGCGCGAGTTAAAATATAAGCGAAAATTCGATGTTGGTAAAAAGTATATCCGTGATGTTTTTCCGTGGCTTCCGCCTGACTTTCAACTTGAACAAATCGCAGTTTTTTTCCAAGTACCAGAGAAGCGTAGGATGTTTCAGGGGGGCATAGCCATTAGCATTGACGCTTTAGTGGGAATGATATGTGAAGAAGTAAAAGTTAGAGGTCGCGTTGGGAAGAATGCAATTCCGGAGCAATATGACCTGCTTCGGATGGCGCAACTCATTATCTGTGGATATGTCAAACCGTGGAGCAGCCAAGAAATGGATTCTATTCGTCAAATACAACGAAACAAATAAATTTTAGTTTAATTAAGATTATCAAAAAATATGTCCATAGAAGATATTTATTCCGCTCAACAGAGAGAGCTTGCCGAGAGAAAAGCAGCATTGCTAAAAACGGCAGCATTTCAACAGGAGCTTAAAAAAATAAACAGGCGAGATTTGGCCCACAAAATTGACATTGACTTAGCAATTTGGCAGACTTCATATCCACCGGACAGCCCTCAATACCTCATCGCAGAAAAAGAATGGGAACGCCGTCTCACGGCACGGCAAATAAAAGCTGGACACCTTGCAGCCCTCATTGGGGTTGCTGGTAGCATTATCGCTGCGCTACTTGGGGTTTGTTTGGGTTGGTGGTTATCGGCGCACCAGATTCAAAGGCAACAGCAGGACAAGGACAGCCAAACGAAAGCCACAGTTAACGGCCAGCACTAATATACCGGATTATTTGCTGGTTCTATTAAGAAGGTATCGGAAAAGGTTATCACTCATGTCGTCATACCGCTCGCGCTCTTTCCCACATCCATCAAATTCCCTCTTGAAACAGTACTGTGCTGCCGGATTTACTGTATTCTTATCGTAAGGAGCAATCACCGATAGCCCAGAACCACCCGACTTGGCCCGACTGTCAAACCTCACGAAATCTTTGTTCCAGAAATACTGCATCCGTTCCGCGAGCAGGGAGTGTGAGACACGCAAAGGCTTTGTGTTCCAGATGAGAAAATGAAAATGATTTTCGCCGGATTTCCCATATTCAGTGGCATGATAATAAAAAATATCTTTGCCTCTTAAACCAACATCGCTGCGTGTCTTGGTAAGAAGGTTCTTAAAGTCAATGCGTCTGGCTTTTTCTGCATCGTAACCAGATAGGCGACGAAATGAATCATTCCATGTAATTGTTCCCCACACAGACCAGTCAATATATTGAAGATGTAATCTCATTGGATGATACTTGTTTGGATTAAATGGCACATCTTCAAGAAACAGAATTTTATCTCTTGATGACTCTCCACTTCCTTTGTCGTCAGCAATGTGAAACGGGCAAGTCGGCAACCGATTTTCACTGTCGCTGACTATGTAGTCAGGCAAAACCAAATCAGGCATTTTGTTATCCTATGGGCCAACATGAACTTTTTCTAAAATACTTTTCACTTGGGCGGGTATTTTGGGGGAGAGCGAACACAAATAGCCCCCTGTGTTTGCAAGACATTCAGTTGCTAGATTTTTCAAAAAACTTGGCAGGTAGGTTTTGACCGCATAAACATTATAAAAAAACAACGTCACTGCGTTTCCATTTTTTATTATGGCTCAAGCTGCAACTAATTCTACAAGCAGGCCAAAACTAATCTCTAAACGACGGATTTGTAATTTACAAAGAAAATTTTGACTTGTTTGTGGGTTTTGAGACCGTGGAAATGTGCTCCGGCATTTAAATAAATGGCAAGTTGCTGAAAATGTTTGAGTTGCGATGATTATAACCTTGACAATAGTTCAAGCCTAAAATAGTCTGGTAAGCATGAATAACAACAAGTCAACCCCAACAGAAAGGATAAATGTAGCAAGTTACGAAGCGTTTTTGAAACCCACAACGCTAACCAAAGACTTTACCAGAATTGGCCTAGTCGCAATACCCGCGAAAGTTCAGGCGCGACTGGACGCAGCGCAGACGGCATTGGTTCTAGGATTCGCCGAACATGACATACCTGTTTTAATCCGTGCAGGGTTGCTAAAGCCACTTGGCGATGACCCTCGGGCCAACTCAAGAAAGTATTTTGCAGGATGTCACATTGAGATGCTCGCCCGAAACGACGAATGGTTGGGCCAAGCGACGCAAGCGGTGAGTGAGAATTGGCAAACCAAAAACGCGAATCGTGTGAAAAATCAGCCAGTGGAGCAGGCAGTCGAGGCGTAATAAATAGCTTTAACCAAAATTAAAAAAGGCCGGAAGTGATTAGCTTCTGGCCTTTGATTTTGACGCCGTTGCTGAATCAGGCAGCAATTGATTGGAGCGATATAATCTTTTCTTTCATGGCTTTCTCGAAACTTTCCAATGAGGGCAATTCTACGTCGCCGTTTTTCGCGTAAGCGCGAGCCACGGCCTTGCTTCCGTGTCCCAAAGCTGCCTGCGCGTACCGTTCCGGGTATCCCGCAGCCTTCGCTCTTTGTGCCCATGTGTATCGGTAGCTATGGAGAGTCACGCCAGAAATACCAAGACTGTCGCACCGTTGCTTGAATTCGGTTGCCCTGTCTGTCGGCCTGACTTTGGAAAGATTAGGAAATAATTTACCAGACGAGGGCAGGGAACGGAGCACTTGCTCAAACTCAAGGTCAAAAGTCAATGATGGCAGCTTGTGAGTTTTCTGGCGTTCGTAAGATATGCCTCGTTTCTGCCAGTCAATGTCTTCGGCGTTCAAATTTGCAACATCGCCTTGTGACCCGCCAGTATGCCAGCAAAGTTGATAATACGCCCTTCGTTCGGGATTTTTCTCGCGTTCGATAATTTTATGATGTTCCTCAAACGTAATGGCTCGTTTTTCGCCATGTTTGACTTTAGGCCACGCTCGTTTTGCAATAACAGGTGTAAGCAGCCAATTCATATCCAGCGCAAAATTATGAAGTCTCCGCAAATAGAGATTGGCGGAAACCTTGCCACTGGCGAACACAGCCAGAAAATCATCGGCTTTGGTATTGGCAACAATCAAATTGCGGATGGGGTCAAAAGACTTGCTTTTGGCAGCACGCTCCCAACGGGCTTTGGTGTTGCCTGTCTTTTGTTTAATTATGGCATCCACGACCATTTGCCATGTTCGCGTGTTACTTTGAGGGTCGGAAACGAGCAAATGCGTCCTAGCCATTTGAACGTGAAACCCCGCAAACTGGTGCGGTTGATTTTTGAGGTCAAGCAATTGGCGGGCTTTGGCTTTGTCAGTGGTTTGAAGGCTTTCGCGCTTACCAGTCACATTGTCCTGACACCAATAGATTTTTCCCCCTGCGTGCCTGTCTCTAATGAACATACGATAACGGTTTTTCATAGTAATAATTTAACTAGGGTTTGGCCGTTACCGTTAGGGTGCTGTGGGCGAGCGCACACGAATTGTTCAAGAGCAATTCAGAGTGAAAATCGCTGCTCACGTTTTTGCACACGTTTCCCCCCTTTAACCCCGAAGAAGCCCTTTAATCATTGGATTAAAGCTTGGAGGCGAGGGTCGGAATCGAACCGACGAATGAGGCTTTTGCAGAGCCCTGCCTTACCACTTGGCTACCCCGCCGTTCAAAACAGAATAACTAAATTTGCCCCCCATGCAAGATTACTTCCAGGCTTCGAAGTTCATTTCCAACTTTAGCGCGTGCAGCGAAAGGTTGATGTCCCGGATAAAATAGGCCAGTGAAACAAGCACGGCCACCATGCAGCAGCCAAACAAACCTGCGATCAAGGGCACCATTTGCCAGCCCAGCAACATGCTGACGAACAAAAAAATGATCAGCACCGCCACCATGAGCACCGCCGAAGCCGCCCAGACAATCGAGGCCCGGATTAAGCACGCGCGCCGCCAAAGGATTTCCATTTGTCCCTTCACCCGCGCCCGGTCTTCATCCGTGCCTTTGCGATGAGACTCCATCAGCAACCGCGAGCGGTCAATTGCCCGGCCCAGGCGGTTGGTCATGGACAACAACAGTAGGCCCACGCCCGAAATTAAAATCACGGGGCCAATTGCCACTTGCAGCGTTTGAGTCAGGTTTTGCAAAAACTTATTTATAGAGGGTTTGGCCGCGCATTTCAACTGCGGTATCCGAGCTTCGCCCGTTGCTTCCACAAATCGCGCGGCTTGAAAATCCCCGCCGGCGTGATGATGCCCGTGATCAGCTCCGGCGGCGTCACGTCAAAACCCGGGTTGCGCGCGCCGCTGGATGGATTGGCCACGCGCACATACGCGCGCTTTTTGGACGGCAAATGTCCCCACGCGCCAAGCACTTCGCTCTCGCTCCGCTCTTCAATCGGGATGTCAAACCCGCTTTTCAAATTCCAGTCAATCGTTGAAAGGGGAATCGCAACATAGAAGGGGATTTTGTGCCGCGCGGCCAGGACCGCTTTGGTGTAGGTGCCGATTTTATTCGTCACTTCCCCCGTGCGCCCGAGCACGCGGTCGCTGCCCACGATGACCAAATCAATTTCGCCGCGCTGCATCAAATGCCCCGCGGCGTTGTCCGCGAGAATGTGATGCGGGACGCCTTGCTGCGCCAATTCCCACGCCGTCAGCGTCGCGCCCTGCGAGCGTGGACGCGTTTCATCGCAGAACACGTGGAACTTTTTTCCGGCGGCTTGCGCGGCGTACATTGGGGCCGTGGCCGTGCCGATGTCCACGAACGCCAGCCAGCCCGCGTTGCAATGCGTCAGCACCCGCGCGCCATTGCGAATCAACTTCGCGCCGTGCCGGCCAATTTCCTCACAGTGCTGGACGTCCTCGTTCGCAAATTCTTCCGCGGCGGCCAGCGCGAGCGCTTTCTTTTCTTCCACCGTCCGGCCCTTTTGCATTGCCGCGCAAACGTCATTCATGGCGTTGACCGGGTCCACCGCCGTGGGCCGCGCGTCTTTGAGCACTTGGTAAACCTTCCGGACCTGCGCGGAAAATTTATTCAAATCATCCCCGCGAAAGGCCAGCACGCCTTGCGCCAAGCCGTACGCCGCCGTCGCCCCGATGGCCCCCGCGCCGCGCACCACCATGTCCTTGATGGCCAGGGCTGTTTCGTGGAAATCGCGCGTCGCGACGATTTTAAACTCATGCGGCAGCAGGCGTTGTTCGATGAGCAATACCGCGTTCTTCTTCGTGTCGAAAGCGACGGTGCGAAAATGTTTCGTCCGGGTATAGATAGTGACGTTCATGCTTTTGAAGGAGATTAACCTCTCAGACCTTGCGAAGCCAGCTTGCTAATCAAAGGCGGCAGGGAGTCAGCGCACCCTGATTTTTTTCCAGGGGATTTTTTTCAGGATATCACGGTAGGCCTTCTGCTGCCGGAATTTTTTCAAATCCGGGTCTTTGGCCATCCATTCAAAATCGTTGTAGCCCAGTTCGATGGCCTTTTCCAGCGCTTGCGTCGCGCGGTCATACTGTTCGGTGAGCGAATAGCTACAGGCGAGATTGTAAAAAACGATTGGATTTTCCGGCTCCAGTCGGGCGAGGCGTTCGTCCACATTGAGTCCTTCGGCGAAACGTCCGCGTTGCGTGTAATGGTCGCCCAGGAGCTGGAGCGCGTCCACGTAATTGGGATCGCGACGAAGAATGCCTTCCATGAAATCGATCTTTACATCGAGTTCACGGTGGTTGACCCGTGCTTTTTTTCTGATGCCGCTCTTTGCCTGCATAGAACGTGAAAAAACGTTCCACATTTTTAAGGCCGAGTCAAGGGGCGAAAAACTTTTTATGGAATTATAAATTTTATTTTTGCATAATAAGCACGGCTGCTTTCTATGAAATGCTTCGTCACCGGCGCGTCCGGATTTATCGGTTCGAACCTTGTGCACGAACTGCTCGCGCGCGGCCATCGCGTCAAGGCGCTGCTGCGCAAGAACGCGGACGAACGCGCCCTCGCCGGCCTGAAAATCGAGCGGGTCACCGGCGACCTCCTCGACCCGAATTCTCTCTGGCGTGAAATGGAAGGCTGCGAGTGGTGCTTCCACGTCGCCGCCAGCTATCATCTTTGGTTGCGCAATTACAAGCCCATGTACGAGACGAATGTCATGGGCACGCGCAACGTCCTTGAATCTGCGGGCAAGGCCGGCTGTCGGCGCATCGTTTATACCAGCACCGTCGGTTGCATCGGTTTGCCCAGGGTCGAAAAAACCGTCGTCATTCCCGCCGATGAATTGCAGACCGTCACGCCCGAGCAGCTAACGAACCATTACAAACGCTCCAAGTGGCACGCCGAGGAAATCGCGGTGAAACTTGCGCGCGAGGGCCTGCCCGTGGTCATCGTAAACCCCAGCGCGCCGGTTGGCCCGCGCGACGTCAAGCCCACGCCCACCGGTCAGCTCATTCTGGATTTTGTGAACCGCCGCCTGCCCGCGTACCTGGAGACTGGGCTGAACTGGGTGCATGTGCACGACGTGGCCGTCGGCCACATCCTCGCGGCGGAACGCGGGCGCATCGGCGAACGCTACATCCTGGGCAATGCCCAGGGCAATTGGACGATGGAACAAACCCTCCGCGTGCTTGAGGAAGTCACCCGCATTCCCGCGCCGCGCATGGAAATTCCGCGCTGGGTGGCGTATGTGGCCGGTCACTTCAGCGAATTTGGGTCCTCCATCACCGGGCGCCAGCCCCGCGTGCCGCTGGCTGGTGTGCGCATGGCCAAATATAAAATGTGGTTCGACCCCAACAAAGCCATCCGCGAACTGGGCTTGCCGCAAACGCCGCCCAAACAAGCCATGGCCGATGCCGTCGAGTGGTTCAAAGCCAACGGATACGTCCGGAAATGATGAGTTGCGCGATGGTGCTGAGGGAAGGAAACATGGCCGTTTCGCTGTCGCGGTTTACCTTATGAGTTTCCATGACCCTTGAGAAATTGATTGAAGAGCTTGTCGCAAAATGTCCTGGCCATCCGGAGGATGTTAGGGTGTGGCTGGCGACACGCCGGGTCAATGGCGTCCTGATGGATGATCCGCAGCAGGTATGGCTTCGCGAAATTGCAGCCACAGAAACCGATGAGGCGGGGCTCTATTTCATTCCCAGGCCGCTTTGGGCGGGTGAGCCGGCCTTTCGCTCGCCGGTGTCTGTCTCTGCGCTTCAAACTTTTGCCGCGGAGAACCCCGGTCTGGCCGGGTTGGAGGTGTTCGTGGTTGACAGCCGGGGCCGGACAGAGTCCGGAAAGGTTTTTAGCATGAATGTCTCGATTCTCGGCGTTCGTGCCGGGTCGGAAACCGATCTCTGGATTATTCAATTTCCAAACGAGCAATGGCCGAAATCATGGTTTGCCAAATCCATCTGAATTTATAGTTCTTCACTACCTTTCCCTGCCCAAATAATCCTGTAAAATGGTCGGATGATAGTATGCCAAAAAAGTGAGCAGAAAATAGAATGTGCGACAGTCGCACATAAAAACGCGGTCGGCCATCGCGATTCGTTTTTCGGAGCGCTTCCGTCTCCGTTCCCTCCGTTTCCTTCTGTAAAATTCTTCATCCCCTTGGCGAGAACCCTCTGCGTGAAAAAAAGTCGTTTTTGCGAAACGAACCCAATTTTCAATGCAAGTTACTATCAATCAAAAAGAAACACAGAAAACATCATGATAAAACAAACTTATTCACTCGCGGCAGGATCTGCCTACACCACCTTTTAAGAGTTTTTAAGCTGTTATGAGAAAAAAAAGATTATTTATTTTTCAGGCCGGCCCCAGCCTGCCGCGCGATCAGGCGCATTTGCCAGCGGTTGCTACCCGCTAGTCGGCGCCTTGGCCGCCCAATTTCCACCAACCAACGTCAAGCTATGTCAAGCTATGTCAACCAACCCCCTGGGGAGGGGTGCCCGGAGCGCGGGTTCTCACACCGTCGCCGCCTCTGTGCTCTCTGTGTCTCTGTGGCTAAAAACAAACTGACACAAACCAAAAAATGAATCGCGCATCTCAATTAAGCCTTAAAATTGGCGATGGCCAAAAATTGAATCATTTTTGGCAAAAACTGTATTGCCCATCCACTTTGCTTGTGAAATAATTCACAAACTTATGGCGCACGTTAAATTACACATTCCCGGTCCCGTCGAGGTCAGCGAAAAAACCTTCAAGGCCCTGTGCTCGCCGATGATTGGTCATCGCGGGCAGGGGTTCAAAGACCTTTACGCAAAAGTCCAACCCCAGCTCCAGCAGTTGCTCTCCACGAAGCAACTGGTGTACTTGAGCACCTCGTCCGCCTGGGGCGTCATGGAAGGCGCCGTGCGCAACCTCGTCTCCAAAAAAGTTTTGAACTGCATGTGCGGCGCTTTTTCGGACAAGTGGTTCGACGTGTCCAAAAAGTGCGGCAAGCAGGCCGAAGCGCTCCAGGTGGATTGGGGCTCGCCCATCCGCGCCGAAGCGATTGATAAAAAACTCGCGACGGGCGAGTTCGACGCGCTGACAGTCATCCATAACGAAACCTCGACCGGCGTGATGAGCCCGCTGGCGGAAATCGCCGCGCTCAAGAAAAAATATCCGGACGTCATGTTCATCGTGGACGCGGTCAGCTCCATGACCGCAGTGCCGCTGAAGTTCGATGAAATGGGCATTGACGTTTTGCTGGCCGGCACGCAGAAGGCATTCGCGTTGCCGCCGGGCACGGCGGTGTTTGTGGCCTCGCCGACCGCGCTGGCCAAAGCGGCGACCATCAAGGACCGCGGTTATTATTTTGACTTCGTGGAGTTCCAAAAGAACGCCGAGCAGAGTATGACCCCGAGCACGCCGAGCATTCCGCACATCTACGCGCTCAGTTCCAAGCTGGACGAATTTTTTGCCGAAGGCCTCGAGGCGCGTTACGCGCGTCACAAGAAGACGAACCAGATGACCCGCGATTGGGCCAAGAAGCACGGGTTCACCCTGTTCGCCGAACCGGGCTTTGAATCCATCACGCTGACTTGTGTTAACAACGGCGCGAAGCCGGGCGGCCGCACCGTGGACGTGGCGAAACTGCAAAAGCTTACGAAGGAAGGCGGCTTCCTGATTGACGGCGGCTACGGAAAAATCAAAGGCACAACCTTCCGCGTCTCCAACATGGGCGACGAAACAGAAGCAACCATGAGCCAGTTGTTCGCCGTAATGGACAAGGCAATGGCGTCGCTCTAGGCCCGCGTGCTTTTTTCAAAAGCTGCGCTCCGGCTTGGCTTGAGGCCTTGATTTTTGGGCGATTATGGTGCATTTATACGAAGTGGCATTCGTATAACGTTTGGCATCACGACGACGCTGAATCTATGTTTGGCGCTATGATCACAATTTTCGGCGGCATGCTTTTCCTTGCCGGTATTATTTTCAGTGTCTATTGGCAGGTACGGCTTTTGGTCGTAACCTACAAATACAGTCTCTGGTGGTTCCTTGGATGTCTGCTGGTGCCGTTTGCTGATTGGGCTTTTCTCTTACTGCATTTCAAGATTGCCCGAAAACCATTTGGGATGTCGCTGATCGGTTTGGCTATGTTTTTTTTGGGCGTCTGGATGGCCGGAATTGGGGCGCAGTGATATGTTGCAAACAAACACCACGCTGGAATCTGCTTAGATTTTAGCCTGGGGCACTGCCTGGCATCCTGCCCCATTTGACTTGGCGCGGTGTTGGAAATCAGGGACTTGATTTCTGAAGGTTGTAGGGCAATTTATACTCGATACGAAAACGCTCGTATGATAAATTCGATTACAAAGTTTGCGGCCCTTTGGGCAATGGCAACAGTGGGGGTTGTTTTGCTATCGCTTGGCAACATTTGGGCTGCTGGCGTGGGTTGTCTTTTATTTGCAGCTTCGAGCTTTTATTCTGTTCACCGCTGGCAGTTAAAATCTGTTGCCAATCTTATATATAATTCCGTTTGCGCCATCGTGCTTTTCTTGGTGTGGTATATCTTCAAACCATCCATCAGTGTTTTGACTGTTGCATGGTTGGCATACACTATCAGCGAGATTAATCAGCGGAGAAGGTTGTCCACGCAACAGCGCGGCCCTACCGCCATTTGACTTGATCTGATGCTCTGATAATGTGGCACGCATGATCATTGGCGTGCCGAAGGAGATTAAGGAGCAGGAATATCGCGTGGCTTTGCTGCCCAGTGGCGTTTATCAACTCGCCAAACGCGGTCATCACGTCCTCGTCGAGCGTGGCGCGGGCGTCGGCGCTGGCTTTCCGGACGCGGAGTACGAGCAAGCCGGCGCAATCCTCGTTGACTCGCACGCGGCGGTGTTCGAAAAGGCGGAGTTGATTGTTAAAGTCAAGGAACCGCTGCCCTCAGAGTTCGCGTTGCTTCGCCAGGATCAAATCCTTTTCACTTATCTTCACCTCGCGGCGGACCGCGCCTTGACGGAGGCGCTCATGAAGTCGGGCGCAACCTGCATCGCATACGAGACGGTGGAGGTGAACCGGCGTTTGCCGTTGCTCGAGCCGATGAGTGAGATTGCCGGGCGCATGAGCATTTTGGTGGGCGGCTATTTTTTGCAGAAACATTTTGGCGGGAGCGGGACGTTGCTGGGCGGCGTGCCGGGCGTGCTGCCGGGCAAGGTGGTGGTACTGGGCGGCGGGACCTCGGGCATCAACGCCGCGCGCATGGCGCAGGGCATCGGCGCGGACGTGACCATCCTCGAGGTGGATTTGGAGCGGATGCGGTTTCTCGACATCACCCTGCACACGGCGCACACGCTGTACTCCAACGAGTCGCACCTGCTGGAGCTGCTGCCGGACGTGGATTTGCTCATCGGCGCGGTGCTGCTGCCGGGCGCGCGCGCCCCCAAACTCATCACGCGCGAAATGTTGCGTCGGATGCGTCCGGGCAGCGTACTGGTGGATATCGCTATTGACCAGGGCGGTTGCGCGGAGACATCGCGGCCCACAACGCATCACGACCCGGTCTATGTGGAGGAGGGCGTAACGCATTATTGTGTGGCGAACATGCCCGGCGCTTACGCCCGCACGGCTACGCAGGCGCTCACGAACGCGACGTTCCGATATATTGAGATCCTCGCGGATTTGGGCCTGACGGAGGCGTCTCAGAAATTTCCCGCGCTGGCCAGCGGTATCAACGTGAAGAACGGCAAGCTCACCAACCAGGCCGTGGCTGGGGCGCACGGCCTCCCGCTGAACGAATGACCGCGCTCGAACCCTTGCTGCAAATCAGCGGCTCGCGCGTGCGCTGGCGCGGGCGTGAACTGGATTATTTTTCCGGCTGCGATTATTTCCGGCTGGCGAGCCATCCAGCAGTCTTGAAAGCGGCGGCGGAGGGGCTGAAAAAATTCGGGCTGAATGTTGCGGCGTCGCGCGTCACGACGGGGCACCATAAAATCTATGAGGAGTTGGAGAAAGAACTGGCGAAGTTTTTTGGCGCGGAGGACGCGCTGCTCGTGCCGACGGGTTATGTGACGGGCATTATTGTGGCGCAAGCGCTGGCCGGTGATTTTTCCCATGTACTGATGGATCAGCTGGCGCATCCAGCCTTGCAGGATGCCGCCAATCAATTGTGCCGGCCTATTTTGAAATTTAAACCTCGTGATTCGGGTGATTTTAAGCGCCTGATTAAGCGGTGCGGACGCAGCGCGCGACCGATTGTGCTGACGGATGGGATGTTTTCACACAATGGCTCTGTCGCACCATTGAAGGCGTATCTGAAATATTTGCCGTGCGATGGATTGATCATTGTAGATGATGCGCACGGCGCAGGTGTATTGGGAAAGAGAGGGCAGGGGACGCTCGAATTTGAGGGCGTCAGCCGCAAGCAAGTCATCCAGTGCATAACGTTGAGCAAGGCGTTTGGTGTTTTTGGCGGGGCGATTTTGGGGACACGTGAGTTGCGTGAAAAGATTTTCGAGCGTAGTCGTTCATTTATCGGCGGCACTCCATTGCCTTTGCCGCTGGCGAATGCGGCATTGCAATCGGTGAAGATTCTCAAGACGCGAGGAAATGATTTGCGCAAAAGGCTGAATCAAAATGCAGATTTTGTGAAGTCGGCTTTACGTGACGCAGGTGTCAATTTTTCGGAAACGCCGGGCCCAATCATTTCACTATTCCCAAAGGAGTCGTTCGGGGCACAGAAGTTGAAAAGACATTTGCTGGCGGCGGGAGTTTATCCGCCATTTGTAGTATATCCCGGAGGTGACGCGAAGGGCTGGTTTCGTTTTGTCATTTCGAGCGGGCACAGCCGCGCGCAACTGGACAAATTGATAAAGGTGTTGAAGAATCTCTGATGGAACGGCTGGGTAAAAATTCAGGCAAGTATCTCGGCGAGACGATTGACATCCGCGCCGTGCTCGAGGACGTGCGGCTGGCGGCGGAGCAACATGGCTGGACTTCCGAGGTCTTTCACGAGACAGGCGGGTTCAAATTATTCGCCCTGCATCGCGATGCCCGGGCGGGAAATAACCGAAAGCGGGTTTATCTTTCAGCGGGGATTCATGGCGATGAACCGGCCAGCCCGCTCGCGGCGTTGAAACTGTTGCAGGAAAATCGCTGGCCGGACAATGTGGAGGTCTGGCTGTGCCCGTGCCTCAATCCCATCGGTTTCACGCTGAACTCGCGCACCAATGTCAATGGCCTGGACCTGAACCGCGGTTATTTGAACCCGGTGGCGGATGAAATTATCGCGCATATAGCGTGGCTGGAACGGCAGCCGGCTTTTGATTTGTGCATGCTCTTGCACGAAGACTGGGAGTCGAACGGCTTTTATCTCTACGAACAAAACCCGGACCAGCGCCTGTCGTTCGCTGAAAAGATCATCGAAGCGGTGGAGAAAGTTTGCCCGATTGAGCGCTCGGAAATCATCGAGGACCGCCCGGCCAGCGGCGGAATTGTGCGCCCGAACATTGACCCGCGCTCGCGTCCGGATTGGCCGGAGGCGTTTTATTTGATTACGCACAAGACGCGGCAGAGTTATACCGTGGAAGCGCCCTCGGATTTTCCGCTGCCGACGCGCGTCAACGCCCTGTTCGCCGCCGCGAACGCGGCCCTTGACAGCTTATGAACCAAACGGTGTTATTGTTGATTGACCTGCAGCGCGACTTTCTGGAAGCGCAGGGTCGTCTGCCGGTTCCGTCGGCTGATGCCGATCGCGTGATTGGCGTGGCAAACCGGATGATTGAGCATGCCCAAAAGGCGGGCTGGACGATGATTTGGATCAAAAATGAATTTCTCTGGACGCAGTTGCTGGGAAACTTCTCACGAAAATTTGCCGCCATTAGAGGCTCGCGCGGGTCGGAGATTGACCCGCGCATTAATTGTTCAACCGAGTTTAAGATGGTGGTGAAATGCGAGGCCGACGGGTTTTCCAACACCCAACTGGACGTGGCGTTGAAAGGTTTAGCGCCGCAACGGATAGTCGTCCTCGGCCTGATGACGGACGAGTGCGTGCAGGAAACAACCAAAGGTGCAATTGACCGGGGCTATCGCGTGGAAGTGGTCGAGGATGGCGTGGCCTCGATGAATGATGCGGACCACGAGAAAGGCCTGGCCAATATTCGGGAGTGCGGCGCGACGTTAAAGCAAAGCGCGGAGATCCTTCGGGAATTTCTGGGCGAACCCCGAACGTAAGCCCGGCAAAGTTCACATTCTGGTACATATCGCGGGAAAGGCTTAACATCCTTAACATTGTTGATTATCAACGGCTTAACACTTAACACCATCCTTAACAAAACGGCTTAAAGACTTTACACCATTGATTACCAAATACTTAAAGCTTAACACTAACGATAACGGGTTTCGTATCCGCCTTCTCCCGCCTTCGCTATGCTTCGGCGCGGGGCGAGGGAGGTAGTTGGCGTAGGCTGGCGTAGGCTGGCGTAGCCTTCCGGAGGGGTTAACCACCTAAGACACCAAAAGGCACCCGCCTTCTCCCGCATTCGCGGGATTCGGCGCGGCAGGCCGGAATCGGTCTGAAAGATAAACAATCTTTTTTTTCCTGAAAAAAGGCTTGGAACGCCTTGGCAGGGCTTGGCAGGGCTTGGAACAGCTTGAGGATTTTGGCTGCCTCATCCCGCCTATTCCAGTCCGAACGACTCTCCCTGCTAAAGCCCCCGGGGGGGAGGGGATCCGTAATAGGCCGGATTAGGTCGGAATAGGTCGAAATAGACCGGACCGAGCTTGCGGAAGTTCGACGCGAGGGCGTCCCGCAAAGCGGGAGTACCCGGGTGCGGGTTGTAACAACCCGCCCCGGCAAAATCAGAGACTCGTTACCTCGTCTCCTACATTCAAATATGTCAAAGAACGACCCCGAAAGCCTTCGGGGCAGGCAGGCACAATGGCTCACCAAGCGAGGATTTTAGAGCATGAGAGAGAAAGGCGAAAGGTAGTCACTACCCCAAAATGAAGAAGAATACAGGAGCCGGAATCCAGAATTCGGAAGGTCAATTTGCACGAAGGTAATATCCAAGAGGTTAGATTGATTCTGCCGTCCCTGCGGGACTTTGGATTGTTTAACCAATGATTACCCAGCCATAAATGGCTTGTCCTTACCCACATCTTTTTAAGATTGGTTTAGGATTTCTACTCCTTCGCACATCCACATCAGCCGCTGCCAACCGCGCCAGATAGTTTGCCAGCCCGGTTCGCCGTCGTGCCTGCGTCCAATAAATCCCCCCAAACGCGCCACTGCCCGGATGAGATTTCGATTGGTCCAGCCACCCTTGGGCGGACCGATTTTCATTTCCAACAGAGACAGTATTTGCGGCCCAAAACCGGCCGAGGCTTCAAAGGATTCCGGGCGGCTGCGAGCCAGCATTTTGGCGCTCAACAAGCGCACTGCCACCACCCCCAGCACCGCGATCAAAGGCGCTAAACGATCCGCTCTCTCCAACTGGCTCTCCTCCACTCCTGTTCCGCTCTTAAGCGCTTTATGATATTCTTCAATCCACCAGCGTGCGGTGTAATACCCCACC
>Ga0206826_1035_pt1 | contig 23435 bp, 25 predicted proteins | sample Alteio_BWOrgCont_80_FD_152636 | JGI IMG/M metagenome (GOLD analysis project Ga0206826, IMG submission 152636) | Enriched cells from forest soil in Barre Woods Harvard Forest LTER site, Petersham, Massachusetts, United States -... | ecosystem: Environmental > Terrestrial > Soil > Temperate forest >... | reverse complement strand
TAAGGTCAGGGAAGTGTTCCCGCAAACAGGGTTTGACCGTGCCTCGCGCCATGAACATATACGCCGCGTGGGCTTTTTAGCAAGCCTGCTTGAAAAACATGGGGTGATCGTGGTAGCTTCATTTATTTCACCCTATCAGGAATCCCGTGATTCGGTAAGAGCGATGTGTCAGAATTTCTATGAGATCTATTTAAATACACCCTTGGAAGTTTGTAAGTCAAGGGACCCCAAGGGTCTGTATAAACGGGCCCTTCAGGGTGAGATCAGGAATTTTACGGGTATTCATGAGCCCTATGAACCGCCCTTGCAGCCAGAGCTTATTTTAGATACCTCGGAATTATCAGTGATCCAGGCCAGGGATCGAATTGTTGATTTATTAAATACTTTATGAGAATTTTATTATCAAGTTTGATCCTGATAAGTCTGTTGATGTTCACGGCTGTTCATGCCGATGAACCAGATATCATTAAAGCGGACCGTCAGGCACTGGCAGAGGCGAATGCGTCCGGCAGTTCTTCAAAGATCATCGCAGCCAAGGAGCAGTTAAGCGATGATCTTGGTAAGCTGGAAGATCAAAGGCGCGAGGATGTTGAAGGTGTTACGATTCCCTTAGTGCCTGATGGTCAAGGGCATCTGCTGGCAGATGTTTTGATCAATAATACAGCCCATGCTTCCCTGGTCGTTGATACAGGTTCTCCTGTGGTCATGCTTAATTCTTCGTTCATTGATAAATTAGGCCTTGATGTCAGTCAATATCAAAAAGGGTATGTGGAGGTCTTGAATGGCAAGCATAAGGCTGTTGAGGTTTCTCTGGATAATGTGAAGGTCGGGGAAGCTTTGGCCCAGGATGTTTCTGCCACTATTTTGCTTGATGACAGTAAAGGGATCGCGGATGGATTGCTGGGTTTGTCATATCTGAGTAAATTTCATTTTGTCCTGGACCAGACAGGCCAGAAATTGATATTAAGGAAGTCAGAATAAATTAAAAGGCCAGGGAACTTTTTGGTGATGATTATTGTCTAAGCTAGTGAAGAGCAGAGGTCAAGAGATTGACTTCATAATTTAATAGGACTATAATTAAAGCGTAGGGGATTTAGAAGTAAGTAATAACGGAGGTGTCTATGAAGGTCATGTTAAAGTTTGCGTTCGTATTTTTATTCTTGAGTTTCCTGGTTTTTCGCCCAACGTCTTCTTATGCTTATTGGCACGGTCATGGTTATGTCGGGGTTCATATAGGCGTATGGCCGGGCTATTATTACGGCGGTCCGTACTATGATCCTTATTACCCGTATTACGCTGATCCTTATTATGCGCCGTCCTACGTTGTTTCAACTCCTACCTACCAGCCGGTTGTTGTTAACGGTGTCACTTACTATGTTAATAATGGCGTGTACTATACTTACACTCAATATGGTTATCAGGCGGTGGCTACACCTGCTGGTGCAAGTGCCCCGTTAGTAGAAACTGCCGCAGTGACATCTGTAGCTAGTGCGGGCAGTGATGATTCATTTACTGTTAATATCCCTAATAGCAAGGGCGGGTATAATACCGTGATCATTAAAAGATCAGGGAATGGGTTTGTGGGACCTCAGGGTGAATTTTACGCCGATTTCCCGAAAGTATCCCAACTACAGGTGATGTATGGTAAATAAAGGAAATTTTATGTTAAGAAAATCATTGTTAGCATTATTGCTCGTAGGGTTGGCAGGGTGCGCGACCAGCACCATGTATGTCAATTACACTGATCAGCGTTTTCCTGCGAAAGATCCTTCGTTTGTGGTCAATGTTTATCCTCAAGGGCAGGCTTTGGCTGCCAGCACTCCTTATTATGTGATCGGAAGGGTGTCGATCGAGGGCTTGGCCAGCAACGGGGTAACCCCCGAAACCCTGACTGCCCAGGCAATGCGGATTGCCAGGAAAAGAGGCGCAGATGCTATTATCAATGCCCGTACCGTGGCCTTCCGTTATTACTACGGTGATGCTTTGTACAGGTTTAATGGTGATTTGATCATGTACTCACCCAAATAAAGTTAAAAAGTGACCGGCACCGATTTATCCGAGAAATCAGTGTCGGCCATTTTTTTCTTACATTCCTTGTCAGTCCGATTTTCTTCCTTTATAATTCATTAAAATTAGTGGATACGGGTTCTTTGTCGATGGCGTGATTAATCAAGGAGGAGAAACGTGGAAAATAAGAAGATCGATTTGCTTTTTGGGCTGGTCGTGATCGCTTTTCTTTTGGTGACCTTTTTATTGATCAAGGATTTCAAGGCCCAAAGGGCTATTGATTATAAGGAATATACGGCTACTATTGCTAATATCGTTCGTCAGAAGAACGATAAGATCAAGATCCTGTTCAGCCGTCTGATGATTGAAGTGAAGGAAAATGAGGATTTAAGGAACACCTTGGCAGAGACCAGGAATAGTCTTGATACCTTAAGCAAAAGACTGGTTCAGCTGCAGAATCCAGCGCCAGCGGCTCCTGCAAGTGCACCGGCAGCTACGGTTGCGGTAAAGCAGTAAGCTTTTTTAAGATCTGTCTAATAAGATCGGATAGATGTCATCGATGTGGACGATCCCATCCATTGCCTTTTGCATGGCATCCAGGGCAATGGATTGAAAACCGCTTTTGGCGGCGATATTTTCCATTTCCACCACTGAAGCGTTCCTGATGATCGCCTCACGCAGGTCTTCATTGAATTGCACCACTTCAAAGATCCCGATACGTCCATAATAGCCTGAGCCATTGCATTTGGGGCATCCAGCACCTTTATATAAGGTGAGTTCCGGGGTGTTTTTGAGGAAAAGAGCAGGATCAATGTTGCCTCGAACGCACATTTTTCTGAATTGGTCAATATCCACCTTGTAGGGTGTCCGGCAGCCTTCGCAGATCCTTGGTAATAAATGCTGGGCCACGGCGCCGGTCATGGCATAGGAGACCAGGTGACGTTCCAATCCCATGTTGACAAGCCGGGCCACTGATCCCAGGGCGCTGTTAGCATGAAGGCTGGTCATGACCAAATGGCCGGTGATAGATGCGCGTATGGCGATCTCGGCGCTTTCAAGGTCACGGATCTCGCCGATCAAAATAATGTCCGGGTCCTGGCGCAAGGTCACTCTTAAGGCGGAGGAAAAAGTCTCACTGTTCTTTTTGTTAACATCGCATTGATTGATGCCGTCGATCTGGTATTCTACCGGATTTTCAAGGGTGATGATATTAACATCAGGCGTGTGCAAGTGCTGAAGGATGGAATAGAGGGTGGTGGTTTTTCCAGCACCTGTTGGCCCGTTGACAACGATCAGTCCTCTTTTCCGTAGGAATATGCTCTCCAAAGTTTCGTAAGAAGTTGGACGCAATCCGATATTTTTTAAGTTAATAACTTCGGAACTCTTGTTTAAGATCCTGATCGCAATTTTATCGCCTAATACGGTAGGGAGTGATGAAAGACGGAAATCAAAGCTGAGTTTTCCGAAGCTCATTGTAAACCGGCCGTCCAGGGCTTTTTTACTGCTGCCCGGATCTGTAGGCAATTCCGCCAGGATCTTTAAGCGCGGGATGATGTTCACATTCACATCCTGGGTGACCAGCAGGACGTCCTGTAATTTTCCATCGATACGAAAGCGGATGCGGATCTGATTTTGCCTGGGCTCAATATGGATATCACTGGCACGCAGGCTGATGGCTTCCGAGAGGATCAAATTAACGACATCGCTCGTGATATTGGCCGCTTCAGGGTTTTGATTCTTTCCCCATGAGGCATTGAACTGCTGGGAGCTGGCTAATAATTGGTTGTAGCGGCTTTGGAGAGGATTCATAAAAAAATTATAATCAATGATCATGTCAAACACAAGGCATAAATAGTCTGAATTTCTGCTAATAACTGGGGAAAATGCGTTATAATATGTGCTTATCTTACTTTAAGAATGCGGTTACCCGAAGATACTAAAAGAGGTTTTTATGCCACCCCATCCCAAAAAGCCGGTAGACTGGAATTTTTCAAATAAAGAAATGACCAAGGAAGCCTTGAAGCTGTCATTTCAGATGAACCGGCAGTACACGCTTTCCAAGGACCAATACACCGCCACCATGCACGATAATTTCATGGCCCTGTCCATGGCGGTGAGGGACCGTATTGTTGAGCGATGGATCAAGACCCAGCAGAGTTACCACAAAAAGAATGTCCGCCGTGTTTATTATTTGTCCATGGAGTTTTTGATCGGCCGTCTGATGGGTAATAATATGTACAATTTGGGTATTGAGAAGCAGGCGACTGATGCTTTGGAAGAATTGGGATTGGATATGGAAACTGTCCGCCAGGAGGAGGTTGACGCTGGTTTGGGCAATGGGGGCTTGGGGCGCTTGGCAGCCTGTTTTCTGGATTCAATGGCCTCTCTTGGAGTACCGGCGCATGGTTACGGGATCCGTTATGATTATGGGATATTCAATCAAAAGATCAAGGATGGTTTTCAGATAGAGCTTCCGGATGAATGGCTTCGTTCTGGTAACCCATGGGAATTTGCCCGTCCTGAAAACACGGTGAATGTCCGTTTTTATGGAAAGACACAGGAAGACCACGATGCCCAGGGCCGCGTCAAGCATAAGTGGACCGGTACTCAGGATGTTCTTGCTGTTCCTTATGATTTTCCCATTGCCGGATATAAGAATGATGTGGTTAATACCCTGCGCCTTTGGTCCGCCCGGGGGACGGAAGAGTTTGATTTCGATTATTTTAAATCCGGTGACTATGAGCAGGCGGTTTATAAGAAGATTCTCTCCGAGAATATCTCCAAGGTATTATATCCATCAGATAATATCAGCAAAGGCCGTGAGCTTCGTTTAAAACAGGAGTATTTTTTTACCGCGGCCTCCATGTCCGATATTTTGCGCCGTTTTAAATCTGAAAATTCCGATCTCAATGAGCTTCCTCAAAAGATCGCCATTCAGCTCAATGATACACACCCAACCCTGGCTATCGCGGAGCTGATGAGGCTTTTGCTTGATGAATATGGTTTTGAGTGGGGTACGGCATGGGATATCACGACCAAGGTCTTTGCTTATACCAATCACACCTTGATGCCTGAAGCGCTGGAATGCTGGGGCATTGATCTTTTTGAGAAGCTTTTACCCCGCCACATGCAGATCATTTATGATATCAACGCCCATTTTTTACGGGCGGTGGCATTGCGTTATCCGGGGGACAATGACCGCCTGCGGCGCATGTCGATCATTGAGGAGGGTTATCCCAAAAAGGTGCGCATGGCTTATTTGGCCATCGTGGGGAGTTCTTTTGTTAATGGGGTATCAAAATTGCATTCAGACCTCCTTAAAGAAAGATTGTTTAAAGATTTTTACGAATTTTATCCTGAAAAATTCAATAATAAGACCAATGGCATAACCCAGCGCCGATGGCTGCTCAAGGCCAATCCGCCGCTTTCAACCTTGCTTAATGAAAAAGTGGGCGAAGCTTGGGTGATGGATCTTCATAAGCTGGAAAAGCTCAATGAGTTCATTAAGAACAAAGCTTTCTGTGAACGATGGAGGGATATCAAGAAACAGAATAAAGAATCCTTAACGCGTTATATCAGCTCGAGTATGAATATCAGTCTTGATCCTGATTCTATTTTTGATGTGCAGATCAAGCGTATCCATGAATACAAGCGTCAGATCCTTTTTGCTTTTTATGTCATCTCTCAATATATCAGGCTTAAGCATAACCCTAACGAATTCATTTATCCGCGCAGCTTCATGATCGGCGGCAAGGCGGCGCCCTCGTACACCATGGCCAAATTAACGATCAAATTCATCAATAGCATCGCTGATATTGTTAATAATGATAAGAGTATTGGGGGCAAGATCCGGTTGGTGTTTTTGGAAAATTACAGGGTGTCATTAGCCGAGAAGATCTTTCCGGCCAGCGATCTTTCCGAGCAGATCTCAACCGCCGGTACTGAGGCTTCGGGGACCGGGAATATGAAATTCATGATGAACGGGGCATTGACCATCGGAACTCTTGATGGTGCCAATATTGAAATGGCCCAGGTGGTGGGGGAGGATAATATCTTTATTTTCGGCCTTAAGGCGCATGAGGTCGAGGTGCTTAAAGCTAAAGGTTATCAACCAGCCCAATACATCGAGAAAAGCCCGATGCTCAAAGAGATCTTCAAGCTCATTCAAAGCGGTTTTTTCAGCCCTCATGATCATAAGCTTTTTGCGCCGATCATCCAATCATTGACCCAGCATGACCCGTTCTTGGTCTGCGCTGATTTTGATTCTTATTGTCAAAAACAGGATGAGATATCAAGGATGTACATGAATAAGGATGAATGGACCAAGAGATCCATCATCAATGTGGCGCAAAGCGGCTTTTTCTCCTCAGACCGTACCATCCGTGAATATGCCAAGGATATCTGGCATGTTCCTGTTAGCGGATAATATTGTTGACATCGGTATTTTTAGGTGTATGATAAACAGAAATAATTTCTGTTTAAACTATGCATACTGATTATTTCGAAAAATTAAAGAAAGATCATTTTAAGATCACCCCTAAGCGCCGGGCGATCCTTGATCTTTTTGACAAAAAAGATAAATGCCTAACCCCCGAGATTATATGGGAACATTTAAAAAAGACTTTTAAGCAATCGGGGCTCCCTAGCATTTATCGTAACTTGGACCTGTTTGTCAAGCAGGGGATATTGATCAGGATTGACCGTGAAGACCGCAAGCGTTATTATGCCTTATGTCATGATCACAGCGGGCATCATCACCACCATATTGTTTGTGTTGAATGCGGCAAGGTGGATGACTTTCCGGTTTGTCATTTCCCTGATATTAAGGATGTTAAAGGGTATAAGATCCTGAGTCATTCGATGCAAATTAACGGTATTTGTAAAGGTTGTCAGTAAAAAATGGTTAGCTATATCCAAAATATCCTTTTAAGAGGGTCTTTAATAGAAGTTTTGATAGCGGTGGCTTTTGCAGGGGCCGTGGCCTCATTAAGCTCCTGCACCATTGCCCGTTTGCCGGTATTATTGGGACTCGTTTCTACGAGTTCAGGATCAAAGCATCGGGGTTTTTATCTTTCGATCGCGTTTTCCTGCGGCCTTATTATTTCGTATACCTTCATCGGTATCCTTTTTGGGGCGATCGCCCATATCGCCACCAAGCTGGTTGCGATCAGCGAGTATCTTTATCTTGTCCTGGGTGTATTGATGATCTTGGGGGGATTGTTCTTTGCCGGATTGATCCCGGCACTTTCAGGAGGCATTAACGCTCAATGTGAAAAAGCTGTCAAAGGGGTTAAAACATTGCCTTCAGCGTTCATCTTTGGGATCTTATTTGCCTTTTTAGAGATGCCTGCATGTCCTTGCTGTGGAGCAGTATTACTGCTGATCGCTAGTTTGATCGCTATTAAAGGTTCATTGTTGTATTCAGGTGTTGTATTTTTCAGTTTTGCCTTAGGCCAAAGCCTGCCGATCTTGGTGATTGGTTTTTCGACGAGTATATTAAAGAAGCTGCTTCCAAAGACTCAGAATTTGGAAGGTGTTATCAGTTTTTGTGTAGGTAATATTTTGATCGTTTCAGGCATATTTTTAGTAACACTTTCTTAGGATATCATGAAGCATACGGAGCATAAACACGCAGAAGGGCACGCTCATTCACATGGTGAAGATTGCTGTGGTCATGATCACGGTCACAGCCATGATCACAATCCGTTGAGTTTTTTTCAACGGTGGGTCTTGTCGCTTCTGATCATCGGGATTTTACTGGTCCTGTTGCGGTCGTTCATCGTGGGGCAGATGCTTGTCCGGGTGACATCCTATTCGGCCAATGCTTCTTATCATGACGCGGCCCGTATCTGTGAAAAGATCATTGCCATTGATCCGGAGAATAAACAGGCATGGACGGCTTTAGGGTATGCTTATATGGATTTGTCCCAGGTCAATCGGGCGATTGATGCTTTTAATAGAGTATTGTTGCTTGATCCTGAAGATAAGGGGGCTGCTTCCTATGAGCTGGGTCAGGCCTATTATTCAAAGGGTGATTTTATAAAAGCCATCGGGTGTTTTGAGCGTATCAGGACCGCGGGGCCGCGGGCGGGGGCTTTATTAGAGGCTGATGTTCTTAAATACCGCCATGGTACTATGGGATTTCGCAGTTTGAACAGCATGCAGACCTTGTTGGGCCTCTTGCTAGAATGTTATAAACAAACAGGAAACACAGCGCAGGCGGATGTGATCCAAAAAGAATATGATTATTATAAGAGCAAGCATAGCAGGATATTATTTTAAAGGAACGGTGTATTTTTTTTAATTTGTAAATAGAAAATGTTTCCATTAATAAAGGAAAAAGTCTTATGAGTAAACTCACAGAGTGGTTAGATATTAGGAAGGTGGTTTTGTTGGGCCTGTTTGTCTTGGGCTTGGGGGTAACGCCTACTCACGCAGATAATGCGACCATGCAAGTAGTTGCCGCTGAGAATTTTTGGGGCAGCCTCGTGTCCCAGCTCGGTGGAAACCGTGTCAGTGTGGTGAGCGTTGTTTCTGATCCCAATGCTGATCCGCATGAATATGAAAGCAATGCCAATACGGCAAAGATTGTTGCAACCGCCAATTATGTAATTTTAAATGGCGCGGGCTATGACAGTTGGGCCGATAAACTTCTAAGCGCGGGGACGAATACGAACCGAAAAGTTTTAAACGTTGCTGGTCTTCTGGGTAAGAAAGATGGGGACAATCCTCATTTTTGGTACAATCCGGATTATGTAAACCAGGTCATCGCCCGGATGGAACAAGATTTAATTTCAATCGATCCCTCTAATGCGGAATATTATAAAGAGCAATATGCCCAGCTTCAAAAAACATTAGCGCCTTATCAAAATCGCATTGCATCCATCAAAAAACAATTCGGCGGGACATCTGTTGCCTGCACAGAAAGCATTTTTGTCTATCCAGCGGCCAGCCTCGGGCTTGATCTTGTTTCGCCTGTAGAATTCATGGATGCGATCGATGAGGGCAATGATCCTCCTGTACAAAGTGTTGTTAAGTTTGAAGGGTTGATCAAGGACAAGAAGATGCAGGTCCTGGTGTATAATGAGCAGACGGTAACGCCGATCACAGAGAATATCAAGAAAATGGCGGCCGCGGCCGGTATTCCCGTTGTCGGGATCACCGAAACCATTCAGCCGCCGGATGCGTCTTTTCAAGATTGGATGAATGGCGAATTGATGGCTATAGAAAACGCCTTAAATGCTAAAGCGCTGGGGAAATAGAAATAAAATGGAACAGCAAAATATTATTACTGTAAAGAATTTGTCTGCTGGCTATTCGTCCAGAGAGTCAAATAATATTGTTTTTGAGAATGCCAATTTCTCGATTGCCAAAGGCGAGTTTGTCGGCGTCCTGGGGCCTAATGGTGCCGGAAAAACAACCTTGTTTAAATTGCTGTTGGGGATCTTAAAGCCGATCAGTGGAGAAATAAATATTTCAGGTGAAAAATGTAAATTAAGTAACTGCCAAACCAATTGTAAGATCGGTTATGTCCCTCAACGCCACACTTTTAGTTCAGATTCAATGATCGAAGCGTTGGAAATGGTACGGCTTGGGATCAACGGGAGAAAAATGGGTTTTAGCCTGCCTGCAACCAGCAGAAGAGAAAAAGAAGAAGTGCTTGAAACGCTGAAAATTGTTGGGGCCCAAGACCTGGCGCATCGTCCGCTCAGCGCTTTATCCGGTGGAGAGCTGCAAAGGATCTTCTTGGCGCAGGCACTGGTCGGTAATCCGGATATTTTATTCTTAGACGAACCTCTTGCAAGTTTGGATATCCGCCGCGAGAATGAATTTGTAAGGCTTATCAAGAAAACTGCCTCAGAGCGCAATATCACTGTTTTATTGATCGCCCACAATATAAATCCTCTTTTGCCTGTTATCAACAAGGTCATCTATGTGGCCAACCATCGGGTATTGGTAGGTGATGCCAATGAGGTTTTCACTTCAGCATTCTTAACAAAACTTTATAACTCTCCTGTGGAAGTGTTACGTGATTCCTACGGACGGATCGCGATCATTGGAGTTCAAGAGGGCGGTCACGACCATAACCATGAATAATCTTACATTTAGTCTTAATATTTTTAGCGACCTTAACACCATGTTCCAGTATGGTTTTATGCTGCACGCGTTTGAGGCCGGGACAGTTGTAGCTATTGTTGCAGGTATGACCGGGTATTTCATTGTTTTAAGACGTTCTTCTTTTGCCGCTCACGCCTTATCTCACGTCGGCTTTACAGGTGCTGCCGGAGCGGTTTTAATAGGCATTAATCCCATATTCGGATTATTTTTATTTACGATGAGCGGGGGATTGCTTATTGGTATTTTAGGACGCAAAGCTGAAAGCCGCGATGTTCAGATCGGGACTGTTTTGGCATTTATGTTGGGCCTTGGAGTTTTATTTATCAGTCTTTATAAAGGATATGCCACCGAAGCTTATTCTCTGCTTTTCGGTGAAATTCTAGGGATAAGCAGCAGCAATGTTTTGATCACCTTAATAGCCGGCATTATTATTGCTGTTGTCTTGGCTTGTTTTTACCGTCCGCTTTTATTCGTTTCACTTGATGAGGATGTGGCTGAAGCAAAAGGACTTTCAGTTTTTGGGATAGGCATTTTATTTATGCTTTTAATTGCCGCCGCAACCTCTATCGCGGTCCAGGTTGTCGGAGTGCTGCTTATTTTTTCACTGATGGTGACGCCTGCCGCCATCGCAGAAAGGCTGGCTTCCAAACCGTCGCATGGTATCATTATTTCTGTCCTGATCGCGGTCCTGGCTGTCTGGCTTGGATTATTCATTTCTTTTTATCTGCCTTATCCTGTTAGTTTCTTTATAACAGCTATCGTATTTTTAATTTATATTTTTGTAAGATTGATACCTTATGTTAGAAATTTCTATTTTCAAAAGAGTTACCAAAAATAAGAAATTCTATTTTTTTTAAACCGTAAATAGAAATAATTTCTATTTATAATTAAGGAGGCAGTGTATGGGTGTATGGTTTTTAGCAGGGATTTTATGTTTCTTCTCTATTAGTAGTTACGCAGATGATACAACAACATCAACTCAACTAAGCGAAGTTGATGTGATTGGGAAACTGGACCAGGAGCGCAACAGCATTCAACCCAGCCTTGGGGCCACGGACTTTAATATTACCAGTGAGCAGATTGACGATGAAAGCCGGGGGGACAATACCTCGTTTGATCAGGTCATCCTAAGAGCTCCCGGAGTTGCTGAAGATCAATGGGAACAAGTGCATGTCAGGGGCGAACATGCCAACTTGCAATACAGGATCAATGATGTTTTATTGCCTGAGGGACTGACCGGCTTTGGGGCAGAACTTGATCCTCGTTTTGTGGACAATGTTTCTTTGATTGATGGAACGCTGCCGGCTCAATACGGTTTTCATACAGCGGGAATCGTCGATATACACACTAAAAGCGGGGCGTTTGAGAATGGCGGTGACATTTCCATGTATGGAGGGAGCAACAGTGAGGTGAACCCCAGTTTTAGTTACGGAGGATCTGCGCCGGGAAACATTAATTATTTTGTCACTTCCAGTTATTTGGAAGACAATCTTGGTATTGATAATACCACGGGCAGCACGTCGTCCATTCATGACCAGACCCAGCAGGGCAAGATGTTTGCCTACATCTCCAAAGTCATTGATGATGAAAGCCGTATTAGTGTCATGCTTGGTGCTTCCCATAGCAATTTTCAAATTCCCAATGCTCCTGGAGGTGCTTTATTTACTGATGGGGCGGGAAATCCTTTACCTTTGCCCTATGAAAATTCTGAAGATGTGAACGACCGTCAAATAGAACAGAATTTTTATGGTGTGGTGGCGTATCAAAAGTCCGAAGACAAGCTTAATTATCAGCTCTCGGCCTTTACCCGTTTTAGTGAGGTCAATTATCTGCCAGATCCTATCGGCGATCTGGAATATAACGGGGTAGCATCAACCATTGATGACAGCATCTTCACCAACGGTCTGGAGTTTGATAGCAGTTATGAGTTAAATGAGCAGCATACCCTGCGTGCAGGGGCAATGCTAACAATCAGTGATGCTATTAACAAAAATGACTCTTTAGTCTTTCCTGAAGACCCCGCCACCGGTGCTGTTAACGGGCCTGAAGAATCAATCAATTCTAATAACCAAAAGCAGGGAGAGACATATGGTCTTTATTTGCAGGATGAATGGAGGGCTACTGAGAAACTGACTATCAACTACGGTGCCCGTTTTGATCAATCGTATCAATATCTTAACGAGTCTCAATTAAGCCCCCGTATTAATGCTGTCTATGAAGTTGACGGGGCCACCAAGGTGCACGCGGGATACGCCCGATATTTCACCCCTCCGCCGCTTGAGGAGCAGCAAAATTTTAATCCTGCAATTTTTAACAATACAACCAATTCGACCGCGATTACTACGAATTCGCCTGACTTATCAGAGCGTGCCAATTACTACGATGCAGGCATAACCCATACCTTTTCACCTGAATTCGAGGCTGGTTTGGATGGTTATTTCAAGACTGCTGTAGATCAATTGGACGATGGACAGTTTAATGCCGCTCCTATCGTTACACCGTTTAATTATAAATATGGCCAGGTTAGCGGTGTTGAATTGACGATGAATTATAAAAAAGGGGGATTTTCCAGCTACGCCAATGCCGCTTGGAGCCATGCTCTTGGCGAACAGTGGATTTCCGATCAGTTTCAATTTTCCCAGGCTGATTTAAATTATGTTGCCAGTCACTGGATATATTTGGACCACGACCAGGCTCTTACGGTTTCGAGCGGATTAGCGTATGAATTTCAAAATACCGGATACTCAGCGTTGAATAATACCAGGGTTTATGCTGACCTTCTTTTTGGCAGCGGGTTGCGTCAAGAAGGCGATGAACCTAACAGTAAACGCGTGGGGTCCTACAATCCCATTAATCTCGGGTTGGAACATACTTTTAAGATTAATGCAAACCATGATATCAAGATCCGTTTTGATGTGGTCAATATTTTTGATGAGGTCTATGAGTTAAGGAGTGGTTCAGGAGTCGGCGTGTTTGCCCCATCGTATGGTCCTCGCCGGGGATTTTATGGCGGAGTTACTTATGATTTTTAATCTAAAGAAGGAGATGAATCATGTTTGAGTTATTCTTAAAAGGCGGTCCGGTGATGTGGCCGATATTATTGACCTCATTGATCGCAACCAGTGTTGTCATCGAGCGTTTGCTGTTTTTATGGCGCACTAAAATGGCACGGCGTCCACAGATCGTTAAATCCATCCTGACCAATGTGCAGCATGGCCGTATCGAGGCAGCCATCAAAGAAGGACAGGGCTGTCATGATTATGTCGCGGCCACCCTGGTTTACGGCCTGACGCATCGCGAAGATGCCTTGGCCAATGCCTTGATGCAGGCGGCCAGCATGGAACTTAAACAGTTTAGCAGGGGGTTGGTTGTTTTAGATACAACGATCACGCTGGCGCCTTTGCTGGGTTTGCTGGGGACGGTCACCGGCATGATCCATGCTTTTGGTTTGCTAGGCAGCAGGGAGTTGGAATCCCAGATGGTGATCACCGGCGGGATCGCCCAGGCCTTGATCGCCACCGCCTGCGGTCTGGCCATTGCCATTATCGCCCTTGTACCGTTTAATTATTTGAACGCGCGCCTTGAAGAGGCCCGCCATGAAATTGAACAGGCAGCTACCCACTTGGAACTTTTATTGCTTAAGCTGGAGAAAAAATCATGATCATCCCATCTCCGGTCAGCCGCAAGCGGGCAAGGATAGAAATAATCCCTTTGATCGATATCATATTCTTTCTTTTAGCGACCTTCGTGATGATTTCCCTGTCGATGATTAAAAACCAGGGGTTGAATGTTAATTTGCCGTCAGCTTCGACAGCTATCGCTCAGGACCATAAAGCCGCTGTGACGATTACCGTTACCCGGACAGATGAAGTTTATCTTAACCAGGAAAAGATCGATTTGGATTATTTAACGCAACGCCTCAGGGATTTAAAAGACCAGGATCCTGATTTAAAAGTTTTTATTAATGGAGATAAACAGGCTTATTTCCAGGGGGCCATCACTGTCCTTGATAAAGTAAGGGACGCGGGGATCACAAGGGTGGCCATCCAGACCAAAGGGGCAGATTCTTCAAGCCAATAAGTACCATGACATTTACAGATAACAATAAACAGGATGTTTTAATAGCTTGGGCAGCGGCTATATTGATCCATCTATTATTTTTCTCTCTAATTGGAAAAATGTTCCTGAAGCCGCCTCAATTTACCATTACGCCAACCAGGGAGATCGATATCAATTTGATCGCTGAGCCCAAAGAAGTCATTCAAGTTCAAGAAATACCAAAACCTAAAATAATTTCAAAGCCGATTGTCAGGGGCATAGAAAAATCGAAACAATTCGTGATACCTAAAAAGCTGGTGATGCCAAAAGTGCTGGCAACACCCAGCGCCCAGGTAAAAGTTGAGGCTAAACCGGATTATATTCAAAATCCACCGCCGCCATATCCTGAACTGGCCCGGCAAATGCATCAAGAGGGCCTGGTGATGTTATCGGTTGATGTGGATAAAGAAGGTGATCCGGTTGCTGTAGCAATTATTCAGAGTTCAGAATTTCGTATGCTTGACCAAGTGGCCTTAAAGACTGTCAGGCATTGGAAATTTCAACCCGGAAGCGTAGGGGGTATTCCTGTAGATTCAACAGTCACAGTTCCCATCAGGTTTCGGCTAGAAAAGGGGACAGTTTAATTAAAGTGTCCCCTTTTTCATGGATTCTTATCATGAGCAATGTTATGATATATTCTTATGATCAGAAAATTGGATATCAAAAGATTGATCAGGTCTTTGCGCTGGGTATTTTTATGCGGCTGCATCCTTTTGGTTGCACGGCCGGCATGGACCCAATGGCCTGCCCCTGAAAAGCTGGGTGCGGCACCATTGAAATTCGTCAAGAATAACATCAATTATAAAGTAGTCACTTTTGATGACCTGTATTTTAGTTACGCGCCTCCGGTGGATGTTGAACATCCTGATGGTAACGTTACCAAGGGGACCAAGGTTCCAATGGTCATTCCCAAAGAGATTCAGGCATTGAATGGCCAAAAAGTGGCTATTAAAGGATTTGTTATCCCATTAGCCAATAGTGACGGTCAAACAACCAAGGAGTTTTTATTCGCTGATGAACTGGTGTCCTGCTTGTTTTGCGCCATGTTGGGCTATGACCAATGGATGGTGGGGGATACGGTGAATCCAAAAGGATTTAATATCACTGATGATCAATTCGAACAGCCGATCACCATTTACGGCACGATGGAAGTGGGCCCCAAGTTTGAAGACGGTGAATTCGTCGGGATCTACCGGATCAAAGCTGATGGTTTTGAAGTGGAAAAGAAGAAATTCCTTGGGGTTTTTTAATTGAAGGTTGAAATTGAATCGATGAGACAGGTATTAACATCATTTTTAGCGTTTAGCTTTATCCTCTGGATACTTCCTTTGGGTGTTTTTATAAAACCTTGCCAGGAGAAACTTGCCTGCGACGGCCAAAGGGCGATGTGCATGTGCCGTATCGGGGTCCCTAAATCGCCGGATAAACCGATGGAGGCGGGCATATCATTAAAAGCCGGGACCTCAACCGCCAAGGAGAATTCTTCAGGCGGCGGGGCTGGTTATTTCGTTTCTGCAAAGCCGTCGGTTAACCTGAATTTGCCATTTTTCTCAGCTTTTGAGAGTCAATACCTCTGCTACAAAAATCCAAATCTTCCGGCATTAGAAAACGTTCCTAAAATTTAACCATATTCCCTTTTGTTGCCCTGAGCAAAGGATTTTCAAGGTGTTTTAATATGGTTATTAATTTTAGGAGGATTTATGCGTAAGCTGTTTTTAGTATCATTATTTCTTATATTCAGTTTTTTCAATCTCATGCAAAGTAATTCCTGGGCCTGCGCCTGCGGGTGCGGGGTCTTCGATGTAGGAACGGCCTCAATGTTCCCATCAGGTTCAGGGGGAACAATTTTTGAGGAATATGACTTCATGGATCAGACGCATAATTGGAGTAAGAACTCCAAGGCATCGGACGATAATAACGATGATAAACAGATCCGGAGCAGTTTTATCACGACTGGGTTTCAGTATATGTTCAACCGCAGCTGGGGCGTTGAAATTGAGTTGCCCTATGACCATCGTTATTTTAAGACCACCGATGATGATACAGGGGACATCGTCTCATTTGTCCATTCTGCGCTGGGAGATATGCGTATTCAAGGTATTTATACCGGCTTCTCGCCGGACATGTCAACCGGCATCACTTTTGGTTTTAAAGTGCCGACCGGTGACTGGACCTATCCGGGTTTTGACCGTGATACTGAGATCGGCTCCGGCAGCACAGATGCTTTGATCGGTGCTTTTCATCGTGGTGCCGTTTTGTCATCAAGCAGCTTCAGTTATTTTATCCAGGACTTGCTGGATCAGCCTTTTTTGACACAGGGCGGATACAGGCCTGGGACAGAAAATGATGGTGCCCTGGGAGTTTATTATCATGGCTGGTCATTGGGCGGTGTGAGGTTCACCCCGGTGGCAGAAGTTGAGAATTCGTATCGCTCGCGTGACAGGGGCTGGGCTGCTGATCCTACTGACAGCGGCTACGAGCGTATTTTACTTACTCCAGGAATTGAGCTGGATTATAAAAGAATAATGGTGTATTTTGATGTTGGATTCCCGGTTTATCAGTATGTTGAGGGCAACCAGCTGGTGACTTCAGCGCTTTACAAGGTCAGCATTAGCTACATGTTCTAGGAGAAAATGAGCAAGGTTATATTATTATTCTGTATGCTTTGGGGTTGTGGCAGGGCATGGGCGGACACGGCCGTATCGGTGGATAAAGGAAAAGAGCTTTATCTTAATTACGGCTGTGCGCTGTGCCATGGCTGGGATGGCCGGGGGGATGGGATCAACGCGCAAAAATTCAATCCTCCACCCACCAATTTCCACAACCCCCAAGCATACCTTCACGGCACGGATCGTGACAGCATCCGTCGTACTATTCAATACGGGATCAGGGAAGATAACAGCATCATGCCGGCATTTGAAGATATCCCGCCGGACGAGCTAGAAGAGATCATTGCGTATATACAGTTTTTACAGAAAAAGCTTAAATAGATAGGAGAGGATTATGAAAATCAAAGGTTTAATATGTTCCCTTGTGTTGACCATGTCTGCTTTTTTAATTGCCAATACTCATGCGGATGATCTGAGCAAATATATTTTTGTCAGCGATGCCTGGGTGCAGGCCATGCCTCCATCCCAAACAAGTTCAGCTGCGTATATGACTATTACGAATAATTCCTCCAAGGAGGCTGTTTTAATCTCAGCTTCCAGCGATATTGCCGGCGCTGTTGAGATCCATCAGATGAGTGAGATGAGCGGGATGATGAACATGGCCATGGTTTCTAATATTCGTATCCCAGCCTTGGGTAAGGTGGCCTTGAAGCCGGGTGGTTTCCATATTATGTTGATCAACCTTAAAAAACCGGTCAATAAAGGCGAAATTGTCCCAATTACACTTCATTTTCAAGATGGAAGCAGTATAATGGTGAATGCTGATGTTCGTGCTCAATAGAATAAATTTTCTAGTCCTATCCTTTTGCCTGTGTTTTGTATTTGTAGGGTGTGGAAAATCAGACGGTCAGTCTACTGACAATGATTTCGGGGTGCTCAATCCTCAGCGGGATTTTATCCTTCATGACCAGGATGGTAATGTCTTTCATTTGAAAGATCACCGGGGACAGGTTGTTCTGCTGTTCTTCGGCTATACATCCTGCCCCGATGAGTGCCCGACTACCTTAGCCAAGTTAGCCAGGGTCTACAACTTGCTGGGGGCTTTTCGGCAAAAGATCTTAACGGTATTTATCACGATTGATCCCAAGCGTGATACGCCGCAAAAGCTAAAAGAATATTTACAGTATTTTAACATCAACGCGAAGGGGTTGACCGGGACAAAACAGGAAATAGACGCTGTAGTGGATGCTTATAAGGCTACCTATGAAAAGGTGGAGACTAATTCATCAGCGTTGGGCTATATGTTCGATCACACGGATTATCTTTATTTGATCGACACAGGAGGTAAAACATCGCATCTGTTCCATCTGGAAGACAGCGCTCAGGATATTGCCCAAACTATCAAAGGACTTTTATAATGGCTAAGATCAAATTGGACCTGCATGGTATTTTTAACAAAGGTGAATCGATCGAATCTGAACTCAACCGGGTGATCCAGGAAGCGGTGGACAAGGGGATCAATTTAGTCGAGATCATCCCCGGCAAGGGCAGCGGACAGCTTAAAAAGCATGTGCTTCGTTTTTTAGAGCAAAAGCATATTAAAGCGCTTTACCACCGCATTGAAAAGGATGACAAGAACTTTGGCAGGGTTTTTGTCCACTTTAGGTGATTTTTTGATTTTTCTTGCCCTTTTGGGGTCCTGCAGTTAGAATATCCCATCGATATTTTTGAATTCGTCGACATTTATGTAACCGAAGCAGGCCAAACTAGAGGGGGTATCAAGGTGGCAGAAACAGTGTTAAATCAACAAGAACCAAGACTGGATCCAATCGTGGATACTAAACGTCAAAAGAATTTTTTGAATAGAATTATAGGTATCGTCCTTTCCGTGGTCATGATCGCTTTGACCGCCTATGTGTTTCATTTGCAGCATCAAAATATCAACACTCTTTCCCAATCTGCGGATATCGCCTTATCTGCCAGTAACAATGCGACCGTTAATTATATGGCTTACGTGGGGAGATATAAAGAGACCAAGATTGAATTAGATGAGACCACCCGCAAGCTTGAAGAGGTCAATCGTCAGTTGGACCAGGTGACCGCTCAGCTGGCGACCACCAATGGCATGCTCACCCAGACCAAGGGAATGCTCGATGCGGCCCAGCAGGAAAATGCCGCCTTAAAGAGAGAATTACAGGGATTGGACCAATTACGTAATTCTCAAAACGTCCAGAATATTGGTGAATTACAGGCCAAGATCAGTACCCTGCAAGACAGGGATTCCCAGGTCAGTCTGCAATTAGCTCAATTAAAAGACCAGCTCCACGATTTCAGGGCTGAATTTTCAAATATGAAAGAAGGCCAATCCCTGATCTCGTTGTTCCAGAACAAAATCAGATTGGTCAAGATGCGTATGCGTTATTTAAAGCAGGAAGCCTATTCTGCCAAGGTCGCAGCCCAAAAGGAAAAAGACCGTTTGGCCACGTTGAACGGTAATAGCGGCTTTGTTGTCCGTGATGGTCGGCTGCAAAATCCCAACGGTACTAAGAAAACTTTTGCGATCGATGTTAAAATAGTGCAGTAAACCAGGTAAATTAAAAATATGATCAAGGGCGTATGACGTTATCATACGTCCTTTTTTACAGGAGAATGAGCATGTCATTAGAAGAAAAAATCAATCAGGATTATGTGACAGCGATGAAGGCCAGGGATTCCTTTGTTTCATCGGTTTTGAGTTTTTTGCGCGCCCAGATCAAGAACGTAAAAGTCGATAAACGCATTGAGCAGGTCCCTGATGAAGATGTGATCGGCGTCATTAAAAAGCAGGTCAAGCAGCGTCAGGATTCCATTACACAATTTAATGCCGGTGCCCGCAAGGATTTGGCTGAAAAGGAAGAGAAGGAGCTGGTGATCTTAAAGAATTACCTTCCTCCTGAAATGTCCGTTGAAAAATTAAAAGCTGTCATTGAAGAGGTGGTCACGGCAAGCGGGGCCAGTTCCATCAAGGACATGGGGCGGGTCATGAAGGATGTTTTAGGCCGTATTGCTGGAGGGGCAGATAATCAAATGGTTGGCGCACTTGTTAAGGAACGTTTATCTAAATCATAAGGCTGTATGCGGATATTCAAGAATTTTTGTATAGTATTATTTTGGGCGATTGTGGTAGTGGTTATCGGTTTTACTTTTTGGCTGAGGGACCGCTACGTCGTACCGATTTTAACCTATCATCACGTGGGCATTGCTTCAGGCAAATGGCGCCTCAATGATGTCAGCGCAGAATCATTTGAATACCAAATGAATTTTATTAAAAGGCATGGTTTTCAGGTCATCAGTTTTGATGATCTTGTAGAAGGCATTAAAAAAGGCCATGAGTTTGCCCGCAATACGGTTGTCCTGCAATTTGATGATGGGTATGAAGATAATTATCAATATGCTTTTCCGATCCTGAAGAAATATGCTTATCCCGCGATGGTATTTTTGATATCTGACAAGGTCGGCTCTCCTGATTTCCTGACTTGGGACCAGGTCAAGGAAATGGAAAAATATAACTTTATGGCTGGAGCGCATACACGTCATCATGCCTATCTTCCCAGGCTCAGTTTGGCAAAAGCTCAGGATGAGATCGCCGGTAGCAAGAAGGTTATTGAAGACCACCTAGGGCACAAAATTGATTATTTTTGTTATCCTTCAGGTGGATTTAACGAAGATATCGAGCGATTGGTGAAAGATGCCGGCTACAAGGCTGCAGCGACAACCAATCGGGGGAAGGGGAAATATAATCTGGATCTTTATGCGCTTAAACGCATCCATATGAATAATACGGATGATTCTTATTCGGGCTTGATCCTTTGGTTTAAATTATCAGGCTATTATAACTTATTCCGTCATACCAAACATGGCGGAGGATTGCATCATAAGGTTTTATATGAATAAACCCTATTATTTGGATGAAAACAACGCTTTCGTTATTGAAGATTTTCAACATGCCAAGGTGTTTGCGGATTTCTTTCCTGGGGTTGCTGGTTTATACGGCATCCCGATGTGGGCTTTTTATGTTAATCGGGGACAGGCGATCAGCTCGTTTGGTATTGAATCAAAAGACAAGGCAATCCTGGAATTCCTGCCTGCCAATAAAGCTTACCGCTCTGCTTCTCTGACGGGATTCAGGACTTTTTTAAAAGTGGCTGAGGGAAAGGGGCATAAATTCTACGAACCTTTTGCCAATACGTTGGTATCGTTATACAAGGTAAGCCAGCGCATGCTGATCACGGCTCACGACCTAACCATTGAAGAAATTAATTCAACACTGGGCCTGAAAATTACGGTCAATTATTTCACTATGCCGCAGGAGCCTTTCGCCGGATTGGTCCGTCAGGTGACTGTTGAGAATACCGGGCGCAAAAAACTGGACATCCAATGCGTAGATGGGCTGCCAGCCATCAATCCGTACGGCCTTAAAGATTGGCTTAGCAAGAACATGAGCCGTACGGTCGAAGCATGGATGACGGTGCATAATATCAAGAACAAGGCGCCTTTCTATCAGCTTAAAGTGGAAGTGGCAGACACTCCTCAAGTGACTCCGATAGTTGAGGGGAATTTTTATTTTGCTTTTGATTCAAGTTCGTGCAAGTTATTGGATATGATCGTCGAAGCATATTGCGTTTTTGGCCAGGCCAATGATTTTGTAGTGCCTGAGGGTTTTATCAAGCAGCCGGTCTTTAAAACACCTGTTAATCAGCAAACATCCAACCGCACACCTTCAGCCATGAGCGCGCACCGGTTTTCCCTGGCGGCTGGTAAAAAGCACGGGTTTACGGCTATCACGGGATTTGCCCATGACCTGACTGAATTAAAGAAGCTTGTTAAGAAATCTACAGGCCATGGTTTTATCGAGAAGAAATCCAAATTGAACCGTCAGGTCATTGATGAGATCAGGGAGCATTGTTTTACGCACAGTGCTTCCGGTGAATTTAACCAGTATTGCACCCAAACATTCCTGGATAACGTTCTTCGCGGAGGCTTGCCGGTGTCTTTGCAAACTGCAGAAGGTCCGGTTTCATTCAATGTTTATAGCCGCAAGCACGGTGACCTGGAGCGGGATTACAATTTCTTCATGCTTAGCCCGACCTATTTATCCCAGGGCAACGGGAATTACCGTGATGTTAATCAAAACCGGCGCAATGATGCCTGGTTTAACAGGGATGTCAAGGATAGCAGTCTTGTCAGTTTCATGAATTTGATCCAGGCGGACGGATATAATCCATTGATCGTTAAGGGGACGACCTTTGTGATCAAGGATCAGGCGGCTATCGACGGATTATTAAATGATTTTGGCATTGTGCAGGGAGCGGATAAGCTTAAAGGCATCCTCAATAAAGGATTTATGCCAGGTGATCTTTTGAAAGTCGTTTCGCGGGAGATCGTCATCAAAGGGAAGCCTGATGATTTCTTGACAAGGGTTTTAGGGGTTTGCAGCAAGCATGAATCAGCCGAGCCGGGAGAGGGTTTCTGGAGCGATCATTGGACGTATAATCTTGATCTGGTTGAAAGTTATTTAAATTTATATCCCGAGAAGCTCAAAGAACTTTTTTGGGAACGACGGGTATTTAATTTCTTTTTTAATGATTTTTACGTTTTACCGCGTGAAGCGCGTTTGCTTTTGACCCCTTCGGGCGTGCGTCAATATCATTCGCTGGCAGAGCATGATAAAGAGGTGAAAGCCAAGGCCAAAGGTTACAAATTGCGTGGAACTGGAGGACATGGTGATGTTTACACAACGAACTTGCTGGTGAAATTGATCTGTTTGCTGGCCAACAAGGCTGCAACCCTTGATCCCAGCGGTATCGGGATCGAAATGGAAGCCAATAAACCGAATTGGTATGACGCGCTCAATGGTTTACCAGGTTTGCTTGGATCGTCTATATCTGAAACATTCGAAGTCAAACGCTTCGCTGTTTTTGTAAAGGATGCCTTGGCCCAATTAAAGCTGGATGATCAAGCTTCCGTGATGGTCTTTGATGAGTTGGCGGATTTTATCCAGGGGCTTAGCCATGTTTTATTGACTGAAGCGGATGCGTTGAAATATTGGCAAAAATCCAATGATATTAAGGAGCACTACCGGCAATCCATCCGATATGGCATCAAAGGGCATGACAGGATGCTTACCGTCGGAGAGATCAAGAAATTCTTGGGGAGCGTCATAGAGCGCTGTGAGGCAGGCATCAGTAACGCCAGGTATGGGGATGGTCTTTTTGCCACTTATTTCTTTCATGAAGTCACCGGTTATGATCTGTTAGACAAGTCACATCATGGTCAACATCATGTCAGGCCTCATTCTTTCAAGCGTCATGACCTTCCTTTATTTCTTGAAGGATTCGTTCATGCGTTACGTGCCGAAAGCGATGTTAAGCGAGCGGATTCTCTGTATAAAGCAGTGAGATCAAGCAAATTATATGACCGTAAATTAGGGATGTACAAGGTCAATGCGGACTTGTCTGAGGAATCTGATGAGATCGGGCGCACACGAATTTTTCCAGCCGGCTGGCTTGAGAACGAATCCGTGTGGCTTCATATGGAATATAAATATTATCTTGAGCTTTTAAG
>Ga0206826_1034_pt1 | contig 23873 bp, 19 predicted proteins | sample Alteio_BWOrgCont_80_FD_152636 | JGI IMG/M metagenome (GOLD analysis project Ga0206826, IMG submission 152636) | Enriched cells from forest soil in Barre Woods Harvard Forest LTER site, Petersham, Massachusetts, United States -... | ecosystem: Environmental > Terrestrial > Soil > Temperate forest >... | reverse complement strand
CAGCGAGGTCGTCTCCGTCAGTCCATACCCCTGAATCGCGGCGTACCCAAGCCGTCCCCAGAATTCCTCAGTCTCAGCATCGAGAGCTGCTCCTCCACAAATGAACGCCCAGAACTTCCACCCAAATTGCCGGCGACTCGCGCGAAAAATCCACCACCGCCGCAGAAAGTGTTTTCCCTCCGACGCGCGGAACCGCCGCCGAAAGTCTTCGATCTTCCCACCATCCTCGAGATCGCGCTCGATCTTCTGCTTCAGCGACTGCAAAACTCGCGGTACCGTTACCAGCACCGACACCCGCTCCCGCCGGATCGTATTCACAATCTCGGACGGCCCGAACTCTTCCTGAAAAATCACGGTCCCACCCAGCAGCGGCGGCAAAAACATCCCAAGAAATTGTCCAAAGACATGGCTAAGCGGCAGCAAATTCAAGAACCGCACCGGATGCACCCAGCGTTCATATTTCGAGTAAGGCTGCATCTCCCGTTCCAGCGGAGCAATGTTAGCCAGCACATTCCCATGCGTAATCACGACGCCCTTAGGCTCAGCAGTAGTCCCCGAAGTAAACACGATCTGCAGAATGTCATCGCGTCCAATTGCCACCTGCGAATCCGACAGTAGCGGCGGCATCCCGCCGGCTTCATGCGGGAAATCTTCCAGAACCACGTAGGGCATCGCGCCCGTGTCAACCGCTTGAGTATGCCGCCGGGAACAAGCCCAAAGCTTGGCCTCAACCTGCCTCGCAACCCGTCCAGCAAACTCCGCCGAAGCCCCATCATCCATAGGAACCGCAACAACCCCACGCAAGGCGCACCCGAAAAACGCCGCAACCCACTCCGCGCAATTCTCCCCCCAAAGCATCACCCGCTCACCCTTGCCAATCCCCCGCACCTCCAAATCACCGGCGAACCGCAACGCCATCTCCAGAACCTGCCCATAAGTAAACCACTCCATCCGGTATCCACACCGCTGCCCGTAAGCGCGCTCATCGCGGTGCGCCCGAAAGTTCGCCAGGAAAAACTCTGCTAAAGATTCAGCCATGGATGAAGAACGGAGGTGGCAGAGAAATGGATCGGAAGCCTCGCCTCTCAGGCAAGTTTAGTAGCAGAGGGGAACAATCGCACGTCCACCCGGCGGATTATCGGAACCCAGTGATGGCCTTCGCGCAGGTACACCTGAGAACTGGCAACGAAATCCACTGATTCCCCCAACGGTCCTCAGTAACCTTGGCTTGGCCGGAATCGATGACTTAGACTTGCTCTGGGCGAAAACAATCCAATGACCTACGCAAACCCAGCAACCCCTAAATGGGTGAAGATTGTCCTCCGAACTGTAGGAACGGTCAATTCCGCCGCCGTCCTGCTGGGCACATCCTTCCTGGTGGATTCGGTCTATCGCCTTCTCACCAGACAAATTCATGAACCGCGTGACGCTCCTTATTTCCGGCTCGCATTCGCTGTTATGGCGCTCATGCAGCTGGCCTTCGCCAGCGTTCTTTTGGTAACAGCAATCCGGTTCATACAGGCCAAATTATCCGCTGTAAATCTGTATTCGTTTGCGGTTCTATTGCTCGTGGTTTACTTCGCAGCAGTCACCCTGCTGTGGCAAAGTCGCCCAGAGATAGCAGCGAGCGTCGCTTCTGCAACTGCTGGATCGAACGCGACCACTGTGTTTGAGTTTCTCTTCCTGGTGCCGTTCTTATATCCACTCGTATCCGTGGCTCTGGTGCAACTGCTCAAACGGCGGTACGCAAGCGGACAGATTCCGATCGGTGAATAACAGCTGGAAGGATACGGCACAGATCCTTACTCCCGCCCCACCCCCAACGCATCCGCCACCCGATTAATAGAATTAAACCAAGCCGCAATCAGCGTAATCTGCAAGATCCCGCGATCATCAAACCCAGCAGCGCGCAGCATTTCAATATCACGCTTCGAACACCGAGTAGCGTCCTCGGTCAGCTTGACCACATAATCCACCATCACCCGCTCCTGCGGCGTAATGGGAGCAGTCGTGTAATCCTTCTCCAGCGCCTCGACCAGCTCTTTATCCAGCGTCACCCTACGCAGAAACTCTGCGTGTGACTCGATTCAATACTTGCACCGGTTGGTCACTGAGACCATCGTCGTGATCATTTCGTGCTGCCGCCGGCTCAGCGGCAGCTCCGGCGACATCAGCGCCCCAAACGTGGCAAACGAGTGATAAAGTGCCTCCGGAATCAGCGTGTGCGACCCCACAATCGACGACCCGCCAGACTCATCCGGATGCACCGGCTCGAAGTACTCCTTGGGATACATCCCCTTCTGCCCCTCAACTGCCTGTCGCAGCCTCTCATCCGCCTCTGACATCGGTATGGTTCGAATCCAAGTCATAATCGCAATCACCCTTCCTTTAGCCTTCACTCACATTTTGACAGGCGCGGCTTCCATCCGCGCTGCGGAGACCATAAAAGCCACGGGGCTTTAGCCGCCGAGCGAGTCGTCCAATCTCGCATCGGAAGAGTAACTCTTTGCTGAGCACCTCCACATACCAGCTTTGTACTAGACGCCCGCCATCATCTTATATAGGGGCGAGGCTCCAATCCGCGGGTACCCGCCATTGATTCCCTTGGTAACCCTTTCGTACACTCCCTTTCGGTAACCCTTGGTAACCATGCGGTTCCCCCCGTCCAGCCGTACAATTGCCCTTGTCCGACCGGCCATCTCCAAAGAGGAGTTTGGCCATGTGACTTTTCCCCGGGCAGCGCTCCGAGGAGCGGTGTCAGTTTCCAGGTGTGAAGGTTTTCGAGAGCAAATGTTTCTCGGTTATAAGTTTCTCGACTGTATGTTTGTAAGTTAGACCAGGTTCTGGGGCTCGTACACATATGGCGTTCGGTTTCGGTTTCAACAAACAGAAGGTTCTCAGCGCTGCGGAGAAGTATGTCCAGCAGGGCAAGATGCAGAACGCCATCGCTGAGTACGAAAAGGTCCTCAAGGCAGATCCCAAGGATCTCACGGTCACCAACACCGTCGGCGATCTCTACTCCCGCCTCGGGGAAGCCAGCAAAGCCACCGAATGCTTCAAAGCTGTAGGCGATGCCTATGCCAACCAGGGTTTCACGGTCAAGGCCATCGCCATGTACAAAAAGATCAGCAAGCTCCAGCCTTCACTCGAGAGCGTGCTGAAACTGGCCGAGCTTTACACCCAGCAAGGACTCTTCAATGATGCCCGCGCTCAGTACCTGCAGGTCGCGGAAGAATTCCTGAAATCCGGCGAGCTGGAAAACGCCGTTCGCATCTTCCAGAAGATTCTGGAAATGGATCCGGAAAATACCGCCATGCGCATCCGCCTGGCGGAAGTTTATGTCCGCCTGGGCAAGAAAACTGAAGCCTGGCAAATTTTCTCTGCCGCTGCCGAAACTCTGCGTGCCAAAGGTTCGCTGCCCGCCGCCGAAGAAGTTCTGCAGCGCATGCTCACCCTCGATCCCGGCAACGGCTACGCCCTGCTCATGCAGGGCCGCAATCTGCTCGAGGCGGGCGACGCCGAAGCTGCCATCGAATCGTTGCAGAAAGTCTCCGATCTTGATTCCAATCCCGATGGCCTCCGCGATCTGCTCAAGGCCTACCTGAAGACCGGTCGCCTCTCCGATGCCGGCACCCTGGCCAGCAAGCTCCTCACCGTTCACAATGACCTGACCTCCATCTCCGCTTTCGCCGACGCTCTCATGCAGGCCGGCCAGTACGAGAACGCGCTCCAGGTTTATGACCAGCACGCCGAGCGCCTGCTGGCGGAAGATTCCGACAAAGTCTTGAAGAACCTGCATTCCGTCATCGGGCATGTGCGGGACAATCCCGCTTCGCTCGAGAAACTTCTCGAGCTATTCCACAAGGCTGGAGAGAACACCCATATCACTGAAGTCATCGAACTGCTGGCTCACGCCTCCGTTCAGTCCGGCGACCTGCCCCGCGCTCGCGATCTTTATCAGAAGCTCGCCACCATGGAGCCTGGCAACCCCCTGCACATGGGCAATTACCAGCAGGTAGCCAGCCAGATTGGCGGAGATTCCGGCGCCACCCTCATTACTTCGGAAGAAGCCGCCGTCATCGTCGATGAACTGGAAGCCACTGCGCCCTCCATCCATCAACACTATTCCGATGCCGTCGCCCTAGCGGTTCGCTCCGCTCTCACCGACGCCGAACTTTTCATTTCCTACAACATGCCCGCCAAGGCATTGGGGCCGCTGATGGCAGCGACGCCTCAGGCGCCCACCGACCTGCGCCTGAACCAGCGTTTGGCCGCTCTGCACACCCGGGCCGGGCGGTTCGCTGAAGCCGCTGTCTGCTGCCGTACCTTGCAGGACGTCTACTCCGAAGCCGGTTATCCGGAAGAGGCCACTCGTTACGGCGAACTCGCCAGTCGCTACCAGGAGCGCTCCGGCGTTCCCGTTCTCACTGATTCTGTCGCCGAAGAAGCGGTGGATGAAATTTCGGCGCCGGTTGAAGCCTCCGCTCCCTGGCCTGCAGCCGCACCGCAGTCCACCGAAGATGCCGAATTCGCCGTCGTCAGCGATTCAGAGCACGATCAAGCCGGCATCGAGGAAGAAACTCAAGAGGAAGAGCAGGTCTCAGCTGTTGCCGAATCCCCATCCGCTCCGGCCGAGATCGATCTGTCCTCCGAGTGGGATGACTCCGTCGTCGTCGAAGCCGACGCTCCATCTGCCGAAGCCGCAGAAGCCGGAATCACAGATGCGGTTGGCGGACGTCAGGTGCCTGCCGGCGAGATCGACGAGGCAAAAGCCGCGGAGACCGTCGAAGAAATTCGTTTCTACCTCGAGCATGGTATGCCCGAGCAAGCGTCCGCGGCCTTTGAAAAGCTTCAGACGGTCACCAATGACGAAGCCATTTTGTCGGCCATGGAAGCTGAAATCGAGGCCGCGTCGCATCCCGCGCCCGCAGCAGAAGAGCAAGTGGCCGAAGTTGAAGCCGCTGCCGAATTCACCGTCGACGAGCCTTCAGAGGAAATCACGATTGACGAAACTCCGGCTGCGGAAGAACCTCTGGCCGTCGTAGAAGAAGCTCCCGCCGTCGTCGAACAGGCTCCCGCACCGCCCGTCCCCGCAGCGAAACGACCCGCTCCGCCGGTGTGGCATGCCAAACCTGTCGCGCCCAAGCCGGTCGAGCCTGAGCCTCCCGTCGCGCCTGCTCCGGCCGTCCTTCAGGAGTTCGTCTCCGACTTGGAATCTTCTCTGGGCGATAGTTTCCTTCCCGGAACCATCTCCCATGAAATCGAACCCGCTGTCGAGCAAGCTTCGGCGCATGCCAAACCCGAACTTGAGCCGATCGGAAACGCTGCTCCCACTTCCTTCGGCGTGCCGGAAGCTGAGCCGATGGGCGAGTTTGTCGCCGATCTTGAAGCTTCCCTGGGTGACGACTTCCTCAAGGGCGCTCCGGTTGCCGACGTTCCAGTTCACGAACATCAGGCCGCGCCACAGGCTCACGCCGCACCCCACGTCGAGATGCCCGTCGCATCCGCGCCGGCGCAGCAGCAGCCCGTTTCCGCTCCGCAAGTCAGTGCCCCCATCGCCGCCAGCGCCGCTGCCGGAGCAGTATCGTCCGGTACTGCAGTGCCGCCGCCGCAGATGCCGGTTCCGCAGAAGCCCGCGCCCGCTGTCGCGCCACAAATTTCTCCGGGTATTCCCACCACCCCCCCCGCCGCCAAGTCTTCTCCATTCGGCGAGGATGCCGGCGTGGATCTCGCAGAAATGTTCGGCGAGCTCAAACACGATCTCGAAGTCGGAGCCTCCACCACCGAAGAGGATCCCGAAACCCACTACAACCTCGGCATCGCCTTCCGCGAAATGGGCTTGCTCGATGAAGCCATCGGCGAGTTGCAAAAGACCTGCCAGGCCGTCGAACGCGGGCACGCCTTCCCCCAGGTCATGCAGACCTACACCTGGCTGGCGCAGTGCTTCCTCGACAAAGGTTTGCCTGAGGCCGCCATTCGCTGGTATCAGAAGGCCCTCAATGCTCCCGGAATCGACGAAGAAACCCGCACCGCTCTCCACTACGAACTGGCCGCCGCCTATGAAACCGCCGGCGACAAACCCTCCGCGCTCAAGCATTTCATGGAGGTTTACGGCCGCAACATCGATTATCGCGACGTCGCCGAGCGCATCAAGCCCCTGAAGTCGTAGAATAGGCCGATGGGTTTTGCCCTTCAAACTGTGTTCCCCAAGCGCACTTGTCCCGCCGAGCGGGCCTGTCATCCCGAGCGCAGCGAGGGATCTTGGTTCTCGCCCGCAGCATCATCGTCACCGCAGCGGAGCGCCCAGTGACCACCGATCCCAAGCTGTCGGTCGAAAACCGCGCGGTCGCGGCTCCTCCCCAGCCTTCGACCGCGCAGAATCAAACAACCACCACCCTCCTCGACCCTCCGCTCCCGGGCCCCGCCCCGCCCCACAGTGGCCTTCAACTCTGGCTGCACCGGACTTCCGTATTCCTTTTTGTGCTGATTAGCGCCATCGCAGGCGTTCTGCTCGTGATCCTGCCCTGGACTCCGGAGTGGACCGACAATTATCTTCTGCTCTCGTTTCCCTGGCTGCGCACCTTCGTCTCGACCGGTTTCTTTCGCGGCCTGTGCAGCGGCCTGGGATTACTCGACATCTGGATCGGCTTCTGGGAAGCCCTCCACTACCACGAACATCAACAACGCTGAACGGCAGCATGGGCAGCCGGCGCCAAGGCCAGCCTGACTTAAGAACGTGAGTCCACCGATGACTGATAAGCTCAACCCCGCGCCTCTGGCTTACCGGAACGAACCCTTTCTCAACAGTCCCGACGGACGCATTCTCCGCATCCTCGCCGAATATCAGGAACCGCTCGCCCGTTTTCGCCGCGAGCAGATCCAGGACACGGTCGTCTTTTTCGGCTCCGCTCGTTTCCAGGGGGCTGACGCCGCCCAGAAGAGCCTGGCCGCAGTCGAAAAAAACTCGAAAGCGCCCGCCGCCCAGCAGCAAACGGACCTGAAACGCGCCCTCGCTGCCGTCGACATGGCCCGTTACTACGAAGACGCGCGCCGCCTTGCCCACATGCTCACCGAATGGTCGATTCAAATTCCTGCCCGCCGCCGCCGCTTTGTCGTCACCACCGGCGGTGGACCCGGCATCATGGAAGCCGCCAACCTCGGCGCTCACGAAGCTGGAGGCAAGACCATCGGCCTCAACATCAATCTCCCGTTCGAGCAGTATCCCAATTCCTACATCACGCCCGCACTCAACTTCGAGTTCCACTATTTCTTCATGCGCAAGTTCTGGTTCGCCTATCTAGCCAAAGCACTCGTGATTTTTCCCGGAGGCTTCGGCACCATCGACGAACTCTTTGAAATCCTCACCCTCGCCCAGACCGACAAGCTAGCCAAGAAAATTCTCGTCGTAATCTACGGCAGCGAATACTGGCACCGCATCATGAACTTCCAGGCCTTCGTCGACGCCGGCACGGTCGCCCCCGAAGACTTAAACCTCTTCAAATTCGTCGACACTCCTCAAGACGCTTTCACCTTCCTACGCGACGGCCTGACCGAATACCACCTGGGCGGCCAGCCCAAGAAAGAAAAAGAACAAGAAGTCCTACCCGAAATAGCCAAAACCAGACCGTAACCTGATTGAAGCCAGCAGTCCCAGCTTTACCCTGTGGACCCCTGTGTCCTCTGTGTTTAAGAATTTTGGATCCGCCACACCTCTCGTGCAGTTACCTCAATTTGCTCTAAACTGGCAGCTGAAAGCTGATGGCTGAAAGCTGCCTGCTCTACTACATCACAGACCGCAAAGCCTTCCCCGGCGACGAACCCACTCGCCGCCGCCATCTCCTTAAAAAAATCGCCGATGCCGCAACCCAAAACATCAACTACATCCAACTCCGCGAAAAAGATCTCCCCACAAGAGAACTAGAGCTGTTAGCCCGCGAAGCCATGCAACTCATCCAAAAACTGAGAACTGAGAACCGAGAACTGAGAACTGCCTTGCTAATCAACTCCCGCACCGACGTAGCATTAGCCACAGCCGCCACCGGCGTCCACCTCCCAGCCAACGACACAACCCCACAAGAAGTAAGAGCAGCATGGAAGTGTGGCGCGGGCGCCCCCGCCCGCGAACTCTCACCAAGAGACCCGGTGATAGCAATCTCCTGTCACTCCCCACAAGAAGTATTTCAAGCCGAAAAAAACCAGGCCACCTTCGCCGTCCTGGCTCCCATCTTCGAAAAAAAAGACGCCCCCGGAAAGCCTCCGCAAGGCCTCGAAGCCCTAGCCCAAGCCAGCCACGCAAAAATCCCAGTCCTGGCCCTGGGAGGAATAACCCTGCAAAACGCCCACTCCTGCCTGCAAGCCGGCGCAGCCGGCATAGCCGCCATCCGCCTCTTCCAGGAAAACGACATAGCCACAATCGTCCGCCGGCTGCGCAACTAGCGCGGTCACCAATTCTGATTTCTGAATGGCGCACCACGAATGCATGCAGCGCCGTGGAAGAGCGGCGCTTCAGCGCCGCGTAAGGCGCAAAATCACGCGGGCTTTAGCCCCGGTTGCACTTTGCGTCCCCCACCACTTTTCCGTCTGCGCGCTCACCACAAAACAAAAAGACCACGCCGCCAAAGCAGCGTGGCCCCAACTACCAATCCAACTACTGTGCCGGAGCAACCGGAGCAGCCACAGGCGCGCTAGCCGTCACCTCAGCAGTGGACCCAATCTTCACCGTGGCCAGAATCTTCTCCAGCCCCTTAAAGACTTCCTCTCGATCCACATGCTTCCCGCCTTCGTCCGTCTCAACCGCAGTCGCCACCTTCAGCGCGAACTCGTAGCAGCCACCGTTCTCGAAGACGTGGAAGTACTTCGATGCTTCCCGCCGTGTTCCGTTGCTGGCAAGCGTCTCGGCAGACTGCAATTCCATGTCGCCAATCATCAGCTTCGCAGGCTGCGTGGCAGCCGGAACTGCGGCAGTCGGCGTTGCGGGACTCGGCGCTGCGACCGTCGTCGACGCAGTAGTATCCGCCGGCGCAGCAGTCGCAGCCTGTGGAGTGGAAAATTCCCCGCACTGCTCCTCCGTCAGCGACTTGTTCAAGCTGACGTCAAAAAACGCCGCAGCCAAATCCGACTTAGGATAAGCAGTCTCCGGCACCGCAACCGCCGCGACCGCAATTCCGCCCGGCTGCACAAAATCCATCGGCAACGGATCAGACGAAACCAGCTTGTCCGCATCATCGCCGGTCTTAAGCTCGTACTTCCGCGGATATTGGAACGAAACACCGGTAGTCTTATCCGCATAAGCCAACATCACCGGCGCCTTGTGAACAATCTTCTTGTGCACAGGCTTTGCGGCCGCTTGCAGCGCAGGTGCCGGCGTTGGGCTCGGAGCGGGCATCGTCGGCTGCGTCATCGCAGGCTGGTTGCTCGAGCTAACAGGTTTAGGTTTGTCGCTGGAGCATCCTACGCCGATCGAACAAACGATCAAAAGCGCCGCGAACACCAGCGTACTGGTTGTAGTTTCAAAGTTGGTCTTGCCCCAGGCTATCGAATCACGCGTAGCCGGAGTGTTGCGAACTGCCGTGTTGCGAACTTCTGTGCCACAAGAAAGATTGATACGGTTCATGGTTGGTCACCTCCTGCTGCCAAGCAGCGCAATGGAGATTGCATGGAGAATGCCAACAGAAGAGACGTTGATTTTGCACGACTTACAGCAAACCGAAACGCCAGCAATCGTAGCGATCCAGACACCCCGTGGCCCGCCAGACACGGCACATCGATTGTGGCGCGAGCGCTCCCAGCCGCGAAGTGGCGAAAGAATGCAGCCCACGGCGCAAGCCGTGGGTAAGCAATGAGAAGGCAACCAAGCCCCGAAGGGGCGAAAGAAAACCGCGCCAGACGCCTGAGAAGACCGCTCCCGAGCTATTCTTGAGAAGTGACAACCGATCCAACGACCCTATATCGTCCGGTAGGACAAAAGGAATTCGAACTGGTCCGCGCCAGCGAATTCCGTGAATTCCCACCGCGACTGCCGGAGCAGCCTTTCTTCTACCCGGTGCTTAATGAGCACTATGCGACGCAGATTGCGCGCGACTGGAACACAAAGGACGAGCGTTCCGGTTTTGTCGGTTACGTGCTGCGCTTCAGTGTGCGGACGGAGTTTCTTAACCAATATCAGATCCGCGTAGTGGGCGACTCAACTCACCGCGAGTACGGGATCCCGGCAACTGATCTCGCGCGCTTAAATGCAAACATCGTAGGAAGTATCGAAATGATCTCTGAATTTCGCACCAAGAAATAAACATCGGGCGACGGACTACATCAGGCACGTGGATATCGTCTGTAAACCCCTAAGCCGCCGCCACCCGCCGGATCAAATCCTCCTGCTCAACCCGACTCTCAGTCCCAATGGTAAATGCATCCAGCACGCCCAACGACAGCGCATACCGCAAAGCCTCCGACTGCCTTCCGCGCAGGTCGCCCTGCCCCAATATCTTCATTCCAACCACAGCCTTCCCCACAGCCTTCATCTCGCGTAATACGCTGACCACGGTCTCAGGATCAGCATCCATATGCGACCCAATAGGATTGATTCTGGCCAGATCAATCTCCACCCAGGGTGACTTCGCCGCCGCACGCAGTGCCTCAATGCTGTGGCAGGAACATCCATGAGCGCGAATAATCCCCTGCTGTTTCGCCTCGGAAAGCATGTCCATCACACCTTTGAAGCGCTCCGTCCAATCCGCTTCCGTCACGCAATGCATCAGACAGACGTCAAGATAGTCCACGCCGAGCTCGCGCCGAAAGCGGTCAAGATCGGCCCGCGCAGTCGCTGGATCGCGCGCCCAAGTCTTAGTCAGCACCGTAACCTTATCGCGCGGCACATGCTTGAGCGCCTCAGCAACGTGAGGATGGCTTCCATAAGCATCGGCCGAATCAAAAAAGCGCAGCCCATGATCGTAGCCATTAAGCAGCAGATCCGAAAGTCCCTTGACCCCAAGCGCGGTTTGGTTTGAATGATGCCCCGAGCCAACCGTGCCGGTCCCCATCGCAAGACGGCTGGTCTTGATGCCAGTGCTGCCGAGCGTTACGGTGTCCGAAGCAGAAAACTTCGACAGAGGAGTCTGCTCAGCAAGCGCATTCAGCAGGTTCTTACCAGTGAGCCACGCGGCTCCAAAAACGGTAGCGGAGCGAACCAGAAATTCGCGGCGATGCATAAAGCCTCCCGCAGCGCTGGATCATTCCATGATACTCCGGCGGCCCATAAAGCCGCCAAGGCTGAAGTTCAAAAGGCTTTCCTCACAAAAACACCGGCAAAACAAAACAAGAACAAGTGAAGATTTCTCTGTGTCTCTGTGGTGAAAAGCTCTGCGCCTCATTCAAACTGCTTGCGAAACGCCGCCAGCTGCTCCTGTATTCCCGCCACTTGTTCCTTAAGCTCCGCCACTTCACTCTCCAGGATGCTGAGGCGATCACGGCCCGAGGGAGTCTCTGCAGCGCGCGCCGGTTCCGTGCGAACCGCGTCGCCGGAAAACAAATGCATGTAGCGTGACTCTTTCGTTCCGGGCTGCCGCGGCAGCACCGCAACCAGCGGAGGCTCACGCAGGCTAAGCCGGTCAAGCGCTCCATGCACATCTTCCAGCGTCTCGAAGCGATACATGCGCTCCGCTCTTCCTCGCAGCTCACCCGGAGTCTGCGCCCCCCGCAGCAGCAACACGCACAAGATCGCAATCTCTCGCCGGTCGAAGTTAAACACCTCCTGCAGCCGGTGCTCATACTTCGTAACCCGGCTATCGGCGCCACCGGCCGACCCTGCCATCCCCTGAGCTTGCAACGAGTCGAGAGCCCCGCGCACCGCCTCCTCATCCAGCATCATCACTGGATCGCGGTTGTTTTTCTGATTACAAGCGTTCACCAGCGCGTTGAGCGACAAAGGATAGTAATCGGGAGTTGTAATATCCTTCTCAATCAAAGCCCCCAACACCCGAACTTCCACATCGCTCAGAGGATTCACACCGTCACCATCCCGCCTTAGAACAGCGCCGTCGGACGCCGCGCCCACGGCTTGCCTTTTTCTTTGGAGACCTTCTCGATGTCATTCACATATGCGCCCGTCTGCGTAAGCACGTGGTGCAGGTCATTCCCCACGCTGATAAATGTGAAGCCTTTTTCCAGAAACTCTCCAACCCGCGACGTCCCAAACAAAAACAGTCCCAGGATCACTTTATTCTTGCGCGCGTGCTCAATCAGTTTCGTCGTGGCCGCATTCAGCTCGGGCGATGTGTACATGTGAGGAAATTCGTACTTCTCGAACAATCCCATCGACATACATAAATCGTTTTGCCCGAGGAAAAGAATGTCGACCCCCGGCACCGCCGCAATTTCGGCGATATGCTCGATGCATGAAGCCGTCTCCACCTGCAACGCCACGATGCCGTCCTTGTTAAAGTTCCCCGCATAGCCGAGCAGCCCGGCCTTGTTCATGCTGCGCTGCGGAAAATAAACCGAGCGCGTCCCCGCCGTTGGATACTTCGTGCAACTCACCGCCTGCCGTGCTTCTTCGGCCGTGTTGATGTAGGGAACCAGCACCCCGTCCGCTCCCAGATCAAGCGCTTGCTGAATTCCGGGACGGTCGTTGTATGCGCCCACCCGCACCAGCGATTTGGCGCCTCCGTTGGCAATTCCGCTCAGCATCGCCGAAAGTTTTTCGTTGTGCATGGGACCGTGCTGGGTATCCACCAGCAGCCAGTCGTAGCCGCTGTAGGCCAGTTGTTCCGCAACCGTAGGACTGTGCGAGTTAATGAATAAGCCCATCTTCGGATTTCCATCATGCAGTTGTTTCTTGAATTCAGAACCGCTCAATACAGGCGCTGCCATAAAGACATTCCTCCCAGAAACAAATTGAATTGTGTAGTCTATCCCAGCCCGATGCGCCCAAGGCGAATGCCAGGCTAATTATTCGTACCGTGACCCGGGGACATGAGCCACATTCACCCGGTTCCTCGAAAAACCAATTGCGCTTGAACGTGCACATCTCCAACCCTAGTTCTTGATATAGTTCCAACCAGCCTGGAGTCACCTCCAGAAGGAGTGCAAATGCGGCTGCTCTTAAATTGGGTTCTGAGTGCGCTGGCCGTGTGGATCGTAGCCCACGTAGTGTCAGGTTTTTATGTCAGCGGCTTCAAGGCTGCGCTGATTGCGGCGCTGGTAATCGGTTTCATTAACGCGACAATCGGAGCGCTGTTGAAGATACTCACGTTTCCTCTAACGCTGCTGACACTCGGACTCTTCTGGCTCGTAATCAATGCGCTGATGCTCGAGTTGGCATCGGCGTTGTTGGCTCCAGGCTTCCAGGTGCACGGATTCCTAGCCGCTTTCCTCGGTGCCATCCTGCTCAGCCTCGTAAACATGCTGCTGAAATGGCTCGTCCGCCCCTCGCCAGACCGCGGTTAGCGTTTGGCGACTGGAGACACGAGTAGACTATCTCGACACTAAACTCACGGCAACAATCAACCCATGGCAGCAGCTCATTCCCACCACCAACTCCGCACAGCGTCCTCCATCGAGCCGCACCTCGTCTCCATCCCTGAAACCTGGTTCCTCATGGGCTCCGCCTCCGGTCAGGATTGCGAACGGCCCGTCCACCGCGTCTGGATCGACGCATTCCTCCTGGCCGCCACTCAAGTCACCAACGCCGAGTACGAACGCTTCGTGAACTCGACCGCGTCCGGTCCACCACCCTTCACGCACGACCCGAATTTCAACCACCCTGAGCAGCCCGTCACCGGCATCTCCTGGTTCGACGCAGAGCATTACTGCCAGTGGCTATCCGCGCAAACCGGCCGCCCCTACCGTCTTCCCACGGAAGCCGAATGGGAGCGCGCCGCCCGCGCCGATCTCGAGCAAAACGATTTCCCGTGGGGCAACGACCCGCCGCATTCTCGCCCCAACTACGCCACACGCTGGCAAACCGGGCCTGAACCCGTAGCCCGCTACGCCCCGAACGCTTTCGGCCTCCATAATATGTGCGACAACGTCCACGAGTGGTGCAGCGACTGGTACGATCTCAACTACTACGCCACTTCTCCCGACCGCAATCCGCGCGGCCCGGAACTTCGCCAGGGAATCGGCCAGCGCAAAGCCTCGCGCGGTGGATCATGGCGTCATCACGTGAAGGTCTCCCTCTGCTCCGCCCGTTCCAGCATCCCTCCCGACTTCCACTATGCCGACTACGGCTTCCGTGTAGCCAGCGACCTCATATAATCTTGTCATTCCGAACTGGGCGAAAGCCCGGCGAGGAACCTGCTGTCAGCCGCCATAACCTCAGAATCCGGGGCGACCACGAATGTTTAGCAACGATCTCCTGAGTAGCAAGCGCATCCTGATCACCGGAGGCGGCACCGGCCTCGGAAAAGCCATGGCCCACCGCTTCCTCGAGCTAGGCGCCACGGTCTACATCTGCGGCCGCCGCGAAGAAGTCCTGGAGCAAACCGCCACGGAACTCTCCAACGCCACCAAAGGCCCTATCCACGCGCTCCCCTGCGACGTCCGCAATCTCGACGCCGTCGAAGGCATGATCGATTCCATCTGGAAAACCGCCCCCCTCGATGTTCTGGTCAACAACGCCGCCGGCAATTTCATCGCCCGCACTGAGGAGCTTTCCCCGCGCGCTTTCGAATCCGTAATCGGCATCGTGCTCCTCGGCACCCTCCACGCCACCATGGCCTGCGGACGCCGCTGGCTCAAAGCCGCACAGACCGGCATCGTCCTCAGCATCTCCGCCACGTACGCCCCAGTAGGTTCTGCCTACGTAGTGCCCTCAGCCATCTCCAAAGCCGGAGTCGAAACCCTCACCCGCAGTCTGGCCGTCGAGTGGGGTAATCGCGGCATCCGCATGAACGCCATCGCCCCCGGCCCCATTCCCACGCAAGGCGCATTCTCGCGTCTGATGCCGCGTCCTGATCTTGAAGCTTTGGCTCTGGATCGCAATCCGATGCACCGCTTCGGCACGACGGAAGAGTTAGCGAACCTCGCTGCATTCCTCATCAGCGACGGCTCCGCCTACATCAACGGAGAAATAATCCGCATGGATGGCGGCGAATTTCTCCAAGGCGCTGGAGAATTCACCAATCTAGGCCGCGCCCTCACCGAAAAAGATTGGCAATCCCTGAAGCCCAGAAAAAAGTCCTAGCCAATGTGGCAAGGCCATATGGAAAGGAAGGCCCGTGTGGAGCGGGCGCCCTCGCCCGCTGCCTTTGACTCCGACTTTGACTCTTGCCTCTGAGACTTTGCCTCTCACTTTGCTGACTTTGGCCCTAGCGGCTGGAGTAGGCCTTCAGCCCTGCATCAGTTAGCCACCAAGAGCCGGGCGGGCTTCAGCCCCCGAAGTTGTCCTTCTAGGCAGAATCCCCGCCCACCCCGCCGCATCCAATCCAACAATGGAGGTCACCATGTACGTTGTTCTTGGAGCAAGCGGCAACACAGGGAGCGTAGTAGCGAGGAACCTTCTTGCCCGCCAGCAAAAGGTTCGCGTCGTCGGCAGAAACTCAGCTCATTTACAACCCTTCGCGGCCCAAGGTGCGGAGATATTCGTCGGCGATGTCACCGATCCATCGGCCTTGACCAAGGCCTTTCAAAGAGCAGATTCAGCCTATGTGATGATTCCACCCAACCCCACCAGCAACGATCCCCTCGCTTATGAAGAACGTGTAAGCGATGCCATTGCCGCCGCCGTCAAAAGCAACGGAATCAAGCATGTGGTTTCGTTGAGCAGTTTCGGGGCGGACAAGACCGGCCGAACCGGACCCGTCGTCGGCCTGCACCACCTCGAACAAAAACTAAACCAGATCGACAGCGCAAACGTACTCTACCTGCGGGCCGGCTATTTCATGGAGAATACGCTGCCTCAGGTGGGCGCCATTCGCATGACCGGCTCTGCGATCGGACCCCTTCGCCCCGACCTCAAACTCCCCATGATCGCCACTCGCGACATCGGAGCCGCCGCTGCCGATGCCCTCTTGAGCCTCGGCTTCCAAGGCAAGCAGACCCACGAGCTGTTAGGACAGCGCGACCTCGACTACACGGAAATTGCCACCATAATCGGCAAGGCCATTGGCAAACCCAATCTCGGATACGTTCATGCGCCCGACGACCAGATTAGAGTTGCGATGGTTCAATCGGGAATGTCCGAAAAGTTCGTCGGACTAATTCTCGAAATGTGCGGCTCACTGAACTCAGGACACATGCGGCCACTCGAACCCCGCACGCCCCGTAACACGACGCCGACGCGGTTCGAAGACTTCGTCGCCGAGTCATTCGTCCCAGCCTATCAACAACAAACAGCAGCCTGAGCGCCTCGTGGACAGAAACGAGAGGCCACGCTCACTCCGGGCGTGGCCTTATTCATCTGTCGCCTTTCACTCTGAAAAAACGCTCACTTGAACCGTCAATGCCGATCTTCCAGACGTCCGACCAATCGTCAGAACTCGAATCGCACCCCAAACTGGAAGAAGCGGGGCGTCTCCCCGAGGGCGTCGCCGGAAATCGTCCCGAAAAACGGATTCGTCTGAGTCGAACTTCCCGCAGGCCCACTTCCCACAGCCGAATTTGGCTGCCCAAAGCGCGGGTGATTGGTAAAGTTAAATATCTCCGCCCGCACTTCCACCCGCATGTCTTCTTTGGGCACGAACGACTTGTAAACGTTCAGATCCGCATTGTGGATGCCGTCGACGCGTAAGCCGGAAAAATACCGTGGCGCATTACCCGGAATATTGTCGCCGGGATCTGAAAAACAATTCGCATTGAAGAAGGTATTCACCGGAGGATTCCCAAGGTTTATAGCTGCCGGGTTCGTTTGCCACTGCAAGGCCACGTCGTGCATGCTGGTCCCGCTCTTAAGCTGGGAACAGACAGTGTTCGGACGCTGGCTGCCGTTGGCCAGAAGCGGGTTGTTCAGGCCGATGGCCATGGGTTGCCCCGATTGTTGGGTGAGTAGCGTTGCGACCGACCAGCCTCCGATCACCGCATCAACGGCCCGGTTCATATTGCCGAGAATCCATTGATTGCGGCCGATGGGCAGGTCTATAACCACGGCGCCCGCGAGCCGCTGCGGTGCGTCGCTGGCGCCGATGCTATGCTCCGCAGACAGGCGGTCCAGTTGCTGCGGCATGCCGAGACCGAGTGCTCCCACCCAGTTGTTCCTGCCTGCCGAAGAATAGTCGGTTTCCTTCGATATCGTGTAGCTACCCTCAAAGCTGACGTGGTGAGTGGTGCGCTTCTGGAAACGAATCTGCAGCGCGTTATACCAGGAATTCGCACTCTCCAGCATCAGACCCTCGAAGTCCCCGGCGAATTGCGGGTACGCAGTTAACAGAGTCGACAAAGGCAGGGTCGATTCACCGTAGTTGGAATTAACTTCATTGAAACAAGGATTGGAAGGAGTCGATGTGCAAGGGGTATTGAACATGGAGTAAAACGGGTTGCCGACTAGGGTGTTAAGAAAGTTGGTGACGCAATTGTTGGCATCGCAGTTCCCGATGCCGTTCCCTTGAGTAACGTCGTTGTTGTAACGCACAGCCTGCGAAATCTGCGCCAGCAAAGACGATGGGATGTAAGCCCGGTTGTTTGTGCCAGACCAGGGTAGATGCGTGCTGCGGCCGGCAACGTAGTCGACACCAAGCACGATCTCGCCGGGCAGCTCTCGCTGCACTCCCAGATTCCACTGGTAAATGTCGGCGTCCCGCGCCGCGGTATTGCCCAGATCGTTCGGGTTTTGATAGCCCCAGTTCGCAAGCTGGCCGTACTGCTTGCCCTGCGGACCGGTAAACCCGCCGGGAAACGGGTTTTCCAAAGTCGCCGATTGAGTGGCAAAATCGTTGTTGGTAAAAAACAGGTTCGCCGTCTTGCGGAACGCGGACCCGGGATACTGGAAGTTCGTGGCCGGGCTCATTCCAAAATAAATGCCGGCTCCGCCGCGCACTACCGTCTTCTGATCGAACGCATAGGCAAAACCCAGCCTCGGTCCAATGTCCTTGCGGTACGTCGGAACCGTCCTCATGCTGGGAGTGGCAAACGTCGTCGTGCCATACAACTCCTGCGTTGTCGGAAGATTCAGCCCGGGAATACTCTGCATAAGCCCCTGCGCGCTCAGAGTGCCGGCTGGCGCAGTGGCGGGAAGGCTCGCAAAATTGATGCCCACTCCGGAATCCGCCGTGAAATTGCTGAATTCGAGCTGGTTGTTACGCGAGGTGTAGGGCGAACTCCACTCGTAGCGCAGGCCCAGATTCACCGTGAACTTCGAATTTACCTTCCAGTCATCCTGAATGTAAAACCCTGTCTCGAGCGACCGGTTGGCCACCGAGGGAGTCACGATCAGCTGACTCGATGCGTTGATGTTGTCGCCATAACCAAAGGCCAGACTCGCCAGTGGGTTGCCCGTGGTGATAAGCCCCGTTGAATCATAGTCGCTGTTCGGAGTCGGAGATGTGACTTCATCCGTAAAAGTCAAAAGTCCAGTCGGGTTGTTCGGCTGCCAGAAATTGTTGTAGAAAATTCTCTGTTCCCCGCCCAACTTGATCAGGTGCGATCCCCGGGAAATTACCAACTGCGACGAATAGCTCACCAGGGTGTGGCCGAATTTTGTGTAAATGCAGCACTGATCGTAAAGATTATTCCACGGCAGATTCCCCTGCATCTGAAACGTCGGCATCTCGTCGATACTGTTGGCCTGCTGGAACACCGGCGGCAATCCTTGAACGCCAGCCGGCAGCGAAGCGTTGAAACTGGAGATCGTCGGGATCCCCGGTAGCGACAGTTCATGCACCCGGTCCACCGCCGCGTGGCTGGTCCAGATGATCCGCGGGTTCACCGTCCATGAATATTCAAACGAGCCGTTTTGCGCCACAGTCACGCCGCTCGCGATTCCGTCGTTATCGAAGCCGTCGCCCAAGGTCAGCGGAGTGGTGTAGTTGCTCCAGCCTCGGCTGTAGCGGCCATTGATGCGATTCTTGTCGTTGATCTGGTGGTCTATTTTGATGTCGAACTGGTAATCCGGCGCGTTCGCTACCGTTGTGTAGTTATAGTTATTGAATTCGTCCGAGTTGCTGGGCTTCGGATAGAGATTCAGCACAGCCATTCCGATGGGATCCCGTTCCCCCACCGGGATCACGCCCCCGTTCGCCACTGGCGGGCGGCACATCGTGGGGGGGGTTGTAGGCGGGGTACAGGGAATGAGCGGTTGCTTCGGGTCGTAAATAATATTCGTAAGCCCCGAGAAGTCGCCTGTCCGTTCCGCCATTGTAGGTACGGTCACGACCCCGCTTTGCGCGCTCAAGCTTCTCACCTTCTCGAAGTCCACAAAGAAGAACGTTCTGTTCTTCCTGATCGGTCCGCCGAGCGAAAAGCCACCCTGGTCACGCTTGCTGTCTGGCTTGGAATTGGGCGTAGGATCCCCCAAGAAATATTTGGGATTGAAGAAATCGCGAGCGTCCATCTGCGGACGCTGCAGAAAATACCAGCCCGTGCCATGGAAAGCGTTGGTTCCGCTCTTCAGCACCATGTTTACCACAGTGCCGCCGTTATTGCCGAACTCCGCCGAGAAGCTGTTGTTCTGCACTTTGAATTCCTGCACGCTATCGACCAACGGCTCGTAGTACACGTTGGTGTTTCCGCCCTCGCCCTGTTCCGGCGCGCTGATCAAGGCGCCGTCCAACCGTATCTCGGCGGTCGCGTTACGCTGCCCGTTGGAAGTGAAGTTAGTTCCCGAGGGATAGTTATCCCCCGTGCCCGATCCTGCCACCTCGGTGACGCCCGCCGCCAGGAACGTCAGGCCAAAGTAGTCACGGCCCATCAACGGGATTTCGTTTATGTACTCGTGGGTGATGTCCGTGCCCAGCGTCGCGTTGTCGGTATCCAGCAGCGGCGCGGTCGTCGTGACTATGATGTTCTCGCTCACGCCCGCCGGAGTCAGAGTGAAATTGAGCGAAGCCTCCTGATCGACGGCCAGCACCACGCCCGTCCGCTCCGTCGTCCGAAAGCCCTTCAGCTCAGCCTTCACCGAATACGTCGACGGCCGCAAGCCCGTGAAGAAGTATTCGCCCTTGTCATCCGTGTGTGAAACACTCGAAATATTTGTGCCTGTGTCGGTGATCGTCACGGTCGAATTGTGAACCACGGCTCCCGAAGCATCCGAGACCACGCCGCGCAGCTGTGCCCGGTAGCTGCCCTGTGCACCCACAAGAGTCGCCAAGCCTCCGCAGAAGCACGCCACCAAAATACAAGATAGAAAAAGTCGTCCCGTCGGTCTCATCGGAATCCCCCCGTTTGATTGACTGTCATCCTGAGCGAGCGCACTTCCTCAAGAATGAATGTTCACACCCTGTACCACCCGGCTGATAGCGCCATTCGGACTCGGGCGATCCGGCCGCAACTCCCACCGCAACGAACTGAACAGGCCCAGCAGTTGCCCAAAAATTACATCGACCGCCGGCCGGTAATCATCGGCAACGCCGCCAATCGCACTCGACGCCAGATAATGCTCCGCAAGTGAGTCCCTGCCGATTTCACTTCCGCCCACAACAACCCTGCATCCCACCAGCCCCTTCTTTCCGATCTCCTCCAGCAAATCCCGCTCGTAGGGCTGCACGCGCCGGCTGCCCGAAAGAAAACAGATAAACAGCGTGCTCTGATCCAGAGCCGCCATGGGACCATGACGCAGCCCCAGAACCGATTCAGACATCGTCAAAGTCTTTCCCGCCGTCAACTCCAAAAGTTTCAAAGCAGATTCCTTCGCCACCGCCCGCAACGGTCCCGACCCCACAAAGCAAGCTTTGGTGTAAGCTTCCTTCGCCAGCGCCGACGCGCTATCCGCGGCGCGCGGCAGAAAATCCCGGCCCGCCTGCACCAGTTGCGAAAGGACTTCCTGATACGTCCCAACCTCGTTCACATGCGCCAGGCATTGCCCGAAAATCACCATGTTCGAAAACGAGCTGGTCATCGCCAGTCCGCGGTCATTCACCGCATCGTCCAGACAAATCCCCAGCACCCGCGGGTCGTCGGCGCTTTCCCGGATCATTCGCCCCTTCGCGTTGCACGACACCACCAGGTGATGAATCTCCGGATGGTTCTTCCGCGCATTTTCAAGAACTGCAACTCCCTCCGGACTGTCCCCCGAACGCGAAAACGAAATCCAGAGATATTTCTTCTCCGGAATCATCCACTCATCCATGTGCGTCAGCAGATCGGTACTGGGCACGGCGATCACTTCGCAGTTCCAGCACCGGCGAAGCAGGTAGGTAAGCGACTGCCCAATATAATCAGAAGTCCCAGCGCCAATAAGAAAGACGGTAGGCCGCGGACGCGGGCTAGCACCGATTCCCGCCAGCGCCAGAAATTCCGCGATCTGCTCCCGTTTCTTCCGGAACACTTCAAACGTCGACAACCAAGCCTCAGGCTGCTGCGCAATCTCCGCCGGAGTATGCTCCAGCCCGCGCGCAGCCTTCTCGCTCCCCGGCAAACTCAATAATTCCGACAACGCACTCACGTCCAACTCCCTCCCCGATCCACTGTTGTGCTGAGCAAACGCTCTTATGTGGGGACAGCCGCCCTCGGCTGTCCAATCGAGCGCAGCCCGATTTCTTCTATCCGTCAGTTTGTCATCCTGAGCGAGACGCCCTTTGTCTCGCGAAGGATCCATGCGAGCCGCGCGATGTGTCGCGCTCTTTGCGACACAACAACGCGCGTTTGGCTCGCTTCCATATCGCCTTACGGCTCAAACCAGAACACGGCACCCTTTTCAATCGGAGGCAGCTTGAAACTGATGCCGCCGTCTCCGGCAGTCCCAGTCACCGGCTGCACCTCCCCAAGAAACGGAAGAAAGAATCCATGCCCCGCGCGCGCGCCATTCACCGTGACTTCAACCCCAGTCTGCGGCGTCTGCACCGGATTCAGTCCGCCCTCGAGCCCCGCAAAATTCGCAAAGAAAACATGCGTCTTCCCATCCACATGCGCAATCGACGTCGCAACCATATTCGAAGCCGCCACCCGAACCGAAGTTTCCCCCTTCAGGCTTTCCAGAAAGTCATGCTCAACTTCAGGAGAAGTATCCGCCACGCTCTTCTCCAACGCCGCGTAATATTCTTTCCCCGGACACTTCCCAAACCGCACCACACCCGCTGCGCCGCCCACGTGCGTAGCATCTTCACCCGTGATCACCAGTCTGTTACCGCCCTCCACATACTTCCGAACCCAAGCCTTCTCGCCGTCGCTCATCACCCTCACATCAGGAAGAATCAAAGTCCGTCCCCGAAACTCCGCCAGCGTCCGCGGCGTCACGACCTGAAACTCCAAATGTTTCTGCATCAGCAGAATAAGAATTCCGCGGTAAGAAGAAATGAATTCGTCGGCAAAGTAATTCCGAGTCTCCGGAGAAAAATAAACGCCAATCGGAGCGATCGTCGTCCGCGGCTTGTAGAACGTATCTTCATGAGCCTTGATCCACGCAAAAATCCGTTTCCGCGTCTCACGATCGTTCGATCCCGCCATCGAATGCCCGGGCGCATCCCAGAAATTCGACCCCGTCATGATTTCCGACGCCGCCAGATTCAACATGGCCTCGCGCTTGTCGACCTTCTTGTCTCCATCCCACGAATAATTCAAAATCCAGCTCGCCTTACCCTGCGCAAACGCCCGAAACGTATGCATCCCCACCTGATAATCAAACCAGGTCAGCGGCGTCCTCTCCGAGGCCATGCCGTGTTTGCCGAATGAATATTCGTGGGCAATAACGTCGACAACTCCATACATGCTGTAAACATCAGCTCCAACTCGAACTGCTTCCTTCTCAATCCCCGGATAAATCTCCGGAATCGTCTTGATCGCCGGATTCACCGATTTAGCATTACGGTCAATCTCCGCCATGAAATCAGTGAACGTCTGAATTCTGAAATCGACCCACTTCCGAAAATTAACGTCCGAGAAATCTCCCAGCTTCAGATCTTTCTTGGCATCGAGCCCAGTCTCTTTCTTGAAAGCGGCCACAGTGTAGTCGTCGAAGCTGGCCCAGGTGTCTTCCCATCCGTCGAAGTGCGTCATCCAGTAAGGAATGTCCACATAAATCCCATCAATCCCCGTGCCAGCAATCTGCCGCACGTGCTCCATATAAATCTTCCGCCACGCTGACGCATAAGGACTCACCCAGACATCCTCGTCCCCCTTGCGTATCCAGAAAGCCGACCCGCCTCCAAACAGCGCAGGCTCTCCCTTGATGTTCCTCTGCACCCAATCCGGATGCTCCTTGTACAAAGTGTGCGGAGTCTCGGCCGCATTAGCCGTAATGCATTCCGTCCCAGCGATGTAAACATAAGCGTAATTCCCCGCCGCATGCGCCTTCTCAGCCACGGCGTGAATAGCCTTCAGCTTCTCCTCAGGATTAACAAAACTCTCATACCGCCCTTCAATATCGTTGTCGACCTCAATCCCAAACACTCCATCCTCCTGCGCGCTCTGCACAATCCGCTCCGCATTGTCGCTCCCCAGTCCATAAGCCCCAATGCGCACATAGTTAGTCCAATCCTGGTTCTGGCTCTTCCAGTTCTGTTCTGTCGAATAATGACTAGCCAGCAGCACGCCAGAAAAAAGCACCAGTCCAACGAACGGGGACCTCAGGACAGCAGACCAAACCATGGACCGCAAAGCACACTCGGCGACTTCCGTATGGTTTCGTATCATTGCGCCCCATAACTTTTACTTTCGCCCCTATGCGCCTGTCAAGTTAAAAAGGGCACCCGTTGGGGCTCTTGGAAAAACACATAAATGCTTGGAATACCGTAGAAGAGCGGCGCTTCAGCGCCATGTCAGCGCCACAAAACGAACGAGGGCTTCAGCCCCTG
>Ga0206826_1032_pt1 | contig 23938 bp, 23 predicted proteins | sample Alteio_BWOrgCont_80_FD_152636 | JGI IMG/M metagenome (GOLD analysis project Ga0206826, IMG submission 152636) | Enriched cells from forest soil in Barre Woods Harvard Forest LTER site, Petersham, Massachusetts, United States -... | ecosystem: Environmental > Terrestrial > Soil > Temperate forest >... | reverse complement strand
GCGTAGCCTCGACCTGTCCGTAGCATTTATTATGCTTGAGGCTACTAGAGTGCTACAAGATTAAAATTCGTTGCATTACAGGTATATAAATCAACGTATTTAGACGTGATTCTGCTAAATCTTTGTTGTGATTTTAAATACATGTATTAATCACCGGTGGGGTTCAGATAAATACATATGATAACCGAAGTTAATTACGTAATATTTGCTGTTGTATGCCACACAATATAAAAAAAGCGTATGGCAAGTTATGCACAGGTGCGGACATCAAATTGCACAAAATACTAAAAAACCCGATGCTTTTTACATCGGGCCCTTTATAAGGATTCAACCAGGTTAACTAATTGAAACAACTTTGAGAGTAGTCTGGCGCTGGCGATGGCCGTGTACTTTATGAACACGCTTCTTTGCCTTGTATCGAATCGCCGTCACCTTGTCAGCTTGGACATCAGCTTCGACGATTTCTGCGGTAACTTTTGCACCCTTTACGGTTGGAGCACCGACAGAAACCTTTTCACCATCAAGTACGAGAAGTGGTTCAAAGCTAGCGGTTTTCTCTACGCCTTTAAGCAGCTCGACATTAAGCGTCTCACCCTCACTCACGAGGTACTGCTTTCCACCGGTTAAAATAACTGCTTTCTTCATAATCACTTTCTAAAGATTTTTAGCTACCAAAAGATAGTACCAGATACAGGCTTATCTGTAAAGTGTTACGCCTTCTGTATTAAAACGTTGAGCTTATGACCGTCTACGTCCAATTCTTTGCTGAATGTCCGCTCAGTCTTGGCATATCCATCCACTGCCAAGACCTCTTTATAGATCGTGTCTTTATGCTCAGAAACAGTTTGAATGACCGTGGTATCATCAGACTCAACGGCAAGCTCGATTCGATCGCTTACTTCAAAACCGGATTCTTTCCTAAGGCTTTGTATATGGCGAACGATTTCACGCATGAGGCCTTCGCGCTTCAGCTCAGGTGTCAACTTAGTATCGATTTGTATTTCTTTGGCGCGTTTTACAGCCTTTACGTTCAATTCATCAACTAGAATCGGTGTAAATTCAAACTCACCCTCCAGGACTGGCACTGAGACGCTAGCGAGCGGCTGACGAACTTTCAATCCAGCCTTAGCTCGCAAGCTTAAGCCTTGGTTAACGTACTCGCGTACGCGCTCCATATCGTTCATGACCTCCTCATTGACCTGCCCTGCTGGGAGCCAATCTTTAAGATGAATTGATTCGGTATCACCAGTCATGTTCCGATAGAGCTCATCAGCCATGTACGGTGTGAACGGTGCTAGAACAAATGCTAAACGCGTCAATACGTAGTGTAATGTCTGATAGGCATCATTTTTATCCGAGTCATTGTCACTCTTCCAAAAACGACGGCGACTGCGGCGCACATACCAGTTACTCGCATCATCGACGAACGGTAGGATCGGACGAAGTGCGCCTTGTAAATCGTATGCTTCTACTCGTTCTTCTACTTCGGCTACTAACTGATGTAGCCGTGATACGACCCACACATCAAGCGGATTCGTCAGTGATTCCGATGGATCAGACAACGTACCGTCATATTCCCAACCATCAACTTCAGCATACATCGTAAAGAAGTCATACATGTTCCAGATCATGCTCAGCTTTCGAGCTACGTCTCCGACGTCTTTGTCGGCAAGCGCATAGTTCTCGCCGTTCGTAAGCGGGCTGGATAGCATCAAGAATCGGAAACTGTCTGCTGAAAACTTATCCATCAGCTCCACTGGATCAGTGTAATTCTTGAGCTTCTTACTCATCTTCTTACCGTCAGCTGCATTAATAAAACCGGTACAAATAAGGTTTTTCCAAGGAGCTTTTCCGAAGAGTCCAACGTTTACCGCTAGCAGGCTGTAAAACCAGCCGCGAGTCTGATCTATAGCTTCTACGATGAAGTCGGCTGGGTACATGCTCTCGAACTTCGCCTTATTCTCAAATGGGTAGTGGAATTGGGCGAATGGCATACTGCCGCTTTCAAACCAACAGTCCAATACCTTGCCAATATGGTGCATTTCGGTACCATCGAGTTCAAACGTGATATCCATGACTTCTGGAAGGTGGTAATCCTCGAGCCGCTTGCCGGTAAACTGTTCGAATTCATCATAGCCACCAAATATTTTAACGACTTCGGTACCATCATTGCGCACGCCCTTCCAAACCGGGATCGGAGTAGCCCAATAGCGGTCGCGACTCAAATTCCAGTCAGGTGCCTGCTCGATAACGTTATGGAAGCGTCCCGTGCGTAGATTGTCTGGCACCCAGTGAGTCCCGGCATTCGCCTTAAGCATTTCCTGTTTCTGGCTCTGGATATCCATAAACCAACTCGGATGTGCACGGTACATCAATTTACCGCCACAACGGTGACAGTGCGGGTACTCGTGCGTTATGTATTCCACCTTGAGCGCTTGCCCTTCTTCGACAAGTGTCTTGGCAATCGTTTTGTTGGCTTCCCAGATATTCTGGCCCTGCCAACGACCTTCGGTATAGTTTCCATTTGCGTCAACGAGAGAAACGACTGGCACGTTTTCGCGCTTCGCTAGCTCGTAGTCCTCTTCACCATACGCTGGTGCTTCGTGTACGATGCCAGTACCTTCTTCACCGCTCACAAAATCGGCGTGCAAAATACGGTGGGCATTCGGCCCGCGATTCTCAAATAACGGCTCATATCGCTTGCCGACCAATTCTTTGCCCCTCACTTGCTTGAGTACTTCGTATTCCAACGGCTGGTGCTTTTCATCTTGCATGACCCGACTAACTGCATCGCTGGCAACATAGAATTTCTTGCCACTATATTCGACTAGCGAGTATTCCATATCTGCATGAACGGCTACTGCGACGTTCGCCGGCAGTGTCCATGGAGTAGTCGTCCACGCTAGCAGATACTCATCTGAATCATCGATCTTAAAGTACGCATACACGCTCGGATCAGTATCAAGCTGGTAGCTGTTTTCCATAGCAACTTCACTTTTACTGATTGGTGTAGCATCCTTCGTACAGTAGATCAGGACTTTTTTCACCTTCATAAATTTTGCCCTTATCATAGAGTTCCTTGAATGCCCACCAGACAGACTCCATATATTCAGGATCCATGGTTTTATAGGCGCCGCTAAACTCTACCCAGCGACCAAGTCGTTCGATGGTATCTTCCCATTCAGTTCCCGTACGTACCATTGCCTCGCGACACTTACGAACGTATTCACTAATACTAATGGTCGTGCCAATTTCTTTCTTACTCTTAATACCGAGTTGTTTCTCAACATAAACCTCTGCCGGTAGACCATGACAATCCCAGCCCCAGCGACGCTCTACATGTTGCCCTTTCATAGTATGGAAACGACCCATTGCGTCTTTAACCGCCGAAACAAGCAGATGCCCATGATGTGGTGTCCCAGTCAAAAATGGAGGTCCATCATAGAATACCCACTGATTACTAACAGGGCGTTGATCAACAGATTTTTCGAACGCGTGATTTGCCTTCCACTTTTTGGCCAGGTCTTTCTCGTACTCAAGCGCTCGCCTTCGTGTACCGTTTTTGAATTTCATGCTTTCTCCTTATTCAAAATAAAAAAACCACCTATTGGATTTCGGATCCGCATTTCGTGCGGAGGTACCATCCGAATTCCTTTGAGGTGATCTCAAAAGCACTTGCTTGCAGTTTTTACGGGCTTATCCGGCGGGTTCTACTAGGTAATTCACTGTTCTTCCCGCTGCTTCGTGGTTGATGGCCACTTATCTATTAGATAGAATGCATTTCCCAAATTGTGCTTTTTACTATAATCTATACTCGCCAATGTAGCAAGCTAGCTCCCGTAGACGTACCCGGCAACTTCATCCATAAGTGGAAGATCCGCGCCCTGCCATGACTTCATGAGCTGGCCATCGTCACCCAATATAAGAACTGCTGGGTACTGTACGACGTCGTAAATACTAGCAGTAGCCACGCCCTCCCTTGAGTCAACGTTTTGGACATCAAGCAAGTCCGCGTTCGATTCGTGTTGATAACGAAAGTCTCTTATGAACATCTCGATACTGCGGCCATGTTCTGAATTTGGTCGATAAAGCACTAGCACCTTCATGGTATTTTTAGGATAGCATAAACACCATAGTGGCACCAATATAGAAGAAGGCCCTCAAGATTGAGAGCCTTCTTATTTTTTGGTTTATTGCCCCTTAGAGCAAATCCTCCTAGCTACAGCCAGTCGTTGAGCCACAAGAGCTACAAACATAGCAGCTGCCTGCACGTTGCGTCTGGTTACCGCAGTTATAGCAGATAGGGGCCGCGTCATCGACACTGCTCTTAAGCGTCGCTGACCGCAGAGACTCAACCTTGGCGGCAGCAGTTTTTGGTGCTGCTGGTTCTGGCTGTGCCACTACCATGGTGACTACTTCTTTGGTCTCTTCAACAGAAGGCTCCTCAAGAAGAGTCGTCTGGACTTCTGGCATGTCATCGATTGATGCGAGCCCCAATTCGAGACGATCATCGAATGAGAGGAAGTCAAGCGCAAGTCGCCGTACGATGTAGTCCGTGATTGAACTTGCAGTACGAATGTCCGGATCATCAGTGATACCGGCCGGCGCAAAGCTTGTCCCACGAAGCGTCTTCACATAGCTTTTTAGGGGCACGCCATATTGCAGGCCATGACTGACTGAAATTGCGAACGAGTCCATTAAGCCCGATAATGTCGAACCCTGCTTCGAGATACTGACGAACAGTTCGCCTGGTGTACCGTCATCGTATTCACCAACGGTGAAGTAACCATCGAGATCAGCAATTTCGAAATGGTACGTACGGCTCTTGCGTACTCGTGGGAGTTTGCGTCGTACTGTACCCTTCACGACGATCTTGTTATCGAGCGCCTCAGCGATTGCTACTGCGGCAGGTACAACTGCTGCAGGTGCAGCGACAGTAACTGGCTCGTCTTTCTTGTCATCTTCTTTCTTTGCCATGGACAGTGGCTGGGCAACCTTACAGTTGTCACGGTAAACAGCTACCGCTTTCAAGCCCATTTGCCAAGCGTCCATGTGAAGCTGTTCAACATCTTCTACGCTTACATCCTCTGGCATATTAATAGTCTTGCTGATGGCGCCTGAAATAAATGGCTGTACGGCTGACATCATCTTTACATGACCGAGGTAATGGATCGAGTTATCACCCATTGAGCAAGCGAAGACTGGCTCGTGTTCCTTCTTTAAGTACGGTGCACCAAGGATAGTCTTCTCTACATCGATGTAGGTGATGATTTCATCAACCTGCTGCTGGCTGTAGCCAAGCGCCCTTAATGCTCGTGGTACTGTCTGGTTAACGATACTCATCGTACCGCCACCGACCAGTTTCTTAAGCTTTACAAGGCCAAGGTCCGGCTCAATGCCAGTAGTGTCACAGTCCATCATAAGGCCGATGGTTCCGGTTGGTGCTAATACGCTTGCCTGCGAGTTACGCACACCATACAGCTCACCGAGTTCGACTGCTTCATCCCAAGCACTTGCGGCAGCGCTCAGAAGGTCCTCTGCAACGTAACTGGCGTCAATGTTAGATACAGCCTGGCGGTGCTTACGAAGAATATTCAGCATATTGTCGCGGTCTTTGTGAAAACCGGCAAATGGACCAACTTTACGTGCAATGCGTGCACTGACAGCATATGAGTAACCAGTCAGTAAAGATGTGATAGCCGCAGCTTGAGCACGACCCTCATCAGAATCATATGGCAGACCCTGAGCCATCAAGAGTGCGCCAAGGTTTGCATAGCCAATACCAAGTTCACGGTATGCACGTGCTGTCTTGCCAATACCTTCAGTTGGGTACTCAGAGTAACCAACAAGGATTTCCTGGGCTGTAAAGATAAGCTCTACAGTGTGCTTAAATGCCTCAACATCGTAAGTATTGTCGTCACGAAGGTACTTCAGTAAGTTGATGCTTGCCAGATTACATGCAGAGTTATCTAGGTGCATGTATTCACTACATGGGTTACTGCCGTTGATTCGACCGGCATTTGGTGTTGTGTGCCAATTATTAATCGTCGTATCAAATTGCATACCTGGGTCAGCACACTCCCAAGAAGCCTCTGCAATCTGACGAAACAGATCGCGAGCTTTAACTTTTTTAGTTGCCTTACCGGTGGTAACTGCCTTGAGTTCCCAATCTGCATTCTTCTGTACAGCCCGCATAAAATCATCGGTCACACGTATAGAGTTATTAGCATTCTGGTATTGGACTGAGAAAATGTCCTTACCATCTAAAGTCATGTCATAGCCAGCTTGTTCAAGGGCACGCGCCTTACGCTCCTCAATTGCCTTACACCAGATGAAATCTAGGACATCAGGGTGACTAGCATTCAAGATAACCATCTTAGCCGCACGACGAGTCTTACCACCACTCTTGATAGCACCAGCGACTGAGTCTGCACCGCGCATGAAGCTAAGTGGCCCAGAAGCCTTACCGGCGCTTTTACCAAGCGGTTCTACCGACGAACGAATGGTACTGATATTCAAACCTGAACCAGAACCACCTTTGAAGATCATACCTTCTTCGGTGTACCAGTTAAGGATTGATTGCATGGTGTCTTCTACCTTCAAGATAAAGCAAGCACTAGCCTGCTGAGAGCGTGATGGCGCACCAATATTAAACCAAACAGGAGAGTTGAACGCGGCACGCTGTGTCGCTAAAACATACTTGAGTTCTTCACGAAAATTTTCAGTTTCAACTTCATTATCGAAATAACCTTCTTGCAACCCCTGACGAGTAATGGTATCAACAACTCGATCTACGAGATGCTGCAATGAGCTTTCGCGTTCTGAAGTACCAGGCGTACCTGTAAAGTACTTCTGCGCTACGATATTAATTGCATTGAGTGACCAGCCTTCCGGGAAATCGACGCCTAATTGTTCGAATACCGGTTTGCCGGTCATTGGATTCATAATTACTGAATCTCGCTTGACCCATGTCAGCTGATCGTATGCCTTACTCTTGGGACGAGTAAACATGCGCCTGACGCCTAATGATGTTGTTTGTGCCATATTACCCTCACTTCTCTGGCTAGTTAGTTAAGCCCTATTGTTTTAATTTTTGTTTAGAGTTCGCTTTAGACACCCGCTCTCAGGAGGTGTCTTAGCCTTACGAGCTCCTCTCGAGCTTTTCTATTATTAAAAACTCGGGAGGAGCTGTCAAAGGTTTTATCCTTTGACGGCTGCGATTTTGCGTTGTTTGATTTGTGAAAGCTCTCGTTCAAAGCCTGCGATATCTTTGAAGCGTCGGTAGACGCTTGCAAAACGTACATAAGCTACTTCATTCAGTAACGACAGGCGCTCCATAACTAGTTCACCTATTCGCGCCGAACGGACCTCAGCTTCACCACAAGCATACAGCTCTCGTTCAACGTCCATAACGAGTCGTTCTAACTGTACGTTAGTGATAGACGTTTTCTCAGAGGCCCGCAATAAGCCCGCCAAGAGTTTTTGCCTATTGTACAGCTCTCGAACACCATTATTTTTTATTACTACAAGTTGCGGACGCTCAATACGTTCATATGTAGTAAACCGATGACCACACTGTACGCACATTCGCCGCCGGCGAATAGCCTCACCCTCGGCAACATCGCGAGACTCGATAACTTTCGTGTCTTCGTGTTGGCATTCATTGCATTTCATGTTGCACCTCTTCTATTTTGTACACTTGTTTTGTTCAATTTGAATGTACTTCCGCACTAATTTCTCTCGATATATAGCGGTTAGCTTTACTAGAATAACCCTACTTATGGTGCTTTGCAAACGAATTATGCTGTATTATTTAATACAAGTAATGCTTATTTATCTCTGTTATCGTCAGGTTGTTCTTTGTGTCGGGCTGTTAGCCGGCGCAGGAATGATGGTTTGTCTAGGTGGTCGTCTTCGGAAGTGCCCGATACGATTGCCTGATTTCGCTTAAATGTCTCTTCATCTTCATCAATATCAGTTGACGGTTCGTCATGGTTCGCTGGTGCAGACACGTTTGCATCTTCATCTTCTTCAGCTGCCCAAATATTTGGCATCGGCTGGCTAGATTTAAAGTCAGTAGCCATTTCAGCAACCTTATCTTCATCAAGATCGGTATCAATATCTGACAACACTGCATCATCAGCTTTTGGCGATGCAGAGCTAGAAGCAACTGAGTCCGTTTGATGAACTTCATCAAGCAGTGCATTCGGCTGCCGTTTCGCAAAATAAGCAGCGTCAAAGCCGGTAGCTACAACGGTAATAATAATTTCACCTTCAATCTCAGGATTGATCGTAGCACCAAAGATAATGTTTGCATCTGGATCCGCAGCACTGGTAATTGCCTCAGCAGCCGTGTTGATCTCATGCATTGAAAGGTCATTACCACCAATGACGTTAAAGAGGATACCCCGTGCGCCGTCAATTGAGACTTCTAGCAATGGTGAATCGATAGCTTGCTGGGCCGCCTGCAAAGCGCGGTTCTCACCACTCGCACGGCCGATACCCATGAGCGCTGAGCCGGCATTACTCATAACAGTCTTAACATCGGCAAAGTCTAGGTTAATAAGTCCATGGACAGTAATAAGATCTGAGATACCTTGAACACCTTGTCGAAGCACATCGTCAGCAACTTTAAACGCCTCCAGGAGTGGGGTCTGACGATCAATAGTCTGCAGCAGGCGATCGTTTGGCACAATAATTAGTGTGTCGACAAACTTACGCAAGTTCTCAACGGCCACTTCTGCGTTACGACGACGCTTCTCACCTTCAAACACGAATGGTTTAGTTGCGAAGCCCACAACTAATATATTCATATCCTTTGCGATCTTAGCCACTACTGGACCGGCACCGCTACCAGTACCGCCACCAGCACCAATTGTGATAAATGCCATGTCAGAACCCTCGAGGGCTTTTTTGATCTCTTCTTCTGACTCTGATGCAGCTTTTGCACCGACAGAAGGGTCTGCACCAGCACCAAGGCCGCGCGTCGTGTCTTTACCAATATGAATCTTTACGCGGGCTTTTGAGTGGAATAACGCTTGCGCGTCAGTATTAACGACAATAAAATCAACACCCTCTACGCCAGCATCTATCATGCGGTTTACCGCCGCACTCCCTGCCCCGCCAACGCCAATGACTTTGATCTTTGCAAACGTTTCTATGGCTGGTTCAACAACTTGAGGCATAACTATTTGCACTCCCCGAAAATCTTACATTAATTCGTATATGGCTAAGTATAGCGCATAACCACGAAGTCGTTCAATTATATTGCACGGCAATTTTTGGGCAATTTAAGTTCGCGCAGTTTATGTGTACGGCAGCTATTTTAGTGTTTCTTAAAATAGTTCAACGCACTATTAACAGCGTTAGAAATACTGCCATTGCCAGAGCCTTGGTGACCAGAAGTACTTACTTCAGGCAGAAGCAGCATATCTAACAACATTAAACCTACGGCCGTAAAGTAGCCTGTATCTTCTACCGTATCAACGAGACCAGCGAGTGGTTGTAGCTTACCGACTCGAGCTGGTAGTTGTAATCGCTCTTTAACAAATTCTGCGATTCCAGGTAATTTAGCAGTACCACCCACCAAGACAGCACCACCGGGCAACTTCCTTGACCGCTGTATTTTACGCAGTTCTTTATCAACATATTCAAATAGCTCATCAACACGTGCCTCAGTTATCATGAGGATATCTTCGGTCTTAAATGTATGTTCTTCTTCACTACGCTTGACGCTTACGATGCTTCTTTTTGAAGCTTGGCTCGCTAAACCGGCATGTGAGATTTTTACCTGTTCGGCAACATCGAGGTCAGTCTTGAGCCCAATCGCAAGATCATTAGTGATGTGCTGGCCACCAACTGGGAGCACTGCTACATGCTGAACTTCCCCATCTTCGATAACAACTATATTAGTTGTACCTGCCCCTATATCTACTAGTACTGTGCCAGCTTCCTTTTGTTGTCGACTCAGTACGGCTTCGGCAGCCGCGAGGCTTGAAACCGTATGACGTGTCGGCATTACTTGAGCTCGTTCTAACGCCATGTCGAGGTTACGTAGGTTTGGCGTTGAAGCGGTAACGATATGTGTATCTACCTCAAGACGTACACCATGCATACCTACCGGATCTTTGATATTCGGTTGACCGTCTAGGCTATAGTTTTTAGCAAAGAGTTGAACAATCTCACGATTTGGCGGCAGCTTGACAACTGTAGCCGCTTCTTCCACTCGATATCTATCATCGACGGTTATCTCTCTATTTGCAGCACTGATTGCAATAACACCTTTAGAGTTAATACCTGTTACATGTGAACCATTAATGTTAACTGTTGCTTTATCTATCCGAACGCCAGAGAGTCTTTCGGCCTCAGTGATAGCTTGCACAATCGCTTCGGTCACGTCTTCGACATGCACGACAACGCCTTTTCGCATTCCCATATTAGAAGAGCTTCCGTGGCCAATAATTGATGGCTTGGCGTCTGCATCAGACCCAAGCATGCCTACCACGCATCTGACCGTACTAGTACCGATATCTAAGCCAACGAAGTGCGGAGCAGAAGATTCACGCATGCAAGCAGTATAGCGCTTATTCTTCAGTTTGAGCAAGTTTACGATAGCGTGAAATGAAAAAAATGATTCAGCGCTGAGGCGTTTTAGCGCGCTGTTATAACTTCTGCGCCATCGTCCGTAATTGCCACTGTATGCTCAAAATGAGCCGCCCAAGAGCCGTCTTGTGTAAGCACAGTCCAACCATCTTCGGCTATGTATACATTATCGGTGCCAAGCGTTGCCATAGGTTCTATCGCAATGGTCATATTCTTTATTAACCTGGGCCCAGTATCACGACGACCATAGTTTGGAATGTTCGGATCCTCATGAATGTAATGTCCAACACCATGACCAACTAAATCTCGAACAATGCCGTATTTATGCCTATTCAATTCTTTCTCAATTACCTCGCCAATATCACCAGTACGTACACCGTCATGTACTTCAGCTATACCTACCATAAGCGATGCTTCGGTGTATTTCAGAAGTTCTACGTGCTTTTGAGAAAGTGGCTTTCCGGCGATAACACTTAAAGCTGAATCGGTTATCATACCCCTATAGCTAACGCCAAAATCTAGACTGACAATGTCTCCTTCATTAATAACCTTATCAGTCGATGGGATGCCGTGCACCACTTCATCGTTCACTGATACGCAAAGCACATCGGGGTAACCTTGGTAGCCTAAGAATGGCCCCTCACCGCCAAGCCTCTTTAGCTCTTGTGCAGCTATAACCGCCAGGTCTTTAGTTGTCATACCTGGGGTGATTTCACGCTCCAAAAGTTTAAGCACCGAAGCTAACATGCGACCGCTTTCGCGCATCGCTTTGAGCTCTTCTGCATTTTTTACGCGTGTAAACATCACCCTTCTACCTCAGTTTAAGGTTAAGAATTTGCTTCATCAAGACACCGAATAATGTTGTCGTGAACTTGTCTCGGAGATTGCGATGCATCAATATCACATACCCTTACCTGCTCCCGCTTGAAGTGCTCTAGTATTGGTAATGTTACGGACCTATACTCACTGAACCGCTCATTTATTGCAGCTTCAGTGTCATCTTGACGCCCACGATCCATCAATCGACTGCGCACTACATCCTCGGAAGCTTGTAGGTTGAAAACCTCCGTGAGTCTGAATCGGCCCTTCTCGGTCTGATCAATTAACCAATCAGTCTGTGTTACCGTACGAGGAAACCCGTCTAATACAAATTCTTCAGACGTATCAATGAGTTCTAAGACCTTATCTACGACATCTATAACTTCTTGGTCACTGAGTAGTTTACCCTCAAGCATTTGTTGTCTACGCTTACCCGTAATAAGAACACGTAGTATCTCACCTGTAGATATCCAGGCAAACCCGTGCTCATCGGCTAACAGCCTACCCTGCATACTCTTGCCCGCTCCGGCAACCCCCATGAGAATAATCATCGCCCAATCCTCTCCTTAACTATTCTAGCAATAACACCGCCATCAGCAGCGCCCTTGGAAAGTTCTTTCGCCCTACCAATTACTCGACCCATCGTTTGTGGTGTTAATTCACCCAACTCATCGACGGCCTGATCAACCAGTTTGTTGACTTCATCATCTGATAAAGCAGCTGGCAAGTATTGGTCAATTGTTACCTTTTCCCTTAGCTCTTTATCTGCTCGATCAGTCGCACCACCCTTCGTAAATAGGTCTGCACTTTCCTGGCGCTTCTTTGCTTCACGAGCTATAACTTCAAGAATTTCTGGCTCGCTTAGGCCAGATCCTTTTACGCCTTTTGCAACTTCTGCGTAAGTTATAGCACTCTTAATGGAACGAAGAACGCTGACTTTTTCTGCATCTCGGGCTAGCAGGGCCGTTTTAAGATCCTGCATTATACGCTCTTGCAGCATATGTCTAGCGCTGGCCCAGCTTTATTCTCTTGAGCTTAGCAGCTTTGCGTTGTTGTCGAATGATAGCCTTCTGGCGTCGATCACGCTTGCTGAGAGGCTTCTCGAAATATTGCCCCTGCTTCACAGCAGCAATAACTCCCGATTGTTGTACCTTACGGTTAAAACGTCGTAGGAGGTTTTCTAGTGATTCCTTAGAATCTTTTCGTGTAACTGTAATCATCGAGGTTAATTGTACTTTACCAGATAGAGATTTGCAAGTACTTATAGCCATTCGCCACCGAAGTGGCTATAGAAACCTAAATCTAGAGTTTAATGCTCTTCTTCTGAGCCGTCCGTTGCGACTTCAGCACGATACTCTGAAGCTCTTTAAAGATAACGAATTGTTTATTCGTGTGATAAATCTTGGTGTTACCCTGTTTCTCTGAAATCAGGAAGCCAGCTTTCTCAAGCCGCTTAAGTTCACGCTGAATGTTACCAGCATCTTCTTTAATAAGCTTTGCCAGACCGCGGACATGCGTCTTAAAGTCTGGATATTTTGCGTATATAACGATAATCTTTCGTCGGACGCGTGATGTAATAAAAATATCTAACATACTACCCTATTGTTATTCGGACAACGTAACTAAATTATAGTCTGCATCTGCACATTTTTCAAACTATTTTATGTGCCCCTGGCTACAACCATCTATAATATAAGTTACATGAACTACTATGAGGTAATCGTCAATAGCTCTTCATACAGAGGGAGGGAGTTGCTCACCTACCAATCCGAGCAGAAACTTGCTACCGGCAAAGTAGTTAGTGTGCAACTACGCAGTACACCGACGCTTGGTATCATAGTTCATGAGGTTACCAAACCAAGGTTTGCGACAAAACCGATTGGATCAATCATTGATCTTCCCGCATTACCTCAAGAGCTCATTAAACTCGCACTCTGGTTGTCTGAATATTATCCAGCCGGCTTAGGTTCAATTGGCCAACAGTTTCTACCTAAAAACCTAACGAGCACAACAATTCCCCCAGAACAGACTGCCGTAAATGTGCCCCACATTTTTGATAAACTGCCACCGCTTACTGAAGATCAGCAGAACGTCGTATCTAAGATTACAGGTTCTGGGACGTACATGATTCACGGTGAAACTGGGACCGGAAAAACTAGGGTCTATATTGAGCTTGCACAACGAACGCTTAGTGAGGGAAAGTCTGTAGTCATCCTTACTCCTGAAATCTCTTTAACGCCCCAACTCGCCAAAAACTTTAAGGCAGCATTTGGTGATCAGGTAATCGTTACGCATTCAGGTCTCACTGACAAGGAGCGTAGAACGACTTGGCTCCAAATACTTACTTCAACAGTGCCGCTCCTCATTATCGGACCAAGATCAGCACTTTTTACACCACTCCAGAACATTGGTCTTGTTGTAATAGATGAGTCGCACGAGCCTTCATACAAACAGGAACAGTCTCCGCACTACCTGACATCGAAAGTAGCCGCCAAACTAGCAGAGCTGCATAAAGCAGTACTAGTGCTCGGATCCGCGACCCCATCTATTAGTGATTACTTTGTAGCTCAGCAGAAAAATAAGCCAATCCTACGGATGACGAACATTGCACAGACCAGTACATTCAAACCCCCACAGATAGAGGTTGTAGATCTAAAAAACAGATCTGACTTTTCTAAGTCACCTTACCTTTCAGATACGTTGTTGTCAGCAATAGACCAATCACTTCGCTCCGGCGAGCAAACATTACTTTTCCTTAATCGCAGGGGCACCGCTCGAATAATTCTCTGTGATCAGTGCGGTTGGCAAGCACTTTGTGACCACTGTAATCTACCATTGACGTATCATGGTGACTCATACATCATGCGCTGTCACACCTGTGGTCGTACAAAGCCTGCTGCAAGCTATTGTCCGGTTTGCAACAATCCAAAAATAGTCCTCAAGAGTATCGGTACTAAGGCAATTGTAGAGAATATCTCATCAATATTCCCTAATGCACGCGTACAGCGCTTTGATACAGATAATAAGAAATCTGAGCGCATTGAGCAACATTACACTTCGATATTTAGTGGTAATATCGACATCATAGTTGGCACACAGATCCTCGCAAAGGGGTTAGATCTCCCAAAGTTGAGCGTCGTTGGTGTTGTAATTGCTGATACAAGTTTGAACTTTCCTGACTATACAGCTGATGAACGAACATACCAGTTGCTTCGGCAAGTAATAGGCCGCGTTGGCCGTGGTCACCGTGATAGTAGCGTCATTTTACAAACCTATGACCCGAGTAACTTTATAGTACAGGCTGCCGCAAGCAACTCCTGGGACGACTTCTATAGCCGTGAAATTGCTATTCGAGAGAAGTACCTCTTCCCTCCCTTTTGTTTTGTGCTGAAGCTGACCTGCCGACGCGCTAGTAGTGATGCCGCCCAGAAGAAGGCTGAAATCTTCACTGATACAATCAGAGAAATGGGCATTCGGGTTCTCATTGACGGTCCGAGTCCATCTCTCCATGAGAAGATTGGCACGAAGTACCAGTGGCAGTTAGTTATCAAAGCAAAGCAACGAGCTGAGCTACTCAAAGTTATTGATGCGCTACCAACTGATTGGTCATATGATTTGGACCCCCTAAACTTACTGTAGTACTTCAACTGGCGAATCTAGCCTACTAGATTGAAATAGGTTATACTCACCTGTAAATGAAAGACTCAATCATAACACTGCCACATCCCAATTTGAGGAAGAGTTCCAAAAAGATAGGTGTCATTACCGAGGAGGTTAATAAAGTCATCCAAGATATGGAGGCTGCAACTTTGGACTGGGAGAAGAGTCGTGCCCATGAAGTTGGCGTCGCGCTTGCTGCCGTTCAAATCGACAAACTTATACGTGTTGTAGTAATTCGTAACAATTTTGACAACAAAGATGACCACACATTCTCTGTATTCATTAACCCAGAAATCACCAAGTACGAAGGCGACATCGAGGAGGACTATGAGGGATGCTTAAGCGTTAAGGATATCTACGGTAAAGTCCCTCGATATACCAAGGTACGCGTAAAAGCGCTTGGCATCGACGGTCGTTCATTTCGAGTAACCGCGGAAGGGTTTTTGGCAAGAATCTTTCAACATGAGATCGACCACACAAAAGGCGTTGTATTTATTGACCATATAAAAGACGATGAAAATGCATTCTTCAACTTAACTGAGGATGGGAGCCTGGTACAACTAGATTATGAAAAAGATGTCAGAAACAATAGTATTCTTTGGTAGCGGTCCAGTTGCCTCCGAATCATTGAGGCTACTTGCTCAGGCGTTCACGATAGAAGCAGTCATAACGAAACCCCGGCCGCCACACCACCATGGTGATGTCCCAGTATTAGAGACTGCAACGCGGCTAAATTTACCTATCATCGAAGTTAGTACTAAAGTTGAGCTAACCGAAAAAGTTACGAACGCTCATCTATCCAGCCAAGTGGCGGTATTGATAGACTTTGGCATAATTGTTCCACGAGCCGTAATCGATGCATTTCCACTCGGTATCGTAAATAGTCACTTTTCGCTCTTACCTGAATGGCGAGGCGCCGACCCAATCACATTTGCGATTTTAAGCGGGCAGAAACAAACTGGCGTCAGTCTTATGCTGTTAGTAGAAAAAATGGATGAAGGCCCCTTATTAGCCCAGGGAGACTACGATATTGAGCCTAACGAGACTACACCCACACTTACCGACAACTTGATTCAACTAAGTTACTCGATGCTCAGCGAAGTACTACCCGCATACGTTGCCGACTTGATCCAGCCAATACCTCAAGATGTTGCTGCCAACGAATCCCCTAGCCCATTAGCCATCAGCTACTCACGTAAACTTTCCAAAGACGATGGTATACTTGACTGGCAAAAGCCTGCCGAACAGCTTGAGCGAGAAATCCGAGCTTACCAAGGCTGGCCAAAAAGTCGTAGTAAAGTTGGGTACATCGATATGGTAGTCACAAAAGCCCACGTTGAAGAGCTTCAACTAGCTCCCGGCGAGCTTCGTGCAACTAATAAGACACTCGCAATTGGCGCTCAGCACAATGCGCTGGCAGTTGACGCGCTAGTGCCGGCTGGTAAAAAAGAAATGTCCATAGGGGCCTTTATGGCCGGCTACGGACAAAAAATTCGATAGACTATTTAAGCGGCTTGCTGGCTTGAAGCGTCAGGGCTACTAGGACTACTTGCAGCAATGATATCGTTCGCAACGAGTTTGATCTCACCCTTTAGCTTTTCGAACTCTTCAGCGACAACGTCTTTATAGTTCGGGAAGTTGGTCTCGAGCCAATGAAACGCACCATTATCATCATTTCGATCGATGAAAGCCTCAAACTCATCCAATTGCTGATCAGTCATTCGCTCCGCTAGACGAGTACCTACGCGCATTTCAAGCGTTTCATAGATGTGTCTTAGAAATTTGTCTTTTTCGGCCGGTGGCAGTGCGCCTAGGCCTAGTTCTTGTAGTAAGTTATCGTCTAGTTTTATCATGGTGTGCTTCTTTACATAAAGTATTGTAACATCCTGCGGCGAATAGCAACATAACTATCGTGCAAATTTAAAGATGCCGCGTGACCATCTCACGGGTAAACAATTCAATCTTATCGCCCTCTTCCAGATCTAGCCGACCATTGGTTTTGAGGCTCATCCCACACATTTCGCCTTCGACAACTTCCTTAGCGTCTTGCGGCCCGCGCTTCAGGTTTGTAACTTCTACTTCGGCGATCTGTTCGTTGCCCCGCTTTACTCTCGCCACTGCTGGGACAGTAAGTTTACCCTTTGTCACTTCACCGCCACAGATAACCTCAGTCTTAGTGGTATTGAATATACCTTTTACGACCATTTCTCCAAGTTCGTTTTCTTTGACTTCAGGAGCAAGCAAGTGTGACAGCTCTTCACGAGCATCATCGATTAACTCATATATGACTTTATATAGGCGGATAGCAACCTTATCACGCGATGCGAATCGCTTAATGCTTTGCGGCAGCTCAACGTTAAAACCGTAGATAATAGATTGGCTCGTTTGCGCAAGCTGGACGTCATTCTCTGTAAGCACACCGACACCCGAGCCCACGACTCGAACTACTACTTCATCGGTATCGAGCGCTCGCAAGCTATCTATCACAGAAGTTAGTGAACCCTGAACGTCAGCCTTAATGATCACATTCAACTCACTGACTTGGTTACTTCGGTTAATAATTCGAATAAGGTCAGCACTACTCAAGCCCGCATTACTGCTCATACCGCGCTTACCGTCTGCCGAATCTTCTGCTTGCGCACGCGCAACCTTTTCGTTTGCTACGACCATAAATTGATCACCGAATTCGGGTAGCGACTTGAAACCGGTTATGACTACTGGTGTAGAAGGACGCGCCTCTGAGATGGCGCTCCCATCAGTAGATTCAAGGTTGCGGATGTGCGCATAGGTTGAGCCAGATACGACATAATCACCTTTTCGCAGGATCCCTTCTTCGACGAGAGCATGCGCAATTGGGCCACGTCCGTGCTCAACGTGCGACTCAATGATAAGCCCAACAGCGGGTACATCGACACTGGCACGTAGCTCTTCTACATCAGCAACTAGAAGAATCATGTCGAGCAGTTCGTTGATACCCTGTTTTGTTTTAGCTGAAACTTCTTGGACAATCGTGTCGCCACCCCATTCTTCAACGAGAAGTTCTTGCTCGGCAAGTTGTTGCTTCACATGATTCGAATCAGCACCTTCTTTGTCGATCTTGTTGATAGCAACAATAATCTTAACGCCAGCCTTTCTGGCATAACGGATTGCTTCGATCGTCTGTGGTTTCACACCGTCGTCGGCAGCAACTACCAAGATTACGAGATCAGTTAATTGAGCACCATGTTCACGGATAGCTGCAAATGCTTCATGTCCTGGAGTGTCCAGGAAGGTGATTGCACGCTTATTGTGCTCTATCTGATACGCAGAAATATGCTGCGTAATACCACCCGCCTCACCCTTAGCAACATTAGAGCCTCGGAGTGCATCAAGCAGACTGGTTTTACCATGGTCGACATGTCCCATCACTGCAACGACCGGTGGTCGTGGCACTGCGTTTTCGTCGTGGCTAGCTTCCCTTTTGGTCGCTCGTGCAGCTACCGCATCGGGTAACGCGGCACTTTTTGCCAATTCAATATCTAGGCCCAACTCTTGAATGATGATCTGAGCCGTGTCGAAGTCAATGCGTTCGTTAACGGTTGCCATAACGCCGTTCTTCATCAGTTCAGCGATCAGGCGGCTTACCGGCAGTGCAAGCTTCTCAGCTAGCGTACCGACGGTGATGGTATCTTCTATTTCAATGGTCCTACTCATACGTCGATACTCCTTTCTGGCAATCACTGCCGATAATTAAATGTCTACATGTTTTGGTTTGGCTAACTCTAGCTAGCGTCTTTAAGACTCAGAGCAATCTTGCGAGCCTCGGTGTCGATATCCAAGACCTTGAACTGCTTCTTTTCGTTCAGCTGGAATACCTTTTCTGGGTCGACGTTGTCGTCGTCACCCATCTCTGAAACGTGTACTAACGCTTCTACTGCTGGGCTTAGCTGTACGAATGCACCAAACGGGGTAATACGGGTAATTTTACCTTCAACGACATCACCCTTCTTGAACGCCTTCACTTGCTTCAACCATGGGTCTTCACTCATTTGCTTCAAGCTCAATGACAAACGATCTTTGTCGATGGCAATGATCTTAGCCTGGACAACTTCCCCAACCTTGACGTATTTACGAGGATCTTCAACACGCTCCCAAGAGATCTCAGAAATGTGAATTAGACCTTCAATGCCGTCAACATTCACGAATGCTCCGAAGTCAATAACGCCAGTTACGACACCTTCAACGACATCACCAACCTTCAGTTTGGCAAAGCGTGCTTGCATATCATCCTTGACTGCCTCTTTCTCGGAGAAGATCAACTTATTATCCCTGCGGCTTACATCCAAGATGCGGACACGCAGCGGTTGTTCAACGAGTGCGTTCAGCTTCTGCAAGATCTCATCTTTATCAGCACCGGATACGCGTGGGTAGTGACCAGCTGCAAGTTGTGAAACCGGCAGGAATCCACGAATCCCTTCTAGCTCGACTAACAAACCACCACGGTTTGCATCGTAAGCAGTTACCTCTACGATTTCCTGCTCTTCGAACAGACGTTGCAATTCATCCCAACCACGGTCTTTAGCAGCCCGTTTCATGCTAAGAAGTGCGTAGCCTTCATCCATTTCAGGGTCGATCACGCTTACTGTGATACTCTGATCGACTTCAAGAACCTGACCATGACCAATTTCGCGACGAAGTACTACACCAACACCGTTGGCACCCAGATCAACCCACACTTCGTGCTTCTTGACTGAGCTAATGGTTCCTTCGACGACGTCACCAGCTTCAAGTTGCTTAACGCTACTCTTAGCCAGCAATTCATCCATTGTTACGTTAGTATTGTTTGACATGTTTCTCATGCCTCCTTAAAAATGTATTTCTGTCAGATGCCATAGAAACTATAGGCGCTTGAGCCTCAAGTTCGATGAACACCTATCAAGATTACCTCTATTATACCTGTTTAACCGAAGGTAGTCAAAAGCGCTTATCGCAGTAGCGTGCGAGTGTGTGCTACACTACAAAGAACATGTACTTGGGCATCGACATTGGGGGAACCAAAACTATTGTCGCGAGTGTTGACGACTATGGTGTTATTCAAGAGAGTATCCGCTTTTCTACACCTCAAAATTACACTGAATTCCTCAAGGAACTTTCTAAAAACGTAGCCAAACTTGCTACAAAAAAATTCACCGCAGCAGGCGCTGGTGTGCCTAGCAAAATTGATCGATCCCAAGGTATAGCTATAGCCGGAGGCAGACTCCCCTGGAAGAACGTCTCGATCCAGCGAGACATCAAAGAGGTGGCACACTGCCCTACGGTGATAGACAACGACGCAAACCTGGCAGGTCTTTCTGAAGCGATGCTTCTCAAAGAGTTTCACAAGGTGCTGTATATCACCATTAGCACCGGGATTGGAACTGGCTATATCGTCGACCAAAAAATCGACCCAAGTATGGCGGATAGCGAGGGAGGCTACATATTGCTTGAGCACGGCGGCAAGCTTGAGCAGTGGGAAGACTTTGCTTCGGGTCAAGCAATTGTACGGCGCTTCGGTAAGCGTGCCAGTGAAATAACCGATAAAGATACGTGGCGCATCATTGCCCATGACATATCACTTGGCATCTTTGACCTCATTGCCGTCTTTCAACCTGATGTTATTGTGCTTGGCGGCGGTGTCGGCGCCCATTTTGATAAGTTCAAAGACTTTCTAGACGAATACCTAAAAGAATATGAGACGCCGATGCTTGCTATCCCACCAATAAAAGAAGCGAAAAGACCAGAATTAGCTGTTGTCTATGGCAGCTTCGACCTAGCAAAGGATGTCTATGGAAAAAGTGCTTAAACGACTACAAAAAGACTACCCCGAACTCCAGTACGAAGAGGGTGAATCATTCTGCTGGTCACCACAATCCAAGCAAATCTTTTACATACTAGAACAATCTCCTTGCGGATCCTGGGCCATCCTACACGAAACTGCGCATGCCGTGCTCGGGCACACTAAATATTCTCTCGATTTTGAGCTACTGCAAATGGAAGTAGCTGCCTGGGAAGCTGCAAAAGAGATCGCCAAAAACTACGATATTACCATTGACGAAGACCATATACAAGACTGCCTCGACTCGTATCGTGACTGGCTATATAAGCGATCTATCTGCCCATCATGCGGCAATAAGAGTGTCCAGCAGGACGATCAGCCAAGGTACCAATGTTTCAACTGTCGTAGCACCTGGAGTGTTGCCTCGTCACGGTTCTGCAGACCTTATCGGCAATTCAAGTTACAAAAAAAGTCGCCCACAGTTATTACCGTGAGCGACTAATTTGTAAAAAGTAGCCTAGGTTAAATTAGGCAACTTTCTTAGATCGACGTGAAATACGACCACCTTTTGCACCTGCACTACGAGCAAGATCGCGGTTCGCAGCAAAACCACCAGTGTGGCCCTTCTTGCCGCCCATTGCACCGATGCGAGCGTAAAAGTCTTTGCCGTACTTTTCCTTGTTGGTTGCAGCAGCAGATTTGCCGCCATTCTTGGTTCCAGCCATATCAGACCTCCCTATTTAATGATACTCCGATTTCGCTTATGAATATAAAAGAGGTTTCGTACTTCTTGACGAAACCCTCAGCTATTTCTACACGAAATTATGCTTATGATATCATTCTGCTATGCTTATGTCAATAGCATAGCTAACACTTAGCATAACGGGTATCCAAGGGCGGAAAAGATAAAAGCCATCCTATTCGGATGGCTTTTATATAATTCGGCACCGTGCTATTTTCCCAGGGCTCAGGCCCAAGTATTGTAACCGCTACGAGGCTTAACTGCTGTGTTCGGTATGGGAACAGGTGTTTCCCTCGCGCTATGGGCACCGAAGTTTAGCATCCTATTTAGGATTCAAAGACTATTTGTAGTGTTTGTTTTATGGTATTTCCATAATACTAACTCTAGTCTCAGCCAAACTTCGATGTCAATGTGATAATTATCACGGTAGTTTAATTGTTAAAACATTTAGACAAACATGTGTGCTTTTAATAAGCACCAATAACTAGTCTATGCAATTCTCTGACTCGTTCACCAACGGGGGTGAATGAATCAGAGAACGTAAAAAGTCAATGCCCCTATTAGTACGCTTCGGCTACACACGTTACCGTGCTTCCACCTTGCGCCTATCAACCTGATCGTCTTTCAGGGGGGTCATAGGGAAATCTAATCTTGAGGTCAGTTTCGCGCTTAATATGCTTTCAGCGCTTATCTGGTCCGCACATAGCTACCCAGCCATGCCCTTGGTAGGACAACTGGTACACCAGCGGTGCGTCCGCCCCGGTCCTCTCGTACTAGGGGTAGATCCTCTCAAATTTCCTTGCGTCCACAGCGGATATAAACCGAACTGTCTCACGACGTTCTGAACCCAGCTCACGTACCTCTTTAACCGGCGAACAGCCGGACCCTTGGGACCTGCTCCAGCCCCAGGATGAGATGAGCCGACATCGAGGTGCCAAACAGCGCCGTCTATGTGAACTATTGGGCGCTATAAGCCTGTTATCCCCGGGGTAACTTTTATCCGAAAGCGCTGCCGATACCACTCTCATGTACAAATGTACGGACAGCGGAAAACTTACTCCCACTTTCGTGCCTGTTTGGCTTGTAGGCCTCACAGTCAAGCTGGCTTTTGCGTATACACTATCGATTCGATTTCCATCCGAACCTAGCCAACCTTTGAACGCCTCCGATACTCTTTAGGAGGCAACCGCCCCAGTTAAACTACCCACCAGACACGGTCCCCGAACCGGAATAAACCTTCGAAAAATTCGAAGACTTATTTCGGTCCGGGTAAGAACAAGAGGCATACAAGGGTGGTATTTCACCGGTGACTCCACCTAGGCTAGCGCCTGGGCTTCAAAGTCTCCCACCTATGCTACACATGTATACCCCCGGTCCAATGTCAAGCTGTAGTAAAGCTCCACGGGGTCTTTTCGTCCTGCTGCGGACAGACGGCATCTTTACCGTCAATGCACTTTCACCGAGCTCTTCGTCGAGACAGTACCCATATCATTACGCCATTCGTGCGGGTCAGAACTTACCTGACAAGGAATTTCGCTACCTTAGGACGGTTATAGTTACCGCCGCCGTTCACCGGGGCTTCAGTTCACGCCGTGAAGCGATCCCCTTAACCTTCCGGCACCGGGCAGGCGTCAGCCCCTATACATCCACTTTCGTGTTAGCAGAGACCTATGTTTTTGGTAAACAGTTGCATGGGTTCCTTAGCTGCGGCCCCCTCACTGTACCTACCACGGTAAGTGAGCATTGGGCTCAGCTTTCTTCTCTCGATATGCTATCTTCGATTGCTCGATTTTATACAGGTACACGTTAAGAAGTTAAAAACTCAACGTCTACTACTGTTCGTTTCCTGAAAAGAAAACTGGCATTACTTCACATGTGCTATGCACAGTGAGGGGGCAGGCCTTATTCCGAAGTTACGGCCGCTAATTTGCCGAGTTCCTTGACGAAGAATCACTCGTACACCTTGGTCTACTCGACCTGAGCACCTGTGTCGGTTTGCGGTACGGATAGTGTAATCCACGCGTTTGGCCGCTTTTCTAGTCAGCACCTTTATCAGAATTCAGCCAAAAGGCCGTTTCATTCGTAGGCTTTTCTCCTACTTAGACGGGTATAACCATGAACCCGATCTGACTAATATGCCGCGCACGCCAAACAAAACTACACTAGTACGGGAATATTAACCCGTTGTCCATCGCCTACGCTACGCGCCTCGGCTTAGGACCGACTAACCCTGGGACGATTATCGTGGCCCAGGAAACCTTGCTCTTTCGGTGGGCAGGATTCTCACCTGCCTTATGGTTACTCATTCCAGCATTCTCACT
>Ga0206826_1031_pt1 | contig 24047 bp, 19 predicted proteins | sample Alteio_BWOrgCont_80_FD_152636 | JGI IMG/M metagenome (GOLD analysis project Ga0206826, IMG submission 152636) | Enriched cells from forest soil in Barre Woods Harvard Forest LTER site, Petersham, Massachusetts, United States -... | ecosystem: Environmental > Terrestrial > Soil > Temperate forest >... | reverse complement strand
GGGTGGGGCGCTGCAGTGGCATCTCACCTTTATGTGGATCTACATTGCGACCGGACTCTTTTATCTGGGCTACCAGCTTTTCAGCGGAAACTATCGACAGGTTCTGTTTACGCACCGGGACATTCCAGGAGTGTGGCCGATGGTGAAACACTATTTCTTCTTTGCTCCGAAGCCGCCGGTTCGCGACGCTTACAACCCGCTGCAGAAGCAGGCTTACACGACTGCGATCGGGCTGGGCGTTTTGTCCGTGCTGACTGGTCTCGCGGTGTGGAAGCCGGTGCAGTTTTCGTGGCTTGCCTGGATGATGGGAGGATTCCACTATGCGCGCATCTGGCATTTCGCAGTGATGTGGGCGATTTTGTTTTTTGTGCTGGGACATCTGGTGATGGTGATTCTGCATGGCTGGAACAATTTTGTTTCCATGGTTACGGGGTGGAAGAAGGATCCGGAGTACTGAGGACCGTCGGACCTCAGACCTTACGACGCGAGTGGGGGATTACGAGCTTGATGTCCGAACCAGGCATGGTGTTGAACAATCCGGTGCAGGTTGGAACGCGCGAGCAGGATCTGATTTTGGGCGTGCAGCGCGGGCAGCATGAATTGTTCTACGAGTTGGTGCGGCCTTATGAGCGGAGGGTTTATGCGGCGGCGCTGGCGATTCTTCGCAATGAGCACGATGCTGAAGACGCGGCGCAGGAGGCGATGCTGAAGGCGTTTGCGAATATCCGGCAATTCCGGGCGGAGGCGCGGTTCAGTACGTGGCTGATCCAGATCACGGTGAATGAGTGTCTGATGCGCCGGCGAAGGGAGCGAACGGTCGTGATGGAAGGGATTGATGGGCGTCGATCGGGCCGGGACGATGAAGAGAGCGAGTATGCGCCCCGGGATTTTGCCGACTGGCGCGAGATTCCTTCTGAAGCGCTGGAGCGCAAGGAAGTGCGGCAGCGGCTGGCCGAGGCCCTCGGGACGCTTGATCGAAAATATCGCGAAGTTTTTGTGCTGCGCGATATGGAGCACTTGAACATTCAGGAAACGGCCGAAGCGCTGGGGATCACGGTGGCTTCGGTGAAGACGCGGTTGTTGCGGGCGCGGCTGATGCTGCGCGATCTGCTGGCCGCCGGATGGGAGCAGGGCTGGTTCAGCCGGCCTCCGTTCGAGAAGGGGAACAAGCCATGGTAGACCAGAAAATGTTGAACTGCGAACAGGTGTGGCGCGAGATATCCAATTACGTGGACGGGGACGTGGAGGCTGGACTGCGGTCTGCGATGGACGAGCATTTCCGGACCTGTCAGCGCTGCGCTTCGGTGCTGGCGGGGACGCGGAATGTGGTCCAGCTTTATGGGGATGAGCGCATGCTGGAGGTGCCTGCGGGTTTCGCGCAGAGGTTAGAGAAACGGCTGGCGAAGAATGCGGCGGTGAAGGGAGGCGGATGGTCGAGCTGGGCGGCCTGGCTGGTGCCGGTGGCGGCTTTACTGTTGATCACGGGAAGCGTGTTATTGACCAACTCGCTGAGCGGCGGACGCTTCCTCAGGTCGCATCACGCGGAGCCGGCTAATAACATTCCTCCTGATCTGGTGGTGGTGGTTTCGGATGGATCGAAAGTTTTTCACGTGGCGGGATGTCCTTACATTCATGACAAGGCGTCGGAGAGGACGATTACTGCTAAGGAAGCGATGCGGGATGGGTATGTGCCTTGCACGCGGTGCTTGCGGCAGTATTTGAAGACGGGGTTGAGCGGGCGGCCTGGGGTGGAGGTTGCTGATGACGATAGGGCGGAAGCGGAGGACGAAGGCGAGGGAGTTCTTAGTACTGCTGGACATTAGGGGCCGCTACTACGTCACGCCGAGGGGACACACTGCCGCAACGCGATGTAGTTCCGCCTCCACAGAGCCGTCGTTGGGAATGAACATTCGTTCTTTCGGTACGTACAGCCCCGTGCAATTGGCATCGAGGATTTCGGCGCAGAGTTTCGCGAGAACAGCATACCTCCTTTGACATAATCAACTGCCGTCCACGCTGAGTGTTCAGCCCAGGCTTGCCGTTGGCTTGCTGTTGGCATTGCCTTCCAGAATTCCGGGGAGTCGTCGCCGTAAGGCTTCGTGTAGTTCAGAAAGCTAAGCGAGTGCGGGCCGGCTTTTATTATGGTCAAGAACGCCGCTTGGACCACGAAGTGCCGCGACTGTTTCGGCTCAGCGAAAGACGTACCGAAGGCTCTCTCCGCTGCCGATCGAAGCTGATCCAGTGTAAGGAACCTCGGTTCGCGAAGCAGGAGCACCATCGAGACAGGGAGGTCATCCTTATTTGTCGGGAGCCTTGCCCCATCGCAGAATGCTCTCAAAAGATTTCTTCAGGTTTAGCTTCATGATCTGGCGAATTTGATTATAGCGAGGGTAGCGAGGTAGCCCGCGGCTGAAACAACGGGGCGCGGGCCGATGGCCCGCGCCTGCATTCCGGACGACGGACTAGTTCGGCTTCATCTGGTCGTTCTTCATGCTGTCGTCTTTCTTCATGTCATCTTTCTTCATGCTGTCGTCCTTCTTCATCTGGTCCTTCTTAGCCATCTTCTTGGCCTTCTTGTCCTTCTTCATCTCGTCTTTCTTCATTGAATCGTTTTGCATCGAATCGTCTTTTTTCATCTGGTCTTGCTTGGAGTCGTCTTGCTTCATTGAATCCTGGCTGGTGGATTGGGCGAAGGCTGCCATCGAGGCGGCCAAGATACAGGCGAGAGTCAAACTGCTGAATATCTTCTTCATGATTTTCTCCTTGGAGTTGAGTATCGAGTTCGGTCGTCCGGCAGGTTGGACCTGCGGGCTGAGATGGGATGAGCCGAGGATGGTAGAAGTTACAGGGTAAAACAACATCTTTAACACAGAGGACACAGGGGATCACTGGGTAGAACTCATGCTTGGGCACGACTCAGTGAGTTGTTTCTAGAAATTCGGCTGCCGATATTTTTCAGCAGGCGAGTTGATCGCGGGAGATCTTCAGGCCGCTGAGATTGCCGAGCGCGGTTACTGCTACGGATTCTGTTTTGAAGAATTCCTGGGCCAGGCTTTGCAGGTCGTCGGCGGTTACGGCTTCAATCTTCTCGATCAGTTCGTCGAGGTCCTGGAAGTGGTCGAAGTACATTTCCTGGCGGGCGAGGTTTGACATGCGGGCCGTGCTCGATTCTAGCGAGAGCATCAGGCTGCCCTTGAGTTGATCTTTGGAGCGGCGGAGTTCTTCGGCGGGCACCGGCTCGATCTTCAGATTGTGAAACTCGCTGACCACCGCCTTTACTACTTTTGTTGCCGAGGCGAGTGACGTGCCGACGTAGACGGCCATGCATCCGGTGTCGCGGTAAGGGTTAAGATCGCTGTAGATGGAGTAGGCGAGTCCCTGGCGCTCGCGGATATTCTGGAAGAGGCGGGAACTCATGCCGCCGCCGAGCAGAGTGTTGAGAATGTAGCCGGCGTGGCGCTTCTCGTGCGCGATGGGATACGCGGGGACTCCGATGCAGAGCTGGACCTGCTCGAGCGCTTTCTTGTTGCGCAGCACAATGCGGGGGACGATTTTGGGTTCGGGCGAGTGGAATCCGTTTTTCGCGGGTTTCAGGTGTTCGAAGTGTTTGACTACCAGGTCGACGAACTGGTTATGATCGAGATGTCCGGCGGCAGCTACGATGATGTTGCCGGGGGCGAAGCGGTGGGTGTAGGTGTCGAGCACGGTCTGGCGCTCGAATTTCTTTACGGTTTCTTTTGTGCCCAGGATGGGCTTGCCCAACGGGTGATCTTTCCAGAAGTTCTGAGTGAAGATTTCGTGGACGAGGTAGTCGGGGTTATCCTCGTCCATCTTGATCTCTTCGAGGATTACGCCGCGCTCGCGAGTGATGTCCTCGGCGGTGAATGTGGGATGCAGGACTAGATCGGTGAGAATCTCAAGTGCGATGGGAACGTTTTCGTCGAGCACCTTGACGTTAAAGCAGATGCATTCTTTGGAAGTGAAAGCGTCCATGTTGCCGCCGATGGAATCGACCTGGCGGGCGATCTCCTCGGCAGTGCGGTGCTTGGTGCCTTTGAAGACCATGTGCTCGATGAAGTGGGAGATGCCGTTCGATTGCGGCGTCTCATCGCGGGAACCAGTTTCGAGCCAAATGCCGATGGAAGCCGAGCGGATGTGCTCCATCTGCTCAGTGATTACGGTGAGGCCGTGGGGCAATACCTGGCGACGAATGTTGCGAACTTCTTTTACCATGACTTAATTTGGCTCGCGGAACTTGCTCTCTAGGTGCTCTACTATTCTTGCACATCTGGCGGGGCGGGGTGGGGTACGGGAGAATAAGACGGTTTGTCGTTTAGAATAAGCAGGTTGCAGGTGTTCCTGAATTGATGACTGAAACTCTGAAGTCGGCGTTGTTAGGTATGAGTCGGGGGGAGATCGCCGTCTTGGTGAGCGAGGCTGGTGAGCCGAGCTATCGCGCCAAGCAGATTATGGATGCCGTTTATCGGCAACGGGTGGAGACTCTGGAGGAGATTTCCACACTGCCGCAGGAGTTTCGCGGGCGGTTGGCGCAAAGCGGAGTCACGGTTGGAGCGGCGCGGATCGAGCAGAAATTCGTGTCGGTGGATGGGACGGTCCGGTATCTGATTGGATTTGGTGATGGGCAGAGTGTTGAGGCGGTTTGGATGCCGGAGGGGGACGGCGGGGAAGCGGGGGATGGATCGGAGGCTGGAGCGGAAGCTGAGAGCTCCAGCTTAGGTACCTCAGGGGCTAAAGCCCAATTCCAATTGCCGGGCACAGACGCAGGCCTGAAAGGCCCGCCCCACCCGTTGCAAAAGCGAGTTAGACAGGGACGGTCGACGATTTGCATTTCCAGCCAGGTGGGTTGTGCGGTCGACTGCCAGTTCTGTTTGACTGCGCTGCTCGGGGTTAAGCGCAATCTGACTGCGGGCGAGATTGTGGGTCAGGTTTGTGCGGTGCTCAAAGATCAAAACGTTTCGCCGCCTGAGGATCGCATCAACCTTGTGTTCATGGGTATGGGCGAGCCGTTCCTGAATTATGAGAATTTTGTGAAGGCGGGACGGTTGCTGGTGGAGGGTGTGGGGATTGCTGAGCGGCGCATGACTGTGTCGACGGCGGGGATTGTGCCGCGCATCCGCGACTTCGGCGAAGAAAAAATCCGGCCGAAGCTGGCGATTTCCTTGAACGCTTCGAGCGATGCGCTGCGGACGCGGCTTATGCCGGTGAACAAGAAGTGGACACTTGAAATGCTGATGGGCGCCGCGCGGGAGTTTCCTTTGCGCACCCGGGAGTGGATCACGTTCGAGTACGTACTGCTCGGCGGAGTGAACGACACGCCGGAGAATGCGAGAGAAGTTGCGGAGTTGTTGCGCGGGATGCGGTGCAAAGTGAATCTGATTGCGTTGAATCCGGGGCCGGGAATTGGGTTTGTGACTCCCCCGGAGGAGAGGGTTGGTGTGTTTCAGAAGATTCTACGGGACGCGGGGATTCCTGCGTTTGTGAGGCGTCCGCGGGGCCTGGATATTTATGCGGCCTGCGGGCAACTCAAGCGAACGGTTGAGGCCGCCACATTACCGGAACCCCAGGATCAGACGATTTCTCCGGCTGCGGAGGGATGACCGGGATCTCGACTCGGATGGTAGTTCCCACGTTTCGGTCTTGCCGCCAGAGAATCCGCCCATTGTGTTGCTGCAAGATGCCCTGACACGCGCTCAGCCCGAGGCCGGAAAGAGTCTCCGGGGAATCGAGGTCGGGCGCGGCGTTTCCCAGGGTCTGGGTCCTGGTGTCGGCCGGGTTGGCGTCGGAAATGTGGATGACTGCGGTCCCATCCTTGCTCTCGGCAGTGATGGTGAGAGTCCGGCTGCCGTGCTGGCCGACGACATGCAGCGCGTCGTTAATGATTTGTACGCAGACCTGAAGCAACTGGTTGGAATCTCCGCGGACGAGCAGCAGCTCTTGCGGATACTCGGTGCGGACCTCGATTTTGAGAGCCTGCCACTGAGGTTGCGAGAGTTTGACGGCGGTTCGCAGCAAGGTGTTGAGATCCACGGGCGCCATCGCGGCCGGGCCTTGTTTGGCAAAGCTGAGCAGGCTGGCCACCAACGACCGGGTGCGCCGGGCATGCTGGCCGATTCTCACCGCCAGTTCGCTCTGTTCCGGAGTGAGAGGCGTACACAGCAGCAGATCGGAATAGCCCAGCATAGCGGTGATGGGATTGTTGAGTTCATGGGCGGCGCCGCCCAGCAGTTGGCCGATCGAAGCCAGTTTTTCGGAGTCTGTGATCTGGGCCTGCAAGCGCTTCAGGTTGGTGAACGACTCGCGCGAGTGAGTGAGCAGGCGGAGCAGTTCCCAGTCGAGCAGGCGCTGCCGGATGAAAACCATGGCTCCCATCACGACGGCTGCAGCCAGAGTAAGATCCACGCGGAACGAACGGACGCGCGGAGGCACCGCGTCATCGAGCATCGCCCATGCGGCAAAGACCGGGAGCGAAAAGGCCGCGATCATTCCCAGCCGGGCGAGCCATACTCCGTGAGAGGTGGAAGTGGAGCGGACGCCGGGTTGAGGCTCGCTTTCGTGGGTGCGCATACCGATGATTGTGATCCAGGCCATGGATAGAGCGAGGGGGATGTCGTAGAGGCTTCCACTGTAATAGACGTGGCGGCCGATGGCCCAATTGGCGATGTGGGAACTGGCAGCGTAAGTCAGGCTGGCGCCGAACAGGTTGGCGTAGAAAATTCTCCAGCCGGCTTTGCTGCCCCGCCAAGCCAGAAACAAAGTGCTCAGAAACGCCGCTTTCTCGATGAGATAGAGCGAGTTCAGACCATTGTTGTAAGCCGGTATATTGGGCACGACGTATTGCCAGGGGATCACGATGAGAACGTAGAGATAGATCCACCAAACCATCATCAGAGCAAAATCGAGGCGGCGGAGGCGGGCGGCGTACTCATCCTGCGGAGCATGAGGACGAAGCGCTAGAGCGGCCATCAGCGGTACGATGTGCAGAAAAAGGATGATGTCGCCAGCGCACAGGTCCGGAACGTCAGTCCGCAACCAGAGTTCGAAGTAGATCCACACGAACTGGTAGGCGAACCAGAGGCCCATGCCGGTAGCGAGGAGCGACCAGAACAAACGCAAGCGTCCGCGCGAGTGTACGGCATGGGGGATAAAGGCGACCGTTCCGGAAAATAGCAAAAGGCACTGAATCAGGTCGCTGAGAGCGGTGAGGCGAAAGGATTGAGGCAGAATCACGGCAGCCAGAACTAAAGTCGCAAGGCAGGCTGCGACTGCAGCGGTCCAGGGTTTGGCATAGGCGCGCAAGATAGACTAGCCTCGCCGCCATTCTAAACTGGGATTTGACCGGCTCCGGGTTACTGAAGTAATCAGCAGGCAAAGGCCAAACAGAACGACGTATCGAGACAAGAGCGAGACAAAACAAAGACTTGCAGAACCTGGGGCAGAAAGTTTTGCTTGCTCCCGCTCTTTCTTATCAATAATATGCGGGACGTTCCTATAGTTGACAAATTTGTTTGCCGGCGGGAAGTGATTCGGATTGCGCACTGAAGGAAATCGCCGTTTTATTGGAAGGCCGCCGGCGCCAGCCGATCCCAGCGAGATCCGGCGGATCGAACGCTGGCTGGCCATCGCACGTGTGTTCCTCGCGGCTTCTGCTCTGGTGGCGATTTACATGGACCCCACGCAGCTCGGCAACTCCCCGGCAGCCTATGGACTGTTGGGCTTCTACATGGGGAACAGCATTCTGGTACTGATGCTGGTGCGGCGGCGGGATGCGTCGACCGTTTCGTTTCGGATACTGGTACATGCCGCGGACATTGTGTGGCCGGCCTTCATCTCGGTGTTTGCGGAAGGTCCGAGAAGCCCATTCTTCCTGTTCTTTTTTTTCGTGCTGACGGCGGCGGCTTACCGGTGGGGTTTGTGGGCGACTTTGAGCACGGCGGCGGCGGAAGTCGTGTTGCTGTGGGGAGAAAGCCTTCTTTTGTTCCATCTGTGGGCGACGCGCGGGGGAAGCCTGCCTTGGCACGCTTTGTCAGGTCTGCAAATCAACATGAGCGAGTTTGAGCCCAAACGCTTGTTCATGTTGTCGGTCTACCTGCTGGTGATGGGACTGCTGCTGGGTTATCTGGCGGAGCAACAGAGGCACCTGCGAGAGGAGAAAGCCGTGGTGACCCGCTTGTTGTCGAAGGTGCGGGTGGATGCGGGACTGACGGGAACGTTGCAGCAGATCAGCCAGGAAATCGTAAGCATGTACGGCGCGGCGCGGCTGCTGGTGGCTTCGCAGGAAATTCATAGCCACAGAACCTTTCTGGGCGAATTACGCAACGGAGATGAGACTTCCGATTTCGTGTGGCTCGATTCCAGCCCGCGGGACTGGAAGACTTATCTGGAGGATTTTCCGGGAGAAGCATTTTACGCAACGAGCAAGGGAGACCGCTGGTCCGTGATTGCAGTAGACCGCGAGGGCAACCAGGTGCCGTCGCCTTCAACCGACGCGCTGGTGCGGCTCAAGGAGCGCCAATCCTTCGGGTCCGCGGTCGCTGTTTCCTTCGTCTTCGGAGGGGAATGGCGGGGCCGCGTCCTGGTATTTGACCCGTTGTGGCGAGGCGAGACAGTCGAGGAGCTGCGTTTTTTGCTCGATTTGTTCCGGCAAGTGGGGCCGGCGGTTTACAACGTCTACCTGCTTCACCGGCTCCGGCGCCGTGCGGGTGCGGCGGAACGCGCGCGCTTCGCCAGAGAGCTGCACGATGGCGCAGTGCAGTCGCTGATTGCGGTAGAGATGCAGGTGGACGTCCTGCGGCGCCAGGCAGAAACCACGCCGGCCGTGGTCGGCGGCGAATTGGGTCGGATACAGGGCCTGCTGCGCGAAGAAGTTCTGAAGCTGCGGGAACTGATGCAGCAGATGAAGTCAATCGACGTGGATGCCCGAAGATTCCTTCATCTGGTGACCGACACAGTGGAACGGTTTGAGCGGGAGACGGGAATTTCGGCGCGTTTCGTGAAAGACGCTGGCAAGCTGGACATGCCGGACAAGGTCTGCCGGGAATTGCTGCGGATCGTGCAGGAGGGCCTGGTGAACGTGCGTAAGCACAGTAAGGCGCGCCATGCGCTGGTACGGCTGAGTTCGAGTCCAAGCCAGTGGAGTCTGACGCTGGAGGATGACGGTAAAGGGTTCCCGTTTTCCGGGCGCTTCACCCAGGACGAACTTGAACAGATGGGCAAGGGGCCGATGATCATCAAAGAACGAGTACGTTTAATTGCGGGCTCACTCACGGTAGAATCAAATCCCGGAGTCGGGACACGCCTGGAAATCAAAGTTCCGAGAGGTGGAGAAGTCTCTGATGAACTTTAAGAAGTCACAGCCTGTTCGTATCGTGATCGCCGACGACCATCCAATTTTCCGGGACGGCCTGCGGCGGCTGCTGGAAGCTGAACCGGATTTGAAGGTGCTGGGTGAGGCCTCTGACGGTGCGGAAGCCGTAAGACTAGCGCGGCAATTGAAGCCCGACATTTTGTTGCTGGACTTGGCGATGCCGAAACATCCGGGACTGGAAGCCTTGCGGGATCTGAGCACCGGGGCGACGAATTCGACACCAGTGCGCGTGATCCTGCTGACGGCGGCAGCGGAGAAGAGCCAGATTGTGGAGGCTCTGCAGCTGGGCGCGCGGGGAGTCGTACTAAAAGATTCCGCCACGCAACTGCTGCTCAAGGCGATCCACACCGTGATGTCAGGAGAGTACTGGGTGGGACGGGAGAGCGTTTCGAACCTGGTGCAATACCTGCGCACGCTGGTGCAATCCTCCAGCGACGAGGCCCGGCAGAAGAAATTTGGCCTGACTCCGCGCGAGTTGGAAATTGTGGCGGCGGTGGTGGCGGGATACTCCAATAAAGAGATTGCGGAGTACTTCAAGATCAGCGAAGACACGGTGAAGCACCACCTGAGCAATATCTTCGACAAGCTGGGGGTGTCGACGCGATTGGAGTTGGCGCTGTTTGCCGTAAACCAGTCGCTACCCCTGAAAAGCATTGGCTGACAAAGACTTACAGCTTGCGCTCGAAGTAACCGCAGGATAGCACTTACGGGCCATTGGCGGGCTCCTGCGCCGCCACTTATCATTTCCTGACGAACAGCCTCTGGCAGAAACTGGCCCGGTAACGTTTGGGTGCTTTTCCCTCGTTGGAGTGAGGGGGCTGCTTAGACAGATTCGTTAAGGAGACGGAGCCCGTGGCAAAACTTTCGCAGAAACTCTGGCAGAAACTCTGGAACGATGAGAGTGGTCAGGACATCGCCGAGTACGCGGTGATGCTGGCAGTGATTCTGGTGATCGTGGTGGGCACCGTCCGGCTCATCGGTTCGAACGCCAATAACGTATTCTCCAACGTTAGCAGCGCCATCCAATAGTCGCGGAGCAGGCGACACTGAGATCAAGATCTGTTAAAGGCGCGCCGCCAGGCGCGCCTTCGCGTTTCCCCGAGAAGTTGGTGACTACCTCACACATTACTTCGTGGCAGGCGTGGTGAGCGCGACCTTCTCGCTGCCTGGAGTGGAGAGTCTGGTGAGATAAGGAAAGAAAGGTGTGAGCTCGAAGGGCATCTTTTCGCGCGCGGAGTTCAGCGCCACGGGCTTTGCCTTTGCCAGTTCCACCTGATCGGACCAGGGGTCGAGCTTGATGCGTCCCCCGAGCGGGAGCGCGGCAATCTGATCGGTGCGTTTCGGTTCGAGCTGCGGTGCGGAAGCCAGCAGTGCCGACATGCGGACGTCCTTACCGGCCGCGAAGGCATTGCCCAGATGGGGGCGAATCAAGTTTGGCAGGTCGGGCGCATGCTCCTGCAAAGACTTCAGGAACAGCCCGGCAGTTCCCAGTTTGTCCTTATAGGGAGAGTTCTTCAGTATTTCCACGGCCTTGGCGTCTGCGGCTTCTTCATCGCTGGGGCGGCGTTTGAAATCCAAGCGCTGAAACGACTCTTCATCAGGAAAGAACATGCGATCGCTGAATGCCAGTTTGGTATCCAGCTTATGTCCTAACACGATGTGAGCGAGTTCGTGGGCGAGGACCATGGCGAGCGAGGCCTCGTCGGGAAGCACGTCAAGCAAGCCACGGCTGATCACGATGGTGTGCCCAATGGTGAACGACTCCAAAGGCGAGGTGAGCAGGACCCGGCAACGGATATCCTGCATATCGATGTTGTTGGTGACCATCAGGTTGTTGACGACGGTGAGAAGGATCTTATCCACGTCGCCCGGAGGCGCAAGTAGACCGATCTTCTGCAGGCGGTCGACCGCATTATCTTCAGCCTGGCGCTCCCACATGCGCTCGGCGACCACGGGAGACGCATCGGCGGCCGCATCGCTCTGGTCTTTCACCGAAGCGTCCTGTGGAGAATCCACAAGAATCTGCGTGAACTCTGAGTTCTTGGTCAGGGCTTTCAAGTCGTATCCCCAGAGACGGGACTGAGCCCGGAAATGCAAACCCCTGCTGATCCCGGATTTGAGGTCGGATTCCTCGCTATAGACGTAAGCGGGCAGCCAGGTGCCGGGACGAAGATTCAGGCGCCAACTGTCGAAGTGCAGATAGTAACTGGTCTTGGGGTGAGGAGAATAAGTGCCGTTGAAACGAACCACATTGTAATCCTGATCTTCGACCCAGATTCTACCCATGAATCGAGCCATGCCCGAGTCTGCCCGGGGCTCGACGTCAATCACCAGACAACGAACTTCTCCGAGAAACTCGCGACGAACGAAAGTGAACTTGTAGTAGCGCTTTTGGAAATCCGTATCGAGGATCACCATCTGGGCGAACCCGAGCGGCAGGAAATGCAGGGAATAGAGGCCGGTGAGGTGTTTGATCATTCGTGGCCCGAAGCCGGGCTCGCCCACGAATGAAGTGTCTTCGGGGCCATCGCTCATGTCGAGGCGCCCGAGGAAGTACTGGTCTTTCGAAGGGTAGGCATTGCCGTCTTTGTCGTTCTTGAGATCCTGCAGATAGGTCTCGACCATGGGATGCATGTGGCGCATCTGGGCCAGGAAAAGATGCTCTCGCTGTACAACGCGATCCAAGACCTCATCGAACGATGCTGGAGGCGGAGCCGATACCGCTCCTCCGGCGGTCTGCCCCGCCGGGGTCGCGTCAGTAGTCGCGGCTGGGGGTGCGGAAGACGTCGGGTCTTGCGAGACTGCGGGCAACGACCAGACCAACCACAGAAAAAACGAGAGCAAACCTATCTGGAAAATACGCATACAGAACCCTTCTGGGAACAAGCTACGCCATTTGAAAAACGATGTGCAAAACGACGGTAGAATCGGTCGGCTGCCCATCCTTCACTGCTGGCTTGAATTGAATCTTTTCGGCGGCCTTGACGGCGTTATCGTCGAGACCGTGACCCAGCCCGCGGACCACGCGCACGACACGGAGTTTGCCAGAGGCCCCCAGGACAACTTCCAGGAGGACCTCGCCCTCAATCCGCAAATTCCTAGCTTCTTGAGTATAGACGGGCGTTGGCTTGGAAAGGATTTCCGCAGGCAGAACCGTGGCGGCAGTTTCCGCCTGACGAGAGTGGCCGGTGGGCGCCGCGGGCACATCGGCGCTGGCGAAGCCGGTCGGTTGAACCGTCCCCGTGGCCCGAGGGCGGTTGTCCGGAACCGCTGTGCCGTTGCCAAAGCCGGTGCTTACGACCACGCCGGGCACGCCTTTGGCGCCACCGGTTCCGTTGCCATAGCCTGGGCCGGAGGGGAGATCGAAAGATCCGAGCGGCGCGATATTGACGGCTTTGCCTTGATTCGCTTTAGCAGGAATTCCATTGGGGTCGCCGAAACCTCCGGTCTGCACTTGCGAGGGGGCGCGCGCCATCGTCGGAGTGGCCGAACTCCCGGAGGAAAATACGTTCGTTTTTATCGCCTGCTTTGGAATCACGGGCGTGGGTGCGGGAGGCAGCGGCTCCAATTTACTGGCGGCGATGGCGACCGTAGGAGCAGTATCGTTTTCTACCTTCACTGGAGTCTTCGGCAGGGGTGAGGGCAGCCGCAGGGCATTGGCTGGCGGGTCCAAGCGGGCAATGACTGCGGGCTGCTGCAACTGACGCAGCGGCGGTTGCGGTTGATGATTCACCGGGACCGGGGTGCTCACCAGTTCAACCGAGCGGAATGAATGTTCGGGAGGTGCGACAACCGTTGGATACAACAGCCGCACCCAGATCAGAAGTGCAATCACCGCGGCCTGCAAGCCGCTGCCGAAAACGAATTCAGTCCAAGGTTTCCTCGTCTCCGGGAGCAGGGAGAACAGAGCCTCTTGGGAAGCAGAAGAACTCATGGCCGCTTTTACTCGTCCGTCCTTCAAACCCAGGTTCGGGCTCGAAAGTTTCTCGGCCCCGGGTCGCGTTGAGACCCTGGGACTACAGGGGGTCGAGGAGTCCATAGTTTACTACCTCAGGGCTGGGTGCCAACAATGAAAAGTGCACGGCAAAGGCCATTTCGATGGCAAATCGGGAAGTCTATCCCACTGATCCTTCAACTACTTATCTTGATCGCGCCGAGGACCGGGCGGCAGAGGGCAATAAAGAGCAAAAGATTACACCTCTTTTACTCTTTTTACTCTGGGCCTTCCCCAATTCCGCCCTAACTTCCCGCAGCGCCGTTGGCTTAGCACCGCACAACCTTGGGACTATCGATCCCCTTGGTGGCATTGCGCGTGTCGACGACTAGCTGAGCCTCGCCGACGATCTTTTCATAGTCGTAATCAGAATGGTCGGTGACGATCACGATGCAATCGTACTGGCCCAGACGCTCTAACTCCGTCCGCTTCATCTGCAAGTCGTACTTGCGCCCCTTCCCGATCATAGGGAAGTAAGGATCGTGGTAGCTGACTTGGGCGCCTTCTTTTTGCAACAGTTCGATGATGGTGAGCGCGGGAGACTCGCGCAAATCGTCAATATCCTTCTTGTAAGCCACGCCCAGAATCAGGACGCGTGCTCCGTTCACCGATTTCTTGTGCTGGTTCAACGCCCCGCCAATGGAAGCCAGCACGTGATAAGGCATGGCGGTGTTGATCTCTCCCGCCAGCTCGATGAAGCGAGTGCGGAAGTCGTATTCTTTGGCCTTCCACGACAAGTAGAAGGGATCAACGGGAATGCAGTGACCACCCAGGCCAGGTCCGGGGTAGAAGGGATGAAAGCCGAAAGGCTTGGTGGAAGCGGCTGCGATCACTTCCCAAATGTCCAGGTTCATGCGCAGGCAGAGCATCTTAAGCTCATTGACCAGGGCGATGTTGACGCAGCGGTAGATATTCTCCAGCAGCTTGGTCATCTCGGCCGCGGCGGGCGAGGATACTGGAACTGTGCGATGGAAGATGGATCCGTAGAGGGCGCCAGCCAGCTCTGAAGCTTGCGGATTCAATCCGCCCACAACTTTGGGAATGTCACGACGCGCTACCGTGGTGTTTCCCGGGTCCTCACGCTCGGGAGAGAAAGCCGCAAAGAATTCCTTCTCTGCGCTGGCTTTGCCCGAAGCAGCTCCGCGGGCAGCCTTCAGACCGTTCTTGTTTTCTTTCTCCAGAATCGGCAGCATGACTTCTTCGGTGGTGCCGGGGTACGTTGTGCTTTCGAGAACAACGATCTGGCAGGCCTGCAGATGGGGCGCGATGGCGTGTGTAGTATCGGTAATGAAACTGAGATCGGGCTCATGATACTGGTTGAGAGGAGTAGGAACGCAGATGATGATCGCGTCCATCTCGCCGATCCGGGCGTATTCCGAGGTAGCCGAAAAGCCCTGCGCCTTGGCTTTCCGGATCTCATCCGCGCTGATGCGGTAGATGTAGGAGCCGCCTTGAGCCAGGGTATCGACCTTGCGCTGATCTATATCAAATCCGGTGACAGAGAACTTCTGTTCACTGAACAGTAAAGCGAGCGGGAGTCCGACATAGCCGAGGCCGATGATGCCGACGCGTGCCTCGCGCTTCTGGATCTTATCTTTGAGCTCCTCGTAACCTGGTCGGCTCGCGGCCCGATTTGTGGCAGAGTGCTTCTTCATCGTCGCGATAGGTGGTCTCTTTCCGGGGGGTGAATTTCATTTTCGATTCTAGCATGCAGTTGGAGGACAAATGTGGCTAGAGCGTCACGAAGCGTGATTCTGGCTGGACGTTTGACAACCTGCGACCGTTTCTGGGACACAGCTCGGCTGATCTACGCTTCTTCCGAAATGTGCTTGTCTACTGTGTCGTGTGCGCAATCGGGTTACTGTTCACGCCATACTGACGAACCTTCACGTTGCCCGATCAAATTCTGGTCGGTACCGTCACCACGATCGCCGTGGCGTCCCCCTCACTACCGTGCCGTGCAACCACTTCGGAAAGATACCGATCCGCTTTACTGGGATGTCCCTCAACCCGATCCGGTAACCGTCATTTGTATCCCGGGGCTCAGCGCAGTCGGCGAAATGCTGGTCAAAGCGACGGGATGACAGCGAAAGGCACTGCGTTGCTATACACCCCATACGTCGCCGGGGATCGGGGGGCCACCGTTCATCCGTAACATGCATTACACGGTCAGGAGTCAAGAAAACGTCATTGAGGGCCGAGCGAGGACTATTGCGTTTGGTCCGCGTCGATAGGTGGCACCAAACGGGCTTTCGCGCCGAACATCTCGTAGTCCGTGAACAGCCCCCGGCACCAGTATGTTTTCTTGTACTCGGCTTGCGTCGTAATGGTGACCGGAACAAGGTACTGCATTCTGTTCTTCTCCACCCAGCCATAAGTTACGACTATCCACAGGTTGTGCCACGGCCCCGAAAGGTCATGTGCTTTCGAAATCCGCAAGATGATCCCCGATTCGTCCGTCCAGACTTCACCGTGACAGTCGTAGAATTTCGTCGTGCCCCGTTGGAACGAGATGAAATTCATAAAAGACCCATACTGGAACCCACATATCCTGTCCTCGGCGTTTGCGCCATACTGGAACACGTGGATGGTGCGACCGTTCACCACGGCGTCCGGCGCTTGGTGAATTTTCAGGTTAAGCTCGGTGCCGACCATCCAAGGAAATTCAGACCACTCACCGCCGGGCACTACACCGCCGTACAGCTTCGGGAAAGGGATTTCCTCGTAGAGCTTCATGTTGCCGGGGCGACGCCAATCCTGCACGCCGTCTACGATCAGCGTCTCGTATGCGTCCGTCGCGTCCGGTTCGCGGTTATCATGGCCCCAAGCGAATGTCTGGGTCGCGGTGAAGTTATGCATCGAGTCGGAGAGGTTCTGCGCCGCACGCCGCAGCTTGACTACTTCGGAGGGATCCACGAGGCGCCGTGAAATCCCTTCGGCTCGGAGCCAGACGTAGGGCGGATACAGGTCTGCGGCGACCGGGGAGACGAAGACGGTCTTCGGAAAAAGGGTCGCTTGTAGGTAGGGCTGCGCCCTCGCGACAAAGTCCGAAAGTTCCTTGATAGGCACCGCGATCGCGATGCGGTCGTTGCTCTCGCCTACGGCGTCGAGGATGCCGACGATCTTCCTTGTCTTGCTATCAACCACAATGCCGCCGCTAGCGCCGCCTCGCACACGACCTTCCTCGTAACTGAAAGCAAGCAGACCTTGGGTGGTCTTGCCCATGAACCTGCCGTGCCAGTGAACCAGCCCTCGCTTCGGGTTCCAGTTGAGGGGGTAGGCGTAGATGTCCGCTTCGGAACTGTTCTCCAAATCGTCGGAGTCGAAGGCGATGCCGCGGAAGCCCTTGATGGGATGCCGCATCTCGTAGATGGCAAGATCGTGAGCCGGGGTGTACTTCAGGGAACCGGCCCCAACAAGGTTTATGTCTTGCGCCCCTGCGTCGTCAGGGTCGGAATCGAGGTAGCGGTGCGCAGAGAACACCCCTTTGATACGGACGTACTTGCCCATGACCTTGGCGACGTGGTAGTTGGTGCCCACGAAGCGGCAGTCCGGGTCTAGGCAAAACCCCGTGCCGAACTTCATGGAGAAAGGAGCAAGATGCTTGATGTCGGGCTTGAAATCCGTGATGGGAAAGACGACGTGCTCGGGAACGAATTCCTGAGCGCACATCGGGAGTGCAAGGGCGAATAGAAGGAGTACAGGCCACAGTTTCAGAGCGTGGAGGCTCTCGGCGGGGTTGGCGAAAGCGTAGGGACGAGAGATGAGGTCTTGCCTGCTTTGTGCGGAACCCGCCAGCACACTGATGAGAAGGAAATAATTCGGCATGGCTGCGTCAATCCTTTCGCAGAGTGCATCGGCAGGTTCTGTTCCTCCTCTCCCAAAATTAGTGAGACTTCATGAACGAAGGTTCTGGGTGCACCGACTCGCTTATCGGAGACCACCCTTCTCATCCCATTTGTTTGCAACAGTGGGACGAGGCTGATGATGAGGCCTGACCGGCACACTAGGGCGGGCGCATGCCAGCGCTAGTATCATGTCGTCTCAACGCGTTTCTTATGGGCCTAGCTCCGATCCAGTTGGTTGATGCCCCGCGAGCAAAGCCTTCCACCGATTGCCCCCCGAGATATGCTTGCATCCCAGAACTACAGGCCCAGACAGGCCGGCGTAGAAGAATTCCATCTTCCTAGACATGTACGCCGCAACGATTGGAGTCAGTACTATCCCGACAGTCAGCAAGTCCCTGGTGTAGAGTTGTCCGGCGCCGGGTCTGCTTCCCACAAGCCACGTGTAATCCTCGACTGCCACTCCCGCTTTCAGACCCCTTTCGGTTTCGGAAATGTCGTAATGATTCGCCGTAGCCTCGAAGGCAACGGCTCCGGCGAGTGCAAGCAGTTTCCTGGGCCCGCGAGGCTCGATAGAATGAGAAGCGGCAGCAATCAGCCGGGACTGTATCGGCGCCGGTTCCATAGGGTCAGTGTGGATGCTACGTATTGCACTCGGAGCATCGGGGAGAGTTTGAGCAAACGGACATGGACAGAGTGCAAGAAGCAACAGTATTGGGAAGTAGCGTTCGCGCATCATGGCTTCTGGATTCCCAGCGCTTTCATCGCTGTTCATCGTGAACATCGGTCAAACCTAGATGCGGGTTTAGCTGTCTTGATACTTTCGTGCTGCCTCTCCAGCGGAAGACACATGGATAACCGGACGATGGGCGAAGACCTCGTGCATGGGTTATGGGGGAAGGATTTCGAATACAACCTCGAACTAGAGGTCGGCGCGGCTCGGGCGCCGGTTGTGGACTATATGAGCAGACGAGGCAGAACGGGAATCTCAATGGCCGTTGCACGTTTGCGCAGCAGATCCCGGAACAACTGCGCAACAGGGTGCCGTTTTTCTAGTTCTTCCAATTCGGTCCATTTTCATCGAACACGATATCTGGGATAGCGGTGTCGAGCATCGCCACTTAGTTTGTTTATTTCTCGCTGCCGGCCGGGACATCTGAACCAGTGACACCTGATGTTGTGAGTCGAATCAACAATAGCTCGCCTTTATCTCTAATCCCTCGGCTCCACAGTGTTCCTTGGTTTTCCGCCTTGTTCCAATACGAGTTCACTACGTAATTGCCGAGATTTCCACACTGTGCACGCACTGACCGTTTTCCCGACCTGATCTGTCAAACGACGGCTGCTCAGCGGCTTTGCCGCTGCTATGGCAACAGAGCGGCGGCAAGGATTCCGGCGAGGAAGTCCATTTCCGACGCAAAACCATTTGACTGCCAGGAACCTTGGAGGGTACGATGCGTGTGACGGTCACCAAATTAGTTAATAACGGAGTGTGGGATGGGCATGGCTGCTTTCCGCAAGTTGGTAAGTTGCGTGCTACTCGTGATTGTGCCGGCTGCGCTGTTTGGAGTGGACCAACCAGCCGCCATGCTGTACAGCCATGGAACAGCGCTTCTCAACGGCGACAGTATTCCAAGGTCGTCCGCTATCTTTTCCGGTGACTTGATACAAACGACTGCGGACTCCGTTGCTAACATCAACGTTACAGGTTCGACCGTCCTGGTTCTGAATGACTCTCTGGTGCAGTATGCTGGCAGCTCTGTCAAGCTGGAGCACGGGGGTGTAAGCGTTTCCACCTCGAAGTCGTTGGCGACTGATGCTGGCGCGGTTACCGTGTCACCGGCAGCTGGGGGTTGGACCGAATTTGAAGTCAGAGATGTAGACGGCAGGGTCCAAATCGTGGCGCGAAAGGGCGACCTGACCGTTAGTGATGCGACTGGCACCAGCACGCTGAAACAAGGTGAACAAACTACCCGACAGGAATCGCAGACGCAGGACGATTCACAGACGCAGAACAACAAGAAGAAAAACAAGAGGAAAGAGACAGTTGGAGCGGCTCCTGCCGCAACGGGGGGTGCACTCGACTCTCCCTGGGCAGTCGGAATTGGCGGAGGCGCCATTGCCGCTGCGACAGCGTGGATATTAATCCAAAGCGACAACCCTGCGAGTCCATCAAAGTAGCCGCATCCGGCAGAGCGGTCGCGCTATCCTTGAATTCTCCTTGAGCGGGTTCGTGCGCATCCTAGACTGCGCGGGGGAATGCGGCTACACCAAGTGCGTAGTCTTCCATTAAAGAAAGATGTTCTTGATCGGCAATACTGGTGTAAGGCATAGGGCGCGGCGGGGTTCTCTCTTCAACCTCGTGCGCTTGTAGAAGGATGGACATATCGAGCAGAATAAAAAAGGCCTGAAGAAATCGCGTGTAAGTTGTACTCAGAAGTGCCAGACAATGCCGCCGCCGGCGAAAATATTGTGCTGACGACTCTTGCCCGTGTCTACATTCAGTTGCGGCACACCCGACCAGAAGTCTCGGCCTTCACCGCGTAGGGTTAAGTGCTTGTAGATCTTCACATCGAGTCCCACACCGCCCTGGAGTACCCCCGTACTGGTTCCCGTTTTGCCGGGGTTCGCTCCACCAAACTGGAGAGTGGAACTTTCATTGAAATGGCCGAATCCGCCTCCAAAACTGACCCAGGGCGAAACTGCTTGTTCGGGAAAAACGCTTATTCGTGCCGCGGGAGTCACGAAAAAGGACGAGTATTGTTTGGGAGTCACGTCTTGAGCGGAATGCACTTTCTCGACAGGGTCTACTACGAACGGGACTTCCAACGCGATGGACCAGACGTTTCCCTCCAAGACCTGCCGGGCATAGTTTACTTCGAAGGTCAATCCATTGCCAAAATGCAGGTTGGGGTCATAGGAGGGAGCGCTAGGGATGCCCTGATCGGCGATGAAGGTACGCCCAAGGATCCCTGACAATTCGTTCTTTTGCGCCGCGGCCGGTGCCACAAAGGTACAAACTGCGACCAGGGCCCCGATGGTGAGGTCTGTCAGCGACATTTATCCTCCTAGAGTCGTCCTAGAGTCGTTCGTTGCGAATTAAGTTTCCGCCTAGGTTAGCACGACCTTGGGTTTCCCTTGCACACTTTTACAACAGCAGGTTCTCCGTTGAACGATCGCACACAGCCCAGGTCAACCGCAAGTTTTTCTAAATTTGTTGAGGCAGGGAGCGATTTATCTTTACCCCGCCAGGAAATCGCCGTTGTTAGACCCAGTAGGACGTTCTGCCATTTCTTCATCTTCGATGGCGCGAGACCGTCGAAGGCCTGGAGGTGGCCAACCCGCAAAGTACATAAAACAGCGCAGCATTCGCCGGAATCTGCAAATTGAAATCCACAAAGCTATGCAGCAGAATTCCCGTACACCCCAGCAAGGCGGCGAGGGACAGCGCAGCATCCCATTCGGATTCCCAGCGGCGAGAAGTCGGGAATCCGTACTGGTACACGCGCACGAGAAACCAAAGCATCAGCCCGAAACCGAGTAAGCCGGTCTCCACCAACAGCTGCGCATAGTCATTATGCGCTTCATTGATGAACAGGTTCGTGTAGAAGCTCCGGTAACGGGGGTAGATCGTGGGGAAAGTCCCCAGTCCCCATCCCAACACCGGCCGATGGGAAAACATCCTGAAGCAGTCCTTTGTGATATCCCAACGGATGCCAGGGGCCAGATCTCCGAGTCGACCCAGCACCTGTCCCTTGCCTACAAAAATCACGAGAGCCAGAATAGACATACACACGGCCATAGACCCGAGCGCCACGCGAAGGCTACGCTTCTTTTCGAAAGCCAGCACAGTGAAGAGGATAATCTCAAAAACGAAAGCGAGCATTCCTCCTCGCGAGCCGGAAAGGAAAATCGTGGTGGCCATCAACACGGCGCAAAATCCGACCAAGGCTCGCTTTTCCGCTCTAAAGATATGGCCCATGCTGAGCACCAACGGTATCGGCACTAACATCTCCATCAGTCCAGCATAGTGGTTGTGGTTGACGTAACTTCCGTAGACCAATCCGCTGGCGAAGTGTGGAGTATGAACCCAATAGATCTTTCCGTTAGGCCGTAGCTGCTGGAGGAGTGCAAAAAATGCGTAGAGAGCGCCGAAGACGCCCATCACCTGTCCGAATAGATTGCGAGTGTGCTCCTCTCTGACGCATTCCGCCGCAACCAATAGCACAATCCCGTACGAGACGTATTGAAGTATCTCGTATTTCGTAACGTAACCGTAAGCAGACCGGCGCAGCACGATTTGAGCAAGGACTAGCCCGAAAAATAGAAAGGTTGGTGGGTACAAAGGATTCTTTGATAGCTTTAGTTGGTCGGAAACAAGTTGGGCTGCCGCCCAAAGAAGGAACAGCGCTGCCGCACCAGCCTCGAAGGCGAAGGTTGACCGCTCCTCGACCGCACCGAACCAGAGTACCGCGAACATTAAAAGCGCGCAGAGACCGAGAACGAGCACACGTTGCAGGATCCGCGGCTCGCGACTTCGCGGAGCCCCAAATTCAATTGGATCAGTTGTGTCGACAACGACGTGTGATGCCATCTAACTTTGCCGATCCATGGTCTATTTTTCCGTCAACTTGAGGTCGTCGATCCAAAGCTCGCCCCGGATCAGGAGATCCGCAGGCTGGCGGACGATTTTCAACAATGCCAGGTTGGTGCTCGGCCCGGTATGGAATTCTGCATGTTGCAGTCGCCAGGGATTCGTACCCACTATCTCGTCGGTGAGGACATAGGGCGCATGGGTGTAAGGGTCCGTGATCGAGAAACGCGGACCGCTTGCGGTTTCCAATTCTTCCGTCCTGTATTCAGCACTGAACTCGTATTCGGTGTTTGGTTTTACTGGGATAAACTGAAAGATCCCAGCTTCCGAGGCGTTTTGTCCATCAAAGGTGACCGACAACGATTGGGTTCCGTCATGAAACTCCGTCGTATCTATGGCTAGGACAGCATGCGGATTCGGCTGATACCACCAGTCAAACCCCCCATTTAGTATGTTGAACTCGAATCCCCCGTTAACGATCAGATTGTCAGGGGACGCAATGTATGGCTGGAGCGACGGATTCACGCTAGCGAGCTGTTGCCAAGCATTTTTTGCTGCCGCGACTTCCTGATTGGCGATAAGGAAACGAAAGTAGGGAAATGCGAGCTTCGTCGGAAATGTCTGTTGCAATGCTATCAGATGGTTCCAGACGCTCTCTGTGGCAGCTACTTGTTGTTTGGAGATGAGCAAATTTATGAAGGAAAAGTACAGATCCGGCCTTCGCGGAAGTACCTGCTCCACAATCTGATTCGCGTCCTCCGTCGAGCGCCAACAGAGTTGAAGGGCAGCGTCGACCCTACCCGGGTCGGTTGCGAGAACTACGCCGAAATCATGAAGTGCCCTTTGTCGATCGCCCTGAACAAGAAAGAGGAGGGCAGCATCCCAGGCGACATGCGGGGTATTCGGGTCCGCTTCTACGGCATGCTCCACACTCTCTGCCTGCTCCCTGGTGCGCCCAGCTACCTGATAGCCATCCGCCAAATCCAACCAGCATTGGGCGCTGTAGGGATTCAAACGTAACGCTGTCCGATAATTTGAAATGGCATCGTCCAAATTCGCGCCAGACAACTCCAGAGCTCGACCTAGCAATTCGCGATATTCGGCGTTCGTCGGTTCGAGGCGAATGGCCATTTGGAGATTCGGAAGGTCCGGAACAGCTTCTAGTCGACTCGCGAGGTATTGCCGCAGAGACAATTCGAAGTACAGCGCCATCAGGACCAAGCAGGCGGCTGCAAAGGCGATCTTCCGAAGCGGGGAGCGTAGTTTAATCCGCATTAGGACCCACAAAGATTAATCTGAATCTCTGGCACCCACGCCCTGGCAGTACGCCGGTTAGCCGCCAGAATAACGCCGACCAAGAGGCTAAATAGATACGGTGTGTTTGGCGCACCGAGTCATAATTGTACACCGGCTGAGATGACGGAGGCCGCGATGCAATACAAAACGCTAATTCGCCGCCCTGGGATTCGCCCAGTCCGGAAAGCCGTGCTCGACCGATATGCTTTTGAGGCGACTGCGCACAGTGCGCCCAAAAGATATTCAAGACACAGGCTTCAGGCAGGTAATCACAAGCTGTTCAACGAGGCGCTGTTCGCCTTCCATCGTCCAAGAGATCCGCTCCATGGCAATGTCGGTGAAGTCGCGGAAGAGTTCGTATCGGCGGGCCTGATTCAAGAACAGGACGAACCCGGCGCCAGCGAGCGGACCCTCTGTAATATCGATGAAGCCATCAGGCTCGACCATGGTTCCACGGCCATATCCCCATGTGCGATCAGTAAAGAAGGATGAGAGGAAGAGCGCACCCGGCTTCAGTACGCGGTGTATTTCGCCCACTGCGCGTTTTACCGCGTCCCAGCGGTTGCAATAAAGGCTGACATTTTCCACAACACCATCGAACCAGGAGTCGGGCCATGGGATGGTCGAGTAATCGCCAACGCGCAGGTCCGCAGTTAATCCTTCTCGTGAAAGGCGTTCGCAGGCCTGTTCAATCGCGGTCGAGGAGCCATCAATCCCGGAGACTGTGAAGCCTTCGCGAGCCATAAACCAAACGTTGGCGCCCGGCCCGCACCCAACCTCCAACAGGCGAACATCCTTGCGGTCGGGAACGCGGTAAAAGTTACGGGCGATGAAACGGATTACATGTTCCGGCGGATACTTGCCCCATTCTCTGCTCCTGAAGATCTGCTCCCATACGGGATCCCAACCTGAACCCGCGTGAACTCCTGACAT
>Ga0206826_1030_pt1 | contig 24600 bp, 21 predicted proteins | sample Alteio_BWOrgCont_80_FD_152636 | JGI IMG/M metagenome (GOLD analysis project Ga0206826, IMG submission 152636) | Enriched cells from forest soil in Barre Woods Harvard Forest LTER site, Petersham, Massachusetts, United States -... | ecosystem: Environmental > Terrestrial > Soil > Temperate forest >... | reverse complement strand
GCGTGTGCTGTCGGACTGGCTGGTTGTGCGCATCACGGCGGGTCAAGGCGAAACATTTTTGGATAAAATGATTGCGTTGGTTGAGGGCGCGAAACGTCAAAAAACGCCGAACGAAATTGCCTTATCAATTTTGCTTGCGGCGATGACGCTGATTTTCCTTTTCGCAACTGTCACATTGCTTCCCTACTCCATTTTCAGCGTTCAGCGCGCAGGCCAAGGCACCGTAGTAAGCATTACGGTGCTGATTTCACTTTTGGTTTGTCTAATCCCCACCACCATCGGCGGCTTGTTATCTGCCATCGGCATTGCAGGCATGGACCGCCTCGTGCGCAAAAATGTCATCGCCAAGTCTGGACGCGCGGTGGAAGCGGCGGGCGATACAAATATTCTCCTGCTCGATAAAACTGGAACGATCACCTACGGCAACCGCCAGGCAGTGACTTTTGTCGCGCTAGCGGGTGTTGCGCCGAAACGCTTAGCCGAAGCGGTTTGGCTTTCCTCGCTTGCCGATGAAACGCCGGAGGGCAAAAGCATCGTCACCTTGGCAAGAAATCAATATGGCTTCGAAGATGGCAAACCAAGCGATGCGCAATTCATTCCGTTTAGTGCCGAAACACGCCTATCCGGCGTCACGCTCTCCAACCGCCAAATTTTAAAGGGCGCAAGTGATGCCATCGCGCGGCATATGGGCAGCGCGCTGCCGGCAGAAGCTCAGGCCGAAGCCGATAAAATTGCGCGCAGCGGTGGCACACCCTTGCTTGTTGCGGATGGCAAAGAGGTGTTGGGCGTCATTCATCTAAAAGATGTGGTAAAGGCAGGCATTAAAGCGCGCCTCGCGGACTTGCGTAAAATGGGCATCAAAAGCGTCATGATCACTGGCGATAATCCGCTTACCGCTGCCGCCATTGCTGCCGAGGCTGGCGTGGATGATTATCTGGCCGAGGCTACGCCGCAGACCAAGCTTGCCTACATTCGCAAAATGCAAACCGGCGGCGAATTGGTGGCGATGGTAGGTGACGGCACGAACGATGCCCCCGCATTGGCGCAAGCCGACGTCGCAGTGGTGATGAACAGCGGCACCCAGGCGGCCAAAGAAGCCGGGAATATGGTAGATCTCGACAGCGATCCCACCAAACTGATTGAGGTGGTGGAGATTGGCAAACAAATGCTCATGACGCGAGGGGCGCTGACGACCTTCAGCATCGCAAATGATTTGGCAAAGTATTTCGCGATTATTCCGGCAGCCTTTGCCAGCACTTACCCGGCCTTGATGCGGTTGAATGTTATGGCACTCACCACACCTGAAAGCGCGATTTTATCTGCAGTGATCTTTAATGCGCTGATTATCATTGCGCTCGTGCCGCTGGCACTCAAAGGCGTGAAATACCGTCCGATCGGTGCATCCAAACTGCTCAGCCACAATGCATTGGTCTATGGCCTCGGCGGGATTATCGCGCCGTTTATCGGGATTAAAGCCATTGATATGTTGCTCACCGCTTTGGGGATTGTCTAATGCTCGCATCGCTTCGCATTTCATTTGTTTTCTTTATCCTTTTTACACTGACCTGCGGCGTGATATATCCAGGCGCCGTAACGATTTTGGCACAGACCTTTTTCCCGCACCAGGCCAATGGCAGCTTGATTGCCGAGGATGATAAGCTGCTAGGTTCTGAATTAATCGGACAAAATTTTTCCGCACCAAAATATTTTTGGGGCCGTCTTTCCGCCACTACACCCGCTTATAACGCAACCTCATCGAGCGGTAGCAATTTGGGCGCGGCTAATCCGGATTTAATCAAAGCGATACAAGGCCGTATTGATGCATTAAAAGCTGCCGACCCAGGCAACGCCGCACCTATCCCAGTAGATTTGGTGACGGCATCCGGCAGCGGACTTGATCCGCATATTTCGCCTGCGGCGGCGAATTACCAAATCGCGCGCGTGGCCAAGGTACGCGATTTACCAGAGAATTCCGTCAAAATTTTGATTGCGCAAAATACTGACGGTCGCCTGTGGGACATTTTCGGTGAGCCCCGCGTGAATGTGTTGAAATTGAATTTGGCCCTAGACAATTTGCAGGCAGACAAAAAGCGGCAAGAGCAGTAAAATAGTCAAATGCCCAATGTCTTGCGGCCCGATCCAGACCAGCTGCTTAAATCGGTGGAAACTGCAGCGCAGCGCGCGCGGCGCGGGCAACTAAAAATATTCTTTGGTTCATCCGCAGGCGTGGGTAAAACCTATGCTATGCTGCAAGCAGCGCAGGCGCATCGGCGCGAAGATTTAGATGTTGCCGTCGGTTTAGTTGAAACGCATAACCGGCCAGAAACAAAAAAACTGCTCCATGGCCTGGAAGTTCTGCCGCGCCGGACGATGGAACATAAAGGCGTTCAGCTAGAAGAATTTGATTTAGACGCCGCATTAGCGCGGAAACCTGCCTTGCTAATCGTAGATGAACTCGCTCACAACAATGCGCCGGGGATGCGCCATCCCAAACGCTGGCAGGATGTGGAGGAACTGCTGGATGCAGGTATTGATGTTTATACTACGCTGAACGTTCAGCATTTGGAAAGTTTGAACGACGTTGTGGCAAGTATCACGGGTATCACGGTGCAAGAAACTGTTCCTGATAATTTATTTGATGAGGCCACGGATGTTCAATTGGTAGATCTGCCGCCGGAAGAATTATTAGAGCGCCTAGCGCAGGGGAAACTTTATTTAGCCGAGGGCGCGGCCGCGCGGGCGGCGCAGAATTTCTTCAACAAAACTAATCTTATGTCTTTGCGTGAACTCGCATTGCGGCGCACCGCAGAACATGTGGATGCGGATACGGACCAAGAACGCATCCAGGCAGGCTTATTCACGCCGAATAACGTTGGCGACCGCGTGCTGGTTTGTATCGGACCAGATACGCTGGCCCCCAAAGTTGTGCGCACCGGCCGCCGCATGGCTGCAAGCCTGAAGGCGCCTTGGTATGTGTTGGCGGTCGAAACAAGTAAAATGGATAAAACCGGTCGCGGCTACCAGCTGCGTCAGCGCGCTTTGCGGATCGCGGAGCAAAACGGCGCACAGGTCATTACGCTGCAAAGCGAACGCCCTGGTGATGCCATTCTAGAATTCGCCCGAAACAAAGGGATAACCAAGCTGATCATCGGCCGCTCTATTCGTCCAATCTGGGTGGATTATTTGCGGGGTTTTCTGGTGGAGCACATCATCCGCCACAGCGGTGAAATTGATATTTACATCATCACCGGCAAAAATGAGGCGCGGCGCAAACCTTTATCTTGGAATTGGGGCAAGCCCAGTCATTATGTTTGGGCGTTTTTTCTACTTTCACTCTGTACTTCTGCGGGTTTGCTCATAAGGAACTTATTGCAGCCGGTGGATATTTTAATGCTTTATTTGATTGGCGCAGTGATTGCCGCTGCCCGTTTGGGGCGTTTGCCGTCCTTGCTGTTTACATTTTTGAGCGTGATCGCCTTCAACTTCTTTTTTGTGGAACCGATTTATAGTTTGGAAGTTTATAATTCCGCCTATTGGCCGACGTTTGCCGTTATGCTGGCGACATCATTGGTGATTTCAACGCAGGCCGGACGGTTGCGCCAACAAACCCTGCACGCCCAGCGGCGGGAACGAGAAACACAAACTCTTTATGCGCTCACGCGTGAATTAGCCGCCGCGCGGAATAGGGACACCATCATTGCCGCAGCGATTAAACATATTTCTGAAACCATGGGCGGGAATATCGCAATCTGGTTAAGGCAAAAGGATGGGTTGTCTGTTAATGGCGTTTCGGTCGGTGATCCGGTTAAAGAAGAGATTGTAGCGCAATGGTCTTATGATCACCGCCAGCCGGCTGGTTTGGGAACCAATACGCTGCCAAGCGCGCAAAATTATTATTATCCTTTGCAAAATGAAGAGAAAATTTTCGGTGTTTTGGCCATCGCGCCGCCCGATGACACAGAAATTCTGCCCAATGACAAATCCACGATTGAAGCCTTCGCCCATTTGATTACCACCGCATTGGAGCGCGTTTTTGCCGCGCGTGAAGCCGAACAAACGCGATTGCAAGTCGAAAGCGAAAAGCTCCGCAACACGTTTCTGAGTTCGATGTCGCATGACCTGCGCACACCGCTCGCCACGATCAAAGGCGCGGCGGATACGCTCCGGCAAAGTGGTGAGAGCTTAACCCATACGGCTCGCGGTAGTTTATTTGACGCGATTCATCAAGAAGCCAGCCGCCTGTCGCGCGTGATGAATAATGTTCTGGACTTAACGCGTCTCGAAAGAGGGAAGTTGGCGCTGAACGAACAGCCGTATTTCATTCAAGAATTGATCGGCGCAACCGTTTCGCAAATGCGGGCGAAATTAAGTAAACATCAAGTGATTATAGAAATCCCCGAATATTTTCCATTGGTGAAGGTGGATGGGTTATTAATTGAGCAAGTCATGCAAAATTTATTAGAAAATGCCGTGAATTTCTCCGACGAAGGCTGCCCTATCCGCATTACCGCCGCGCGCAATCTTGACGGCTTGCAAATCAGTGTCATTGATGACGGCGTAGGACTGCCGCGCGGACAGGAAAAACAGATTTTTGATAAATTTTTCACTATGGGCCAAAAAGACAAACCCAAAGGTACCGGTCTAGGCCTAGCCATTTGCCAGGCGATTATACACGCACATGGCGGTCATATTTGGGCAGAAGACAATATCGGCGGCGGTGCGGCTTTACATTTCACCCTTCCTGCCAGCCGCATCATGAAAGATCCGGATGCATAATATTGTCATTATTGAAGATGAAACTGCCATTCGGCAATTGCTGGAAACTTTGCTGACCCATCAAGGCTATACCGTGCGATCTTTCAGCACCGCCAAACCCGCGCTGACGGGAATGAAAAATAATCCGCCAGATTTGTTGCTGTTAGACCTGGGCTTGCCCGATCAAGACGGACAAGTGGTGATTCAAACTATCCGTAGTCAAAGCGAATTACCGATCATTGTTTTATCCGCCCGTAGCCATGAAAACGAAAAAATCACAGCGCTGGAAAACGGCGCGGATGATTACGTTACCAAACCTTTTGGCCATGGTGAATTACTAGCGCGGATTAGAACTGCGCTGCGTCATGCAACCCGCGTGAACAGTAAGTTTGTTGAAATTTACGAGTATGAAAACCTGAGAGTAGACCTGAACGCACGCCGCGTGTGGCTGAATAGCGAAGATATTCGCCTTACGCCCACTGAATACAAGCTTCTTGCTGCGCTAGTGCAGCAGGCGGGGAAAGTCGTCATACAATCAAAACTGATCCGCGCCGTCTGGGGCTTAGATAATCAGGGGAACAGCCATTATTTGCGGATCTATATTCAGCATTTGCGCAATAAACTCGGCGATGATCCACTTAATCCCCGCTTTATTTTTACTGAGGCGGGAATTGGCTATCGAATGATTGGGTGAGCGGATTTGAGTGGCTCTATCTAATAGCCTTTGCTTTCCTTGGCCGTTTTTTACTTGTTCAAAGTTGATTTTTAGAATTGACCTGACGCTGAGAATGATTATCACTCTCATGATGAGATGAGAATCGTTCTCATCTCAATAAAGGGGGTCTTGATGAGGAAGCCATTATTATGCGTCTGCTGCATGGCCGGATTCTTAGCCGTACCGGCCTATGCTGAAGACGGCCAATCATCCGCGGATGCCGGAAATTTTTTGGCTCAGGGGCCAACGGGCGGTATCTGGCAGCAAAGCCAATTGCTTGGCAATGCGTGGGGGGCGCGTTCTTGGCTCGGCCAGTACGGCGTAACCGTAAATTTGCAGGAAGTGAGCGAGATGCTCGGCAATACCAGCGGCGGCGTGAAACAAACGGCGGATTATGACGGCCTGACAACTTTGACGATGCAGCTGGATACCGGCAAGGCATTCGGCTGGGACGGCGGGACATTCAATGCCAGCGGCCTGGATGTTCACGGCACGAATCTGAGCGCGAATAATCTTTATACGCTGCAAACCGCCAGCGGCATTGAGGCCGATAATGGCCTGCGCCTATGGGAACTTTGGTACGATCAAGGTTTTTTTGACAGCACGGCAGACATAAAGCTTGGCCAGCAAAGTTTGGATCAGGAATTCATTACCAGCCAATATGCTGCATTATTTGTGAATACCATGTTTGGTTGGCCGATGGTGCCGTCAGCGGATATGCTGGGCGGCGGACCGGCCTATCCCCTATCCTCCCTCGGCGCGCGCGCAAAATATCAGCCGGACGCGAGTCCTTGGGCTTTTTTGGGCGGCGTATTTGATGATAATCCGGCGGGGATCAATCCGCAATCGAGCGCCGACCCCCAAAAACTCGATGACCGCGGCACGAATTTCCGTTTGAAAGACAGCCCGCTGTTTATCAGCGAAATTCAATTTTCACGTCCAGCGATTGGCGATACTGAAGGCGCAGGCGAAAATATTTTGCCGGGCACCTATAAGCTCGGCTTCTGGTATGACGCAGGCCGGTTCGCCGATCAAGAATATGGCACGGATGGTCTGCCGCTCGCGACCGGCAACGGCATTCCTTATTTGCATCGCGGTAATTACAGTATTTATGCTGTGATCGATCAAACCCTGTGGCGCGAAAGTCCTGGCAGCGAACATAGTCTCAGCTTTTTTCTGCGGCCGATGTTTGCACCGGATGATCAGAATCTCATCAACTTCAGCACCAATGCAGGATTCAGCTTGCATGCGCCTTTTTCAAGCCGTCTTTATGATACCGCCGGTATTGGGATGGGCTATGCGAGCATCAGCCCGCGCGCCATTGCCGCGGATCGCGATGCTATTGCTGCAGGGACGCCGATGCCCATTCAAAACAGCGAGACCTTTATTGAGGCGACCTATCAATATCAGGTCGCGCCTTGGTGGACGTTGCAACCGGATGCGCAGTATGTTTTTAATCCCGGCGGCGGCGTGCCTAACCCTAACAGTCCAACCGGCCAGCGTATTAAAAATGAAACCGTGCTCGGCCTTCGCACCACGCTGACCTTTTAACGGAGACGAACATGAAGCAAATCCTTTTAACCGCCACAGTGGCCAGCATCTTGATCGCAAGTGCCGCGATGGCTGACGATGGATTTCTTGCCAAGCCGCGTCATCATAATACGCTGGCGAGCAGCGTGCCGGATAACGGCGACCAAAATCCCTATGCGATTTTCGTCGCGCCCGCTTCGGTCGGAAAAATTAAACAAGGCGATGTGCTGGTGGATAACTTCAACAACGCCAGCAATCTTCAGGGCACAGGCACGACGATCATTGATTACCATCCCGATACCCAGGATATGTCGTTATTCGCGAATATCCCCCATGATCTGAAGGGCTGCCCGGGCGGCGTGGGTCTCACCACTGCCATGGCAGTTTTGAAAAGCGGCTGGGTGATTGTGGGATCAACGCCCAGCGCGGACGGCACCACAGCGACCAAAGGCCCGGGTTGTTTGATAGTCTTAGATGCGAACGGCAAAGTTTCCGGCACGATTGCCGGTGCGAATATCAATGATCCTTGGGGAAATATGGCGGTGATCGACCGCAGCGACACCGCGACGTTATTCGTCAGCAATACGGGCTTTGGCGTTGGCGCACCGGAGGGTGCGGCAGTGGTGAATAAAGCAACCGTATTGCGGATTGATTTATCCATTCCATCCGGTCATGCGCCTGTCGTGAAAAATCAAACCGTGATCGCCAGCGGTCTGAGCGAACAAGCGGCCAAGGATGTTTTCGTCATCGGCCCAACCGGCCTAGCCTTGAGCGCGGATAACAAAATCTTATATGTATCCGATGCCATTAATAATCGTGTTGTCGCGATTGATAACGCTGCAGCGCGCACCGATGCAGGCGGGCTCCGCGAAGTGACCAAGGATGGTTTCCTGCGCCGTCCGCTCGCGATGGTCATGGCGCCGAATGGCAATTTGCTAGTGACGAACGGCAAAAACGGGCAAGTGGTGGAAATTGATCCGATCGCCGGCAAACAATTGTCGGCCCAGTGGATTGATGCCGATAAAGCGCAAACCCCGCCCGGCAGCGGCGACCTGTTTGGCATCGCCATGACGACATCAGGTGATGGTTTTTATTACGTTGAGGATGACACGAATAATCTGATGGTGGCACAGTAGCGCATGGGCTGTCCGTTTAAAAATCTTACCGATATCTCGCGCCGCAGTTTTTTCACTGCGGCGGGTGGGATTGGCTTGGCCGCAGCGGCGGGTGCGGGGTTAGGCTTTGCGGGACTTGGCCCTGCTGCGCGGCTGCTCGGCTTGGGATCCGCCGGAGTGGAAAAATTTTATGGCCCGCATCAAGCCGGTATCATCACGCCCCAGCAATCGCACAGCTACTTCGCCGCTTTTGATTTAACAACGGATAAACGCGACGAGGTTGTATCCTTGCTTCGCGATTGGACCGACGCGGCTGCGCAAATGACGCAAGGTAAATCAGTCAAAAATGATGGTGGCGATGCGGTTGGATTGCCGCCCGCACGTCTGACCGTGACATTCGGTTTTGGTCCGGGATTATTTACCCAAGATGGCAAAGACCGTTATGGCTTGGCCTCACGCCGTCCCGCCGCATTCGGAGATCTACCAAAATTTAACGGCGATCAATTAATCATGGAAAAGTCCGGCGGCGATCTGTCCGTGCAGGCCTGCGCGAACGATCCGCAAGTTGCTTTTCACGCTATCCGGCAATTTGCGCGCATGGCTGGCGACCGTGCCCATATCCGCTGGGCCCAGACGGGGTTTTTGTCTGGCGGCGATAGCGGCGAAACACCGCGCAATTTGATGGGCTTTAAAGATGGCACGCAGCAGCCCAAGGATATGGATAAATTCGTTTGGGTTGGGAGCGAAGGGCCAGACTGGATGCGGGGCGGCAGTTATCAAATCACGCGGCGTATCCGCATCGCTCTCGAGCACTGGGACAATATGGATGTAGAGGCGCAGGAGCAAATCATCGGACGAAAAAAGACTTCCGGCGCACCGCTCACGGGCCGCGATGAATTTGATGCGCTGGATTTAAAAGCTGTCGACAAAGACGGCAATTATATCATCCCTGAAAATGCCCACGTGCGCTTGGGCAATGCGACCAGCAACGGCGGCATGGAAATTTTGCGCCGCGGCTATTCCTATAATGACGGTGTGAATTTCACCGCCGAACGCTGGCCGCCCTGGCGCCAGGGCATCGAATACGACGCAGGCTTGCATTTCATTTCCTATCAGCGCGATCCGCAAACCTTTATTAAAATCTTTGACCGCATGGCGAAGCAAGACGCGCTGAACCAATTCACGACGCATACGGGCAGCGCCATTTTTGCCTGCCCCGGCGGCGCGCGCGCGCGCGAGTTTATCGGGCAGCGGCTATTCAGTTGAAACCGCCCACTCATCCCGCGCGCAAAAGAACGCAGCCATCCTTGGCGCGTTGTAGATGAAGCTGGGATAAATTTATCCGGTTCATTTGCAGAAACTTGGGCACCTAGATTAAACGACGTGCGCGAGGAATAAAACCAAGGGTTGCGAAAATCGCATAAATTACCCTCTCGCCGCGGTCATCCAGCTGTGCCATTAAAGATGAGTCAGAGGCAGTAATGAAAAGAAAGAAACAGGCGATTGTTTTGGGGGCTGGATTTATCGGTTCTACGATTGCTCTTTGCGCTAAATCCGCTGGTTATGAGGTGCAAATTATAACGGAGCAGCAAATTAAGCCCGCGGATTCCAATTCCGACCCGCGTTTTGCCAGCGCTTATCCGGCAGCTTCGATTTTACCGCATTTCTCGGCTTCCGAAGATAATTTTCGATTGATGCAAGATGGTCAAGCAGTTTTCGCGGAAATTCAAAAACACGCAGACACCGGGGTGCGCTCCCAAAGACATTTTGATTTATGGGAGGAGCCATTTACCCAAGATCTTCCCTATTTAAAACACTGTCAAGATTATCAAGATATTGGCGGATTTACGGATATCGCCTTGCCCAAAAGGGCGGGCGCGCAGGGTCTTTATGGTTACGGCCTTACCATATTTTTTGCCGATATGCCTACCTACGGCAAATGGATAAAAAAACAAATTGAAGAACAAGATATCAAAATAATCCATCAAAAACTAACCTCCGGATCGGTAGCTGATTTAAAGGCAGACATCATTTTCAATTGCCTAGGCATCGGTGCACCGCACGTCTTTCCGGAACTAGGGCCTGGATTTGTCATGCGGGGCATATTGCTTCGATTTCCATGTGACGACATTTATGCCGAACGCAATACGAAACGGCCTGTTTCGTATAATTATATCCCAGAAAAAAATGTTTATCCTTCGCCGGACAGCAATCCCTGGGATTTGTATTTTTTCCCCCGGCAAACGTCCATTATCATAGGCGGCACGCGGCAGATCATGATCATGGATCCGGATACGGGCGAAGTATCCGGTCCTTCGTATCCCGGTGAAACCTTTAGTTATCATGGCATAGATATTCCAAAGCCGATATTGGACCTAAACCGCGAATTGATTTTGCAAATGACCGGGCGTGCGCTGCCTGAAACCTTTGAGCCTTTGGTGGGTTACCGTCATCTATATGGCACGCCGGATAAGCCTGAATTGCTGATTAAAGCGCGCGATACCGGTTATGCACCGATGATTGATTGTCTCGGTTTCGGCGGCTCAGGCGTGACTTTGTCCTGGGGGACCGCCAAGCGCGCGCTTGAAATCGCCATGCCCATCACTGGCCAACTGGATAGCGCAGGAGATTTGGGTAAAAATCTGTTTGGTTTTTTGAAAGGAACACCCGCAAATTCGGCCGAGGCCCTGGCACCCCAAACCGCCTAAAATATACAATGAGACAATCACATTTAGACAATCATCTGGACATTTTATTTAAATGCTTTAATTTTGGCCAATCGCCGGGGGTGCAATTGCTGAGAGGGCACGAGTCCAACCCCAATACCTGATCTGGTTAGGACCAGCGGAGGGAGTGCAGTAGGATAGCGGAAGCTATTCATTTCCGGCGCACATCAACATAGGAGACGCGCCGTGAAGAAAAACGAGACCAAAAAAAAATTAATTGACTTAAATTATTATCGTGGAAATTTTCCAAACTCGCGGAAGATCTACGTAAGTGGCGCGATCCATCCAGGCATTCGTGTGCCGATGCGTGAAATCTTGCTTACCAAGCGCCAAAACGGTGAAGCGCGAAATCCTGTGATTGTTTATGATACTTCTGGTGCTTATACCGACCCGTCGCATGACATGGATATCGCCAAAGGCCTACCGCAGATGCGCCGCGAATGGATTATGGCGCGTAGAGATGTTGAGCAGACCGCATCCGGAGCGCTGGCCGCGAAGTCCGGCAAAAACGTTTCGCAAATGCATTATGCGCGCCAAGGCATCATTACGCCTGAAATGGAGTTTATTGCAATCCGCGAGAACTTGAAACGAGCGGATATACAAACCGAAAGCGGACAGTCGCGTCACGCGCGTATGAAAGAAATTACACCTGAATTTGTACGCAAAGAAATCGCCGAGGGGCGTGCGATCATTCCCAACAATATCAACCACCCTGAAACCGAACCAATGGTCATCGGCCGAAATTTCTTGGTCAAGGTAAATGCGAATATCGGCAATTCTGCGACATCGTCGTCCATTGAAGAAGAGGTTGAAAAGCTGCTGGTTGCAACACGCTGGGGAGCAGATACGATTATGGACCTGTCGACCGGCGCGGATATCCATCTGACGCGTGAAGCGATTTTGCGAAATTCGCCCGTGCCCATTGGCACCGTGCCGATTTATCAGGCTTTTGAAAAAGTTAAAGGCCGCATCGACCAACTCAATTGGGAAGTTTTTCGCGAAACGCTGATTGAGCAGGCTGAGCAAGGCGTTGATTATTTCACCATCCATGCGGGCGTGCTTAAGGATTACGTGCCACTCGCACTTAACCGCATCACAAAAATAGTTTCACGCGGCGGTTCGCTGATGGCAAAATGGTGTTTGCATCACAAACAGGAAAATTTCCTCTATACGCATTTTGAAGAAACCTGCGAGATCATGAAAAAATATGACGTTGCGTTTTCCTTGGGTGATGGTTTGCGCCCAGGTTGTATCGCGGACGCGAATGACGAAGCACAATTTTCCGAACTCCGTACGCTCGGCGAATTGACGCATATCGCATGGAAACATGATGTGCAGGTGATGATCGAAGGGCCCGGCCACGTCCCAATGCACCTGATTGAAGAAAATATGACGGAGCAACTCAAACATTGTCACGAAGCGCCGTTTTATACTTTGGGCCCGCTGACGACGGATATCGCGCCGGGCTACGACCATATCACGTCGGCCATCGGCGCCGCGCAAATCGGTTGGTACGGCTGCGCAATGCTGTGTTATGTCACGCCCAAAGAACATTTAGGCTTGCCAAATCAGGAAGATGTGAAACAAGGCTTGATCGCATACAAAATCGCGGCGCATGCGGCAGATGTGGCAAAGGGCCATCCGGCCGCGCAGGACCGGGATGACGCCTTGTCACAGGCGCGTTATGATTTCCGTTGGGCGGATCAGTTTAACCTCTCACTCGATCCTGAAACGGCGAAGGCCTATCATGATGAAGAATTGCCGGCGGAAGGTGCGAAAACCGCGCATTTCTGCTCCATGTGCGGGCCCAAATACTGCTCCATGAGGATCAGCGAAGACGTTGAGGCGATGGGGGATGACGAGGCGCTAGCGGCCTAGGCGCCTAGTACGGCCAAGAAACTCACGTCATTTGCGGGCAACGCGCTTATCAAATCGCACTTTCTCGCACATACACATATATGACCATTATTTTTTGAATAGGACCTGTATTTTCATTACAAAACGGTGAATAAGATTTCGTCGTGAACCGCGTCTCCATGCATGCATATCGGTTGATCCGCTGGATGGCGGAGGCGCGCAGTTTCGCGCTTGGACTGCTGTGGCTGATGGCGATTTTAGTTTTGGGCACGGCGACGGAAAAAACCCAAGGCCTTTATGCAGCGCAGCGGGTTTATTTTTCGTCTTATATCATCTGGCTCGGCGGCCTCATCCCCCTGCCCGGCCTGCTGACGACGGTGGCATTTATTTTTACGAGCCTTGTTTGCAAATTGGCGCTTGAGCGCTGGCGCATGAAACACCTCGGCACCATCATCATCCACATCGGTGCAGCGGTTTTATTGCTAGGTGGATTTTTGACTGCGTGCTTCAGCCGCGAAGGCAGTATGTTGATCCCACCCGGCGAAAGCCGTAATTATCTGGAGGATTACCAGCATGTAGAGCTTGCCGTCACGCCGCTGGGCGGCGCGCAGCCGGAAATCATTTTCACCGAAGCGCAATTAAATGCAGGAAGCAAACTGAATAATCTAGCAATCCCTTTTGCTATAGATCCTGTCACTTGGTGCCGCAATTGCGGCCTGGAAAGGTTGCCGCAGCCAGTGACGGAAGGCAATCCGCATGGTGTTGCGATCAATTTCATTTTTAAATCCTTGCCGCATGACCCGGTTGAAGAACAAAATCGCGCGGGCCTGACCTTTCGCCTTCTCGGCGCAGGACAGAGCGATGGGCTTTATGCCGTTTTTCAAGACATGCCTATTCCGGAAATTGTTATGGCGGGCGGAAAAAAATATCTGCTTGCCCTGAGGCCCGTGCGCGCATCCCTGCCCTTTGCTATTCAACTGCTACATTTTCAAGAAGATCTTTATCCGGGCACGGATAAACCGCGCGCCTACCAATCCGACGTGTTGGTGAATGATCATGGCCTTTTGTGGCACAGCCTGATCAGCATGAATGAACCGCTGCGCTATCACGGTTACACGTTTTACCAATCTTCTTTTCTGCAAAGTGATGGCGAACAAACCGCAACCGTTTTGGCAGTGGTAAAAAATAACGGACGGCTTTTTCCCTATATCGCGGGGGTGATTATCGCGGCGGGTCTGCTGATACATTTGGCGCAGCGCCTTGGGCGAAGGTGCGCACTATGAAATGTTTAGTCGCATTTTTATTGACCCTTTTCATCTGGCAGTCAGCCTGGGCAGAGCAAAATCATTTGGACACTCATATCTTTGCCGAATTGCCGGTACAACATAACGGCCGCATCAAACCGATGGATAGCTTCGCACGATTTTATCTGCGTACTTTTTCCGGCGATGCGGTGGTTGATGGCATGACGGCGGATGACTGGCTTGCAGACTTGATCTTCACGCCCGAGCGCGCCTATGGCCGCGCCGTGTTTGATGTGAATAACCCTAATTTGCGCCTGGCATTGGATTTGCCGGAACGCGCGCGACATCATTATTCATTTCTGGAAATCGCAGCGGCGATGGAAGCGCATCAAGAGATGGTTAACAGTATCCTTTCTGCGCAGGAAAAAAACGTTACCGATCCGGCGCAGCAACAGCTCATCTCGCTCTATGCGAATATGACAGCATTTTTGGATATCAGCCGTTCGCTCTCGCTTGTCCTGCCGGTGTTTAGGGTGGAGGACGCGGCGCTTGCGCGGCAAATCGGCGTTCCGGCGGGTCAAAATTTTTCTTATCTGGAAATGATGCGCCGCCGCGCGCAATATTTATCCCTGGCACAATCCGTGCTGAAATATGCGGGCAATCATCCTGATGCACGGCAAGTAGTGCTGCTGCAAATCGGCGCGCAGCTCGAACATATGGAAGCGGATAAACAGTCTCAAATTCTGCGCATCGTTCCGCCCGCCTGGCAGCCGGACGGCAACAGCTGGCTCTCTCCCTGGGCGATGTTGAATACAGGACAAGGCGCGCCGCAATCAGCGGCGCTGCTGCAAGCCTGGACGCGCATGGCGCAAGCTTATCAAGAAAATAATGCGACAGAATGGAAATACGCGGGTGAGAATATTTTTCAGCAAACTTTATCTCTGGCCGGCGGACAGATCCGGCCGTACGCGCTGAGTGCCGAATATATGTATAACCATGCATACCTCTTCGCCGTCAGCCTGGCGTTTTATCTCGCCGCGTTTTTATTGCTGCTCGGCGCGCGTAGATATCGCGCATTTTATTATGTTTCTTTTGCCTTATTGGTCTGCGGATTTTTATCGCATTTCGTCGGAGAAGCGCTGCGGATTTATATCATGGCGCGCCCCCCGGTCGGAACCTTATATGAATCCATCATTTTCGTCGGGCTGATCGTGGTAGCAGGATCTTTACTGTTGGAAATGCGGAGCCGCCGCGGCCTGGGCCTCGCTATCGGCGCGCTCAGCGGTTTTGCGCTGCAGGCCATCGGCATGGGTTTTGCCGGCGGCGATACCATGGAACCGCTTGTTGCCGTCCTGAACACTAACTTCTGGCTCGCGACTCATGTGATTGCCATTACCACGGGCTACGGCTGTTGCCTGTTGACCGGCATCTTGGGGCATATTTATTTGCTGCAAAAAATCTTGCAGCCGTTGCACCATGAACGGCTGCAAATAACTTCCCGCTTGATGCTCGGCGCGGCGCTGGCCGCGTTGTTTTTTGCGCTCACGGGAACGATGCTCGGCGGCATTTGGGCGGATCAATCCTGGGGACGTTTCTGGGGTTGGGACCCAAAGGAAAACGGCGCGTTGCTGATCGTGCTGTGGCTGCTATGGATGCTGCATGGGCGATTATCGGGCATGCTGCGCGCGAATGGATTCGCCATGGCCGCCGCCGCCGCTGTGATCGTAGTTGCGCTGTCATGGTTCGGCGTGAATCTTTTAAATGTGGGGCTTCATTCTTATGGGTTTACTTCTGGTATCGCGATAAATCTTTTTGCCTTTATCGCCCTGGAAATGATTTTCATCACCACATGCGGCGTGATTTTGTACAGGCGGAGTCGGCACCCATGAAAGCGAAATTACTGGCCCTGCTAGCAGTTATTATCATTTGTATGCTTGCCATTGCTTATGATGAATGGCACCAAAGCGGCCAGTCATCTGCGCCGCCTGGCGAAGCCACCCAGCATTTTGAAAACGCGCCGGATGTGGCCTTCACCGCGCAGGATGGAAAATCCTACGACCTGAAAACTTTGCCTGAAAAAGGAATTGTTTTGCATTTCTGGGCTTCCTGGTGCGCGCCCTGTGCAGCAGAAATGCCGGAACTGATCAAACAAATTCAAGCAGCGCGCGGGAAATTGGCCCTGGTCGGCGTTTCAATCGATGAGCGTCCAAGCGCCATGCGAAAATTCATCGCTAAATTAAATCTAAAAAATGACGCACATATTTATTGGGTGTGGGACCAGAACAAAAATATCTCCCTTAAAACATTTAATACCATTTCCGTTCCGGAAACTATTTTGATTGACCGCGAGCGCCGAATGACCGCCAAAACCGTCGGCGATCCCGGCTGGCAGGCCAAAGCGCAAAAAGCGCAATTGCAAAAATTGGAAGAAACGAATTAAAACCATTTGATCACCACGTCTTGATCAAAATTGGCGTTCTTAATGACAGAGGGGAATTCTAACCAATGCGGCAGCTTTGCCTGCTCGCGCCAGAAATTGATAAGATTGGTGATTGTCACTCATCCGTGCTCCATGATCATTATACCACAATGCCGTTTGCCACGACATATTTTATTGTGGTATGATAGAGGTGATGGCGTCCAATGCATCCATAAATGAGCCTGCGCTGTGGCTGGCGCAATTCCCCTGGCCTAGGCCCGAGCATCACAAATATGACCGCGGCCATGCAGTGATTTTGGGCGGTGCGCCTGGGCACACGGGTGCGGCGAAGCTAGCAGCGCTTTCAGCCCTGCGTAGCGGTGCGGGCCTGGTATCTGTGGTTTGCAATGCTGAAAATTTCTTGATTTATGCCAGCGCCTTTCAAGCCGTCATGACGCCGCGCCTGAAGAACGAAAAAGAATATAAAAGATTTATCCAGGATACGCGTGTGCGGAGTCTTTTGCTTGGTCCCGGCGCCGGCCAAAGCGCGCGTACTAAATCGTATGTGCTTTCCGCTTTGACGGCGGCAAAACCAATCGTGCTGGATGCGGATGCCCTGACAGTCTTCGCCGATATGCCGAAAAAATTATTCAAGGCTATCCGGTCGCCTTGCATTCTCACGCCGCACGAAGGCGAATTCCGCCGTCTTTTTCCTGCAATCAGTCATGCATCAAATGACAAAATACTCTGGGCACGAAAAGCGGCGACGGAGTCGGGCGCGGTGATCTTGCTTAAGGGGCATAATACCCTTATTGCCGCGCCGGGCGAGCGCACGGCGGTCAATCAAAATGCCACGCCTTTTCTTGCCACAGCCGGTTCGGGCGATTGCCTGGCCGGAATTTGCACGGGCCTTTTGGCCCAAGGCATGCCCGCCTTTGAAGCCGCCGCGGCTGCCGTCTGGCTCCATAGCCGCGCCGCCGAAACATTCGGCCCGGGCCTGATTTCGGACGACATCCCCAGTCTTATGCCGCGCGCACTGACTGAAATTTATCAATTATCTCAATAAATTACGCCCTGTCTTTATGAAAAAATTATTTCTGGATTTAAAGGCCTATATCGTGCTTTAATGCCACCTTGAGATAAGGAAAAATAGTATCAAAAGGCCGCCGGAACCGCACCAACCGAGGGGAAGTCACATATGAAGTTGGCGATTAATTTTGTCTTTCAAGGCTGGCTGCAAAAAGGATGCCTGCGCATTGTGGATCATAGCGGGCGTCTCTCTACTTTCGGCGACCCGCACAGTTCGCTCCAGGCGACGCTGCATTTTCATGACCGCGCCCTGCCCTTTAAGCTGATGGGCAATTTTGTTTTGGCACTGGGCGAAGCCTATATGGATAAAGGATTTACCATCGAAGAAGGCACCCTCTATGATCTGCTGGAGATTCTGGCGATAAACATCAAAAATGTCCGTAAAAGCTGGTTGGATAGAATCGAAGAAATGTTTTTTCCGCTGCTGAGGCTGGTGCAACAGCATAACCCTATTTCGCTCGCGCGCAAACATGTCGCGCACCATTATGATCTATCCGAACGGCTATATGAATTATTCCTGGATAAAGACATGCAATATTCCTGTGCTTATTTTCGGCATCCGAACGATGATCTTGAAACGGCGCAACTGCAAAAAAAACGCCACATTGCATCGAAATTGCTGCTGCGCCCCGGCATGCGCGTGCTAGATATCGGTTGCGGTTGGGGCGGTATGGGGCTTTACCTTGCCAAAAATTACGGCGTAGAAGTCGTGGGCCTCACGCTATCCGAAGAACAACTGAAAATTGCGAATGAACGCGCTGAGCGCGAAGACCTCACGCATAAAGTCAAATTTTACTTGCGCGACTACCGCGAGGAAACCGGCGAATATGACCGCATTGTTTCCGTCGGCATGTTTGAACATGTGGGCGCGAATTATTACCCGGATTTTTTTGGAAAGGTTTCCAACCTGCTGAAACCGGATGGCGTGATGCTGCTCCACTCCATTGGCCGCCGCGACGTGCCAGGCACCACGAATGCGTGGCTGCGAAAATATATTTTCCCAGGCGGCTATGCGCCTGCAGTTTCGGAAGTTTTTTCTGTCATCCAAGAAACCGACCTCTGGACGACGGATATGGAAATCCTGCGGCTGCATTATGCGGAAACGCTGCGGCATTGGTGGATGCGGTTTAATAAAAACCGCGCCGCTGTTAGCAAAATTTATGACGAGCGTTTTTGCCGCATGTGGGAATTTTACTTGAACGGTTGTGAAGTAAATTTCCGTTACCTGGATCTGATGGTTTTCCAGATTCAACTAGCGAAAAATGTGAGCGCCGTACCGATTACACGCGATTATATGCTCGATGCAGAAAACCGCACGGATGTGCGTTATGTGCCGCAACCCGCGAATTCTTCGGTCAAGCAAGCCGCCTGATATTTTAACTAATAGGTTTAGCATTTCACGCTGAAGGAGTTGCGCATGCAAAGCATCAATCCGGCTACGGGCGAGATTATCCGCGCCTATAGACCGCATACGGACGAAGAAGCCGCGCGGCGCGTAGAAAAAGCCCACGCGTGTTTTGCAAAATGGAAAACCGTACCTTTTTCTGATCGAGCCGAAAAAATGCGCGCGGCCGCCGCGGTTCTGCGCAAACGTAAACATGAATTTGCACTGCTGATGACAGAGGAAATGGGTAAACTGATCGGGGCCGGCGAAGCGGAAATCGAAAAATGCGCCCTGGTTTGCGATTACTATGCGGAGAATGCGGAAAATTTCCTTGCCGATAAACCCGTCAAAACCGAAGCGCGGCAGAGTTTTATCACCTATCAGCCGTTGGGCGTGATCCTGGCCATCATGCCGTGGAACTTTCCTTTCTGGCAGGTGTTTCGCTTTGCCGCGCCGCATCTGATGGCAGGAAATGTTGGTGTGCTCAAACATGCCTCGAACGTCTGCGGCTGCGCCCTGGCGATTGAAGAGGTTTTCCGCGAAGCGGGATTCCCAGAAGGTTGTTTTACAACACTGCTGATTGGCGGCGAGGCGGCCGGCCGTCTGATCGAACATCCGCATATCCGCGCCGTAACGCTCACCGGTAGCAATGCGGCCGGCGAGGCGGTAGCGGCAAAAGCTGGCAAATGTCTCAAAAAAACGGTGCTAGAACTGGGCGGCAGCGATGCTTATGTCGTTCTGGCCGATGCGGACGTGGGGGCTGCCGCGGTTGAATGCGCCAAGGGCCGCTTGATCAACGCCGGGCAAAGCTGCATCGCCGCTAAGCGTTTCATTGTGATGGAAACTCTCCGTCCAGAATTTGAAAAACATTTGCTCGACTATTTCAGAACCATCAAATCCGGCGACCCCAAAAACAATCAAACCCAGCTGGGGCCGCTGGCGCGCAGAGATTTGCGCGACACGCTGCATGAACAAGTACAAAAAAGCATCGCCAAAGGCGCCCAGCTGCTTTTGGGCGGCGCAGTCCCGTCCGGGCCCGGCGCCTTTTATCCAGTTACAGTGCTCAGCGATGTCCGACCCGGCATGCCTGCTTTTGATGAAGAATTATTCGGCCCCGTAGCTGCGGTCATATCAGCCGCCAATGAAGATGAGGCTTTCGAACTCGCCAATGCCAGCCCATTTGGCCTAGGCGGCGCAATTTTCACGTCCGATATCGCGCGCGCGGAAAAACTGGCAAAAACCCGGCTGGATGCCGGGCAGGTTTTTGTAAATGCCTTCGTGCGCTCAGACCCGCGCTTGCCTTTCGGGGGCATAAAATCCAGCGGCTACGGCCGCGAGCTGAGCACACTCGGCATTAAAGAATTCGTCAACGCGAAAACTGTCTATATCGCGTAACGATTGTTACTGCGTATTGGAATCTGAATTGTTATTATTCAGATTAGATTTGTCTTGCTGCAGCGTATTCACGTCCACGTTCTTCTCGGTTTGTTTCTCGGCGATTGCACCTTGCACAGTGCCGATTTTGGCGCTTTCAACGGCTTGCTGGCCGTTATCGTCATTGGCCTTGGCTTCGGCCTTCGCGGCACGGTCTTTGCGCAGCGCTTCACGGTCTTTGCGCAATGCATCGTTATCCTTGTGGATCGCGGCTAAATCGGACTGAACGTCGTCTTCTGTTGCGGCATAGGCCGGTACGCCTGCAATACAGACGCCTAGCAAAGCTACCGCCGCCAGTTTGGACAGGTTTGTGTTTTTCATGATTGATCACTTTCGTTGAGGTTGAGGGAAAATCAAATGCGGCCCAATGCCACCAGGATTAAAAGCACAATCACCACTGTTCCTAAACCGGCGCTGGGATAATAACCCCAGCCGCGGCTGTAGGGCCAAACAGGAATCGCGCCGACCAAGATCAGCACCAAAACAATCAGAAGCACGGTTGGGAGACTCATGTGACGCCTTTCATATTTCCAACACTATGTTAGAAAAGAATTTATCTAATTTCGACGAGTTAATGGTGATAATATATAAAGGGGCTGTAAATTTTTATCTTAATCATAATGAGTGTTTAACGTTTGCGGCGCGTATCTTGCTGCTGCGCCGCGCGGCAAGAAGCACAAAGCCCCACCAATTCAATGACGGGTTGTGTGATAGTAAATCCGACTTTGGCGGCGGCTTGGTTCATCGCTTTTAGGGCAAAGGGAATTTCGATTTCCACTGTTTCGCCGCATTGGCTGCAAACCAAAAATTTCGCGGCCTCGTTATGCGTGCAATCGTCCTGGTGATCACTCGTATGCCTGCAGGCCACGTAAGCATTTCGGATCTCCAGCCGGTGCGCCAAACGTTTTTCGGTGAGGGATTTCAGCGCGCGGTAGACCTGCGGCGGCGCGTAGGGCTTAGCGCCTTTTTTCTGATTGATTTTCGCCAACAAATCATAGGCGCTGATGGGTGTTCTAGCACGCGCCAGAACTTCCAAAATAGCGCGGTGAATGTCTTTCAATTGATGCGCGGCGGACATACACCCTTATAGAGTAAAAATAGATGGCGTGCAAAATATTCTTGCCTTCCGCAGGGCGGGCTGTCATAAATACGGTCATCAACTTTGCGCAAGCGCCGGTCGCAGCCTACCCGGAGAAAACAAGGACACCCCATTGCGGACGATTGTGATTTGTTCTGGCGGTTTGGATTCCGTCACCCTCGCCCATCATGTGATGGCGGCAAGCGAGCTCATGGGCCTGATTTCCTTTGATTACGGCCAGCGCCATAAAAAGGAACTGGCCTTCGCCGTGCGCGCGGCCGAGCGCCTGGGCGTACCGCATCGCGTGATTGATATTTCGCATATCGGCGCGATGCTGCGCGGATCGGCGCTCACGGATAAAATTGCTGTGCCTGACGGACATTACGCCGAAGAAAGCATGAAAATCACCGTTGTACCGAACCGCAATGCGATTATGCTCACGCTCGCCTACGGCGTCGCCGTGGCTGAGGATGCGGATGCCGTCGCTGCGGCCTTCCACGGCGGCGATCATTTTATTTATCCCGATTGCCGCCCGGGCTTTGTCACTGCCTTTGCCGCGATGCAAAAAACTGCGCTGGAAGATATGGCGGAGATCACATTGCATACACCTTTTCTGAATTTTACGAAGGCAGACATCGTCGCCGCGGGCGCGAAACTGAGCGTTCCCTTTGCCGAGACCTGGTCATGTTACAAAGGCGGCGAGCGACATTGCGGGCGCTGCGGCACTTGCGTGGAGCGCCGCGAAGCCTTTCACCTCGCGGGCATTCAGGATCCCACCACGTATGACGATGCGGATTTTTGGTACGCCGCGGTGCAAGCCAACCGACAACGGAGTGCCTAATGTACCGCATCGCGAAAAAATTTACTTTCTCTGCTTCGCACCAGATCAAAGGCCTGCCGCTCACACATAAATGCTCGCGTCTGCATGGGCATAATTATACCATCGAAGTTGAATTAATCTCCGGAACGCTCGACGCAGTTGGCTTCATCCGCGATTATGCGGAACTCGATGCGCTCCAGAATTACATTAAGGAAAAATTCGATCACCGCCATCTGAACGATGTTGTGGGTGATGATTTCACCACGGCTGAACATCTGGCGCGACATTTTTACGATTGGTGCAAAGCCGAGTGGTCCGAGACCTCCGCCGTACGCGTGAGCGAAAATATCAATACCTGGGCGGAATATAGGCCATAATGGAACAGATCCGCATCAGCGAAATTTTTGGTCCAACCATCCAAGGCGAAGGCGCGCTGATCGGCCAGCCCACGGTATTTGTGCGTACCGGCGGCTGCGATTACCGCTGTTCCTGGTGCGATACGCTGCATGCGGTGGACTCCAAATTTCGCGGTACGTGGCGCATCATGACGGCCGAAGAAATCTTTTCCGAAGTGGAAAAGTTATCAGGCGGTGCGCCGGTGATGATTTCGCTTTCCGGCGGCAACCCGGCCATCCAGCCGCTGGAAGCGCTGATCAGGCTCGGCAAATCGCATGGCTACCGCTTTGCGTTGGAAACCCAAGGTAGCATTGTGAAAGACTGGTTTGCGGAACTTGATATCCTAACCCTCAGCCCCAAACCGCCTTCAAGCGGGATGGCGGCGGATTGGGGTGCGCTTGCGGCCTGTATTGCTGCCGCGCGCAACGGTCCAAAAATAGCATTGAAAGTCGTTATCTTCGATGATGCCGATTATGATTTCGCCCGGGCTGCTTCCGCGCATTATCCGTATCTGCCGCTTTATTTGCAGCCTGGCAATCATACGCCGCCCGCCCTGGATGACGACCAAAAAACCGCGCTGGATATGGACGGCATTATGGCGCGCATGCGCTGGCTAATCGAAAAAACCATTTCGGATAAATGGTATGCAGCCACTGTCTTGCCGCAGTTGCATGTGTTGCTGTGGGGCAATCGGCGCGGCGTATAAAGGAGACAAGCGATGACGGACAAAACGATCTATGAGAACCTCACACAGCTCGGCGCGAGAGCGCCGCTGCCGGCCAGCCCAAGCGAAGCCCTGCTTGAGCGCGCGGCGAACCCGCAAGCGGGCGCGCGGTACCTCGTGCGTTTTACCGCGCCGGAATTTACTTCGCTTTGTCCCATCACCGGCGCGCCGGATTTCGCGCACCTAATAATTGATTATGTGCCGGGTGATTGGTTGATTGAAAGCAAATCCCTCAAACTCTTTTTAGGCGCTTTCCGTAATCACGGCGCTTTTCATGAAGATTGCACCGTCATGATTGCGCGCCGCGTAGCGGAAGCGATCACGCCGCTGTGGCTGCGTATTGGCGGCTATTGGTATCCACGCGGCGGCATGCCGATTGATGTTTTTTACCAAACCGGCGCACCGCCCGAAGGCCTTTGGATTCCAGATCAAGGCATTCAGCCTTATCGCGGCCGCGGCTGAAAATTATTTCGCGTTTTTCGCTGTGTCCGGCGCAGATGCGGCAGCAGATGTTTTTTCCGCCTTAGACGCCGCGATCTTCACCGACTGGCCGGAGACGAGCGAGTCCGGCGGATTCACGATGATGGTTTCGCCCGGCGTGACACCTGCAGTGATTTCAACTTCCTTGCCGTAATCGCGCCCGACTGTCACCGCTTGCAATTGCGCATGGCCGCTCGCGTCAACTGTTGCGACTTGCAGTTTATCGCGGAAAAGCACCGTATTTACCGGCAAATGGATATAATTCCCCGCGCCCTGCAGCTTTAAATGCACCTCCGTAAAGCCGCCCGACTTTAATTCACCTTTTGGATTTTCGGCTTCAAATTCCGCAAGCAGCGTGCGTGTGTTCGGATCCAGCGCGTCGGCCGTACGCGCCAGCGGCGCAGGAAAAACGCGGTCCGGATATTCGGCGAAATGCAATTCGGCCACCAGATCCGGCGTGATGGCGGAAGCATCATTTTCTGGAACCTCCACATCAATACGCAGCTTATCCGTTTCAACAATATGGAATAGCTCCGGCTGCACCGTACCGCCGTTGCCGGAATTGATCAGCGCGCCGTAATCCGTGTTGCGCGCGGTGATAATGCCGTTAAAGGGTGCCGCCACGCGCCGGAAACCTTCCAGCTCCTGCAGGCGGTTCACATTTGCGTGCGCTGAGGCGACGGCGGCGGCCTTAGCGGCGGCGTCATTCACGGCCTGATCGTATTCCTGCTGCGAGATCGCCTCTTTATTCGTAACAGCCTCATAACGCTTCGCGGTGCTTTGCGACTGCGCGTAATTGGCCTCGGCCGTGGCCAAATCCGCTTCGGCCTGATG
>Ga0206826_1028_pt1 | contig 26007 bp, 26 predicted proteins | sample Alteio_BWOrgCont_80_FD_152636 | JGI IMG/M metagenome (GOLD analysis project Ga0206826, IMG submission 152636) | Enriched cells from forest soil in Barre Woods Harvard Forest LTER site, Petersham, Massachusetts, United States -... | ecosystem: Environmental > Terrestrial > Soil > Temperate forest >... | reverse complement strand
TTAAATTAGCGATCTCAAGCCAAAAGCTGAACAACAAGGGAGTTTTAAGGGTAACGAAGCTATGGAGCTGCTTAAGTGCCACTTTGAGTATTGCTCTTTCTATCGTAGCGTCCCCACCTACCATTGCTTTAATTCAGCAGATAATTAAGTAACAAGTACCGTAAGTCTTAGATTTTCCAATTCTAAAGAATTCTCTCCATCGTTCGACAAAGCAAGTAAACTGATGTTGCCGCCCGCTATGGTGGTGATATTCAAGGTAAGCACATGCCGCGAAAAACCTATATCCACTTTGAAGAGTTCATCGTTGATTTGATGCCTTCCAAGTCGCTTGCCATCGTCCTCCAGCGTAGCCGCAGGCGAAAAAAAACAATCGCTGTGACGGTCCAAAAAGGCGGACAGATATTATTGAAATCGCCTTTGCGCGTCAGCGAGGCTGAACTGCGGCGATTTATTTTAAGCAAAAGCACATGGATCATGGACAAACTGAAAAAAGCTGAGACCCGCCGCGCATCGCACGTGGAAGAAAAAAATACCTTCCGCCTAATGGGGCGGGGTTATGAGGTGCAGATGGAAGAATCTCCTCTGCTGCGAAAAAATGGTTTTTGCGAGTTAAAGGGAGAGGTCATGTGTATTTTTATCCCCAAAAATCTTATCCAAGGGCAAGCGGAAATTCTGAAAGGGCAAGTGCTGGAAAGATGGTATCGGGAAATTGCCGCGAAAGTTTTCGCTACGCGCACCACATTTTTCGCGCAGCATCTGGGGGTCAAATATCAATCCATTAAAATCGGCGACCCCAAAAGTAGCTGGGGCAATTGCGACCGCGAAGGTCGGCTGATGTTCAGCTGGCGCGTGGTGAAAGAACCGCCGGAATTAATAGATTACCTGATCGTGCATGAACTTTGCCACCTGCTGCATTTTGACCATTCCAAAGCGTTTTGGCGTGCGGTTGGGGGTGTTTTGCCGGATTATAAAGATCTCCGTGCGCGCTTAAGGCAGGCTGAGCATACAGCTTAACCATTTTTGCCGCCATTTGTCCAATCTGTAAGGAATCCGTAAGTTTTCCAGGATGTAATGGGGAAAGAAAATCTTCTAACCCTGGAACTTACTATGTCAACAGAACATCATACGCAGCATTTAGCTGGCTCTCATAAAGAGGCGCGCGAGCGTCATCATGGCCAGCAAGCACAGCATCGGGATGATAGCTCCATCGCCACTTCTGTTGGCCGAGCCATTGGCACACTTATAGAAAATACGCCAAATAAACACTTACAACGAGCAGAGCTAGATGGGGCAAAGGTAGCATTTAAAGTGGGAGATGCAGGATTTAAAGGGGTGGATGCAGCCTTTGATGGAACAAGTGTAATGCTAGGTGCCGAAAGTGCCACACTCGCGTATAGCATCTTTGACGAGAAAGGTCTGAATAAGGCAAGCCATGATGTTGATAAGCATGCTGGCATGATGAACAAAGAACTAAATGATCAGAAAAAAGACATCCGCGTCATCAACTCTACAGGAAAAGATGCAAAACAACAAGTCAATGCTGCAGTAGACGATGCAAAACAGGCAGGAGCGAAGGTTGGAGTAGACCCAACAACTCTAATAGCAGCGGAAAAGGTAGTTGGTTCTTTTTTATCTAATCCACCTAAGTTTAAAATACCTACGCCGTAGCTACAGCTACATATCTGCTCGTTTATTCTTCGCCCGTCATGGCCAGTAAACTCGCATTGCCGCCTGCCGCGGCGGTATTAATGGAAACCGTGCGTTCGGTCGCAAAGCGCGGCAGGTAGTGCGGCCCACCTGCCTTGGGGCCGGTGCCGGACAGGCCTTCGCCACCGAAGGGCTGCACGCCCACCACCGCGCCAATCATCGTACGGTTCAGGTATAAATTTCCGGCGCAGATTTTTTGCCGTACGCGTTCATGCAGCGCATCGAGGCGCGAATGCACGCCCGCCGTCAGACCGAAGCCAGTCGCATTGATGGCATCGAATACTTTATCCAGATTCTTTGCCGCATAGCGAATGACGTGCAGAACGGGGCCAAAAACTTCGCCCGTCAGTTGGGCGATGTCGTGAAGCTCAATAATGCGCGGCGCGAAAAAGGTGCCGTGCACGGCAGCAGGGGGCAGGGGAGCCGTGAAAAGAATTTTCGCTTCACGTTCCATACGCGCAGTGTAGGCAAGCAGGCTTTCCTGCGCCGCGCGGTCAATCACCGGGCCGATGTCGGTTGTGGTGTCTAACGGATCCCCGATTTGCCATTCTGCTGCCGCGCCGCGCAGCAGGCTGATGAGTTTATCCGCGATGTCTTCCTGAACGAAGGCAACACGCAGGGCGGAGCAGCGCTGCCCCGCGCTGTCAAAGGCCGAGGCAAGCATATCATCGCATGCTTGTTCAAGCAGTGCGGTCGAATCCACAATCATGCAATTCTGTCCGCCGGTTTCAGCGATGAAAGGCACAATCGGCATGCCACGCGCGGCTAGGCCTTGATAAATTTTTTGTCCTGTTTCGGTAGATCCCGTAAAAGCAATGCCCGCCGTCAATTTCGATTCCATGAAAAGTTTCCCGAGCGCACCGCCGGGCCCGGGCGTAAAGTGCAGCACCGATTCCGGCACGCCTGCCCGGTGCAGTAGACGTATGGCGTAATGCGCCGTCATCGGCGTTTGTCCGGCGGGTTTAGCAATTACACTGTTCCCCGCCGCGAGTGCTGCGGCGACTTGCCCTGTGAAAATCGCGAGCGGGAAATTCCAGGGTGCGATACAAATAAACACGCCGCGTCCGCGCAGCCATAATTCATTGCGCTCTCCCGTCGGCCCAGGCATGCACAGAGGCGCCGAAAAATGCCGCGCCGCTTCGCTGCCGTAATAGCGCAGAAAATCCGCTGCCTCCCGAAAATCGTTGATCGCGCTTTGTAAGGTGCGGCCGCCCTCACGGACAATGAGCGCAACGAGTGGCGCCATATGCTGCTCGAATATGTCCGCCGCGCGTTGCAAAATTTCCGCACGAGCCGCCCCGCCTAAGTTATCCCAATCCGGCTGGGTGTGATATGCAATCGTCATCGCACGTGCAGCATCTTCGGGGGCGCAATCGATGTGCGTGCCGAGCGTACGGCGGTGGTCGGACGGATCCAGGCTTGACTGCGCGGCGCCGAATAATTCCTTGCCGTCAATGATGGGCGCGGCGGCATAGGAGCCGGATAAAAACTGTGCGATATTGTCCAGCAGTTTTTCGCGCGCGCGCGGTTCCGGCAACAGGGGCGCGCAAGAATTTTCGCGTTCAGTGCCATACAAATTTCGCGGCAGTGGGATTTTTGGATGGCGTTTTTCGGGCAGCGTGGCTACATACTTCATCGGATCTTCAAGGAGTTTTTCCACCGGCACATGCACGTCTGAAATCTGGTGCACAAAGGAACTGTTCGCGCCGTTTTCGAGCAGTCGCCGCACGAGATATGCGAGTAAATCCTGATGCGGGCCGACAGGCGCATAAATGCAGTAGGACACAGGGCGGCCCAAAACTTCCGCCAACGTTTCATATAAGTCTTCGCCCATGCCGTGCAGGCGCTGGAAGGTGAATTCACGCCCGCCCGCCATTTCAATCAACGTTGCGGCCGTGAGGGCATTATGCGTTGCGAACTGCGCAAAAATCGCATCGGGAGCGCCCAGCATCACCTGCGCGCATGCGAGGTAACTCACGTCCGTTGAAGGCTTGCGCGTGAAGACGGGATAATTTTCGTAGCCATCGACCTGTGCGCGTTTGATTTCGGAATCCCAATAGGCGCCCTTCACCAGGCGTACAGGAATCCGCCGCCCGGTTCGACGCGCGAGCGCGGTGATATATTCTAGCGTGGGCAGCGTGCGCTTGCCGTAGGCCTGCACCGCAAGGCCCAAACCGTTCCATCCCGCCAGTTCCGGCGCGGCGGCCAGCATTTCAAACAGCTCGAGTGATGGCAGCAGTCGATCCATTTCTTCCGCGTCCACTATGAGCAATAGGTTGTGCCGCTTCGCCGCTGCGCACAATTTGAGCAGCACGGGGAATAATTCCGTTCGCATGCGGTCAGACTTGCGCCATTCATAGCGTGGATGGAGTGCGGAAAGTTTTATGGAAATGCCGGCAGTGGTATTGGCCGCCCCGGCGGCTTCGATGGCGTGTGAATAGGCGTAGAAATAATGTACGGCGTCTTCGGCAGTGCGCGCGCCTTCGCCCAGCATGTCATAGGAATAACGTACGCCGCGCGCTTCCCCGGCGGCAGCGTTTTTCAGGGCTTGTTCGATGGTTTCGCCCAGCACGAATTGCCCGCCCATCACGCGCATGGCCTGCTCGAGCGCCGCGCGGATGACAGGCTCACCCAGGCGCGTGACGACGCGACCGATCAACCCCCAGCCCGAATCCGGTTCTTGCAAATGCAGCACTTGGCCGGTCAGATTCAGGGCCCAAGCCGAAAAATGCTGAAACAGATTTTCCACGCCGCCATACGCCTGCCAGGCCGCCGCGCTGATTTTATCGCGGATCAAAGCGTCACGCGTATGATCGTCCGGGATACGCAGCAGCGCCTCCGCTACGCACATGATGGCCACGCCTTCTTCAGACGTGAGTTGAAAGGTGGTGAGCAACTGGCTGATATCCAGCGGCTTTGCTTTTTTAGCACGGATTTTTTCGACCACCTGCCGCGTGATGTTGGCAGCAAATTGATTCGATGCAGTGCCCGCCAGGCGACCCAGTAGCCGGGGCACTAGAATGTTTTCATCCAGCAGGTAATGATCCGCTAGAACGGGCAAAAATTCCGCCAGCAACGGCGCGGCAAGGGCTTTTGGATTCGCGTTCACCTTTTTAATCTAAGGATGCGCGCAAAAAACAAAAGCCCCTAAGCTATAAGCTATGCCGCTAGGCTCAATTTTGGATACCTTGCATAATGCCCTTGGAGAGAGCACTTCGGACAGAGCTAGCAATCCTGCACTGACGTTAAGTTGTGCGCGTTGTCCAACAGAGTCGCGTCCAGTCTGAAAAATGGCAAGCTGATTAATTGTAAGACTAACAACTCCATTTTGCTTAGCCTCATCTAATGCCTCAAATCCCGTTTTTTTAGCATTAGGATCTAAATCAGGTGCCGCTTCTATTAAAGCTTTTACAGCATTAATATCTACAATCTTCGATTTTCCGACGCCGATTAAATAAGTGCTCATTTCGCCAACTTGGGCGGCGGTGTATCTTTTTACTGGGTTGCTAGTTGCAGGCATAATCATCTCCAAACACAATTTGCGATGACGATGACGATAAGAGCCGAAGAAGAGGCCTTGCGCCGTGGTCACCAGGTTGCTGGGACCCACAGCAATGGAGATTAATCCAACGGCCGTAGCGCTTTAGCTTTTTCACGCGGTGCAAGCTGCCCCATCAAATTCCGCGGCCCGGGTAACCGGACAATGCGAGATTAATTAATCCGTCCCACCTTTGTCAAGAAAAAAGAATCTGGCATAAGCGCCTATGGCAGCCGCCTTGCAAGATTCGCTTAAACGCCGGGGCATCATGCTGGTGCTCTCCTCGCCTTCGGGTGCAGGGAAAACCTCCATCAGTAAGGCGATTCTGGCACGAGACGGGAACATCGCGCCCTCGATTTCTGTTACCACACGCGCTCAGCGGCCCGGCGAGGTGGACGGCGTGGATTATCATTTCATCAGTCATGAAGCTTTTCAAAACCTGGTGCGTCAAGGACAGTTGCTGGAATACGCCGAAGTTTTCAGTAATCTATATGGTACACTGCGCGCGCCAGTAGATACGGCCTTGCAGGAAGGGCATGATTTGATTTTCGATATCGATTGGCAGGGTGCGCGGCAACTGACGGAAAATGCACGCGAGGATCTGGTGACAGTGTTTGTACTGCCGCCGCGCGCGGAGGAACTTGAGCGCCGACTCATGACTCGCGCGCAAGACGCGGCAGAGACGATTCAAAAACGCATGGTGAAGTCGCCCGATGAAATGTCGCACTACCCCGAATATGATTATGTCATCGTCAATCATGATCTGGAAACCAGCGTTGCGCAGGTCACGAATATTTTGCGGGCTGAGCGCTTGCGCCGCAGCCGCTATGTGGGCCTGGCGCAATTCGTACGCAGCTTGCAGGAACAAGTGCGCACAAAATATCCGGACGGCGAATTAGAGTAAGGCCGCGAGCAATTGAAATTGCGCGGCCGATAATTCTTCGGCCCGAGCCGTAACGGGGGCGTCGATTTTGGCCATTAGTTTCTCGCCGTCATACCCGGCAGCGTTCAAAATGCCTTTCAGCATTTTGCGTCGTTGCGAAAAGGCGAGGGCGACGGTTTTTTCCATTTGTTCGAATGACACCTCATCATCGCGAGGAGCAGAGCTTCGAAGCAATCCATCATTTTCATCTGAATTGTCCTCCTGGGGCCGGCAATGACGGGGAACAAGTTGTACGATGGATGACGTCACCTTTGGCGGCGGGACAAAGGCGGACGGAGGCACGTCAAATAGTACCTTTACTTCGCAGAGCCACTGACACATCACGGACAGGCGGCCGTAGGCGGGCGTGCGCGGCCGGCCGGCCAGGCGCTGCGCCATTTCTTTTTGCAGCATGATAGTGATGGATTGCAGCTCACTCGCGCGCTTCAGCCATCCGATCAGCAGCTGGCTCGCCACGTGATAAGGCAAATTGGCAATGATGGCACGCGGGGCAGGGACGGTTGCGATGTCAAAATCAATTGCATCTCCTTCGATAATATTCAGGCGGCCCTTAGCGACTCCGCTCAACTCCTCCATCGCCGCGACTGCGCGCGAATCAAGCTCAATCACTATGACACTCGCAGCCAGGCTTTCCAGCAATGCGCGCGTCAAACCGCCAGGGCCCGGACCTACTTCAATCACGTGCACGCCGTTCAGGTCACCTGCCGCGCGTACAATTTTGCGCGTCAGATTTAAATCTAGAATGAAATTCTGCCCCAGGCCCTTGCGCGCTGACAACCGGTGGCGCGCGATCACTTCACGGAGAGGCGGGAGATGCTCCATCAATCATGTTTAACTTCGATAAAAGCTTTATTGCGTAGATCACGCAATTCGCGGCGCTGGAGCAGGTCAATCTGCTGCTGCGTTGCGGCTTCTTGTAATTGCGCGCGGTCCGGCACGTCTTTGGCCTGCATGTTTCGCGTGTTGCGCAAATACAAAATGTAATAACCGCGCAGCGTATGCATAGGTTTGCTCACCTGGCCGGGGTGCATGACCTTGATGATGCGCGCGATCTCAGGCGGCATTTGCTCCAGCGTTTGCCAACCCAAATCTCCCCCGTGACCCGCCGAAGCGCTCGCGGAAAAACTGTGGGCGAGGGCACTGAAGTTCGCGCCGCCCGCCAGACGCCGGATCAAATCCTCACCAAAGGCCCTGGCCTTTGCGTCGTCTGAGGCATTATCCACGGGCAGAAAAATTTCGGAAACCTGATAACTAATACGATTGGTGCTATCTTTCATCTGTGCTTCAAGGCGGTCAATTTCACTGCTCGGCACATCCACATTTGGCACGAGCTTTTGCTCCACATACTTTTGCCAGGAAATTTCAGCGCGTAATTGCGCTTCCAGTGTGTCTTTTTCGACACCTTGATCCCCGAGCATCTGCGTGAATTGATCGACCGACATATTATTTTGTCCTGCAATTGTCGCCATGCCGCGGCGGATGTCTTCGTCCGTTACTTTAATCCCCGCCGCATCGGCAGCCTGCAGGCGTATTTTATCGTCAATCAAACCGCGCAGGACTTCAGACGCGATCTCATGGCGCATATCATCCGTACGGGGCATGGCGTTGGCGCTCATGATCATTTCGATGCGCTGGCTGAGTTCGTGCGTGGTGACGATATCATTATTGACGGTCGCGACGATGCCAACCGCATCCGCATGCGCCGCGGCAGCGAATAACAGTACCAGCAGAAATAGAAATCTTTTAGCCATCTTCGGAATAAAGCAGGATCGAAGCGCCAATCATAATCGCGAGCAGGGCCGGTGTCCACGCCGCAAATGCGATCGGCACGATATCCGCGTTGGCGAGTGCGCGCATAAAGTCGCGCAGGAAAAATAGTCCAAAGCCGACCCCCAGGCCCGTGGTGATCAGCCGCATCACGCCGCCTGCGCGCTGATGCCGCAACGCAAAGGCTACGCCGACGAGCGCCAGCCCCATAAAAAGCAGCGGCTCAGACAAAAGGGAATCATAGAACAGTTCCAATCCTGTCACCGCCAGGCCTGTGTGCCGGATGCGTGAAATCAGTTCCGGAAAAGACCAAAAAGAAACCGCGTCCGGTTTGGTATATTGCTCTTCAATCTTCGCTGGCGTGAGGTGCGTGCCCAAGGTGGTCTGATCAAAGTGGCTCGGCTCGGCGTTCGCGGTGGATTCGACAGCATTTTGAATTTCCCATCGCTGGCCCGGCAGTAATTTTGCCGTCGGCGCATCCATGCGGCGCAAAAACTGTCCCTGCGAGTTGAAAAGCAAAACCATGACCTGCCGCATATCCCAGGTTTTGTTATCCACCCCGGTCGCGTGGATCACGGCTTCGGTTTGATCGTCATTCACCTGGCGCAGCCACAGACCAGAATCGGTAAAAGCTACCGTATTGGTTTGGCCGCGCAGCACATGGTTGTCCCAATCTTGATAAAGGCTGAAAATAAAAGCGCCTGCGGGGTTAATAATGGCCAGTTTCAATACCGCGATCAAAAAAGCCATCGCCATCGCGGGCATGGCGAATTCCCAGGCGGAAACACCGCTCGTGCGCAGTACCACAAGTTCATGGCTGCGCGCCAGGCGCCAGAAACAAATCAGCGCCGCAAATAAAATCGCGAAAGGGAAAATCCGCATGCCCACTTCGGGCAGCTTAAAAAAACCCATCACCAGAATTTCCGAAAGCCCAGTAGGGCGGCTGGAAGACCGGCGTAGCAGTTCAACAACTTCAAAGACATAAATCAGGCTCAGCAGTGCCAGCAGCACACCGATGAAAATCATCACGTACTGCACTGAAATGTAGCGCCAGACCGTCCAGGGCGTGCCGCGTGCGCGTTGTTTAGGCATGGGCAATTTTCCTGCGTGAGCTGCGCAGCCGCAGCAGCCAGCCCGAGGCAATCACAACTGTCGTAAGTGGCGGCGCATACATGAGCGGAATAAGCGCATTATTACGCGCTCCCATATCAGCAAGCGCCAGTGCGGCGGACTGCATGACCACCACCAGTAAAACACCAATGATATAACGGTGTGGGCGGCCACGGCGCGAAAACTCGCCGCCCAGAACCGCCACTAATGCAATCATCGCAAAGGCAATATTATAAAACGGAAAAACGATGCGCTCATTTGCCTCGGCGATATATTCGCGCGGCGCATTCGGATTAGCGGGATCAAGAGGGGGGTTAAGTAATTCGCCCATCGGCCGTTCATAGGCCTTCAGCACATTATCGTCCTGGGCGTCATTTAGCATCGCCAAGTCCACTACATATTGATCAAACTTCAGCCAATCAATCTCGCCTGTATTATTGTTACGCTCCTGCCGCGTGCCGCGCGCGATCACCAGGCGCGGCGGTCCTTTTTCGCCCACCAGAAACCCTTCTTCGGCGGTGAGTGTCACGGTTTTTATGGGATCGCGCGTATTGTGAATCAAAATTCCTTTAAACAAATTACTGCCGGTCCGTTCATGCACATAAATCGTCATGTGCGGACCAATGGCATTAAACATACCCTCGCGCAGCAAAGCGCCTGCGTAATTGGTTTGAATCAAATGGCGCTGCAGCCGCAATTCGCGCTGCGCCGCTGGCGCAAGGTCAATGCTGATTGCCCAATGCACAAGCATCGCGCTCAGTGCGAGCAGCAGGGCAGGGCGCGCTAACTGAAACGGCCCCATGCCAACGCTTTGCATGACAATCCATTCCTGATCCTGCACCAATTTTTGCATGGTAAAAAGCAACCCCAGGAAAATCGCCACGGGGATAATGGGCGAAAGAAAGTTCGGTAACACTAAAAACATCAGCTCAAAAAACACGAGCAAGGGCGCGCCACCTTCCACCACCATTTCCAGCAGCTTGAGCGACTGCGAAAACCATACCGCGCCCGTCACGACAATTGTGACCAGCACAATTGCCATGAATTCCTGCCGCAAGAGGTATTTGGTGAGGATCATGAATAGATTTGCATCCGTTTCCTTATTAGTTATAATCTAACAATGAAAGCACTAAAAAGCCAGACACTTCAAATCCGCAGGATCTGACGCATTTGACTACAGCGCAAACCGATTATTTGAATATAGGTTTCATGCTTGTATCGCTGGCGGCTGCGTTGATACTACCGTTTGAGCTTTTTCTATTTTCCTATGCGATTTTAGGACCGCTGCATTATATTACCGAAATTTCATGGCTGAACCAACGTGATTTTTTTCTAAAACGCCGGGCGGATGCAATACTGCTGATTGTTCTTTCCGTTTTGGTCTTTTTGCAGTTTATTACCGCTGCGATATTCACCGCGCCTATTAAAAACCTTGCCGGCCATTCTGCCTGGTTTTTACTGGTTGAGCTTGTTCTGGCTTCACTTGTGATCATCGCCTTTGCCATGGCCCGCGTTATGACGTGGGAAGGCCAAGCGCGGAATCATTATGAGTGGCTATTTGGATTGGTCTTGATGGTAATTATACTACAAATTCTATTGCCGTCCCCTTATCGCTTTTTCAGCATGATGCTGCCTACGGTAATACATGTCTGTATTTTTACTGGTATGTTCATTCTTTCCGGTACTATGAAGAATCAAAGCTTTTCAGGTTACCTTTGTTTTGCTGTTTATATTATTTTGCTCGTGCTGCTTTTTATTCCTGGCCTTTTGCCTGTGGTGCAGTCGGCCACAGCTTATGGCCGTATGAGTTATGCAAACAGCGGGTTCGATGAAATCAATCACGCCTTGATTAGCTTAGTAGGCAAAGAAACCGGAAACAATAATACGCCTCTATTTCCTTTCGCATGGCAGATACAGGCCTTTATCGCATTCATCTATACCTATCACTATTTAAACTGGTTTTCTAAAACCGGGTTGGTAGGATGGCATAAAGTGCCATTCAAACATTTAATGGCGATGTTAATCCTTTGGGGGCTTATTATTTTGCTTTACTTATGGAACTATAGGATAGGTTTTATGGTCTTATTTTTATTCAGTATGCTCCATGTTATTCTGGAGTTTCCCCTTAATCACCGCGTTATGGGACAAATCTATACAGGATTCGCCAAAAAGCTTCGGCGCGGGGATCGCCTTCGTGGGGATCGCCTTCGTTGACCAAATCAGCAATTCGCTGCAACATAACGCCACTATAGAATCAACTCCAGCCAGGAAAACGACGATGAAAGTCACTTTTGTAGCACCGGAAAAACTCACCAAGCGCGTGGCGGGCGCAAGCAACTCAGCGCTGGCCGTGATGGTGGGCGAGGGGAAGCTTACAGGCCCTGCGGCGGCATTGGACAAATTCGCGCGCGGCGAGATTGCACGCGCAGTAGCAAACAGCAAATTCACTGGCAAGGCGAAGCAATTGCTGTTGGCCTTATTGCCAAAGGGGCTAGCCTATACGCATGTGCTACTGGTTGGCGGCGCTAAGGCGGACATTACGCCGCAAAAAGTTGAAGCGGCTTTTGCTGAAGCGGTCGCAGGCCTGAACACAGCGGGCATTAAATCTGTTACAGCGCTCCTCGAGGATGAAGAACAGGCGGCCTATGCGGCTTCGGGCTTGGTGCTGCGCTCTTACCGCTTCGATAAATATTTCACCAAACAGAAACCAGAAAAAAAACCGACGCTGAAAGATATTCGCGTCATGACGCCGGACATCGCGGCAGCGAAGAAAATTTTCGCACATCTGGGTGCGGTAGCGGAAGGAGTTTATTTCGCGCGCGATTTCGGCAACGAACCGCCGAATATACTTTTCCCAGCTGAATTCGCCGCGCGCGTGAAAGACACGCTGGAGCCGCTCGGCGTCAAGGTGGACGTGCTGGATGAAAAACAGCTGGCTAAACTCGGTTGCGGTTCTCTGCTAGGCGTCGCGCAGGGTTCGGTGAAACCCGCACGCATGGTGGTGCTGCAATGGCACGGCGGATCTAGCAAGGATATTCCTATCGCGATTTGCGGTAAGGGCGTGACCTTTGATACCGGCGGTATTTCTATCAAGCCCGCAGGCGGCATGGAAGAAATGAAATACGACATGTCCGGCGCAGGCGTTGTGGCGGGTCTATTTTATGCGCTCGCACGGCGCAAGGCGCGCGTGAATGCCGTGGGCGTCATGGGTCTGGTTGAAAACATGCCGGACGGCAATGCGATCCGCCCTGGGGATATCCTCACCTCCATGTCCGGCCAGACGATTGAAGTGCTGAATACAGACGCGGAAGGGCGCTTGGTACTGGCCGATGTGCTTTGGTACGCGCAGGAGCGTTTCAAGCCGGCGAATATGGTGAATCTTGCGACTCTGACTGGCGCGTGCGTGGTGGCGCTCGGCTATGAATATGCGGGTGTCATGGGCAACGACAAAGGCATGATCGAAAACGTGCGTGCGGCTGGTGAGACGGTGGGTGAGCTCTGCTGGGAATTACCGCTGTGTGAGATTTTTGATGATCGCATTAATAGCCGTTTTGCCGATATGCAGAATATCAGCTCCGTTGATCGAGCGGCGGGCTCCAGCATCGGTGGCCAGTTTTTGAACCGCTTTGTGAAAAAAGAAACCAAATGGGTACATATGGATATCGCGGGCGTGGCCCATCCAAAAAAGGCCGGGGGCGTTTTCCCGGACGGCGCATCGGGCTTTGGCATCCGCCTGCTCGATCGCATGATCAGCGAGAAGTTTGAGAGCTGGGGATAGCTTCCCCGCGTTTTTCTTGATTTTTGCCAACTAAAAGGATAGCCTGTGGGTATAACCCCTTATAAAGCTTGGGGGCGGAGATAATATCATGGAAAACGTAACACTCAACGGACTGCGCCGCAGGTTAGGGCATGTACGTGTTGTCGGTAGCCTATTTTATAAGCTTAAAGAAACGTTAGAATTAATACAACTAATCTCGCGTTATAGCAGTGATGGTGCATTTTCACCCGGACGTGATGACGAAAAGGAAGCGATCAAATTAATTGAGGCAGGTGCAAATCCGAATGTTCGTCCGGATGCGGATAGTCGCATGCGCCCGTGGACAATAGGCCATCAGGCGATATTCTGTGGTTCTCCAGAATTGCTGCGCATAGCACTTTCTCATGGCTTAGGTCCTAATAGCTCAGCAAATAAAGTTGTCGCTGGGGCTGCTTCAGGATCCCCTATAATAGCATATGAAATGACGCTTGCCCATTTTGCAGCGGTTGGTTGCCATAGTGACCATAGTTTTCTAGATATATTGTCTGAATTTGGCGCCAATTTTAACCTTCGTAATTCTAAGGGAAAGACCCCGCTGCAGGCTGCGATCGATACGAACGGTGGTGTCGGTGGGTGGGTGGGTAATCGAAATATTGCTGCTGTCCGTTACCTTGAAACAATTACAGGAATACCGAATAGCAGCGGCCAACCTGTCGTGTCTCCGTGACAACAGAATACCGTTTTTACCAATTGGGCCGAACGGGCCTGGCGCGCGCGCTGATGGGCATTTTGCCCAAGGCGCTGGAGCGGGGCCTCTGCGCCCATATCCTTTGCGCGAGCGCGGAGCGCCTGTCAGACCTCAACAACCGCCTATGGACGGAAGACCCGAATAGCTTTCTGCCCCACGGCGCGGCAGGGGACGGCTCTACCGACCTTGAGCAGCCCATTCTATTATCAACCTCAGACGGCCCGCCCGCGAACGGCGCGAAGCTGTTAATCCTCACGGACGGCGCCGATACGGCCCAGGTCGAATTATACGATTTGATTTGCGTGATGATGGACGGCGGCGATGAAGCCGCGCTGGCCTCAGGCCGCGCCATCTGGTCTCGCGCCAAAACCGCCGGAAATGCCGCCAGCTATTGGGTCCAAGACCCTGCCAGCGGGGGGTGGAAACAAGAGGTCTCTTCATAATCCTTTCAGGAGTGTGAACATACAATTGTTGTTATCTTTAATAGTTCAGTAACCGTTGCCTGATAACTTAGCAGGAATGAAGCTAACCAACGGAGTCAGCAATGTCATTCCCACACACGGTTTCACAGGTGGAACTGGATTCCATGCTTTTACAGGCCCATAATGATGCTAATTATCATCCGGATTTCGAAGGATGTACTTTTCCCAAGGGGCTGGACCTGAAAGGCCGTGAATTTCATGGCGCAAATTTAAAATATTGCAAGTTTCAGGGAGATGATTACCAGCACGTTCACTTTTCAGGGGCTAATATGGAGCAGGCGACTTTTGAAAAAGGCGCTAATTTATCCTATGCGAAATTCAATGGCACCGATCTTCGGCAGGTCGACTTCAAAGAAGTCAATCTTAGCAATGCCAGCTTTATTGATACTAAATTCAATCTGAACAATTTCGAGAGCAGCAACCTTGACGGTACCATTATCCGGTCAAATATCCAGTGTACTATTTTCACATCTTCGGATTTGCGCAAGACTAACTTTAATGGCTCTTATGTGCCCAATGGTGAACAGGGGGCAGAGTTTAACCATTCGAATCTTGAAGGTAATACAAACCTAAAGATGAATGCTACAGAGTTGTTTATCACAAAGTGTAATCTCAAAGGTGTTGATCTCAGTGGTGCCAATCTTAGTGGAGGCGCTGGAGGTAATTACACACAAATCCACGACTCAAATCTAGAGGGGGCTAATCTAAGAGGGGCCAACTTGTATCGTGTAGAACTCTATGGTGTAAATCTTACGAATGCAAATTGTGAAGGAGCACAGCTTGGTGATAGTATGATAAGAAACGTCACGGCTCATGGCGCCAATTTTACCAATGCCGCCTTTCAAAAAGCCGAAATCGAAGCAAACTTAAATGAAGGAAGCCGCGGGCTAAATCCTGCTGGAGCAGAATTTAGAGACAATGATTATTGGACGTCTTCTTGGAAAGGTGTCAGTTGGGATAATATTATTCCTGCGGACCAGTCGTCTGGCACGGCGACGGTGCCTCACGTTGCTGGCCAGAAGCCAAAAGGCCACCATGTGCATCATAGAGTAGAAACCGCAGGAGAGCCAATCGCCGGCAGAATGCACGAGCACAGCCATCACCATCAGCCTCATGTAGTTCCCGTGCAGCAGAATGGAATAGCTCATGCGCCTCGGCCGGGTATGGTTTGATTGATTAAGTTTAGCTGTTAGCTGAGGGCCATCTCAGTACCAGCAACCTATTTATTTGCCTGATAATATATATTATGTAAAATTAATTAAAGACAGTCAACAGCCAATTCATAAGAGCCAGCTCAGAGATAAAAACCGTAACGCCGCGGTTCCTCTTGCGTCTGTAGGAAATTTAAATCAACCAATACCTCGCTGGTCTGGAAAAAAACTCTGCCAAAGGAACTCCTTGCCCACCAACCAGCAATTGGCGCTTCGGTTTGAACTGTTTAGCAAAAGCTTCCATGCCGGGGAAAGATTCACGGCGACTGCCCGCCTTCACTTCAATGGCAACCGTTGTTTTGCCATGTTGTAATATGAAGTCCACTTCATGGTTTCGTTCACGCCAATAGGTGATTTTGATACCAGTTCCAGAGCTTGAATTAAACAAATGCGCACCAATGGCGGACTCAACGAGACGTCCCCAATAATCCCCATCTCGCCGGGCTTCAGCAAGCGAGCGATGGTCCTGAGCACTCATAAGGGCTGTATTTAATACTTGCAACTTAGGGCTAGATCCGCGCTGGCGTATCTGGCCGCTGGAGTATTTGCTGATCCCAGTCAACATGCCCGCACCTTGTAGTAGTTCTAGATAATGGGCAAGCGTCACAGTATTGCCAGCATCGGTCAATTGACCAAGCATTTTCTGATAGGAAAGGATTTGACCTGAATAGGCGCAGCCGAGTAGAAACAAGCGCCGTAAGAGCGCAGGCTTGTCCACACGGTTTAATGAAAGAATATCGCGTGAAATACTGGTTTCAATAAGCGAATCCAAAATATAGCGCCGCCAACGTTCCGGATTGCCAATCAGTTCCGCAGCACCTGGATAAGCTCCATAGAATATGTATTGTTCTAATGTCCAGCCAAACGCTTCTTGCATTTCTGTGAATGACCAATGCGGTACAGCAATGACTTCAAAACGCCCCGCAAGGCTTTCCGTCAGGCCATTTTGGATCAGCAAAGGAGCTGAGCCCAGCAAAACTACCTTAAGATCGACACGAGAATGAGTGTCTGCATCCCAAAGCAATTTCACCACATTTTGCCAGTTGGTGATTTTCTGAATTTCGTCCAAGATCAGTAACGCACCCAATTTGCCTTCCTTAGCTTTAAGCCGGGCAATGTCCCATTGCTGCTCAAGCCAGGTGCGATCACCGCGTAAGGTTGGCTCATCAGCGGAAGCGTAATGAGCAGGTAGATGGGATGCTGCCATGACTTGGCGAGCCAATGTGGTCTTGCCGACTTGGCGCGGGCCCGCCAACACCTGTAAGAACCGGCGCTTTTCTTTGAGCCGCTTCAGCAGCTCGTCATGGATGCTCTGTCTTATCATGCAAATTACTCACTATACTGAGTAATTTTACTCAATATACGTAGAAAAAGCAATCTTTTTTTAGGAATCCCCACAATCAATCAACCTTTCGTAACCTTGATTATTTTGTGCAATTACTACAAAAATAGCAGCATTTTCTTGCCGATCATGAGTGGGTTCTTAGCCGTAAAAGGTCTTTCACCACCATTGCCGTTGCCAGGACAATCAACGGGCTGACGACTACATCCGATAAATAGTGGGCACCGCGCGCCATGCGCATAAAGTCGACAACGACAACAAAGATCAGCGTCAATACCAGATACAGCGGCCGCCAGCGCGGCGGCAAAAAAACGGCCAGTAGGCCCACACAAGCTGCGATCCCGGCGTGCCCCGAAGAAAACGAACAGTTGGTCATACATTCATGTACCTTCTGCCAGGCCGGTGTGAAATGTGCCCCCGTGTTGGAGCCGAATTCACCCAATTGGACCGGCCGCGCGCGACCCCAATGGTTTTTAAGCAGCCAATTCACAATTACCAGCTCAGAGATAAAAACCGTGCTAAAAACAAAAATCAACTTGCGATGAAGTTCTGGCGCGATCTTAAACCGAACCGCACAAAGCCCTAGATAAACCACGAAACTTACAAGAAAACCCAATTTTAGCACCATATCAACCGGTCCATGAAAAAACTCGGCTAACTTGCTGTCAGATAACAGAAACTTGCCATGTCCCAGATATAATTGCCGCGCCAAAAACTCATCCAGGCCCGGGAAACGGTAAAAGGCAAAACTCACCGCCGCTAAAGCAATTAGGGACAGCACCGTCGCCATCGAAATTCGCAGCGTAAATTCTTTTTTCATTTGCTCTGCCCTTCTATTCCAGTTCCACCACCAGGCCGTCGTGCGCGGGTGTCACGTGCGGCGGCGTCTTCGCATCTAGGGCCGCATAATCCATACGCGGATTCAGATGAATGAGATAGGTTTGCGGATTGCCAAGCGCCTCAACCAGCTCAAGCAGCTCAGGTAAAATCGCGTGGCTGGGATGCGGCACGTCCCAATCCGCCACGGCGGCGAACCAGGCCTTAATGCCTTGCAACTGGTGCAAACCTTCAGGCGGCACGATTTTAAAATCCGTCGTCCAAGCAATGGGGCCAAAGCGGTAGCCCAAGCATGGCATATCACCATGCGGCATTTCGATGACCTGAATATCTTCGCCCGCGATGCGATGCGTGCCTCCGGCAATTAAATGCGGCGTGAGGATGGGTTTATACAATTCCTGGCCGCCTGAGCCATAAAACATATAATCAAAACGTGATTGAAGTTCCGTGATGTGGGAGGCGTGTCCATAGATTGGAATAAGTTTTTCTTCAGGCCAATAATAAGCGCGTAGATCGTCAATACCATGGCAATGATCCGCATGCGTATGGGTGTAAAGCACCGCCTCTGGCCGTTGGCCGGATAATTTTTCGCGGTGCAATTGCGTGTGTAGATCGGGTGATGTGTCGATCAAAAAAATTTTACCGTTATAATTCACCCAGGCCGAGGTGCGCGTGCGGTAATTCTTGGGATTACTCGGATCACAATTCAGAAACCGATTCATGATATTCGGCACGCCCAGAGAGCCGCCGCAGCCAAGCACGGTTAGTTTTACGCTCATGCTGCTTGCCCCTGCCCCAGCGCTGATTTGGCTTTGTCAAACAGATTAAAAAAGTTTTCTGTGGTGGCTTTGGCGACCTCAGCAAGGCTGATGGCTTTCAGCTCCGTGATTTTTTCTGCGACATGCAGCACATAGGCGGGTTCATTACGCTTGCCGCGGTAGGGTGGCGGCGCCAGAAAAGGCGCGTCTGTTTCTACGAGCATGCGGCTGAGCGGTACGTCGCGCACGGTATGCTGAACCTCGATTGATTTAGGAAATGTTACAATGCCAGAAAAAGAAAAGTGATAACCGAGCTCCAACGCGCGCATCGCCATGGCATGCGACGACGAAAAACAATGCAGCAGAACTTTGAGCGCAGCACCCGCGCGGATTTCCTCAATCACGCGGATGGTGTCATCTTCCGCGTCGCGCGAATGGACGATCAGCGGCAGCCCGGTTTCGAGGCAGGCGTGAATATGCTGACGGAACACTTCGGTCTGTTTTTCGCGCGGAGAATAATCATAAAAATAGTCCAGCCCTGCTTCACCGATGCCAATGCACTTGGGATGGGCGGCCAGTTTAACAATCTGCGCTGTCGTCGTTTGCTCTGCTTCCTCATTGCTGTGATGCGGATGGACACCGACGGAGCAAAAAACATTCGGAAACTGTTCGGCGATGGCGCACACCTGATCAAATTTGGAAATATGCGTGCAGATGGTCTGCATATAGCCCACGCCGCGCTCAGCCGCCCGAGCGACGACAGCCGTAGCCCCCTCCTCCGCATAATCGGGGAAATCCAGGTGACAGTGGGAATCAACTAGCACTGTGCTGATCCTTAAATTTTTTATATAAAGCCGGGGCCAGCTTAATAATGAAAAGATACACAGCAAGTGTCGCATTCAGAAAAATAAATACTCTAACTAAGTCGGCATCATAATGTATTTGAAACATTTCTTTCGCCGTATCGCTGATTTCTTGAAGTTTTGTTGTTGGGGGATAGAAGCTACTCACATCCAATCCAGCAATAAAAAATGAATATGAAATTAAAGCATAAATATTCAAAACAAGGGATGTAAGTGTCAAGCTAATATTGGCGACTATAAAGTACGCGATGAGGCTAATGGAATTGAATGCCCTTAAGCAAAGGCTTGCCAATAAATATGAGATAATTGTTGCGGCACAGGCCGCTTTACATCCCTCTGCGCCGATAATACCGTCTGGGCCGCCTAACGCAGTCGAAATAATTCCAAAAAAAGTAAAGACTAGAAAGGTAGTAAACATCATAAAAAATGTAATCCCTATAGCTTCCTTTTTCAGTGGGTAAATGAAATTATGCACAGCCAATAAGCCGATTATTGGAACCATTAATAGGGAGGCCAAAAATAAAGAAACAAGCAGGTCGGAAAACAATATAGCTCCCCAAGCAATTACCGCAAATATAAGCAACACTATATACTTCCAATTTATTGGGAAAGATAGTTTATTTGGTATATGAAATTGTATCATTTTATGCTCTCAAAACGCGGGAAAATCGGTTGAGGTGCAGGGAGTGGCGTGCCTGGAACCAAGGCAGTAACTTTACCGTAGTATTCATATGTACGTTTGTTGAGAGCAACTGCAACGGCATCTAAAATTTTACCCGCAGAGTCCGGCATGAAAGGCAAAAGCAAAAACCCAAGCGCGCGGATGATTTCGCACAGCACATACAAAACCGTCGTCATGCGCGCGGAATCAGTTTTTTTGAGCGTCCAGGGCGCCTCGGCATCGATATAAACGTTTGCAGCGGCGGCGAGCGCCAGAATACTTTCCAGCGCTTTGTGAAATTCCTGGCGATCCATGTTTTCGCGGATGTCAGCTAGCGATTGCTCAATTTGATTCAGCAATCGTTCATCCTGCGGCTGGTATTCGCCCGGCCGCGGCACCGCTGCGCCCGCGTTTTTCTGAATGAAAGAAAGTGTGCGTTGAACCAGATTGCCAATGTTATTTGCCAGCTCCGCATTCACGCGGGCAATCATCTGCGCATGAGAAAAATCGCCGTCATTGCCAAATGGCACATCACGCAACAGAAAATAGCGCGTCTGATCCAGGCCATAGCTATCCACCAGTTGCTGCGGCGCAATCACATTCCCCAGTGATTTTGACATCTTCTGTCCCTCCGCCATCCACCAGCCATTGGCGAAAATGCGCCTCGGCGGCGTCAATTCCGCCGCCATCAAAAACGCAGGCCAGTAAACCGCATGAAAACGCAAAATATCCTTGCCCACCAGATGCACTGTGGTGGGCCAGAAATTTTTCATTTCAGTCGTCACATCCGGATAGCCCAGCACAGTGATATAATTCGTCAGCGCATCCAGCCACACATACATGATGTGCTTATCGCTACCTGGCACCGGCACGCCCCATGAAAAGGTTGTGCGCGAGACGGACAAATCTTTCAGACCGCCCTTCACAAAGCTAATCACCTCGTTGCGGCGGCTGGCAGGCGCAATGAAGTCTAGGTGATCTTCATAGTATTTGAGCAGCCGTTCTTGCCAGGCCGAAAGACGGAAAAAATAAGACTCCTCCTCCACCCATTCGCACTCCGCGCCGCTAGGGGCAATTTTCTTTCCACCCTCCTCGCGCAATTCGTCCTCACCATAAAAGGCTTCGTCCCGTACTGCATACCATCCCGCGTATTTATCGAGATAAATCTCGCCGCGCGCGATAAGCTTATCCCAAAGCGCCTGCGCCGCGCGGTAATGGCGCGGCTCTGTGGTACGGATAAAATCATCGTTAGAATAATTCATCGTCATGCATAGGTCGCGGAAACTTTGCGAAACTTTATCCGTGAAGGCCTGCGGCGTCATGCCCACTAGCGCGGCGGATTTTGCGACCTTTTGTCCGTGTTCGTCGGTGCCCGTGAGGAATTTTACATCATAACCATCCAGACGTTTAAAACGGGCCAGGACATCTGCCGCAAGGGTGGTATAAGCGTGGCCGATGTGCGGCACGTCATTCACATAATAGATCGGCGTGGTGATATAGAAATATTTTGTCATGTTCGCGCTTCAAAGATAGTGGGTAGTCGCGCGAGCAATTCATGCCAGCACGCAGCGCCATCTAAATTCAATTGCGCGGTTTCCGCAAGCATGCTTTGCGCGTCTTCATGGAATTTTAATAACTGTGGCAGGCGTACGCGCGGCAGGCCGGGTAAAAATGGGTTTTCCGGACGGGCGGCGAGCTGATGCAGGCACCACATCAGCATCCTACCCGCCACTTGGAATTGTGGTGCGTGGGAGAATCCGCGCGCTAATTCATCCGCGCGCGCTGGATCGGCCGATTGCATATAGCCGTGCAGGTGTTCGAAAATCACCAATGCATCTTGATCAAGCAACTGCAAAAGTTGCCCCGGCGTGCGGCCTGCCATATGCCAAAGCTGATCACGGCTTTGCGCGGCAAGGTCACTCAAACGCACATCAAACCTTGATAAATCCGGCACGCCTTGATCAGGCCCGGCCTGCATCCGCAGCACACGCGAGCGCGAACGAATGGTAGGCAACAACCGTCCCAAATTTTCGCCGAGGAGAATGAGCAAACTATTCGGCGAAGGTTCTTCCAAAACTTTGAGCAGCGCATTTTGAGCTGCCCGGTTCATGCGCTCCGCGCCGTCAATGATGACAATGCGCCAGCCGCTTTGCGCCGCCGTGAGCGCCAGGAACGGCGCAACCGCGCGGATTTGTTCCACGGTCAAATCGCGTGCATCTTCTTCTGGCGCAATCAATAACAAATCCGGATGCGAGCCGGCCGCGACCTGGCTAAAGACTGGCGCTTCGGGCGGGATGGATAAGTCCGTGGGTGTGATGGGCACCCCTGCCGGGGCCGCGCCAAATAGATCTAAATCCGTTGCGGTAGTATGCGCAGCCGCCCCGCTGAAACCGCGGTAAAGCAAAAACCGTGCGAAGCGAAAGGCGAGTGTAGCTTTGCCCACCCCTGCCGGCCCCGTGAAAATCCAGGCATGGGGCATGCGGACCGACAGCGCGAGTTGTAGCAGTATTTGCTCGGCCTCGGCATGGCCCCATAACTCAGTCGTCGCGGCGGGTTGCGGCAGGGTCATTAGCGCGCTGCCTCAGGCGCAATTTTGCAATTGCAAAAACTTTTGCTCAATGACCTGCCAGATGGTCTCTGCTACGGCATCAGGCGCGGCGTCTGCATCAATCACGACGCAGCGGTCGGGCTCGCGCCGCGCGATATCCAGAAACCCCTCCCGCACTGCGCGGTGAAATTCATGATCGAGTTGATCAAACCGGTTGCCTGTGCCCCGCATGCGTACCCGCTCCAGGCCCGTGTCAATCGGCATATCTAGAATGATGGTTAAGTCCGGCACAAAATGATGCAGCGTTACGGCTTGTATCTGTTCGACTGCTGCGCGGCCCACGCCATGTGCGTAACCTTGATAGGCCATGCTAGAGTCGATGAAGCGGTCGCACAGCACCCATTGGCCATTTTCAAGCGCAGGCCAGACAATCTTGCGGCAATGTTCGCGCCGCGCCGCAAACATCAGCAATAGTTCCGTCACAGGATCCCAGCGGTCGCAGCCGCCTGCCATGAGCAACTCACGGATAGATTCGGCTCCCGGCGCCCCGCCAGGCTCACGCGTCGTGATATGCTTGATCCGGCGCCTTGATAATTGCTCTGAAAGCAATTTGATCTGCGTGGATTTTCCGGCCCCTTCTCCGCCTTCTAGCGTGATGAAACGCGCCGCCGTCTGATCGTTTGCAATATTGGCCACATTCCCCCGCTGAGTCAGAAGCACCCCCATGATGGCATAATGCCTATGGATTTACCACGGGAATTGGTGAGGTGGAGCATCTATTTCGTTTAGAGAAGTTATTGGCCCATCATTGAACCGGATTCCCTTGGCGTGAGAAGGATCAAATACTCCAAAATGTGCACTCCTGCTTGCAGGCTCTAAACTTTCTGCATCAGTTAATTGTCTCAGAGCACGCGCAAGATAAGGAACTTCAGGGGGAAAGACACCTAACGTATAGGCGTTGTCATAGTAGCCTGTTATGTAGGATGCCTGGTCCGCAATTTCAATTCTTTGCGCAATTTCATCGCGAGTCAGAAAATAAAAACCCGAGGAAGCATCGCCCATACTTGGGAATACCATACCCAATACTTTTTGGCTGTCATCTTGCCACGCAACCTTAGGCCTCAATTCAGGGGGATCATTGTCAAGCTTATCAAGTCCAGATCTTAAGCAAGCGCCTGCTGCTCTGGTCCAAGCCCCAACTCTTTGCGTCAATGTAAAAAATGAACTGCCCATTTCCTATACCCTTTCAGACTATTACTTTAAAAAGTTATCCAATTTATCTTTGAAAAGCAACAAAATTATTTGGGCTACTTTGCTCGGGTGGATTTCCCGCTGATGGGGATGGCTGGTATATGGTTTTGCCATTCCCTGCAGGCGGCTAGCTGGTCCGCTACGCCCTTCAAATCCAAGATTTCCTTGAATTTCCGGTGAATTACCGCGCCAGTTTTAGCACCAATCCAAGCGAGCTTTTCTGCTGCCTCTTCATCGCCTGTATAACGCACATGCTTCAGGCCCGCATGGAGCGCATTCATTACATGGCCTTCATAAGGGCCGCAGTCCATAATGCCGGTGATGCGCAACTCAGAAAACATGGCTGCGGTATTGACCAAAAGCTCCTTGAACCACTGGGGGCCCAGAGAATGGGCCACGCCGCTGGGCGACAAGATAACCAGTTCTTGGCCGCCCTGTTCTAAAACTGCCTGGGCAGCCGCCTTGGTATCGGACAGCCCATAAACGATAATCGGCCTTAAATTTCCTGCACAAGCTTTGGGCGGCCGCCCGGCTTTGAGCTCCCCCACATCCTTTAGAGCCGCCTCCAGTTTTGCCGCCATGGCATGGAGCGGATGACGTTGATGAGGATCTTCAAATTTGCTCACAGCCGGTTATATCATATTTTGCGAGCCAAAACAAAGCATATGTGATTGCCTTGATCCTTGCTTTCCTGCAAGGAAATAACCCATGCCCATGCTTTTTCCCGCCGATGGAATTATTGAACCGTTGATCGTCCTCGCCCTGGCTGAGGACTTAGGCACAGCTGGAGATGTCACAACCCGGGCCTTGGTGCCGCAGGGCTGTGCGGCGCGCGCTCATTTTATTAACCGCAAAGACGGCATCATCGCAGGTCTCAGAATAATTAATTTAGTTTTCAAGCAACTAGACCCTAAATTAAAAGCAAAAACTGAATTGACGGATGGCGCTTTTGCTCCGGCCGGTAGTACTTTGTGCACTATTGAAGGCTCTGCCGCAGCGATTCTCACCGGCGAGCGTACGGCCTTGAATTTCCTCTGCCGCCTTTCGGGCATCGCCACCACCACGCATAGGCTGCAGCAAAAAATCAGTCACACCAAAGCCAAAATCACGGATACGCGCAAAACCATCCCGGCTTTGCGCGCATTGGAAAAATACGCGGTAGTCTGCGGCGGCGGGGTTAATCACCGCATGGGGCTTTATGACATGGTGATGATTAAGGATAACCATTTGGCCTTGATGAACGGTGACATTGCGGCTGCCATCGCTGCTGCGCACGCCCATGCACCAAATCTGCCCGTCGCGGTTGAAGTAGAAAATCTGGATCAGCTGCGCGGTGCGCTGGCCGCCGGGCCTGATCGTATTATGCTCGATAATATGCCCGTTCCGATGATGCGCGAAGCTGTCCGCATCACGGCGGGCCGCAGGGAGCTTGAGGCAACGGGCGGCATCACAGCGGATAACATTGTGGCCGTCGCCGAAACAGGCGTGGATTATATCTCCTCCGGCTGGATTACGCACAGCGCGCCTGCGCTGGATATCGGCCTGGATTTTGCGCCCTCACCAAAAGCCTGATATGGATAACGGCTTAGATTCCCGCTAAGGACATATGATGCAAAACCTTCCTGAAACGCGCATGCCGGGCGAAGAGCCTGCCGACAGCGCCCCCGCGCCTGCGGCGCGCCCTGCCCCCGCTAAGCGCGAAAGCACCATCGCGAGTATTTTTTGGGCCGTCGCGCTCGCCATGCTCATCCGCGTATTTTTGTTCGAGCCTTTTAATATTCCCTCCACCTCCATGGTGCCGAACCTGCTGATCGGTGATTTCCTGTTCGTTTCAAAATTCAGTTATGGATACAGCGCGAAATCTATTGGCTACGGCCTCTTTGATTTCCCTGGCCGCGTGATGGCGCAGCACATGCCCCAGCGCGGCGATGTGGCGGTCTTCAAACTCCCCACCGATCCTAGCATTGATTATATCAAACGCGTGATTGGCCTGCCTGGCGATCACATTCAAGTGATCAACGGTATTTTGAATATCAACGGCACGCCGATAAAGCGCGAACCGCTTGGCGTTATGCATTACAAGGACGAAAATCGGGCGATTGATTTTCAGCGCTATGAAGAAATCCTGCCGAACGGCGTGAAGCACGAAATCGTGCAGGAATCAGATGACGGGCCGCTTGATAATACGCCTGAATATGTCGTGCCGCCCGGGCATTATTTCATGATGGGTGATAATCGCGACAATTCTCAGGATAGCCGCGTTGTGAGGCCAGATGGTTCTATGCCGGTTGGTTTTGTACCTTATGAAAACCTTGTCGGCCGTGCGGAAGTTATTTTCTTTTCACTCAATGACGACACGCAAGCATGGGAACTGTGGAAATGGCCCTTTGCGATCCGCTATGGGCGGTTGCTCCATCATATCCAATAATTCATGAAGCCCGAACACATCACGGAGATTTTGAATTACCGCTTTCGCGATGCGGG
>Ga0206826_1027_pt1 | contig 26089 bp, 22 predicted proteins | sample Alteio_BWOrgCont_80_FD_152636 | JGI IMG/M metagenome (GOLD analysis project Ga0206826, IMG submission 152636) | Enriched cells from forest soil in Barre Woods Harvard Forest LTER site, Petersham, Massachusetts, United States -... | ecosystem: Environmental > Terrestrial > Soil > Temperate forest >... | reverse complement strand
TGGCGCCGGTCTCGATCGGCGGTACAACCGTGAGGAACGCCACGTTGCACAACATGGACGAGATCGAACGGCTGGGGGTAAAGATCGGCGACTGGGTGCAGGTGGAGCGCGGCGGGGATGTAATTCCTAAGGTCGCCAAGGTTATCGACGATAAGGATCATCCTCGTGGGCATAAGACCTTTCACATGCCGGAGAATTGTCCCGTGTGCGGCACGAAAGTCGTTCGCACCGAGGGAGAGGTCGATTACCGCTGCGTCAATGCAAACTGTCCGGCGAAACTGCGGGAGACCATCCTGCATTTTGCTTCGCGCGGAATCATGAATATTGACGGCATGGGAGATGCGCTTGTGACTCAGCTTACCGACCGAGGCCTGGTGAAAAACGTTGCGGATATCTACAAGCTGACGAAGGACGACCTGCTCAGCCTGGAGCGCATGGGCGACAAGTCCGCGCAAAACATTCTCGATGAGATCGAGAATTCGAAGAAGCTGCCGCTGGAGCGGGTCATATATGGGCTTGGCATTCGTATGGTTGGCGAGCGTACGGCACAGTTTCTGGCCGAGCATTTTGGATCGATGGAAGCGCTGGAGAACGCGGGCGTAGAAGAACTGCAGAATGTGGATGAAGTTGGGCCGCGCATTGCTGAGAGCATCGTTGAATTCTTCAGCGTTGCGGCGAATCGCAAGCTGGTCGAGCGGCTGCGCGAGGCTGGGCTTACGTTGAAGGGACAGAAGAAACAACGCGGGACAAAGCTTGCTGGTAAGACATTTGTGTTGACTGGAACCCTAGCTCATTTCACGCGGGATGAGGCCAAGAGGATGATTGAGGATGCTGGAGGGAAGGTTACCGGCTCGGTCAGTAAGAAGACGGATTACGTGGTCGCCGGGGCGGAGGCTGGGTCGAAGCTGGATAAGGCGAAGGAGTTAGGGGTGAGCGTAATTGACGAGAAAGAGATGGAGAGGCTTGTCCGTTGAGGATCGACGGCCTATTTTCCTAGTGTGGCGAATCCACGTGAAATGGCACGCCCTGCGACTTGAAGTTCGCGACTTCCTCCATGGGCCTGTTCCATTTCATCCGGTTCCCAGGCTGCCATCTGGGGTCAGCTAGCGCTTTACATGGTTCGTTAGGAAATTCGGTGAATGTCCAACCAGTGAATGACCAGTCATCGCGCTCACGTACTGCATGCATCACGACGATTCCGTTGAACGTCATGCCCTCGCGCTGCGCCTTTCCACATCCGTAGATGTCGAAACCCTCATCGCTTTTCTCGGTTCGATCAGGCTTGAATTCGAGGAGGTCAGGCATCTGCGCGAAATTCTTGCCGTGCTCAGCCGTCATCGCCGCTGCGAATGTTTTCCTATCCGCGCCTCCCTTCCCTGTATCGGAGATCAAGTCGTATAGCTTGCCCCACTTCCGATCTCGGTACGCCTCCACGTAGGTACGCAAGCGTTTGGCTAGCGCCTCGCGTTGTTCGGCTGGAATGCTGGAGAACGGTTCCGACACCCCTCCAGCGAGGCTCATGGAGGAGATGAGCAAGGAAAGAATGGTAACTGCAACTGCCGTTCGCAATTTCATCTGGACCTACCTTCGCCGCGCAGTGCCTTCGTCATCCTCTTCCAAGTCTCCTCCAGCGTCTCCGGCAGAATCCGCGTCTCGCACACGACTGACACAAAGTTCGCATCCGCGACCCATCTCGGCAGGACGTGCATGTGGATGTGTCCGGCGATGCCGGCGCCAGCGGCTTTGCCGATGTTCATGCCCAGATTGATGCCGTCGGGGTGGTAAAGTTCGCGCAGGACGGTCTCCATCCGCTGCGAGAGCGCCATCATTTCATTCGCCGCTTCTGGCGGGAGCTTTTGCAGTTCGTCGAGGTGCGCGTAGGGGACGACCATCACGTGGCCGGGGGTGTAGGGAAACCTATTCAGGATGACAAAGCAATGCTGACCGCGGTAAACGATGAGAGCTTTGGCATCATCCCCGGCTTTTACGGCTTCGCAGAAGACGCAGTCACGCGCTTTCTCGGCGGTCGAAACGTAGGCGTAGCGCCATGGGGTCCAGAGGTAATCCATCGCAGAGGGCAGGGTAGCAGATGGCGGGCGCGGGGCAAAACTGGGAATGCGGGAACGCGGCCCTTTCGCTCGCTGGACAGCCTAGGTGGCCGCCCGACCTGGTTTTTGCAACGCTCCCGTAACATGCACCTTTTAGGTTTGACACTGTTTGTTCGGCGTTGCTATAGTCGAAGAGTTCCCTTTGGACGCGGGTTTCTGTAAAACGTCCGGCAGCTGGGATTGTCCAAGCTCACTCGCCAGGGTGAGCCCACCACAACCAAACGACTCATCCAGCAGTCCGCCAAGCAGGCCCCGTATCCTCCCCGCACCGAGTGCGAGGCACAGCAGAGAGGCATGACCTTGTTCGACGATACCACCGCCCACAACTCCGATTCCGCCACCGCCGTCGCAACCGAAGCAGAACCGACGGCATCCGAAACCACCTTGACCGAGCAGGGCCTGACTGATCAAAGCGTGACCCAGCAAGATCAGGGTCCGGTCGCAAGCGTCGCTTCCACGGGCGCTTCCACAGATGAGGCGCCGCATCCTGCGGCCGCGGACGACAAGCACGCCAGCGAGGACTTCGCTTCCGCCCTCGAGAACTTCACCACTGAGACCGAAGAGGCCGTGGGTGAAGACCGCGTCATCAAGGGCACGGTGCTAAAGCTCACCGGGACGCATGTGGTGGTCGACATCGGAACCAAGTCGGAAGGCATGTTGCCGCTTTCGGAGGTGCTGGATCACGAGGGCAACCCGAAAGTAAAGCCAGGGGACGAAATCGAAGTAATGCGGGAGAAGGGACAAACCGAAGAAGGCTACGTTAACCTCTCGCATCAAAAAGCGGCACGCATTCACGCATGGGAAGAAATAGAAAAAGCTCATCACGAAAAGCGGCCGATCAAGGCTGTGGTGATTGAGCGGACTAAGGGCGGCCTGACGGTCGACATTCTGGGCGCACGGGCATTTCTGCCCGGCTCGCAAGTGGATCTGCGGCCCATCCGGAATCTCGACGGAATGAAGGGTCAGACCTTGGAAGTTACGGTGATCAAGGTCAACAAGAAGCGCGGCAACATTGTGGTCTCGCGCAAGGAATTGCTTGAAGGCGAACAGAACGAGAAGCGCAGCAAGACTCTCGAACATTTGGAAGAAGGCTCGATCCTGACAGGAGTGGTAAAGAACCTGACTGAATACGGCGCGTTCGTCGATCTCGGCGGGCTCGACGGGCTGTTGCACATCACCGACATGTCGTGGGGAAGGCTCACGCACCCGCGCGACCTGGTGAACGTCGGCGACCAGATTCAGGTGAAGGTGTTGAAGTACGATAAAGAGAAGCAGCGCGTTTCCCTCGGATTCAAGCAGCTGACGCCTGATCCGTGGCTTGATGCCGAGCATCGCTATCCCGTGGGCGCGCACGTCTCCGGGCGCGTGATCAGCGTGACCGACTACGGCGCATTCGTTGAGCTCGAGCAGGGCATCGAAGGCCTGGTGCATGTGAGCGAGATGACCTGGTCGAAGCGCATGAAGCATCCTTCCAAGCTGGTGAATGTGGGCGATCAGGTGGAGTGCGTTGTGCTGAACGTGAATCCCGGCGAGCGGCGCATCTCTCTCGGGATGCGGCAACTGGCAACGAATCCCTGGGACGCGTTGCACGATAAGTATCCCGTGGGCATGACGGTCGAAGGCCGGGTGCGCAACCTGACTGACTTCGGCGCCTTTATCGAAATCGAAGATGGCATCGACGGCCTGGTTCACGTCAGCAACCTGAGCTGGACCAAGCGGGTGAAGCATCCTTCCGAGGTGTTGAAAAAGGGCGATCGCGTGAAAGCTGTGGTGCTGGCGATTGAGCCTGACAAGCGGCGCCTGTCGCTGGGAGTGAAGCAACTTCAGCCCGACGTCTGGGAAACTTTCTTCGCGGCGCATCACGTCGGCGATGTGATTCACGGCAAGGTCCTCCGTGTAGCCGCGTTTGGAGCCTTTGTCGAGATCGCGGAAGGGGTGGAGGGTCTGTGCCACAAATCGGAAGCAGTCGACGGAAATGGCCAGCCCTTGCACCTGGAACCCGGCGTGGAGCATGACTTCAAGATCATCAAGATGAGTCCGGAAGACAAGAAAGTGGGACTCAGTATTCGCGCGGTCGGCGAAGAAGCTTCGCGCTCCGAGGTCGAGGCTTACAAGCAGCCGGTTTCCAGCACCAGTTCGACCATCGGCGAGCTAATCTCCTGGAAGCGCGCCAGCAACGAAAACAACTAGGACGTTCTGTTCGTTCTTAGCATTCTGTCATCCTGAGCGGAGTAGCAGCTTCGCGATAGCGAAGCTGTTGCGGAGTCGAAGGATCCCTTTCCATTCGGCACTGCCTCAGGCTGCAATGGGAGTTTCCTCGCCGATTCGGTTGGCCTTCGTTCCCCACGCTGTTCTAGAATCATTAGTTTGCCTTTGATCATCTGTTCCTACTGAGGAGCGCTTACTTTGCCTGATACCATCTACGACGTCGCCATCATCGGCAGCGGACCTGCCGGCTATACCGCCGCCATCCGCGCCGGCCAGTGGGGCATGAAAACCGCCCTCATCGAGAAAGACGGCTTCCTCGGAGGCACTTGCCTGCATGTGGGATGCATTCCCACCAAGGCGCTACTCTTCAATGCTGAACTCTGGGACCACCTCAAAGACGCCAAGGAATTCGGTATCGAGGGCGTGGATGCCCGCAAGCTGAACTGGACTGCGATTCAGGATCGAAAGTCGAAGATCGTGGCCAAGCACGCCAAGGGCCTCGAGTTCCTGATGAAAAAGAATAAGGTTGAGACCGTGAAGGGATACGGCAAGCTGACTGGTCCCGCGCAAAATGGTTTGCTGACCGTCGAGATCGTGAACGACAACAAGGCCAGCCATCTCAAGGCGAAGGCTGTCATTCTCGCAACGGGCTCCGAAGCTCGCATGCTTCCTGGTCTAGAGGCTAGCGACCGCATTCTCACCAATATCGAGATCCTGAGCTTGAAAGAGATTCCGAAATCGCTTGTGATTGTGGGTGCGGGGGCTGTGGGGGTGGAATTCGCGTCGATCTATCGTTCTTTCGATTGCCAGGTCACCATCGTTGAAATGCTGCCGCGGCTGGTTCCGGTGGAAGATGAAGAAGTGTCGAAGGAACTGGCTCGGGTCTTTCGCAAGCGCGGGATCAACTTCCACGTTAGCGCGAAGGTCGACAAAGTTGAGAAGACGAAGGCTGGGGTTGCCGTTACCATCACAGTCGACGGCAATCAGCAGAAAATCGACGCGGAGAAGATTCTGATCGCGGTAGGCCGCAAACCGCGCACGGAGAATGTCGGACTGGAGCGCACCAAGATCAAACCCGACCGCGGCTTCATCAAGACCGATTCCTGGATGCAGACTGCTGAGCCCGGGATCTATGCGGTCGGAGATATCGTGCTGGGCACTCCCCAACTCGCCCACGTTGGCGCCATGGAGGCGATCGTCGCCGTCGCGAAGATCGCGGGCAAGCCGGGCAAGCCGATCAATCCCGAACACATTCCGGGGGCCACGTATTGCCATCCAGAAATCGGCAGCGTGGGCCTTACCGAAACCAAGGCTCGCGAGGACGGATACAACGTGAAGGTCGGCAAGTTCCCTTTCGCGGCAAATTCCCGCGCGTCGATCGTCGGCCAGCACGAAGGCTTTATCAAAATTGTTTCCGACGCCGACTACGGCGAGATTCTCGGCGTGCACATTATCGGCCCGCAGGCGACGGAATTGATCGCCGAGGCCGTCGCCGCGATGGAGTTTGAAGCGACCGTCGAAGATTTGATGTGGACCATTCACGCGCATCCGACGTTGGCCGAAGCCATGCTGGATGCGGCCAACAGCGTGTATGGGATCGCGATCAACGCGTGAAAATTCTTGGCCATGGATTACACGGATGAACACGGATAAAGCCAAGACTTGATCTTGATCCGTGTCGATCCGCGAAAATCCGTGGCGAATTGACTTTGACCTCTCTAGTCCAACTCGGCGCCATTGATTACGCCACCGGTCTGCGCCTGCAGCGGCAGCTAGTCGAGTTGCGCAAAGAAGGCAAGATCGGCAACGTGCTGCTGCTGCTCGAACACTCACCCGTCATCACGCTCGGCCGCAATGCGAAGGCCGCCAACGTGATCGCTTCACTCGATCTCCTCACCCAGCGCGGCGTCGAGCTTTTCGAATGCGACCGCGGCGGCGACGTCACTTTCCACGGCCCCGGCCAAATCGTTGGATATCCCATCTTCGACCTGCGCGGGTTTGCTACGCCCGACGGCAAACGCAAGACGCTAGGTGCGGTCGAATTCGTCCGCCGCCTGGAAGAAGTCCTGATCCGCACCTGCGCCGACTTCGCTATCCCCACGAAACGCTTGCCGGGCCTGACCGGCGTGTGGACGAATCCGGAAGCCACGACGAGCCTTGTGGGAACGGCGGCCTCGGCCGTCCACCGAAGCGAAGCGAGCGTGCCCGACCACGGACCCGAAGCCAAGCTCGCCGCCATCGGCGTCCACATCTCCCGCTCAGTCACTTCGCACGGCTTCGCCCTCAACGTGAACACCGACCTCAGCTTCTTCGACCTGATCATCCCGTGCGGCATCACGGCAAAGCCGGTCACCTCAATGCAGCAAGAACTCGGTAGACCACTCGACCTGAGCACAGTCGCCGAATCCATCTCGCGGAACTTCGGCACGGTGTTCTCCAGCCAAATGCTCTGGGTAGAAACTCTCGACGCCCTGCTTGGTCGTACGATCGGGGTTCCGATGAACCGCCCCGCAGAACTCCGTCGGCTTCACCAAGAGGACGACACCGCCTGGGCCTAGGGGCCTAGCCCAATGCGCCACTCTCGCGATAGCATTACTAGTTGCGACCAAGCAAGCCTTCATTATGGCGATCAAGAAGACAAAATCCACTGCGAAGCACAGCCCGAACGGCAGTCGCCGACGCAACGGAGCCTCTCAGTCCGAGTGTGATAACAGCGTCCGCACATACTCCATCCCTGACATGCGCCTGGAGCATCCCGACCTAAGCGTCCGCCAAGCTGTAGAGAAGAATAAGCACGGCGCCGAGCACGTCCGCTACGAAGTCACTGGAAACCTGAACGCTCCCGTACCTCCCATCCGCGATTCCAAGTATCTCGACAAGCAGCAGTGCATCGAGATCTACCGCTACATGCTGCTCAACCGCAGGATGGAGGTCGCGCTCGAAAACCTGTACAAGCAGGGCAAGGTGGTCGGGGGAGTTTATTTCGGGCTCGGCCAGGAAGCCTGCTCCTGTGCTTCCGCCTACGCGCTCGATAAAGACGACTGGTTCGCGCCCATGATTCGCAACCAGGGCTCGTTGCTGGTTCGCGGCTTCCGCGCGTCCGACACGATGATGCAGTACATGGCCAAAGCCGATTCGCCCACACGCGGCCGCGACGGCACCTCGCACTTCGGCGACATCGAAAAGCGCAACATGGTCTCGCCCATCTCCATGCTCGGCGATCTCATTCCCGTGCTCTCCGGCGTCGCGCTGGGTGCGCGCCTGCAGGGCCGCAACGTTGCCGTCATGACCTACATTGGCGACGGAGGCCAGTCCACCGGCGTTACCTACGAAGGCATCAACTTCGCCGCCGTGCAGAATCTCGGCCTCGTGCTCTTCGTCGAGAGCAACGAGTGGGCCTACTCCACGCCGTCGGAAATGCAGTATCGCTGCAAAGACCTCGCCGAGCGCGCCATTGGATACGGCATCCCCGGCGTAATCATCGACGGCACCGATGCTTGCCAGGTTTACGATGCCGCTCGCGACGCCGTCGAGCGTGCCCACCGCGGCGAAGGCCCCACGCTGATCGAAGCCAAAATGATGCGCATGAAAGGCCACGCCATCCACGACGCCGCCGCGTATGTTCCGAAGCCGATGTTCGACTTCTGGAAGAAGCGCGACCCGATCGCGCGCTTTGAAAATTATCTGGTGAAAGAAAAGAAGTGGCTAACGCCGAAAGAAAATGCGGAATTGTTTTCGGAAGTCGAGCGGGTAATCGAAGCCGAGCGAGAGATCGCGGTGAACTCCCCGATGCCGACACCGGAATCAGCCGAGGGTGGCGTCTTCTGCGAAGACGGCTGCCATGAGATCAAGCCAAAGTATGGGATGCCGAAAGTGAAGAAGGGAACCGGCGGCTTCAAGCAAACCGAAGCGGCGGTGCATTTGAAATAGAGCGATCCGTGATGATCCGCGTAAATCCGTGGCAAAGAACCCTATGCAACTAACCTACCTCGAAGCCATCCGCCAGGGAATCTGGGAAGAAATGGACCGCGATCTTTCCGTATTCTGCCTCGGCGAAGACATCGGCATCTACGGCGGCGCGTTCAAAGTCACCGACGGCTTCATCGACCGCTTCGGTCCGGAGCGCGTCATCGACACGCCAATCGCCGAATCCGCCATCGTGGGCGCGGCCTTCGGTGCCTCGCTCACCGGCATGCGCCCCGTCGCCGAATTCCAGTTCATGGACTTCATCGGCTGCGCCTTCAACCAGATCAGCAACATGGTCGCGAAAACTCACTACCTCTGGGGCGCGCCTGTGCCGCTAGTCCTGCGCGGCCCTAGCGGCGGATACGTTCACGGCGGCCCCTTCCACTCGCAGAATCCCGAGATGTGGTTCGTCCATAATCCCGGCCTCAAAGTGATCTGCCCGGCCACGCCCTACGACGCCAAAGGCTTGATCAAGGCCGCCATTCGTGACAATAATCCCTGCATATTCTTCGAGCACAAATATCTCTACCGCCGCATCAAGGGTGAAGTCCCAGCGGAAGATTACGTTGTCCCCATCGGCAAAGCAAACATCGCCCGCGAAGGCCGTGACCTCAGCATCATTACTTACGCGGCGATGGTGCACACGGCGCTTGAAGCCGCAGAAATATTAAGCAAAGAAGGAATAGAAATAGAAATTCTCGACCTGCGCACCGTCTCGCCGCTCGACCGCGAAGCCATCGCTCAAACGGTGAAGAAGACAAATAAGGTGATCATCCTCCACGAGCACTCCCGCACCGGAGGCCTCGCCGGCGAAATCGCCGCCATCATTAACGAAGAAGCCTTCGACGACCTCGACGGCCCCATCGTCCGCATCGCAGGCCTGGACTCAGCAATCCCATTCTCTCCGCCGCAGGAAGAACACTACCTGCCCAAAGTAGGCGACGTAGTCCGCGAAGCCCGCCGCCTGAAAGCGTATTGAAACGATCGAAACGGAAAGAACCTGTGAGAACGGGCGCCTTCGCGAGCCTCCCCTGAGCGAAGCCGAAGGGTTCGGCCGAGCAGAGAGAGGCGTCGGTAAGTTGCATTAACCTCGGTCTAGCGGATGCAAAACTAGCGCCCCACCCTCCCCATCTGCCACAATAGCTTCGTCCGGAGGAACCCATGCGTAAATTTATTCTCGGCGTAATCGTAACTCTTCTCGTACTCATTCTCGGCGGACTCGGTTTCGCCACGCTCGGCTACCTGCCGACCCACGCCAACGTCCCCCCACCTCGCTGGGAGCATCATCTGGCCAACGCTGCCGTCGACGCTTCCATGGAGCGCCACGCTCCCCACGTCGCTAATCCCTTACCGCCCAGCGACCAGAATCTCGAAGACGGCATGAAGCTTTACACCATGAACTGCGCCGTCTGCCACGGCGGATTCGATCGCAAGCCTGCTTCCATCGCGCACTCGCTTTACCCTCCCGCTCCCAATCTCGTCTCCGATCCGCCCGACGACCCCGAGTGGCACGTCTTCTACTGCATCCGCACCGGCATCCGTTATACCGGCATGCCCTCCTGGGAAAAAACTCTGAGTGAGCAGGATATGTGGAAGATCACCAGCCTCCTGTCGCACCTGGATAAACTCCCGCCCGCCGTTCAGGACTACTGGAAGACGACCTTCGGCGTGCCTGCTCCGACCGGTGAAGAAGAAAAGAAATGAGTCAGCCAGAAACGCGATCTCGCACGAATCGAGAAGGCCTGACTCTTCAACTCAAAGCCAACCCGTTATAATATTCGTTTGCGCCCAGTCCTCCGTCCGAACCGTGGGCCGCGTGGAAGGAAAATCATGCCGACTGACATCATCATGCCCCAGATGGGCGAATCCATCGTCGAGGGCACTATTACCAAGTGGCTTAAGAAGCCTGGCGATAAGGTCCAGCGCGACGAACCTCTCTTTGAAATCTCCACCGACAAGGTCGACGCAGAGATTCCCGCGCCTGCTTCCGGAGTTCTGCAAGAGATCAAAGTCTCGGAAGGGACAACGGTCGGCGTGAATACAGTAGTCGGCACCATCACCGCAGATGGCGAAGCCGCGGCCGCGCCCACGAAAGCCGCCCAGGCACCTGCGACCCCAGCGAAAGAAGAAAAGAAAGAGGAGAGGAATGCCGCTGTAGCCGCACCAGCGCCAGCCACCAGCGCTCCGCCGCCACAAGAGTCGGAAGACGAAGAAACCCGTTCCTCACCCCTCGTGCGCAAGATCGCCCGCGAGCACGGCGTCAATCTCTCGCAAGTTCGCGGTACCGGACTCGGCGGCCGCATCACCAAGCAGGACATCATGGCCTTCGTCGACCGCCAGGGATCGCAACCCGCTCGTGTGGGGACGGACGCATCCGTCCGTCCCGTCGAGCGAAGCGAGGCGTCCCAGTCACCACCGCCCGCATCGGCGCAGTCTGCTCCCCGTCCCGCCGCTCCCGCGGCCTATCCCGGCGACCTCGTCCCCATTACCAACATGCGCAAGATCATCGCCCAACGCATGATCGAGTCGCGCCGCACCAGCGCTCACGTCCACTGCATGTACGAAGTGGATTTCACTCGCATAGTCGCCCTGCGCGCAAAACACAAGAACGCTTTCGAGCAGCGCCACGGCGTCCGCTTGACCTTCATGCCTTTCTTCGTGCGCGCCGCCATCATCGCCGTGCAGCAGTGGCCCATCATCAACGCGTCGCTCGAAGGCGATAACATTCGCTACCACCGCAACATCAACGTAGGCATCGCCGTCGCTCTCGACTGGGGACTAATAGTTCCCGTCCTAAGAAATGCCGGCGACCTCAACTTCCTCGGCCTGCAACGCGGCATCACCGACCTCGGCGAACGCGCGCGTAGCAAGAAACTCAAGCCCGAGGACGTCGAAGGCTCGACCTTCACCATCACCAACCCCGGCCAGTTCGGCGCCGTCTTCGGCCTGCCCATCATCAACCAGCCCAACGCCGCCATCATGGGCGTGGGCGGCATCACCAAGCAGCCCCTGGTCGTCACCGACAAAGAAGGTAACGACTCCATCGCCATCCGCTCCGTCGTTCACCTCACGCTCGGCTACGACCACCGCCTTATCGACGGCGCAGTCGCCGACCAGTTTATGGCATTAGTGAAGAAGAATCTGGAAACGTGGAGCGAAGAGGTGGGGTAAGACGTGTCTTAGGCGGTAGGCTGGCTGCTTTGGGCTGGTGGATGTTTACACCATGTGGATGCGTTGAGGCACTCGACCATTCCATCAATTATTTTGGAGATCCCATCCCTGAAATTTTCCGGATTAATGATCTCCCGCGCCGCTACGGCATCGGTCATTGCGAGAGCGTTCTGCAGAAACAACATAGCCGCATCTTTCTTCTCGGCTCCCGGCTTGTCGCCAAAAAGCCCCTCTGCGTTATAGATCTTGATATCACCCGGCCCAGGCGCACTCTCATTCACGTAAAATCCCAGCGGCTGCGTGCCCTGCGGAATCATCGAGTCCGCTTCCATGTTCGCGAACACCAGATGATCGCTTGCTCTCTGCACATAAACCCCATACTGATCGAACCAGTTCACCAGGAAGTGCTGAAAGCTCAGCCACGATTGGCCGTTGACGTCGATCACCGGAACATTACTCAGTGCCATCGGAACGATCGCGCCAACGTAATAGCTCGCAGGATTCTCTGGCGAAAAGACGTAGACAAATCCACTCGCCAGATAAAAATCACCCCAAGCTGTCAGATTCGACGAAAGTGCTGCCACCTTCTGACCCCAGACCGATCCAAAAAGACAAAAGTTAATCGAAGTGTAGGTAGCTGGCACCGGTGCTTTCCACGCGTTTCCCGTTACGTGCACCCACGCCGAAGACGGCACCGCGTAATACCCAGTCAGGTTCGGCGCCGCCCCCGTCCCATACGCGTCAAACGCAATCGGACTTCCTGAACTCCCCGAAGAAGCAGGCGCCAGACTCTCATTCCAAATATCCCCCCGCTTAAAGAGGACCGAATCCCCCGGCGAAAAACTCTGCCCATTCACATGCGCAATCGTTTGCCATGCCGTCGATGCTGAGGTCCCATTATTCGCATCGCTCCCCACGCTGGAGCTCACGTAGTAAACGGAGTCGAAGGATCCCTTGCACCTTCGCGCGCTTACCGGCTTTGATAGAAACTCTCACGCCATGTCTCTCCCACTCTCAAGCTTTTCCAACAAGAAAAGGCCACCGGCTCTAGCCGATGGCCCAGGGACCATCCCCTCGCACGTGCATGTGGGGACAGCCGCCCTCGGCTGTCCAATCGAGCGCAGCTCGATGCCTCGCTGCTGCGTCAGCCTTCCCGTTCCGCCTCGTCCTGCACCTGGTCAGCGCTATCCGCCGTGTCGTAGTTCGTCACCCCGGCGTTCGCCGAGGGCGCCGGCCCAGGCTGGGTCACTCGGCTCTCCGAAGCTGCCGGCGCGGGCAACTGCCCACCCCCGGCATCTGTCCCGCCCAACTCTGTGACCGCCGGATTCCGGTCACTCTGCTCGAACGCCTGTGGAACCGATGGTGTTGCCGCTTCCGGATTGACCGCACTGCTCATGACTCTCTCCTCCCAAAGAAATATTTGTAAAAACCGACGTTTAACCGTGTGGGGACAGCCAACTACAAATGTGGAGACAGCCGCCCTCGGCTGTCCCCAACAAAAAAGGCCACCGGCTCACGCCGATGGCCTTCGAGGCCTCGCTCCCAACTCTAATGAATCTCCCAACTCATGATCGTCGCTTCCGTCGGATTGTCCGCCGGAATCGTGATCCCACTATTCAGCGTTCCACCCGCCGTCACGCTCTCCGCCGTCCCGCTGCTCCCGCCCAGAAATGTAAACCCTGCCGAGCTCCCGCCGTAAATCTGCGCGCATGTACTCGTGCAATTGCTCGTAATCGCCAGATAATATTTTCCCGGCTGCAGTGTCGCGCTCGCGGTCCAACTCAGCGTCTTGTATCCCGTGCTCGGCGCAAACGTCGTACCCGCCGTGCTGCCAATATGCGCCACAACAGTGCCCGAGCTGTTCAGCACTCCAATGTCGTAAGTGTTGCTCGTGTTGTCTGCTGTCGAAACGTCATATGTCACCTGGGTCGTCGTCAGCGGAAACGTCAGCACCACGCCCCACAACTCCGCTTTGTTCGCCGTGCTCGAAAAGGTGATCGCCGTTCCCGTCGTATTCGTCGTGAACCACGGAATCGAATACGAAACGCTGCTGCTCACGTTCGACCCCGGCATGTCGAGAAACATCTGCACCGTCGCGCTACCCGAACTCGCCTGCAGCACCCGGCCCAGAATCTGCGTCCCAGTCGGCCGCGTAGCGCCCGCGTCATGGCACAAAGGATAGAGTCCGCCGCTTGCTATGCCTGAGGGCACAACGTAATCCCCCACCACGGTCGCAGTCCCATCGAAGCTGCAATAAGCGGATCCCGCCCGCGCCAGCGTAACCACTCCAGACGTGCCGGCATTGGCCACAACCACGCCGATAGCTCCGCTGCTCAGCGCAGTCGAGGACGATATCGCGCACCCCGCGGTAGTCAGTACCGCCAGCCCATTGATAATCGTCCCCGTCGTCGTGTCATTGCAAAGTTCGTAACTCTCGCTGGCAAACTTTCCCAGCTCAAAGCCGCTTCCGCTCGTGGAGTTTCCCGCCACGTAAACCGTCTCCGGCCGCAGCCCGCTCCCGCTTCCCGAACTGTTAAACGAGCCTACGTTATAACTTTGGTCGGTCCAGGGCTTCAGATTGCCGCTCGCATCGATCGCCCACTTCAATCCGTTGTTGATCCAGAAGCCCAATCCGTACGCACTTCCCGAAGGCGAACTCTCGCTGCGCAACACTGCGTAGCCGTCGCCCGCATCGTATCCCAGCGAAATCCGTTGCCAGGTCGAGCTGTTCGTATAACTGGAATACACGTGCAGATTCTGCGCCGTCGTCCCGTTATACTCGCCCAGGTCATTCGCATCTTCCTGAAAAAGATTCGAGAAGTAAGAACTGGTCGCCGTCGTCGCCACCTTCTGCGGAGTCCCTGCGTTCGCCGAAATATAAAAGTTGCCGTCGTTTGAGATCCCCAGCGCCGAAGTCCCCGCCCCCGCCGCGCCCATCGCCGTCCCAGGCACCGGCGAACTCACCGTCCACGGCCCCGCTACTAGCAACTGACCGTTCACAGTCAAATTCCCGCTGAACGTTCCCGCCGCCGCCGAAATACCATTGCTTCCCGAATAGTTCAGCGTCGACCCCGTATCCGTCAGTCCGCTGTCTCCGCTCACCGCCGCTCCGCTCGCCGAGTACAACGCCAGTTGCGTCGCCGTCCCGCTGTTCACCACTCCTGAGCCTGAGCCGCATCCCGTACAAGTTCCCGTCACTGTCAGATTTCCATTCACTTTCACCGGCACGTTGAACGTCTTCAGCGAAGCCGTCAACCGCTCAAGAAAACTGACGTTGTCTCCCACGTTGCCGACGTAGTTCGAGATCGCGACCGGTGCCCCAAATGCGAGTTGCGCATTCGATGAGAGGGCTCCCGTCGCGTTGTCCAGCCCGATGTAGGTGTCATTGGCATCGTAAGTGGGACGCAGTCCACCCGTACTCAGGGTCTTGGCGGGATTCGAGTCAACCAGCGTTATCTTGTGCCCGCCAGCGACTTCACTATATGGCCCTTCCTCGAAAATCAATCGCCCTTTTTCCCCTGAAACATCCGGGGCGTTATAGGCGCCAGCCTCCAGTAGAGTCGCTCCGGCGGTGCTGCCATTTGTATTTTCCAGGCAGGTTTGCCATGCCCCTCCATAAACTCCGTTGCAATGCAAAGCAAAGAACTTGGGAATAAGAAGCCCGAAGCTGGTCACTACCTGGCTTACCGGGTTTGCTGCGGAATTCGCCACGTTGTCTCCGAAGCGGTCAAAATACACTCCGCCAGGACTTGGACTGGAGCTGACGACATCCCCCGGCGTGGTGAAGATCACAGAACCGTTCCAGAAAGGCAACGCCGGCCAATAGTTGGCAGGACTCGTAACCGTGTAACTTGTTGTGCTGGTCGAGGCCGTGTCGCTGAAGCTGCAAACGTTAGTCGAGCCCACTGCCGCGCAAGCCGATCCCACCGTCAGGCCTGTAGCCACCGAGCCGCAGGCTGTCGTCGAGCCGCCCGTACAAATAGCAGTGTAGGGCGCGGGATTATTTGCCAGCCCGGAAGTCCGGATTACGTCGTAGGTAATCGTGCCCGTAGTTCCAAACCGTGGCCAGAGCACAGAGATGCTTCCCGCCTGATTCGTGAGCGCAATGCCCGCCAGGAATGGAGCGCTGGCTCCGTTCGTGGAACTGTGCGCAACGACATAGTAGTTGTATTGTGTCGATCCCGTGTCAGCGAAAAGTGGAGCGGACCCTACCGGACCCACCGAGTTCTTGACCGAAGCAAAGCCGCCCTCCACAATCAACCCCGCTTCGCCCAGGCCGAGAGGATTGCTGTTGGCACAGCCGGCCACCTCGCCGTAAACGTTGTCCAACTCTACATTGGGAACATTGGAGTAGATTCCGGCTGAGCGCACCGCAAACTGTGCCTGACTCTCAATCACAGAATCGGAAATTCGCAGTGTGTTGAAGTTCTGGTTATCAACGCCATTCGCTCCGCAGGACAAGTTCATATTGCTGTTCTTGATGTAAAGCACTCCAGCATTGCCGCTTCCGCCTGCTCCCGTCACTGCTACCGAACAAAACGTTGACGTGCAGTGATACCACCGCGCCTGATAGGCCGATAGTCCATCGATGATCGCTGCCTGGTCGTTATCCACCTGAATCAGCGACCCGAACGAACTCCCGTTTGTAACGCTGCCCAGGGGAAACGGATTGGCTGACGCAATGTCGCTGAAATGCGTCTTCTGAGCTTGATCCTCAATCATCGGATAGTTGCAATTATTGCAGGCCGCCTGTCCCACAAAATGTTTCACCGTCACGTCCCACACATACGTATCGTGCGCGTTACTTCCAATGAAGAGACAGGTGTCGGCCATCGTGCAGGTTATAACTGAGCCCGCGAAATCCAACACCATGTTCGGAGCACTAACCGTCACCCGCGCCTGCCATGTGTACTGTGCCGGCGGGATCACCACCGATCCCAGCGCCGCAGTGCCGCCAGCGTAATTCGGCACGAATGACGCAGCGTTAATCGCTTCCTGCACTCCTTGAGAGGCCGATCCAACCGTATAGCCGGTGCCGTGAGTGTTCGCTGCAGTAAACGTAATCGTTCCGCTTGCTCCGCCTGCCTGCAGACAGGTAGTTGAAGTAATCAATGCTGCTTCCGGCGTCCCCACCCCTGAAATGTATATATAGGTCTGCGCTGCAGCCAGACTGTTCACCGTAAGACCTATGGGGCAAGGACTCAGCGTGACCGTGTTCGATCCCACCGCGATCGTTCCGCTGGGATTTTGCGACCAGTTGTAGCTCGGCACTGAATAAGTGATGTTGTTGAAATTGTTCGCCGTGAGTGCAGTGCCGCCCGGCTGCACCACGTTCTGTGTAACCGCCGGACTCACCGACACGCCGCCCGCGCCCCCGCTCGGCGTCGCCGGCGCATATTGCCCTGACGATGAAGAATATGTCAGCACCTGCCCGTTCGCCGGCGATGTCGACCCCACCGGCACACTCTGAATCTCCGTCGCGTTTGCGCTCGACCCGCACGATCCCCAGCTCCCATTTCCCAGCAGACAGTTCAACGACGATGCCGCTCCACTCCCCAACTCATTCGTCGGCACCAGCCCGCTCACCAGATTCGCCTTCGATGCCGCCGTGAGATCCACGTATTGCTTTGGCGCAGCCTGCAGCGGCGCCGTCGGACTGGCGTTCAAAGTCAGCGCCCCAGTCATCGCCCCGCCCGCCGTCGGCAGATAATTCCCTGCCCCCACCGTTGCGATCGCCGCATCCACATACGCCTTGTTCGTCACATCGCCCCTACCCACCGGCGCCGGCACATTCGGTGGGGTTGAAAAACTCTTGGTCCCGGTTACTGTCTCAGCCTGGGCCAGATGCACCACCGCGTTGTCATTCGCCTTTGCCGTCAGCTCCGAATTCACGTACTGCATCGATACTGGTTGCCCCGCCGTTCCCGATCCCGGCGTCATCCGCACCTGCGCCAGCGTTGCCGGAGAGTTGGTCGGCACCACCCAATATTCCGTTCGCACCTCGCCCGGCCCCAACTGGTACACCACGGTGTAGTACACGCCCGCGGGAGTCGCTCCCGCGTTGGTCGCCAGCGCTACATTCAAAGCGCCATTCGATCCCAACGTCACATCCAACGCCCCCGCCGCCACCGCCGTTCCGCTCGCCGACACAAACGCCGGCCAGGTAATTACCAGCGTGCCCTGCGCTTCACTTCCATCTGCCATGTACACGGTGTCGATCACACTCGTCAGCGCCGGTCCACTCTGCGGGGCCGCGTACACTCGGACGGTTGCCGCGATCACCAAAGCCAGCAACAAATAAAAAATCCGTCCCAAGGGACGGCGTGTTTGAAACATACTTCCTCCTCAACATCGATCTTGTCGTGCCGAGCGAAGCCGAAGCCCGCCCTTCAGCCCCGTCCCTTCAAAAACTCCTCCACACTCCGCACGTAAACCTCGGCGAAATCAGCAACCGGCCGTCGCTCCTCGATCAAATCCATGGCGTCCTCAACCGCCCACCCCATCACTCCCAAGAGCGCCAGCGTCATCATCGGCGCCCGGTGTACTCCAGCCGCGCAGTGGATAAACAGCTTCGCCTTTGGATCTTCCAGGGCCACCAGCGCAAACTTCACCCCACGCTCAAACACCTCTGGAGGCTTGAACTCGAAGTCATCGTCCACCGGATTCCAGCAAACCACGATCCCGTGCAGCTTCGCCAGCGGCGTGTCGTCAAACTCCATCTGCATGTCGATGATGTGCGTGATTCCCGCCCGCGACACCGCCGCCATGTTATCCGCCGACCAGATTCCGCCTCCGACCCCGATTCGGTCGGTCACCCACGTTATATCCATCCCCAACCTGTGTCGTGCAAAACCGCCATAATTGCCCGCCCTGGCGTTTCCATGAATACTCTGCGGACTCACCACGGCTGGGACGCCATCCACCATTAACATGCTGCCCCAACCGTGCATCCACCTTCTTCCGCGCGATCCCACCCGCGGAGAAACCGACAGCACGGCCCGCTCATCCGTTTCTCTTGAATTCAAACTGCCGCGCTTCATTTTACGGTATCCTCTCGGCTCTTATCCCCGCCTCGCCTTCTATTCTTCGCTCTCCACCGTCGCCGGGGTCGAACTCACTTTTTCCGCGCGTTCTCCCTCCCCAACTTCCTCGGCATCTTGTTCAGCATCTTTCCCAGCAACGCCCGGCTTGACGGCCTCATTGTTCAATGCCCTTTGCGTCGGGCGGAGATAGAGGCGAGGCCGGCTCCTCGTCGCAGATCACCGGATCCAGCGGCAATCCCATGCGCGTAAGCAAAGTATGTGCTAACGATCGTTCGATCGGATTCGCGGCCGACTGTTCGGTCGGCGGATATATCCCTGCGGCCTCGAACAAGTACTTGGCCGGCGCCAGTTGCCCGGTCTTCGCGACTTTAATCACCTCGGTCGCAATATCCTCCGCCGAGTCCTTTACCAGCTCGTTGATGTTCGCCCGCACCTGGAAGATGTCCTTCCCCTTTTTCCTCTTCGACGCTCTCCTCTTCGCCTGCTTCTTCGCCGTCACTTTGCTTTTTCTCGTTGCCTTCTTCTTCGCGCTCATGACTCGCCCTCCCCAGAACTGTCGGCGTCGTCCGGATCCCGGCTTCAGCCGCGTCAGGCAATCTCATGAGTTAGCAGCGACTTAACCCGCAGATTCCACGCCGCCATTGCGCGGAGCTGCGATGCAACGAAACTTGGGTGGAGTAGGCCTTGAAGCCTGCGTCAAAGGGCACTGGGAATCGCCGGGCTTTAGCCCCTGCGGTACCTACAAAGCCCTCCAGAAAAACCGAAAGGCGCGCTTTTCAGCGCGCCCCGATAGCTTGATAGAGTCCTTCTCGTCTTCTTGACTCTATATATTCAGAATAGCATTTTGCTATGGGTGTTTGTGTCAGCTTTTGCAAATTTATATTTGCCATGTCATCAACAACTTGCGTGATTTTCGATCGAATTTGCCTCTTGACAAGATTTTTGTCATTGCGAAAACTCCCTTCGCGAAGGCATCCCGGCCAGCAATCCTACCCTGAGGAAGTCTTCGCTCAACAGGTCGAGGACCTCTGGTAATCTGTGCGCAACCTTGCTGCGGCTGCAGTGCAGAATGCGCGCAGCTTGTTCCTGACCGTACTCTTGCAGGACAATGCGCGCGATTAATTGCTGATCCCATCCCTCCAGCCGATTTATGCACTTCTCCACGTCACGCACGAAAATCACCCGGTCCTCGAACGTGGCCGCGGTATAGTACGTCACCTTCGCGCGAAAGAATTCCCTTCCCAGCAATGACGGCAACCGCCCGGTCTCTATCGAAAAGCGCAGGTAACGCCGCAACAAACCAACCGTGCGTTTTCGGTAAAGCCACAAATCAGGATTGCGATCAAGCGGATCATCTTCCAACCCAGCGTCTTCTAGCCGAGGATCGTCCGCGACATTCAATCCCGTCGGAAAATCGTGCACCGGCAACTCCTGCCACGGTGTGTTCCCCGGCGAAGATTCGTCGACAGACTGCTCGTCCACAGGCGCCAGCGGTAAATCCGAGTTGAGCGGATCCTTCGGGGAAGAGTCATCTGCCTCTGCCCCGATCCAATCCACATAGCCGCTCACGCCACACCTCCCGACGCGTCCAGATCCACTTCCTCATCTCCCGTATAGCCCTCATCAAAGCCGCCGTCATCCGCGCCCCAGCGCGGTCCGCGCGGCAGTTGGGCCGTTTCCGGCTCCCGCGAAGCTGGCGGCAATTGCGCCATCTCTCGCCCGCAAGCCACGCAATAAATTTGCCCCCCGCCGACCGGACGCAGCCACAAACTGCCGCAGCGTTCGCAATACTTCAGTTCAAGTCGTTCCTCTTGCGCGGACGTATCCTTCGCCTTTGCTCTCATTACTCCTCCTGGGCTCCGGACTCGCGTTGCGAACCGGGGCGGTTGCGGTTGAATCGCGTTTACTGAAGCCCGAAGGCTGCAGCCGAAAAAAAGCCCTGCGTCGGCCGCCGCTCTTAAAAAAGGGCGGAAACCGAACGCAGGGCTCGTTTCTCTTACGATGACCTGCTTGGGCTATTTACTTGTTGGACTTGCTATTTAATCCTGCTTGCCAAACTTACCCTTCCGGCAAAAGAACTATCCCGCTTGCCGGTAATCTGTTACGGTTCGATCGCAACCCCTGGTTCCAGACCGGAACTTTCCAGACTGGAACCGGGTTCGTGCTGTCGAAAGAATCCTTCCTCATACCCCGACTTCAGCACCCGGCCATTTTGCAAAACCACACTAACCCGTCCACTGAACCGCAACGACTTCAACAGGTGTTCCATGGAGCCGGAAAGCACCTCGCCTCCACGCACCTTCCGGCGGAATTCCACAAAGTTCTTTGCTTCGTTGCAGTTATCTGCACCAGTCATGACGGCAGGTCCCTAGGGAAAAGTTGGGTTATACAATATCGCGATCGTATAGCTGCGCATTTTCCGAGTCAAGGTGATGATTATGCATTTGACACAGAGGAAGGAAAAAACTAATGTCTAATCACCGTGACAGGGTAGTTGTAGCGATCGATCCGCAGGTTTCAGCAGTACTCACATTCATGCTGAGTGAGATTCCTACGGCGGAATTGCTTTGGGTGGCGGAGTCTGTAGCAAAAACAGCGCGGTTCCTTTGGGCTGATAAATACGCCAAGCCGGAACCGCGCTATACAGCCGAGATCGAATATGCCGATCTCAGTACTTCTTGTGAGAAACAACCAAGCGCCATCTAATCGCGCCTTGGCTGTACGTGTGTTGGTGGTGGTTTTGCGGAGGGAGCGTGTGGCCCTGCGCGATTGCTATTTCGTGTCCGCATCCTTCGCACCGATATATACCGGGCCAAGTGGCAGACGTGGAGGGTTGCAGGATTTTATCGAAAGCCTCATCGCTGCTTATATTGACGAACTGGCTGTATTTGTAAAGCGCCATAGAGCGGCGGCTCCCCTCCTTGGGGAAGATTTGACAGGTTGCGCTACAATGGCGGAGGGCGGGGGGATCGGACCCCGTTCCTGTAAAGGAACTCTCGCTTATAAGGCGAGTCCTAGCAGCCCAGCTAGTCACCCTCCGATTAGGGCTAGTATGGCTCGATTCGCATCCCGACCAAGGAACCCGCGAATCGAGCCTTCGTGTTTACTGCACAGTCGGAACCTCAACTGCCTCCTTTCGATTTCCCAACTCGAATAATTCATGGGGATCAATCGTTACGGGTACAGGCTTCGTTACACGATTGACGATCTTTGCAAGAAGGTCGCGAATGTTTTCCTTTGATAGCTTCCGCGTAGCCTCCATGACGGTTGGGAGGATGGCTCGATCTTGCAAAATTTCCTGTAGCATTCCCGCGAAGCAAATCATGCGGAGTGCCGCATCTGAGTTTCTGCTAATGTTTCGGCTCTCGTTCTCCCATCGGCTCACTGTGCTTGCGCTGACACCGAGTGTAGACGAAAGCTCTTTGCTGCTTAAGCCAGCCATTTTCCGGAGGAACTTAATCTCCTGACCGGAAAGCAAATGGGGCTTACCTACAACGCTCAAAACCAAGGCCCGATGCAATTCTCCAATCGCCGGAATTTCGGGCACAATTGCTCCACAGGCGGAGCACCTGTAGACAATGATGTTTTCCAACGTAACGCAGTCCAAGCCACATTCTGTGTAATGGTAGTACGTGCGGGTACCGTGCATTGTCCCGCGACAGTCGTAGCATTTCCTGACTTTCACTTCTTCTGGATTCTTCCTTTTCTTCGTTGCGGCCATAACGTTTCTCCCTTGCAGATGCCAGTTATGTAGACCACGGTCGGGAGTTCTAGGTCTTCCGTCCAATCGAGGGCCACCCGAGCCTCGAAATTTCGCGTTTCGCACTTCCCCGCGAGACGGAATACCCAATTTGTGAAATCCTCGTTGTACTGCGGAGGACAGCAGATTCTGCCATCACGCAGAACACGCTCCACGTCTACAGTGGTAAAGCCACGTTCTTCCCCCCTCTCTTTGAAATGGGCCGTAATGACAGTGTTCCCTACCATCACTGCCCGTAACAGCAAAATACGTGCATTCTCCAGGCTTAGAGGAAACTCCTCTTGGGTACCGAACAGGATTAACTGTCTCCATTCGTCCACGGCGACTCCTTCAATCCCTGCCAGTCAAAATGGTACTCCAGATACATTTTGGCGGTCAAGGACAAAATGTCAACTATTGGGCCGTGTTAGACTCTGCCCATGAAGGTCGATAAGCAAAGGTTCGATGCGATCCTTAGCAGATTGATGGAAGCGAAGCCAGAGAAGCGTTCCGAAATAACTCCGCGACGTAAGAAGCTTAAAATGGCTCGGAAGTCTTCGGGGCCGACCGCACAAAAGGCGTAAAGGCGTTCTGCTCGACCAGTTTGCTGTATGGCATCGGCTTTACGCCAGCCATCCGCATTACGGTGTTCTCGAATAGCTCTGCGTCTTCCCGCCGATTAAACCGATAGGAAAATTCGTTCAAATAGCGTTGCAGGTGCTTTATCGAAAGCTGGTGGTATGTCCCTATCACGGCACGCTTCAAGAGCGAGAATGAGTTCTCCACGCTGTTCGTGTGGACATCGCCGCGCACGTAGACTTTGTGCTTGTGCTTGATTCGCTCATGTCGGACGCGGTGGAATTGCGTGTTGCGGAAATTGTAGATTCTGCTTTCGTCAGTCATAATCGCTTCCGCGTCTTTCGAGACGTTGTCCGCGATGACCTGATAAACCGTGTCCTCTTTGTTGTCTTTGGTCTGCACGAGCCGTAGTTGGCCGCCGCGCTCCCGGACTCCAATCACTACGTCCTTGTTCTTGAGTTTGCCGGGGTTTCCGCGCTGCTTGCCGCCAATGTAGGTTTCATCAATTTCCACGATACCCTTGAGTTTGGGAGCGTCCTTGTCCACCATTGCCTCACGAATGCGGTGACACAGATACCAGGCGGTGCGGTAATTCACTTTCAAATGCCTTTGCAGTTGCAGCGCGGACATGCCCTTTTTCGCGTCCACGATCAGCGCGATAGCCATATACCACTTGTCGAGGGGAAGATGGGAGCCGTTAAAGATCGTGCCTGTAGTTGCGGAGAATTGCGCTTTGCAGGATGGCTCCAAGCACTGATAAAGCTGGGCGCGTTTGTTGTCTGATTTCTTCGTGACCTTGCGCGTAATGCGGGAGATTTCCTTGGAGCCGCACATCAGACAGCGCACTCCGTTGGGCCAGCGTTTCGCTTCTAGGTAGGCCAAGCATTGTTCTTCGGTTGCGAAAGCCTTGGTGACTTCTATCAGTTTCACGGTAGACTCCGAAAGCAGAGGATGATGACGGATGCGAACAGGAGAATCATTGCGCCGTACAGAGTCCAGATCGCGCTCCATGCCAGGCCGCTCTGTTCTTTCCTCTCCATGCACAAATCTTAGCGCAAATGTCTTTCTGTGTCAAGTGCATAATCATCGTCAAGGTCGTTAGACCAAAGGGTCTGTGGAAATCCCATCACTTAGCATGGTGCTATACCTCTCCGTGCTATACTCCCTGCCATGAAATTCCGAGTTCTGCAAGACAATCTGCGCGAAACGCTGTGGGAGCGCATCGATGAAGGCGACCTGACCGGCCTCCGCCTGGCACAGCAAACCGGTTTTAAACAGGCTCATATCTCCAACTTCCTCAATCGCAAGCGCGGCTTAAGCCTCGAGGGCATGGACCGGGTTCTGGCTGTCCAGCATCTTTCTGTGCTGGATCTCCTCGACCCCGCCGAGGTCAACAAGCGCGCATCCATCCTTCCCCCCAGCAACGACGAGTTCCAGGACGTCCTTCTCACCGACGGATCAGTCGCCGCCACTCATCCCCTCATCACCAGCATGAACGTCAAAGAAATCCTCAAATTCAAGAAAAGTTTTCTTAAGAAGCTGAAACCAGAAACCGAAGGCAACCGTCAGCCCTGGCAGCGCTTCGTGCTCATCAAGGTAGACAACCGCGAAGCCATGAGCATGTATCCCCGTCTGCTTCCCGGAGCCACACTCCTGATCGACCGCCATTACAACTCACTCAAGCCCTATCGCAAGGGCGAGTTCAATATGTATGCCGTGCTCAAGAACGATAACTGCACCGTGAAATACGTGGAGACCGCCGGCAATCATCTTATTCTGCGTCCCCATAGTCAGGATTTTCCCATCGAAGTCATTGCCATGGAAGATGGCAAGTCCGCCTCTGATTACCTGGTCGGCCGCGTCTGCCACGTGGGCGTCGAAACCTGAGCGCAATGACGCGAGGCTTAGAGTTCGCCGTCGCGATATTCCTCGGCTTGACCGCAACTCTCACCGGAGCCCAGTCCAAGCAAAGCTCGGCTACGACGGTTTTCCCGTCCGATGCTGAGATCCGCAAGATACTGGCCGGCCGGGTCGATACTCTCGCTGGCCCCCAGGATGGCATCGGCATCGTTGTCGGCGTAATCGGACCGAAAGGTCGAAGGGTTATCCCGTACGGCCATCTCAACCAGGCAGACCCGCGGCCATTGGGTGGCGACACTCTGTTCGAGATTGGTTCCGTCAGCAAAGTGTTTACGGCTCTCCTGCTCGCTGACATGGCGCGAAAAGGTGAAGTCGCGCTCGCGGACCCTGTCGCCAAGTATCTTCCCGCGGGCGTCAAGATCCCTGAACGCGATGGTCGCTCGATCACGTTAGTGGACTTGGCGACTCATACCTCAGGCCTCCCGTTCATGCCAGACGAGTTGCCCGTTTTCAACGCTTCCATCGCTGCGAATGATTCCACTGCTCAGCTCTACCGCTTCCTTGCCCGCTATCAACTGACGCGCGACCCCGGCGCGGAGTGGGACTACTCGAACATCGGTTACTGGCTTCTGGGACAAACCCTCGCGGCGCGGGCCGGCATGGATTACGAGAGCCTTCTGCGGACGCGTGTCATCGTCCCATTGAAGATGAAGAGTACCGCCATCACCCTCTCATCAGACCTCAAGGCCAGGCTCGCGGTCGGCCACAATGCTGTTCTGCAGCCAGCGCTGCCTTTTTCCTCGGTATCGCCCTACGGTGCCATGCCCGCAGCCGGCGGTGTGGTTTCAAACGTCAATGACCTGCTGACTTTCCTCGCTGTGGCAATGGGTTACGAACCTTCACCATCGGCCTTGAGTATGACCGCGATGCTCTACACTCGGCGTCCCATTGATGGCGATGGAAGCGAGCAAGCGCTGGGGTGGGTAGTGGCTGGAAAGGGTAACGACCAGTTGGTCACGCATGACGGCTTCACCTGGGGGTACGCAAGCTATGTCGGCTGGAATCCGGCGACTCGCGCGGGGGTCGTCGTCCTCTCGAATCAACAGACAAGCGTTGGCGACATTGGGCGTCACCTTCTGCTGCCGAACATGCCGTTAGAACCGCCGACTGTCAGGAAGCACACTGAGATCAAAGTCGCCTCGACCGTTCTCGACGCCTACGCCGGTCAGTATCAAGTAGAGGGCGTGGGACTGTTCAACATCGTTCGGGACAACGACGTTCGGGACAATGACTTCCTGACCATCCAACTGCCAGCCGATTGGGGCCTTCCGAAACTGCGCCTTCGCCCCGAAAGCCGGCAAGACTTCTTCGTTGCAGAGCTTCCGGTTCGAGTCACGTTTCAAACTGACAGCGAG
>Ga0206826_1019_pt2 | contig 26368 bp, 29 predicted proteins | sample Alteio_BWOrgCont_80_FD_152636 | JGI IMG/M metagenome (GOLD analysis project Ga0206826, IMG submission 152636) | Enriched cells from forest soil in Barre Woods Harvard Forest LTER site, Petersham, Massachusetts, United States -... | ecosystem: Environmental > Terrestrial > Soil > Temperate forest >... | reverse complement strand
TTTTACGACAGTCTTTTTCACTTCACCCAACGCATCGGACACGCGCGTCCGAATGAGGTCAGAAGCCTCAGCATTGGATTTATGCAGCATGTCGGCCAGTTCATTCATATTGGCCAACGCCTGGTCATAGGCCGTGCGCAGCATATCCACCTGTTTCACCAGGCGGTCATTCGGCTCACTCGTCGTGGCCAGGTCGCGCAGGGTGCGCGTGCTTTCATCCACCGTCTGACGGAAGATTTCGAGCTGGCGGCGCATTACGGCCTGAATGCCTTCAATCGCCAAGCGGTTTGCCGCCGTGAAAGCCTCAACATTTTTGCGCTGCGCCGTGATCATCATTTCCAGATCTACACCGGGAACACGGAATTGCGTCATCGCCTTGACGAATTCATTTTCAAAGAAAGGGAAATTGGGTGTGTTGGACATTCGAAGCCTCTTTCTGGGGCGTTGAAACGATGCAGGAAAGTCTCTTTACTATATCACAGCGGATTTGGAAAGTAAAAGTATATGTCAGCTTTGTATATGTCAGCTTGGTATCCCCTGATAACGGCTCTTTTTGCCGATAGTGCCCGCTGTGCAAACTGAGCCATCTATGCCAAAGCATCGGTGCCTGACATTGAATTTCGGTGGCGGATTTGTGCCTCACCGATCTGTCTTGGCAGATCTTCAATTGCCCATAGATAAGCGGATGCTGTGCGGTCGGGGTGGCTCCGGCGCTGTTCCCAATTTTGCAGGGTATCAAGTGGGATTCCATAAGTGCGGGAAAACTCGCTCTGGCTCATACCAAGCCGCTCGCGGATCGCTTTAGCATCGGCGAAAACGTAGGTTGTAGTACGAACCTTGCTAGGCTTTCCCTTGACGTGCTCAATAGCCTCATTAAGGCCATCAAGGATACCTTGCGCCATTTCTCCTAGTTTCTCGGCCATGTTATTCTCTCCTTTTCTTTGCCTTGATTTCTGACTTCAGAATCTCGGCAGCTTTTGTTAAAGTTGCTTTTTCAGTCGGGGAAAGCTCTTCCTGTTTCCCCTTTGCGTATGCCCATAATAGATAAACCGGGGCTGATTCATCGTAAAAATAATAGATCACCCGCGACCCACCACGCTTACCCATGCCAGCGCGGCTCCACCGCACCTTTCTCAACCCCCCAGTTCCTGGGATTTCGTCTCCAGAAGTCGGGTTAATGGCAAGATGGTCTTTTAGAGCATCAAGCTCCGGCTCTGACCACAAAGCTGCTGCTCGTCTGGCGAAAGATTCTGTTTCTGCAATTGTGTTTCCGATGCATGCTTCCACCTATTATCTATACGCTATCTGCGTATAGATTGCAAGCCCTAAAATTGACAGCCCTAAAATTGCATAGATGACATTATTAGCCAGCAAAAAATTGAGCCAGTATGTAGGTCAGCGTGACCAAAGACGATTCCAATGCTGTGCTGCAGCATCAAGGCGGTTCAAATCACGGTCTATGGCGGCCATAAGGCGCGATTGCCCCATGGTTTTGTCTGACTGCCAGATGGGCAGCCAGCGTGCGGCGGCCAGCGCAAGGACATAAGACGCAGCGGGTTCGAGGCCCGGCGGCGCGGGAATATCCAGCACCAGCAATTGCCAGCGGACGGCATGGACAAGCGGCGCAAGCCACGCGGGATCGGGCTTGGCAGTTTTGAGGCCTGCGGCATCCAAGGCTTCAAACAGCCGCAGCATGGCGTCCAGCAGTTTTTCACGCGGCGGTTCGCCGCGCATATCAGGCGGCGCAGACGCCGCCCAGGTGCGCAAGGTTTTTATAAAAATCTGGTATGGATTTTCATGCACCTGCGTGCGGCGTTTTTGGGCGGATTTTTTGCGCGGTTTAGCGGCGCGCATCAGCGGCCCGCAAGCTCTTTGCCGCGGCGCACATTGGCCGCCACGCCCGCCTTGATCAAGGCGTGCAGCGCGCCGCCCGTTTCCCATGATTTTATGGTTGCTTCGGTGACGCCGCCAGGGCTGGTGACCTCGCGCCGCATCTGTTCAAGATTTACTTCAGGGCGCGCTGCCGCCATCGCGCCCGCCCCCACCAAGGTTTGCCGTGCAAGGCGCATCGCTTGTTCTTCCGTCAAACCTTCTGCCTCGCCGGCGCGCGCGAGCAGTTCGGTGAAATAATAAAAGTAAGCGCCGCCGGAGCCGCTGATGGCCGTCACCGCATCCATTTGCGCTTCATCGTCCAGCCAAAAAAAATCGCCTGTTGCACGCAGCAATATTTCCACCTGCGCACGCAGGGCATCGTCCAACCCAGGCGGCGCGGCGGCCACGGTCATGCCGCAGCCCACCATCACAGCTGTGTTCGGCATCGCACGGATAACCGGATTTTGCGGCAAATAACGCGCGTAATAATCGCGCGGCAAACCGGCAGCGATGGTCATGATCGGCCAATGCGGCCGGGCGCGCGCAGCCAGGGTGGTGAGAAGCTCTGTCATCTGCTGCGGCTTCACGGCCAGCACCACCAAGTCTGGCGCAATATCGGTAGGCAAGGCTCTCACCTCCGCGTAAAAATCAATGGTCTGCGCCTGGGCGCTGAATTGTTGTTTCAGCGCCTGAGCCGCGGGCTCCACCACGCTCACGCGCGTGAGCAAATTTTTCTCGAGCCAGCCCGTCAGCATGGCGCCGCCCATTTTACCGCAGCCAATTAATAAAAGATGCATAGCGCTTTTTATCGCGCGCGGCGGGATTGGACAAGCGATCCCGTGCGCGATATACAGGCAGCGGGAGATCTAAGATGCAAAAACGCGCTGAAAAATTCCGCGGCCTGGGAGAAGATGTTTTGGGCGCGGGCTTTCATATTCTGTCCGGCGCAGGCGGCGACCTGAAATTGCTAGTGCAACAGGCGGTCGCACGCCTGATGGGAGATGCCTATGTGAGCCGGCAGGAGCATGAAGCCCTGGCCGCGCGGCTTGAGGCGCTGGAGACGCGGCTCGGTAAAAAACCCAGCAAATCCACCAAATCCAAACCTGCCAAGCGTCCGCGCAAGTAATTGGCAAAGAAATTTCTTGCCTAGGGGCGGGCGGATCGGCAAGATGGAAACATGAGTTTTGTTAAAAAAGACCTGTTTGACCCCGGCGCGCATGATCCGCTGACGCTCGTGGAGTTGATCGCTACGCAAAAACGCTGGGCGGCGGAGCGCCTGTCGGAAACCGAAATGCTGATCCAGGTGCAGGGCGCTTGGACGAACTACCATATGTATTTCGTCTGGCAAGATAAATTGTCCGCGTTGCAATTCTGCTGCCAGTTTGATTTCCGCGTGCCTAACCCCAACCGCCAGGAAGTGCATACGCTGTTATCCTTGGTCAACGAACGCTTGTGGCTCGGACATTTTGATCTGAATACAGAGGAGCAAACGCCCATGTTCCGGCATAATCTTTTGATGCGCTCGACCGACCAGGCCAATGCCCAGCAGATCGAGGACGTGATGAATATCGCCATGGCGGAATGTGACCGCTTTTACCCCGCCTTTCAATTCGTCCTCTGGGGCAACCGCACGCCCGAAGACGCCATCGCCGCCGCCCTGATCCATACTAACGGCCGTGCCTGACGCGCGCTAATTTCACATAAATTTCATACACAAACCGTTTTTGCCGTGATAAGGTAAAACCATGGCATTTTAGCCAAATTTTAGGCGATTTTCTCACAATTTTGGGTACATATTCACAAAGCCTTAACCACCTAGGGTGTACCATCAGAATAGCAACTGATGGGAGCAATTGGTGATGCCTATGGCCGCCTCCTATACGCCTGATGAAGATTTAAACTCTGCCCCGCACGACGTTTTTGACATAAACGGGCTGCTCGTTGCTGGCCCCGGCAATGAAGGCTTTATCACGACCAGCGCGGGCGGCGCCTATGACCGCCAGCGCCTGGTATATGACCGCGAGCGCATGGTGTTGAACTATGAACTGCAGCAACTAGATAATTCACGTGGACCGGATGCGCCCCAAGGCCTTCCGAAAAGTGAAAAAGTAACTTTAGACCAACAATATCTAGATGTTGCTAATCAAGCTTTAGGTAATGTACAGGCAGCTGTTGATCGTGCCCAAAACAAAGTCCCGCAACCTACCTGGCTACATGATCCATCAGAATTTCAGGTTGTAGTTAATCATTTTTTTGACAAAGCATCACAAAAAACTTTTCAGCGGTCTTATCAACAAGGCGATGGCTCAACTTTGGATCAAACTATTAACAGTTATGATGTCCGTCCTACTGCTGTGGAGGATGTTTCGGCTAAAATTTTACAAGTGACAAGTCAGATTTCGCAAATGGATCAACTGGTGAAGAGCATTGACGACAAATTCAGTGTCATCGACACTGCCTCTAGCTCATCCGATGAAAAGTTGATTTTATCCAAGATGCTGGGATTGAGCAGCGGCGTGACCCACGCTAGCTTGTCCATTGACGCCATTTATGCAGTGGATCCCGGACGCTTTGAGCCCAAGGATGGCGAAGGCCGTCCTACAAAATATGATCCTAAAAATTTATGCGATGTCCTGCAGGCAGTGGAATATTTTCTGGAAAATCCCGCACGCGGCATGGCAGAAGGTATGCGCCTGTTTGGCCCGAACGCGATCAAGGAACTGCGCGATACCATGGCCGATATGCCGAAACCGGCTGCCCCCAGCATCGAAGGCGCTCTGGCACCTTATTCAAATGGACCACTTGCGCTTGAAAATCTGGATGATGATAACCGCCCCGGCAGTCCCGGCTATAACCGAAAATACCGTCCGCCAGGTCCCTTTTAATTATCGCGAAAGTTTTTCCGAAACGTCATGAAAATGTCATCACTGGATAGGTAAACTAATAAGATGGATAGCGCTGACGAAACCGAAGCCGTAGATGTCTCAGGTGAAGGCCGGAGAGCCTGTCAGCGGGTTGAGACCAATATGGCCGCGCTGGACAGCGCCATCGCGGTGCGCGAAGTCCAACTGGGAAAATCCCAGAAACCGGGAGACAAGGCTATCCTGAAAGCAGCCGAGGTCTATAAGGCTGCCCATCAATCCACGCTGGGTCTGAACCAGGCGCAAACCAATATCAAAGATCACGCGGACGGCTATTTGCAAGCCGTCGCGAACAGGGCCGTGGGCCTTCCTAAAGGGGACAAAGCGAAAAAGCATGCCGAGATTGATCGTCACTACAATAATAAATACGCCGTGCCGCTTGAGAAGAAATTGCAATACGCCCAGGCCTTAAAAATCGGCACGGTGGAAGTGGGCGGCAAAAAAATGCCGCTCGGCACGGTCGCACATAATACCAGACAAGATATCCAGCTGGCCAAGGCGACGGCATCCCTGGTGGCTGAAGGTCATAGCAAACTGGAAGTGCCCAAAGACCAAGCCAAGCTCTCTGAAGAACAACGCGGATGCAAATTCGCCAGCGCGATTGTGAAAAGCGCTGAAGAAACCCGCGTCGGCAGAAAACCGGAGTTTGCTGTAAAAAGCGAAGCAGAAAAAGCCGCCGCGCCGACGACAGTCAAAGCCCAAGCCGAAGAGGCCGCTGCTCGCAGTGCCACTAACAATTTTAAACAGCAGGTCACGATGGGCTTGGAAAATGCGGGCGGCATTATCCCGACAGCGCCGAAGGTTTTCAAAGTTCCTGAAGTTAACGACATTCGCACCAAGCCCTTTGCTTTGACTTCTGCGCGCCCGGCAGATGACAACTTGTTTCACCGGATCAGCGCAGACAAAACAAATTCATTTGCCACGCGTGAAATAAGCGACCGAGCCGTTCAAGCAAAACACGCACAAGAAGCCAGTATTGCTGATCAAATCAACCAATACGGCCAGGTGCTTCAGCCGCCGCTTAAGCCAAAAGTTCTGGCACCCTCTTTCACGCTGCCTGTTTCGGCCTAACAAAACCTAAAACTCATCCGCGTAGAAGGTAAAGCGCGCTTCTCCGAAGGTTTCGCGTACGGATACCGTCACGCGGTGCAGGCGGCCATGGAGGTCACGCTGCCAAAAGGTGATGAACTGATTGAGGAGTGGGAATTTGGGCGCCTCATCATAATCCTGCCAGATATAGGTTTGCAGCAAACGCGGGTAATCCGGCAGAGCGTATAAAATCTCCGCCGTGGTGAGCTGATGACCGGAGAGCTGGCGCTTCAGGTCCTGGCAGCCGGGGCCCGGACGGCTCGTATCAGGAGTCCAAAGATTCATGCTTTTATTACGCTCTAAAATATCATCAAATTTCAGTATTTCAAAAAATCATGAATAAACCCTTGAAATCTGCGGGCACAGGCGTTATCTAGCACTCACCTGGCTTGAGTGCTAGCAAGGGTCCAAAGCTGCTGCCAGCACAAAAAGCCAAATTATATCAACCATTTAGGAGGCTATCATATGACATCTATTCGTCCCCTGCATGACCGCGTGCTGGTACAGCGCGTTGAGCAGGAAGAGAAAACCGCAGGCGGGATTATCATCCCCGACACCGCCAAGGAAAAACCGATGGAGGGCATCGTGGTCGCGGTGGGCTCCGGCGCGCGCGATGAGAACGGCAAACAGCATCCGCTGGATGTGAAGGCCGGCGACCGCATTCTGTTCGGCAAATGGTCGGGTACGGAACTCAAACTCGACGGCACCGATTATCTGATGATGAAAGAAAGCGACATCATGGGAATTATCGAAAAGAAATCATCATCCAAGAAAGCTGCATAGGAGACATCAATGGCTGCGAAACAAATTGCATATGCATCAGATGCGCGTGAGCGCCTGATCAACGGCATCAATAAAACCGCAAACGCGGTGAAAGTCACGCTGGGACCCAAAGGGAAAATCGTGGCGCTGGCGAAATCTTTCGGCGCGCCGCGCATGACGAAAGACGGCGTTTCAGTTGCGAAAGAAATCGAACTGGAAGACAAATTCGAAAACATGGGCGCGCAAATGATGCGCGAAGCCGCATCCAAGGCGAATGACCACGCGGGCGACGGCACCACGACAGCGACCGTCCTTGCGCAATCCATCGTGAACGAAGGCAATAAAATGGTTGCGGCGGGCATGAACCCCATGGGCGTTAAGCGCGGCATTGATAAAGCCGTGACGGCCGTGGTGGACGATCTCACCAAACGCGCAAAAAAGCTCACCAGCAATGAAGAGATTGAGCGCGTTGCGTTTATTTCTTCTAACGGCGACGCAGATATTGCGAAGAAAATGGCGGAAGCCATGAAAAAAGTTGGTAATGAAGGCGTAATTACGGTTGAAGAAGGCAAATCCAACGAAACCGAAATGGATATCGTGGAAGGCATGCAGTTCGACCGCGGCTTTGTTTCGCCTTACTTCATCACCAATGCGGAAAAAATGATCTGCGAGATGGAAAAACCGTTTATTCTCCTGCACGAGAAAAAACTCTCTGGACTACAGGCGCTTTTGCCTGTGCTGGAGCAGGTGGTGCAGTCCGGCCGCCCATTGGTTATCGTTGCGGAAGACATCGAAGGCGAAGCACTCGCGACGCTCGTGGTCAATAAGCTGCGCGGCGGATTGAAAGTTGCCGCGGTGAAAGCGCCTGGTTTCGGCGACCGCCGCAAAGCGATGCTGGAAGACATGGCAATCCTCACGGGCGGCCAGGTCATTTCCGAAGACCTCGGTATCAAACTTGAAAATGTCACGCTGAACATGCTCGGCACGGCGAAGAAAGTGCGTATCACCAAAGACGATACGACCATCATCGACGGCGCAGGCAAGAAGGATGATATCCAGGGACGCTGCGGCCAGATCCGCGCGCAGATTGAGGAAACCTCATCTGACTACGACAAAGAGAAATTGCAGGAACGCTTGGCGAAATTGTCAGGCGGGATCGCGGTGATCCGGGTCGGCGGCGCGACGGAGCTGGAAGTGAAGGAGCGCAAAGACCGCGTGGAAGACGCGATGCATGCAACCCGCGCGGCTGTCGAAGAAGGCATTATCGCGGGCGGCGGTGTGGCGCTGCTTTACGCAACGAATGCGATTGCGAAACTGAAAGCCGCCAACGATGATGAACGCGCAGGCATTGAAATCATCCGCCGCGCGCTCCAGGCGCCTATCCGCCAGATCATTGCCAACGCGAGCGAAGATTCTTCGTTGATCGTCGGCAAACTGCTCGAGCAGACGGACACCAACCAAGGCTACGACGCGCAAGACGGCAAGTTCGTGGACATGGTCAAGGCGGGCATCATTGACCCCGCCAAGGTCGTGCGCGTTGCGCTGCAAGATGCGGCATCTGTGGCCGGCCAGGTGATCACCACCGAAGCCCTCGTGGCCGACATGCCTGAAAAGAAATCATCCTCCGGTGATGCTGGCGGCCACGGCGGCGGCATGGGAGGCATGGGCGGAATGGGTGGTATGGACTTTTAAATCTCATCCTCCTGAGATTGTTCAACCCATCCGGCGGGGGCTGTGCAAACAGCCCCCGTTCTTTATGCGCCCGATACTTTATTCATGATAATTCGCGGCGTTAGAATCTGCGGCAGCAATTTAGGTTCACCTTCCGCTGGAAAATAAACATAAAGCGGTACGCCCACGCGGCCAAAGCGGCGCAGAAAAGCTGTGATGTCCGGGTCGCGCCGCGTCCAATCGCCCTTCAGATAAACGACATGTTTTTCCGCAAAGACCTTCTGAACGCTCGCGTCGGCGAGCGAATTTTTTTCATTGAAAATGCAGGTAATGCACCAGGCCGCCGTGATATCCACAAAGACGGGCTGATGCGCGGCGCGGAGTTCCGCAAGCCGCTGGGCCGAATAAGGCTCGTCGTACTTACTTGCTTCAAAACGCGGCAGAACGCCAACCTGTTGCACAAAAACCCACACGAGCCAGAGCGCCGCCGCATATAGGGGCCAGGCGAGAATTTTTTTGAGCCGCGCCATCCAGGGGCCCGGGCGCGGCAGTTTTTTCAGCGCAGGCGGATAGAGCGTGAGAAACAAATAAGGCGCGGCAAGGCCCAAGCCGAGCGCCGTGAAAACCGCCGCCGTCACCGGCCAGTTTTGCGTGAAGGCATAAAACATCGCGCCGCCCATAAAAGGCGCGGTGCAGGGTGAGGCCACCCACACGGCCAGCGCACCCGTGAAAAAACTTCCCCAGTGACCTGACCGCTGCGTCAGATTCTGACCAAAACCAAAAAAACGGCCGTTGATGCGGATGATGTCCGATAAAGACAGGCCAATCAAAAACAGCACGACGGCGAGTAGCGCCACTAGCGCGGGTGATTGCAATTGCACGCCCCATCCCACGCTGAGCCCCGCGTTTTTAAAGAGGATAAGCACGGCCGCCAGACCCCAGAAAGACGCCAGCACGCCCGACGCATAAGCTAGGCCGCCCACCGCGACCTGCGCGCGTTTTTCATAATGGGATTTTTTAATCAGACCGAGTGCTTTCATGGATAAAATCGGAAAAACACAGGGCATCAAATTCAACATCAGGCCGCCAAGCAGCGCGCAGGCAACGGCTTCCCAAAAACTGATATCGATCATACCTAGGGGCGAAGGCGCGCGGCGCGTGAACAGCCCCGCCTCCTTGCCCGCATGGGCCGATGCGGCAACGGGCAAGGTCAAAAGCAGATCCGCATTTTCCGGCACGCAAATATCCTTGCATACAAGCCACGCGGCCTGAGCGGAGAGATGAATCTTATCGCCCAGCTTTAAATGCAGGGGCGGCGTAAGCACGGCGGGCAACAACACATCGCCTTGATAGCCGCTGCTCGTCGCGCCCTGAAAAATAAAACCCTCTTCGGCAGGCCAGCGGATAGGGCCAAGGGAAAAACCATCCGGCGCGTGAAAGGTTATTGTTGTAGGCAATCCCACCTCACCAGGCGAAGCGCCGTAAATATGCCAGCCACCGGGCACGTTCAGGTAAAGCCCGATCTGCGCCGCTTGGCCTTGGGCGATATCTTTATTTTCCGCAACCAGGCGCGCTTGCACGACGGGCGTGGGCGCATCCTGGGCCACCGCACAAAGCGGCAGGGCCAACACCGATAGGATAATAAGAAAAACCAACCGCGCGCGCATCCTGTGATGCTATCGCTTATTCGAATGACTGGAAAGAGAAGTTATGCTTTCCCAATACAAGCTGCGACAATACAAGTTTTTAAACCGCCGTGCGCATTACATCCTGGACGGCCTGCACGAGCTTATCGCGCACGTTCATGACGGTTTGCAGCGTCATTTCCGCATTATTGATGGAGGTCATCACGTCCACCATATTGGCTTTGCCCACGGCGGCTTGCTGGCTCACCTGCTCGGCCTTATTTTGCGTATCGACGATATTCTGCGTGGCCTGCTGGAGGAAATCCCCAAAGGAAGCGCCGCCCGCCGAGGCATCCGTGCCGCCCAATTTGGGCAGGCCAGCCGCTTGGCCGTATTTGGCAATGGCATCTGCGATATTTGCAACCATGGTCCGCTCCAGATTCTTTTATGTTATATCACAAATTTGGTTAATTATCCCCGAATGCCGCTGATCGTCGTCATGGCCACCGATTTCACGAGGTCCATAGCGGACAGGCTGGCTTCGTAGCTGCGCTGCGCTTCGCGCAGGTCCGCCGTTTCCACAATGGTATTGACGTTCGGCAGGGTGACATAACCGTTCGTGTCCGCCGCCGGATGGGTGGGGTCGTATTTCTGGCGGAAATCCGACATATCCGGCGTCACGGCGGCGACCTTCACCACATTGGCGCCAATGGTGCTGTCATAGACGTTTTTGAAGGTGACCTGCATACGCCGGTAGGGGTCCTGGCCCGGCTGGGTGGCCGTGGAATCCGCGTTGGCGATGTTTTGTGAGATAATCTTGATGCGTTCGGACTGCGCGGCCATACCGCTGGCAGCAACGCTCATAGCAGCTGATAGATCCATGATGTTCTCCTAACCCGTTTTGTTGGCCGTTTGCCGGCTCTGCGCTTATTTATGCAAGACTTGTGCCAGAAGGGCCAACAAAGGGCCAAGCTTTGTAAAGAGCAGAAACGTACCTTCAGTGAGAATTTATCTTGCTTGCCTAATTAGGACTGTATATATTTTGGAAGTCTAATAAGTTTTAAAGAAAATCAACTACTTAGGAGCACAAGGGGCACAAAAATGTCACAGATGACTATAGGAAGAAAGTTCATAGCGGCTTTCACGCAGAGTTCAGAGAGAAGTCTATATCGGGCAAGAGACGCCGTGCATCTCGGCAAACATCTTTTCGTAGAGACCTACGGAGAAAATCAAGATGGGTTTCTGGATAGGCTAGCAACGGACCCGGATGCTCCCCTTAAAAAGGCCGATGGCACCCCTGAAGGCTTGATCCTTAGACATTTTGTAGAAAAATATGATGTTGAAGACTTAAAGTGGTTCACCGCCGGGACTAGTCCAGCAGCCAGAGCCGCTGCCATCCAAGCAACATTCGACCCCAATATTCGATTAGACCATCGCGAAAGAGTATTAGAAACCGCAATTAAAGGGATAATTCCCAGCTGGGGTGGCTCTTCATTTTCCCCCACTGCGATTGAAGTGTTATTTGAAGGTTTTACTTCAGCTCAAGCGCTAAGGTGTGCGCTATGCGAGGCACGCAAAGAATATCCTTATAGCAATTTAGGGATATTAGCATCCTATTACATGCCTGCTCGGCTTCCTAGTGCATCAGATGCTGAACCCCGCGGCAAATTTTATTATGATTGGGCCAAAGATCATCGCGCTGCAAAAGAAGCTCTTGAATATATGCTCGCGCCGATAACAAATCAGCATCATCGCCGCAAAATGCTCAGCCTGTTTAAACCGCCCCAAAGCTGTTCAGCTGCAGATATTGAAGACCTTTTCAAGACCGCCGATGCGAGGGTGGAAGCAGATAAAGCAACGCATAGACATTTTGGGAAGCGGCAAACAACAGGTTCCCCAGGGTTTATGCCTGCCTAATGGAATTTCAAAGCAGCCCTTAGCTCGATTTACCGGCCGCCTTCATCAGCATGCCCATTTCGCGCTTGTAGACGCTGCTAACTAATTGAAAATTCATGGCATTTTCGGCGGCTTTGCGGGTTTCGTCCTCTAAATTCACTGAGTTCCCTGTGGGATAAACCTCAGACGGTGTTTTATTGATGCTCATCACGCCCGCGCTACTCGAAGTCTGCAAAGGTGACATATGCATGGGGTTGGTCGTGGCGAGCTGTATAGACTGCACGCCAGACAGGGTTTTCTTGAAACTGGGCTGCGACAGCTCCATGGCGCGGTAGCCTGGCGTGTCGGAATTGGCGATATTTTGCGTTAGCACCTGCTGGCGATCCGACAGCCACTGCATGCGGCTTGTCAAATCGGACATTAATCCTGTTTGGTCAGACATTTTAAGCTCCCTACCCGTTTATTGGCCGGTTTTCCGGCTCTGCCTTAAGCTATGCAAAAGCCATGCCAGGTAGGCGCTTAATTCGTCACAAACCGGCGGTCGCAATAGGTGCAATCCACGAATTTCCGGCCCGCCGGGATGGTTAGGTAGACCCGGGGGTGCCCCAAGGCGGCGGGGATGTTGGCACAAGACCGGTGCTCGCCCCCATCGCCGTAGCCCGAGCCATCGCAATAAACCTCTCGTTGCAAGACCTGGACCACTTCAGGCGGCGGCAAAGCAGCAAAAGGCGCGGCGGATTGAGCGGTTTCGGACATGTTTAGGCCTTTCTGGCGCAGGGAAATTGCTTGACAGCCGCGGGCCAAAAGCCCTATACAGCCGCCTCACCCAAGGATAGCCCAAAAGAAGAGCCGCGGACAAGACCATGAAAATCGTAAATTCCCTTAAGACTTTGAAAGTGCGCGATAAAAACTGCCGCGTGGTGAAACGCCGCGGCCGCACCTATGTGATCAATAAGAAAAACCCGCGCTTTAAGGCCCGGCAGGGTTAAGCTATGCAAACGCCGACGCTGGAGACGCCTCGGCTGGTTTTGCGCCCCTTAAGTCTGGATGATGCTCCCGCCATTCAGAAATATTTCAACAACTGGAATATCATCCAGCATTTGAATGCTGGCATACCGTGGCCCTACCCAGATGATGGTGCGGAAAGTTTTATTCGTTCCTGCCTTCCGAAACTCGAAACCGGTGAAGTTTATATGTGGGTCTTAGTGCCAAAAACAGAGCCGAGGGAGGCAATCGGGCTGATTGATTTTGGCGTGACCCGAAACCATCACCACGGTAATCGCGGATTTTGGTTGGCTGAGCCATTTTGGGGCCAAGGCCTGATGACTGAGGCCGTGGCTGCCACCAATGATTTTATTTTCGGTGTGTTGAAATTAGAAAAATATACTGTTTGCAATGCAGTCGTGAATAAAGGTTCACGACGTATCAAAGAAAAAACTGGCGCGCGATTTATAGGCTACGGTGAACTCGCGCATCATAGCGGCGAGACAGAAATAGAGATCTGGGACGTGACACGCGAAGCATGGCTGGCGGCAAAGTCTAGTCCTGGTCCTGCTAACGCGCCTTAACCACCGCATGTTTCTTCTTGCCTGCGGAAAGTTTAGCTTCACCAACGGTTAAATCCGCCGCTGTTAATTTCGCTCCTTCATCCAAAATTTTTTCATCGTTCAAACGCACGCCGCCGCCCTTGATCAGGCGTTTGGCTTCGCCTTTGCTTTCGGCCAGGCCCGCTTCCACGAGCAAATCCACAATCGCCGTCCCGGCAGCAGCGATGATCGTCGGCAAATCGCCGCCCAGCGCGCCTGCTTCAAACGTTGCGCGCGCGGTCGCGGCGGCGGCGGCGGCGGCGGCTTCACCGTGGCACAGTTTTGTCGCTTCAAAGGCTAATACCTTTTTCGCTTCGTTGATTTCCGAGCCCGCCAGCACCGAAAGTTCTTCGACTTCCGTCATCGGCAGCTCTGTGAAAATCGCCAGCATCTTCGCAACGTCCGCATCCGCCGTATTGCGCCAGAACTGATAGTAATCGTAAGGCGACAATTTATCTGCCGAGAGCCATAACGCGCCGCTAGCCGTCTTGCCCATCTTGCTGCCGTCTGATTTCGTCAAGAGCGGCGTTGTCAGACCGAACAATTCCAAGCTCTTCATACGGCGGCCTAATTCCACGCCGCTGATGACATTCCCCCATTGATCCGAACCTGACATCTGCAAGTTGCAGCCATAATCGTCATGCAGTTTCACAAAATCATATCCCTGCATCAGCATATAATTGAACTCGATAAATGACATGTTCTGTTCGCGCTCAAGCCGCAACTTGACGCTGTCCATTGCCAGCATGCGGTTCACGGAATAATGCACGCCGACATCGCGCAGAAACTCAATGTAATTCAATTTATCTAACCAGTCCGCATTGTTCACCAGCCGCGCGCCATCCGTGCTGAAATCCATAAACTGTTTGAAGTTTTCCAATACGCCCATGATGTTTTCGGCGATGGTTTCGTCGCTGAGCAGCGGACGCGATTCATCCCGGAATGATGGATCGCCCACCTTTGCGGTCGCGCCGCCAATCAAAACAATCGGCCGGTTTCCCGTGCGTTGAAACCAGCGCAGCAGCATGATGGGGTATAAATGTCCCACATGCAGGCTCGTCGCTGTTGGCTCAAAGCCGCAGTAGCCTACCACTGGGCCCTTACAAAGGGCCGCATCCAGCGCCGCCGCGTCTGTCATCTGGTGAATAAAGCCGCGTTCATCAAGCACACGCAGAAATTCAGATTGGTATGTCATTGCGGGACCATAGCAATTCAGCCTACAATTTAAAGCAGGAATCTTACATGTCTGGAAAAGTTTACTGCGCGATTGGCTTGATGTCCGGCACTTCGGCGGACGGGGTGGACGCGGCCTATATCGAAACCAACGGCCACGGTTTTGTGGAAGCGGGCGAAGCGGTGGTGGTGCCCTATACGGCTGATTTCCGGCGGCGGTTGCTGGCCGTGATGGGAAAATCCGAAGGGCCATCGCTGCCCGAAATTGAAAAAGAACTCACAGAATTGCACGCGCAGGCAGTCGATATCCTGCTCACGCAAATGGGTAAAACGGCGGCGGACATTGATGTGATCGGCTTCCACGGCCAGACGATTTTTCACGCGCCGCAGGAAGGAAGGACGTTGCAAATCGGCGACGGCGCAGCGCTGGCGGCGACCACAGGGATTGATGTCGTGAATGATTTTCGCTCGGCCGATGTTGCGGCGGGCGGGCAAGGCGCGCCGCTCGTGCCCCTTTATCACGCGGCGATTGCCTCAGCCTGGCCGAAGCCCTGCGCTATCGTCAACATCGGCGGCGTTGCGAATGTAACCTATATCGATAATCGTCATTCCCGCGAAAGCGGGAATCTAGAAACAATATACGCCTGTGACACTGGCCCCGGCGGCGCGCTGATTGACGATGCGATGCAAGAGCTTTTGGGTCTGCCACATGACCAGGACGGCGCGATTGCAGCGAGCGGAAAAGTGAATGAGGCTTTGCTGACCGCCTGGCTAGCGGATGAATTTTTTGCGCGGCCCGCACCGAAATCGCTCGACCGCAATCATTTTAAAAATAAAATTCAGATCGGAGATCTGATGCCGGATGAGGTCGCTGCGACGCTTACGGAATTTACGGCGCACAGTATCGCCGCGTCAGCCGTGCTTTTCTCCGCGCCGCCGCAGCTATGGATCATCACCGGCGGCGGACGCAAAAACCACCACCTGATGCAGCGCCTCGCCGCCACAACCATCGCGCCCGTACGGGATATTTCCGAAATGGGTTTCAACGGTGACGCGTTGGAGGCCCAAGCCTTTGCTTACCTCGCCGTGCGGCATAAATTGGATTTGCCGCTGTCACTGCCAACCACCACAGGCGTTCCCGTGCCCACCCGCGGCGGAAAATTTTACGCCGCGCGCGCAACGGGCTGAGCGATTTCCAGTTGCAGCGCAGTCCAGAATTTTTCAAACAGCTTTTGTTCAACCTGCATCAGTTGCGCGATCACTGCCGTATCGCTGCCAATCGCCGCGAGCGCAGCCGCCGTCATATCGCGCAGATGCATGTCTTCTTCGGCGATGATGCTTTTCAGCGACAGCGGAATGTTGGCGGCCACCAGCGTTTCATCAAAAGCATGATAAAGCCAACCCGCGCGCAGTTCGATCAGCAGCGAGACCAGAATATAGGGCGCATGCGGCGGCCAAATGGGGCGCAGGGCGCGCGCCGCCGCACTGTCCAGCCGCCCGAAATACATGCGCGCCGCATAATAGGCCATCATATCATTGGCTGAGTAATTCAGCTCGCGTCCCCTAAAACGCTCGGCATTGCGTTTAAAGAAAAATGCGTGGCGCGTTTCCTCGGCCAGATGTTTCAGCGTTTCTTGATCGAGCGCTCCATTCATCTGACTGAGCATAATTTTGCGGCTGCCGATATGTTCAAGCATCGAGAGCATATTTAAAAACCGGCTGAGCTGCGCCGTGTTCGCGCAAATCGTATGCAGAAATCCAGGCAGATTCGCCGGCGCGCTCGCAAGCTCAAGCTGCGCGGAGAGCGTGCTGCTGTTCAAGAAATTCTCGGATGACATCATAGCAATGTTCCAGATCTTTCGCAGTCGTACAATATGGCGGCATGATATAAACTGTATTGCCCAAGGGGCGCAAGAGCATGTCGCGCGCGAGGGCGAATTCCTGCAAATTTTGCCCGATGGTTGCGAGATAATTATTATCTGCGGCTTCAATTTCAAAGGCCGCAATCGTACCGCAAATACGCGGATTTTTGACATTCAAATGGGGCAAGAATTTTTGATGATATGAATTTATGCTTTTCAACTTCTCAGCCGTTTTTTCTTCGCGCCAGACTCGCAAATTCGCCGCCGCCGCCGCCAAGGCGAGTGCATTTCCGGTATAGGACGTCGAATGAAACAGCATTTTGGATTTGTCCCGCACATAAAAAGCATCAAAAATTTCCGCGCGCGCCAGGGTTGCGCCCATCGGTAGAAAACCACCCGTAATCCCTTTGGCCAGAGTGATAATATCCGGCAGTTCCTGACATTGCTGATACGCAAATAGCGTGCCGCTGCGGCCAAAACCTGTCATAACCTCATCAAAAATCATGAATGCGTGATGCGCGTGCGCGATGCGCGTGATCTCGTCCAGCACCTCCGCACCGTAAAACTTCATACCACCCGCGCCCTGGATTAGCGGCTCAATGATCACGGCGGCGATATCGTTTTGATGCGCGGCAAAGGTTTTTTCCAAAGCTTCCAAACAGCCCGCCGCATCCACCGCCGGCGACGGCACACGTAGAACCTCAAACAGTAGCGCTTCATGCGCACGCGAAAACACCCCGCGGGCGCCTAGCGATGTCGCGCCCAAGGTCGCACCGTGATAAGAATCGTCAAATGTCACGATTTTATGCCGTTGCGGCTGGCCCCGATGGTGCCATGCACCAATTGCCATTTTGAGTGCCACTTCGTTCGCCGTCGAACCGCTGTCAGATAAAAATACGCGCGTGAATGTTGGATCCGCCACGCGCGACATTTCAGAAATAAAATCGGCTGCCACTTCATGCGTGAAATTCGCGAAAATGGTTTGTGATAATTTTTCCGCTTGGCGCGCAATCGCCGCACGGATGGCAGGATGGCTGTGACTATGTGTCGTCACCCACCAGGAAGAAATACCATCAAAAATCCGACGTCCGCCCGCCGTGAATAAATACGCCCCTTCCGCGCGCGCAATCACCAGCGCAGGCGGTGCCATCGCATGCTGCGTCAGCGGTTGCCATAATTTTAACATAGCATTTTATGCGCCGAATAATCAGCAGCGGCAAGGCAAATTCCTTGACTTTTGCCCACCTAGGTCGCATCTAAATCTAAGGAAAATCTATTATGGCCGCCGTCCGAGAAACTATTCGCACTATCGAAACCGCTACCGGCGGCGCGTATAAATATGGTTTTTCGTCCGATATCGAAACTGAAACTGCGCCTAAGGGCCTGTCCGAAGACACCGTGCGTTTTATTTCCGCGAAGAAAAATGAACCTGAATGGATGCTGGAATGGCGGCTGGCCGCTTTTCGTGAATGGCAAAAAATGCCGGAACCCGAATGGGCGCGTGTGCATTATCCGCCGATTGATTTTCAAGACGCCTATTATTACGCTGCGCCGAAAAAGAAATTGAATTCGCTGGATGAAGTTGATCCCGAAGTCCTGAAAACTTTTGAAAAGCTGGGAATTCCGATGCGCGAACGTGCGGCCCTGGCGGGTGTAGGCCCAACGGCATTTCCGGGCGTTGCGGTGGATGCGGTGTTTGACAGTGTTTCGGTAGCGACGACGTTCCGTGAAGAGCTGAAAAAATCCGGCGTGATTTTCTGTTCGATTTCCGAGGCTATCCGCGAACATCCAGACCTCATTAAAAAATATATGGCGAGTGTCGTGCCCGTGCGCGACAATTTTTACGCATGCCTGAATAGCGCGGTCTTCACCGACGGTTCCTTCGTCTACATCCCGGAAGGCGTGCGGTGCCCGATGGAACTTTCAACCTACTTCCGCATCAATGCGCTCAACACCGGGCAGTTTGAACGCACGCTGATCATCGCGGAAAAAGGCGCGTATGTGTCGTACCTTGAAGGCTGCACCGCGCCGATGCGCGATGAAAACCAATTGCACGCCGCCGTTGTGGAATTGGTCGCGCACGACGACGCGGAAATCCGCTATGCCACCGTGCAAAACTGGTATCCCGGCGACGCGAACGGCAAAGGCGGCATTTACAATTTCGTCACCAAACGCGGCCTGTGCAAAGGCGCGCGGAGCAAAATTTCTTGGGCGCAAGTTGAAACCGGCAGCGCGATCACTTGGAAATATCCATCTTGCGTGCTCCAGGGCGACGACAGCAGCGGCGAATTTTATTCCGTCGCCATCACGAATAATTATCAACAGGCCGACACTGGCACGAAAATGATCCACCTAGGGCGGCGCACGAAATCGCGCATTATTTCCAAGGGCATTTCCGCGGGCCGCGGCCAGAATACGTACCGCGGTCTCGTACGCATGGGCCCGCGCGCGGACGGCGCGCGCAATTTCACGCAGTGCGACAGTTTGCTCATTGGGTCCGATTGCGGCGCGCATACGGTGCCCTACATTGAAAACCGCAATCCGACTGCCGTCATCGAGCACGAGGCCACGACAAGCAAAGTGTCCGACGACCAAATGTTCTACGCCCGCCAACGCGGCATGACCCAGGAAGAAGCCCTCGCCCTCATCGTCAACGGCTTCTGCCGCGAAGTGATGCAGCATATGCCGATGGAATTCGCGGTTGAGGCGCAGAAACTCATTTCAGTATCATTAGAAGGAAGTGTAGGATAATGCTACAAATCGATAAGCTCCGCGTCTCGACGGGCAACAAGGAAATTCTGAAAGGCCTCACGCTCGATGTCCATTCGGGTGAGGTTCACGCTATCATGGGCCCGAACGGCAGCGGGAAATCAACACTGTCCTATGTCCTGGCGGGGCGCGAAGATTACGCGGTGACAGGCGGCGACATTTACCTCGACCGCGCCAGCATTCTAGGATTAGCACCCGAAGAACGCGCGGCGCTGGGGATTTTTCTTGCCTTTCAATATCCGGTTGAAATTCCAGGCGTGCCGACGGCGACGTTTTTGCGCACCGCAATGAACGCCCTGCGCCGCGCGCGCGGGCAGGATGAAATAGACGCGGCGAATTTCCTGCGCCGCCAGCGCGAAGCCGCAAAACATCTGGGCATCGCCGATGAGATGCTGAAACGCCCCATCAACGTCGGCTTTTCCGGCGGCGAGAAAAAACGCATGGAGGCTTTGCAAATGGCGCTGCTCGAGCCGCGCCTTGTTATCATGGATGAAACCGACAGCGGCCTCGACATCGACGCACTGCGCATTGTCGCGGAAAACGTGAACCGTTTGCGCTCGCCTCAGCGATCTTTCCTTATCATCACGCATTACCAACGCTTGCTCGACCACATCACGCCGGACGCCGTCCACATCATGGCCGACGGCAGGATCGTGCAATCGGGCGGCGCTGATCTCGCCCTCAAGCTCGAAGCCGGCGGTTACGCCGCCTTTGGCATCAAGGATGCCGCGTAATGTCCGTCGTGCTATCCTGGCTCGAACAATGGCGCGGCGAAGCGAATGAGAACGCTGTGCGCCTCGGCCTACCTGCACGGCAGGAGGCGTGGAAATACACTCAACTCCCGCCCGCCTGGAGCGTCGATAAACTTCGCGCGCGCGAAGGTAGCGGCGACGCACAAAAATTTGCTACGCAAATTAAAAACGCTGTTACGTTAGACTTCGTCGATGGCAAATATGTGAAAGCCGACCGGCCTAAATTACCCGCCGGCGTCAGTGTCATGTCTTTATCCGAAGCGTTAGCACAGAATGATGAAATTGTCCGCCGCATGCTCGGCAATTCCACGCCTGGCAAGGACCGCAGTTTAATTGCGCTGAATCTCGCGGAATTCACGGATGGTCTGATAATTTATGTTCCACACGGCGTGAAACTCGAACAACCTATTTTCATGCATACGCACGGCCGTAAGGATTCGGCATCCCACTTGCGAATCCTCGTGCATTTGGAAGCAAATGCAGAAGTAACCTTAGTGCAACATCATACGGCCGCCGACAACGCCATTACCAACATCGTCCATGAATTCGACATTGGCCCGCGCGCGCGAATGCATCATTACCGCCTGCAGGATGACGCGTTGAGCGCAACACATTTCACCTTTACCGAAAGCCAACTGGCTGGAGAAAGTGTGCTGGATCATTTTTCGCTAACACTCGGTGCGCGGTTATCGCGTCATGAAATCACGACGCGTCTGCTGGGCGACGGCGCGACTTGCCATGTAAATGCGGCGGCGCTACTGGACGGCACGCAGCATGCGGATTTTACGTCTGTCATTGATCATCAATGTGAAAGCGGCCAATCGCGCCAGACGGTGAAAAATGTTTTGGGCGGCCGCTCGCGCGGCGTGTTTCAGGGGAAAATTCATGTGCATCCGCACGCGCAAAAAACAGATGGATATCAGATGAACCAAGCGTTGCTATTGTCATCACAAGCGGAAATTGATGCAAAACCGGAACTGGAAATTTACGCGGATGATGTGAAATGTTCCCACGGCGCGACGGTCGGCCAGCTCGACGATGCTGCAATGTTTTACCTACGCTCGCGCGGCCTGCCTGCCGAACTTGCGCGCGCTCTGCTCATCGAAGCTTTTCTGGCAGATGCGCTGAACTTGATTTCGAATGAGGAAATTCGCGATATTTTTGTCGCCGCCGTACAAGCCAAACAAAAGAAAACCCCCGCCGATTAAGGGCGAGGGTTCAGAAATTAGTTTGAATGCAAATTAGCGCGCTTTTTTCTTCGCGGTTGAGCTGCGGTTATCGTTCACGCTGTCTTTCAACTGTTTGCCCGCTTTAAATTTTGCTTGCTTAGAAGCTTTGATTTTAATCGCTTCACCCGTGCGCGGGTTACGACCCGTTGTTGCCGCGCGCTGGCTTACCAGAAATGTGCCGAAACCAACCAGACGCACTTCGCCGTTTTTCTTCAGGCCGGCCGTGATGCCTTCGATTACCGCGTCCAGCGCGCGCGTTGCATCTGCTTTGGTCAGCTCAGTTTCTTCGGCCACATAGGCCACGAGATCATTTTTGTTCATCGGGAATCTCCCCAGGGTTACAGGTTAGGTCTAAAAAATACGTTTTACGCAGGGTCACCCCACATCGCAAAGCCGCAGGTTTCTTGGGCGCACAAGGCATATTCGACTCGTGTTGTCCAATTATCTTAGTAATTCCGCCAATTTCGGATTTTGACAAGTGGAAAAATGCAGGGTTTCCGCCAAGATTATCCGCTTGCGCCGGATATGAAATAGCCGCAGTGAAAAGCGCGGTGAATCAATCACCTAGGGGCATTAGTTCTCTTGATGATGCACGACCGGTGCAGGCGGCGCGGTTTCATCCGCTGTTTTTTCATCGTCATTGGCACGGTCAGTGACGACTTCGGTATCGTCAATGTTGTTCCAATCAATCGGCGTAACCTGGCGGGTAAGCGCGTGCATCAGCACCTCATCAACCAGACGCACGGGAATAATCTCAAGCCCTTTTTTCACGTTGGCAGGAATTTCTTCGAGATCCTTTACGTTATCTTCGGGGATCAAAACCGTTTTCATACCCACGCGCAGCGCCGCAAGTAGTTTTTCCTTAAGGCCCCCGATAGGCAGTACGCGCCCGCGCAGGGTAATTTCACCCGTCATGGCCAGATCACGGCGCACCGGAATTCCGGTGAGAACTGAAACGATGGAAGTCACCATAGCGATCCCAGCTGAGGGGCCGTCTTTGGGCGTAGCGCCCGCAGGAATGTGAATATGCACGTCCTTGCCCTTAAAGGCCGTGGGCTTGATGCCAAAATCCGGCGCGCGCGATTTCACTAGCATTTCCGCAGCCTGAATGGATTCCTTCATCACGTCGCCGAGTTGGCCCGTCATAGAGAATTTGCCGCGGCCCGACATGGTAACGGCTTCAATCGGTAAAATATCCCCGCCCACTTCCATCCAGGCGAGGCCCGTCGTTACGCCCACGCGGTCTTCCGTCTCGATATCATCGAAGTGAAATTTACGCACGCCCGCGTATTTTTTCAAATTTGCCTGCGTGATGCGCAGAGACTTCGTTTTTTTAGATTTGCTGAGCAACTGCTCTTTCACTGCCTTGCGGCAGAGCGTTGCGATCTCGCGGTCGAGATTCCGTACGCCGGCCTCGCGCGTGTAATAGCGGATGATATCGCGTAAAGCGGCTTCGGCGACGCTGAATTCGGATGGTTTTAGGCCCGTTTCCCTCAGCTGTTTTTTGATCAAATATTCATTGGCGATGTGGACTTTTTCATCTTCCGTGTAGCCGGAAATGCGGATGATCTCCATGCGGTCGAGCAGCGGCTGGGGCATGCGCAGGCTGTTCGCCGTGCAAATAAACATGACCTTGGAAAGGTCATAGTCCAGTTCCAGATAATGATCATTAAAGGTGTGATTTTGTTCGGGGTCCAAAACCTCCAGCAGCGCTGAGGTCGGATCGCCGCGCCAATCGCTGCCCAGCTTGTCAATTTCATCGAGCAGAAACAGCGGGTTATTCGCTTTGGCCTTTTTCATACCGTTGATAATCTTGCCTGGCAGCGCGCCCAAATAGGTACGGCGGTGGCCGCGGATTTCGGCTTCATCGCGCACGCCGCCCAAGGCCATGCGCACATATTGCCGCCCCGTGGCGCGCGCGATGGATTTAGCGAGCGACGTTTTGCCCACGCCCGGAGGGCCGACTAGGCATAGGATCGGCCCTTTCAGGTTGTCGATTTTGTGCTGCACGGCTAGGTGTTCGATGATGCGGTCTTTGACCTTGTCGAGGCCGAAATGATCTTCATCCAAAACCTTTTGTGCATTGCGCAGGTCCTTGGGCAGTTCATCCATCTTGCCCCAAGGCAGGGCCAGCACCGTTTCAATATAATTGCGTAGCATACTGGTTTCTTGGCTGCCTTGCGGCATGGATTTAAGCCGCTTGAGTTCCGAATTCACGCGCTCTTTAGCTTCGTCCGACAAGGGAGCTTCCGCAACCCTTTGCGCCAGCGCGGCGAGTTCGTCACCCTCTTCCTGCATTTCGCGCTGCAGCTGTCTCATTTGCTGCTGGAAGTTCGGATTTTTATCCACCTGTTTGCGCACATTGCCGCGCACCTTGCGTTCAGCGGTGAGGAGCGCAACCTCGGTCTCCAAAGTTTTATAAACCTGCTCCAGCCGCTTTTGAATGGAAAGCGTCTCGAGGATGGCTTGCTTGTCCGGCACGGTCAGCACCAGATGCGCCGCGATGCTGTCGGATAATTTGCCCAAATCCTGGGTTTGATTGATAACGTTAAAAAGCTCCGCCGGAATCTTGCGGTTCAACTTCACGTAGGTTTCAAATTGCGTCAGGGTCAAACGCGCGGTGGCGTTAAGTTCTTGGAGTTCCTTGCTGCCGCCCGCGCTGGACTGTTCATCCCGCAGCGGCAAATATTCCGCCATGAAACAATCATCTTCGATCCAGCGCGTGACCTTGGCGCGCTCAAGTCCTTCAACCAAAACCTTAATTGTGCCGTCCGGCAGATGCAGCATTTGCAAAACGCTGCCTACGCAACCGACGGTGAAAAGCCCCGAGGTTTCTACTTCCTCCTCAACTGGCTCTCTCTGGGCCACCACGAGAATACGGCGGTCCGCCTGATGGGCCGCCTCAATCGCGCGCGTGGACTTTTCGCGCCCGATATAAAGCGAGGCCACCATGCCAGGGAAAAGCACCATATCTCTGAGCGGTAAAACGGGTAGCACATCGTGGGGGTCATTTTTACCCATCAAAGCCTCTTTCATGCGTAGGAAGATTCTATTCATACTCATAGATGAGTATACCGCATCCGCAAAACAAGAGGGAAGAAAAAAGTGATTTATTTTTCTTTATCGGGCTCAATTTTAGGCATGGCCGAGCGGCTTTCGATCACATGGTCCACTAGGCCGAATTTTTTCGCATCTTCTGCCGACATGAAATTGTCCCGCTCCAGTGCCTGTTCAATTTTTTCAACCTTTTGGCCCGTGTGCTTCACATAAATTTCATTGAGGCGCTTACGCAGAGACAAAATCTCTTTCGCCTGAATTTCGATATCCGTCGCCTGGCCGCGCGCGCCGCCGGATGGCTGGTGCACCATCACGCGGGCATTGGGCAGGGCGTAACGTTTGCCTGCCGCGCCCGCCGCGAGCAGCAGCGAGCCCATCGAACAAGCCTGGCCCATGCAGAGCGTCACGACATCCGGTTTGATGAATTGCATCGTATCATACATCGCAAGGCCCGCCGTGACGACGCCGCCGGGCGAGTTGATATACATGGAAATATCCTTGGCTGGATTTTCCGATTCCAAAAACAGCAGCTGCGCGCAGATGAGGGAGGACATATGGTCTTCGACCTCACCCGTGATGAAAACGATGCGCTCCTTCAAGAGGCGCGAATAAATATCGAACGACCGTTCGCCGCGGCTGGTTTGCTCAATGACAATGGGCACCAATTGGCTCATTTCATTGGCGAATTCTTTGATCATTTTCTCAGACATGATGGAACCCCTTTTGTCAGCATTATATAGGCAAGATTCTAAGAATGTCACCCCAATCGTATATTATAAAACGCCATTCCCCCTTAGGCGGGAATGCACAGCATAAATCCGTTAGAAATGTCTGATGGAAATTATGTTTCCTGGATCCCCGTCTACGCGGCAGCGACAATAGGGCCCATTACCCCGTCAATTCCTCAACCAGTTTTTCCAATTCGTCTTTGGGAACGGTTCTTTCTGTCATCGCGGCTTTGCTGAAAATGAAATCCACCACTTTTTCCTCGAGCAACGGCGCGCGCAGCGTATCCATCGCGCCAGGCGTTTTGGTGTAGTAATCCAGCACCTCCTTGCCCTGCTGCGGATAGCGTTGAATTTCGGCGAAGAGCGCTTGGCGCAATTCTTCCCGCCCGACGTCAACGCCTTCTTTCTCGGCCAGGTCGGCGAGCAGCAGCCCCAAACGCACGCGCCGCGCAGCGATGGCCTGATATTCCGGTTTCAGTTCCGCTTCGGTTTTGCCGGTTTCATCTTTGCCATCTTTTAATTCAGCTTGAACGCGCTGCCAAATGGCTTTGAATTCCGCCTCCACCATGCCCTGCGGCAAATCAAAGATATACTTTTCCGCGAGGTGATCCAGCAATTTGCGTTTTGCCACAAGGCGTGAGCCGCTATCAAGCTCCGCCTGCAGCCGCTCTGCCATTTTTTCGCGCAGGGTTTTCATGTCCTCCACGCCGAATTGTTTCGCGAATTCATCGTTCAATTCGGGCTTGACCTGCGCGGAAACGGTTTTCACTGTCACCTGGAATTCCGCCGCTTTTCCGGCCAGGTCGGCTGCGTGATAATCTTGGGGGAAGGTCACCTTGATCAGCTTTTCATCGCCCGCCTTCATGCCGACCATTTGATCTTCAAAGGTATCGATCAATTGCCGCTTGCCCAGCTGCACGCGCATGTCCGTGCCTTGCATGCCTGGCTTGGCTTCGCCATCCACCGTGCCCGCGAAATCGATCATTAGGATATTGCCCATCGTGGCAAGCGTGCCTGCGGGCACCGGCTCCGCCTTAGCAGTTGATTCCGCTAGGCTTTGAATATTTTCGTCAATCTGCGCGTCGGCTGGTTTAGCGACAGGCTTTTCGATCTTGATCGCGTCGTAATTCACAGCGGGCAGCGGCGGCAAAACATCCACCTCGACTTTTAATTTCAGCGGCTGGCCCTCCGTGTAGGACTCAAATTCCACCTTGGGCTGCATCGCGGGTTTTAACTTGTTGTCATTAAGCGCCTTTTGCACGCCCGCGTCGGCCATATGTTCCAGTACCTCGCCGATCACGGCATTGCGGAATTTTTGCTGCAGCCCAAGGTGGAATTTGAGTCCTACACGGAGGGCCAGCCGCTGAAATTAAAAG
>Ga0206826_1026_pt1 | contig 26498 bp, 22 predicted proteins | sample Alteio_BWOrgCont_80_FD_152636 | JGI IMG/M metagenome (GOLD analysis project Ga0206826, IMG submission 152636) | Enriched cells from forest soil in Barre Woods Harvard Forest LTER site, Petersham, Massachusetts, United States -... | ecosystem: Environmental > Terrestrial > Soil > Temperate forest >... | reverse complement strand
GACAGCAATATATTGTCAGCTGTGTGGCAAAATAAGTGTCCTTTTTTGACCCTCGGCGGACATATATCACTGAAGGTTTTTAAACAAAATCAGGCGTTGATGGCGTCATTGAGAGAGTGTTGGAAGGGTCGATTATAATTTTTCTTAATTTTTGTAACTTTCAGACAAAGAATTTGTTAGTACTTATAGCAGCTAATGAGGCCAGATACCCAGGGCCGTTCGAGCAACATCCCGAAGACATGGGGGGTGAGGGGCATTTTGTTTGCTTTTACACTGATAGAATTGCTGATGGCCATTGCCATTATCGCAATCCTGGCGGCCATCGTCCTCATGGCAGTGAGCCATGCGGAAAATTCCGCGGGCAAAGCCACGGACTTGAATAATCTACATGAAATTACCATTGCCCTGAATCTCTATTCATCCGACAACAACGATATCCTCCCGCCGCCGAATTGGGACAATGGCGGGTTTCCTTCCCCACAAGGCACGAATACCGGCTGGCTTTATGCGGTGAATTTGTCCGCCACAGGCACGAACCGGTTCGTGGCGGACACCGGCCTGCTTTGGGATTCATTGCGCAATCCGAAGCTTTATTTTTGCCCGATAGATAACCCGGGGCTGCCGGCGTATTCGGCCAGCCAGGACCAGACGATGACGCGACCGCAGCAGATTTCCAGTTACGCGATGAACGGCGCGGTCATCGGGTATGATTCCATGATTTATCCGCCAGTAAAAATGGAGATGATGCACCCCACCGATTGCGCGTTTTGGGAAACGGATGAGCGTGACCCTTATTATTTCAACGATGGCGCGAATTATCCCACCGAAGGGGTCAGTCCGCGACATTACTGGGGCGGCATTCAAGCCACGTTTGGCGGACAAGTGGATTACGTGCGGCTGACCAATTGGTACAGCGACGTGAATTATCCGGGCAAAAACCGCCTGTGGTGTTATCCGCTCAGCGCGGACGGCGGCGACCCGGCCGCACCCGGGCATAAACAGGAGTAAGGACAATTAGCGGCAAACGAAATTTTTTATCACCCTTCAAACAAATTACGCCACTTACTTTCATGAGGACAAACCAGCCTGAATCTCGCGTGCTGAAAATGCGCCTGGCGTTCACGCTCATTGAATTGCTCATCGTCATCGCCATTATTGCGATTCTGGCGGCGATATTGATGCCGGTACTTTCGGCGGCCAAGAAGAAAGGAGCGCAGAGCACGTGCATTAATAACCAAAAGCAATTGGGTTTGGGCATGAAAATATACGTGGACGATAATAATTCCACGTTTCCGGGCATCGCTTCGCGCATGTACGGATGCCAGACGCCGGACTGGATTTACTGGCGCACAAACACTGCGCTTTATCCGTCGTTTACCCAAAGCCCGATCCTGGTTGCCGTTCCCGGCATGCAAAAACCGTCATTGCGCTGCCCGCTGGATACCAGTGACGTGGACCGGGACAATTATGCCGCCAACTATGGCGACGGCTACGGGCCTTATCTATTTAGCTACAGTTTTAATGGCTATGCCCTGGATGACAACGACAACAATCTGGGCATGTCTACAGTGGTTTCCGCGTCCGGAGGAACTACGACGGCATATCCTTTCAAGGAAAACAGCGTGCGCAATCCGTCGCAAAAAATCACGCTCGCGGAAGAGCCGGGTTCGCTGGCCTCGGACGATTCCCCGGACGGTTCAAGCATCATCAATGACGGCCGCTGGGTGCCGAACCAGGACGCATTAACCATCCGGCATGGCGGGAAGGCGGACGTGGCTTTTGGCGATGGCCACGTGCAGGCGGTCACGCCGGATTTTGGCGCGGACACGAATAATAATTTGTCTGGGCTTTAATTCATCCTTACATCCAATCATATGAACCAAACGACGAAGATAATCCTGGCCAACATCGCGGTGGCCGGGTGTATCGCGATAGTGGTGGTGGCAAAAATAATCTGGTTTCCAACCGTCCAGGACGCCTGGTTTCAAACGAACGGGCGGCAGCTAAGGACCGTACCCAATGGATTGGTCATCGTACGGCCCACGCATTTTCCGCACACGCCGACTAATTCAGTTGGCTATGCCAACGACAATGGGAAGATGAGGGTAGCCGGACGGAACGTGACATTTCTCTACCTTATGGCTATGGCGTACCAGTATAACCCCAGTCGGGTTTCTCTTCCGGTGGGCGCGCCGACAAATAATTTTGATTTTGTGGTCACGGGGGCGCAAGAGAAGCTGCGGACAGTCATTTTGAAAAAGACCGGCTATTCGGCACAGATCCAGACCCAGGATACCGACGTACTGGCGTTGAAAGTGGCTGATCCGGATTCCACCGCCCTGGCGCCGAGCGGGCCTGATGAAAAGCAAAATGTGAATTTCAAGCAGGGACGGCTGTATTTCACCCACATGAAACTAAAAGGAATCGCCGACGGCCTGCAAGGCGTGCTCAAGACACCGGTAGTGGACGAAACCGGCCTGAGCAATTATTACGATTTTTCCCTGCCATGGAGCCGGAACATGAATCCCAACAATCTCACTCGCGATGACCTTGACAAAATTGTCGGCGCGTGGGGACTGCAGTTCGTGCCGGACACGGCATCCATAGAAATGCTGGTGGTGAAAAAAGGTGATTAGCCCTTTAATTCTCCGCTGAACGGCAGGGGGAATTCTTTTCATAAAGCCCGATCTCCTCCTGCAGGTAATTTATTAAAATAGTGTTGGATTGGGAGTCGGCCAAGGCCAGCGCCTTTTTGGCGGTCAAGACCGCATCAGGAAAGCGCCCGGCCTCGGCATAAGCCGCGGCCAAGGTGCGTAGAACCTGCGGGTCGGTATCCCCGGAAAGTTGATCGGCGTTTTGGGCCAGGGCAACGGCCTCCGCCCCATTTCTAATGGCCGGGTCCGGCCAGGCAGCCAGCATCCAAGCCAGGTGCATTTGCGGTTGGATGAATTGCGGCTGGATTTTCAGGGCTTTTTGGTAAGCGGCTATCGCCTGGGCCGGCATTCCTTTTAGCCGGAATGCATTGCCAAGATTGTTGTATCCCCCGGCAAAATCGGGCTTCAATTCTATGGCCTTTTGATATTGAACAATCGCCTCATCCACCCGCCCCGTTTGAAGAAGACAAAACCCAAGATTACCGCGAGCTTCCGGAGAATTTGGATTGATCTCCAGGGCTTTCTGATATTCAGCCATCGCATCATCCAGCCGGCCCTTTTGCAGAAAACAATTGCCGAGGTTATTCAGGGCTTCCACGTCTTTGGGGTTTATTTGCAGGGCCCTTTGATATTGATCAATGGCATCGTCAATTTCTCCTGTTTTAAGGAAAGCGTTGCCCAGGCCGCGGAAGGCATCCGCGCAATGAGGCCAAATGGCCAGGGCCTTTCGATAACGGGCCACCGCCCCATCCACATCCTCCTGGAAAAGCAAATTATCCCCAGTAATGGAGTTCGCTTCCGCATGAGGTTCCACATTGGCCAATATGTTAAATGCCGCCGAACCGGCCAGCATCAAAAATAAAAAGCAGCGGGCAACATTCCGGACGACGGGCAAAGTCGCCAGGGCGCGTTCCAACCCCAAAATCCCCATCAGTCCGAGCAGCAGCCAAGCGGGCAGGAAATCAAATTCGTAGCGGTCGCTGGCAGAAAAAAATGAGCAAATGGTCAGTGCGCAGATCACGAATTGAAGACCAACGGCCGTGACAAACCAGCGTAAAAAAGAAACTTCATCGTTTGGACGGCCTCTCCATATCAAGGGCACAGCCAGGACCAGCAGGATCAACACGTGGCCGGTCAGCAAATCGTTATAGGGATCCCCCAACATGACCTGTACGACACTATAACCGGACGGCACCGCAGTCATGGCGGGTTTTTGGAAGTAGGGGTATTGGCTATGCCACCGGATGGGTTCTAAAAAGTAATACCGAAGATTGAACCAGAGGTAATGCAGGCTGAATTGCCGGGCGGTGGTGGGCTCGTAAATCATATTCAGTTGATAACGCCAGCCAAATTCAAATGGGCTGCCAAAGCGCAAGTCGTTATAAAACATTAATCCGATTCCAATGAGCATTATCGGGCCAACCGCCGCTGCCAATAGCCATCCGGCCTGCCGGTATGAAGCCTGGTCCTTTGCCTCGCGCCACGCCTGAATCACCGGCATTACAAGAATGACGCCCCCAAACAACAAAGAAGGCCGCGAGCCGATCGCCAATCCATAAGCCAAACTTGCCAGTGCCAGCCACATCGCCCGGTGCCGGGGTTGATGCCAGGCGCGCCAGAGAGCCGCCAAGGCCAGCATCACAAAAGCAAACCCGCTTATCAGGACTACCTCATACACATTACACCACAGGGTTAATGCGACGGCCAAAGACAGGACGAACCAGGCGGTCACCGCCAGCCAAATGTTTGCTTGCGGCGCATATCGCCGCCAAATGGCCAGCAATAGATCTGCCGCCGCCGCAATACCAACCGTGAAAAAAATAATCAGGGCGGCTTTGTCAGGAAGATAATGACCGGTGAGAGCTGCATAGGGCCAGAAAAGGACCAGGGCTGGCGTGATTCCAAAATAAAGATAAAACTTGCCCTTGTAATAACTCAGATCAAAAACATCTACTATATAGGGAGCGTTCAATGCGGGATCATAGGGATCAGAAAGCTTGGCCAGACCCGGAGGCGCCTGCTTGTTTAGGTCCAGATGCCCGGCACGAAGCGACTGGACCAAAAGATTATAATAGGATTCCTTTGTATCCAAAAAGGCTAATTTGGCAACATACGGTTGGGCGTTCCACGCGGTAATTGCCACAATCAGCGCTAAATAAATTCCCAACAGGGCAAGGAGTCCCCGGGGATATTTGTTCCCAGGCATCCCTTCATTTTTGGGTTCAACTTTTTTAAACACCTCAAGATGATAGGTACTCTGTCTTTTATTTGATGCCTGCGAGCCTTTCCTTCCAGATTTTATATAATTCAACCGTTGCGCGAACGTCGCGGAGACAATACTCGGCGATCTCACGGAACTTTTTTTCAGCCATGAGGTGGTTCACATCCATGCCGGTAACACCGTGGCTCTTGGGAGATTCAATGCCGAACGCCTTGCAGTAAAAATCCAGGTTGAAGCGTCGCGCCGCGCCGTCGCGCCCGCTCACGCTGTAAAAGGTCAGTTGCTCGGCGAGGTCGCAATGCGGTTCCGTGGCGTAGCGATAGCCAAGCCAGTTTTTTTTGGAAATCGGCACGTCCAAAAGGGCGGAGCGCAAGTAGATGAAAGGAACATCGAAGCCGCGACTATTGAAGGTGACCACGGAATCAAATTTTTTGGCGGCGTCCCAGAATTGCGCCAGGAGCTCCGCCTCATCGGCGCAGGCAATAAATTTCACCGGCGCGTCGCTCGGTTCTTCCTCGAAATCTTCGGCGATAAAGAGCGATTGGCCGCGCCCGGTTTCGGTATTGAGCATGGCGATGCAGACGACCTGCGCGGTGAATGGCCAGAGGTTGCACATCTGGCGCAATTCAGCGCGACGAGTTTCACGGGCGGTTTCGTCGGCGATTTTCTCGCATTCGCGGAAGAGATATTCCTGCTGCGCCTCGTCGAAGTTATCGAGCGAGAGCGCGGAGGTTTCGATGTCAAAAACAAGTGTGGCCATGCAATGCGCCCGTTGTAAGGAATTTTCCGGTGAAACGGAATAAAATTCGTTGCTGTCACCGGGATAGCGATTAAATTAAATGCATGGGCTCATATCCCTATCATTCACAAAACGGCCAGACCGAACTGATGGCGGCCGCGTATAATGGTGATACCGGTGAGGTCGTTCGCCTGCTGGAATCACCAGCGGATATTGATGCACAGGACCAATATGGCATAACAGCTTTAATGTATGCCGCGATGAAAGGTCGCCATGAGGTGGTGCGGAAATTGGTCGAATACAAAGCCAGCCTGGAAATACAGTCTTCCCAGCGTTACACGGCACTGATGTATGCGGTTCGCGACGGCCACACGAAAACGGTTCAAATACTCTTGCACGCCGGCGCTGACCCAAATGTCCACGGCGATTACGGCACATTCGAAATACCCCTAACGCTGGCCGCCGAGAGAGGTTTTTTTCCAATTGTGCGGGCGCTGGTTGCGGCCGGCGCCAATACCAGCCTGCACGGGGGTTATTCGGGACGGACCGCGGAATGCGTTGCCCGTCATGCAGGACACCACGACATCTCCGAATTCCTGCTTTATTACGAAAAACCTCCTTCAAAGAAAAAATCTTAAAAGTTTGTTTGTTTCGGCCAAAGCCGCACTTGGCGCTTGCCATTGGAATCGTTGGACTGGCAGTTTGATGCCGTCCCAGCATGGAAACGAACCAGCAGCCTGAATCAGAAGAATCGAAACTGTGCCAGCAGTTGGAAGAGTTGCTCACCCATGCGCGCCAGTTGGAGGAAGTGACCCGCGCGCCGGAAGGCCTGCCGCGTCTTAAGGAACCGCCGCCGCTCGTCGTTCCGCTACACGAATCCATCCTGCCCGGCTCGATTCTCACGACGCTTTTTCGCAATCCCAAGACGGGTCGCACCGTGTCGTTCAAGCGGGAAGAGCTGTCGCAGTTAGATGACATGACGACGGATTACCTGTTGAAATATTACCAGGGGCAATCGCTCTTTACGGAGGACGACGCGACGCGCCTGCGCAACAGCATTGAAAGCCACACCCGCCGGTTGCATGAATTGCTGCGCCATAGTGACTGGCGTGCGGGGGTTTTTAGTTATGAAGCGGCGAAGGAGGAAGCCATTTTGCGCAGCCTGCTGCAAATGCGGCTGCTGATTGATTGCATCGAAATCCTCACGCCGCCGATGCTGACGGTCAAACAGATTGGCGACGAGGAATTTGATTTGATTGATAATTTTCGGGGATTTCTCCGGGTGCTGGCGCTGATGATGTGGCAACGGCTGGCGGCGACCGGTGTGGAGGAGCAGGCTTATGGCGCATTGTCGGCGTGCATTGCGGGGCTGGCGGTCAAAGAAGATGATGCGACAGGGCTGATCCAGTCCGGTTATGCGGCGTCGAATGGCGACCAAATGGCGTTTGAAAAGTGGTTTGAGAAAAGCGGGAGCAAGGCGATGGAAAAGACCGAAACGCTGCTGCAACCGATGGATAAACACGGGTCGGATGAAGTGTTCAGGCTGTTCGCCCGGCATGCGCTGGATTTGGGGTTGCAGCCGGTGACAGTGGAGTTTGTACGGCAGACATTGCAAACGCTGGCGACGACGCTCGCGTCCATGGGCGGGGAAATGTCGGATGCCTGCCGCCGCCGCATTGCGGTGGTCTCGGCGCAAATCACGGACATCTCGAGGCAATATACCGTAGATTTTGCCGCGCACGCTGCTGACCCGGGAGTGAGCGAGGAGGATCTCACCGCCATCTTGAAGGAACTGGATGCGATGGTTGGGCTTGAGCCGGTGAAGGGTGAAGTTCATCGCTCCACGAATTTTGCGCGGATGCAAATCATGCGGCGGCAACAGGGATTGCCGGTGGTGGAAGCGAGTTTGCATAGCGTTTTTTTTGGCAATCCCGGCACCGGCAAGACGACCGTGGCGCGGTTGATGGGGCGGATTTATAAATCGCTTGGGCTGCTGCGGCGCGGGCATGTCGTGGAGTGCGATCGCGGGCGGTTGGTGGCCGAATACGTCGGGCAGACGGCAGTGCGCACGCATGCAGTGATTGATTCGGCGCTCGACGGGATTTTGTTCATTGACGAGGCCTACTCGCTCGCGGGGCGCGGCGGCGAGGATTTCGGGAACGAAGCGATTGAAACCCTGCTCAAGCGGATGGAAGATGACCGCAGCCGGCTCATTGTCATTGTGGCGGGTTACAACGAGCCGATGAAACAATTCATTGGGTCGAATCCCGGCCTGGAGTCGCGCTTCACCAATTATCTGAACTTCCCGGATTATCAGCCGGAGGAATTGCTGGAAATTTTTCATCGCATGGCGGCGCAGAGCGGACTGGTTTGCGCTCCGGAAACGGAGCAAAAGGTCCTGGCCATTTGCAAGAGCCTGTACGCCACGCGGAATGAACAATTTGGCAACGCGCGCGAGATGCGGAATTTGTTTGAAGCCGCAGTGCGCAACCAAAGCACACGGCTGGTCAACAGCGGCGAAACCGACCGTGACGCGCTCACGACGTTGTTGCCGGAAGATGTGCCGGAGGACTTTGAAACAGGGATGCCGAGACCGGCGGAGGCGAAACCTTTTTCATCAAAAAGCGTTCCCGGCGGAAGATAAATTTTGAGAGCATGAACGCAGTCCATGTTATGGCTTGATGTAGTTTTCATATTTCGATGGCTGGCCCGTTTCCCAAGGGCGGTAGTCATTACAGAATTCAATGCGCTCGGCGATGGTAGGATGCGAGCCAAGCCAGAGCTGAAAAATGAATGGAGGCCGGGGCAGGCCAAGGTTGGCTTGTTGCAAATTCACAAAAGCCATGGCCGCAGCGTGATTATCGTGCGTAAGTTCGAGGCCAAAACGATCGGCTTCGTGTTCAATATGGCGGCTGAACGCCATCATGACGGGCATGTCTACAATGCCAAGAATCCAGAAAGCGAGGACTCCCAACGGCAGCGCGGCAAGATCCCACGGAACACTAAATCCCCACCTTTTTTTGAACCGGCCTATGACCGGACCGGCCAGCAGAAAAACGACATAATTTGACAGCATAATGACGCCTGAATTGAACAGGATGAGTTTGGGAAGGTGATTGAGCACGTAATGGCCCATCTCATGTCCCATGATAAAAAGGATTTCGTCATCGGTCATCGTCTTGAGCATCGTGTCCCAAAGCACGATGCGTTTGGTCCCGAACAGGCCGGTCACGTAGGCATTCTCCGCCTTGGTATCCAGGCTCATGTTGACTTCATAGACGCGGTCGCTCTGGATTCCGGCGCGCGCGGCCTGCGCGAGAATTTTTGATTCAAGCGGCTTGTCCGGCAATGGCTGAAACGTGTGAAAAAGTGGATCAATCAGGACCGGCCCAATGAAGATTTGCACGGCAAGAAAGAGTGATTCGAGCAGGCCGAGGTAAAGCCACCAGCGCCGCGGGCTTTTCTTGACTACCAAAAACGGAACCCATCCAACGGCTAATCCGGCGACCAGCACGACTGCGTCGCCCTTGACGGAAGTGGACAACCAGCGGGCGAAACTTTGGTTGGATAAACCGTAGTTGTGCGGCAGGATGAACCCGGCGTAGTAGTCTAACGGCAAATTCAGGATAAAAAATATCAGTCCAAAAACGAGGCAGTAGAGGCAAAACGCGAAGTACCCTTTGCGACCCACCTTTCCCGACCAGGAGCGTAATCTCGCCGACAGGCCGGTGAATAAAAATAAGGACGGGAACAATAAATTCCATAAAACAATGACCGGCAAAATGACCATGATCGCGTGGAAATGGCTGATAGCTTTCATACCTGGCTCGGGCACGGCGACGGGAGAGTCGATGGGATTCGAATTGCTAAGTTGAACAGGCGGCGGGGATGAAGATGGCCGGGCCGGGCCGTTGACGCGTATCCCGAAGACCACAAAACACAGCAGCACCAGGCCGAGACAGGCACCGAAGGCCAACCAAAACAGGATATTCTTCATGGCTTAAACGGCGCAGTGGCCGAGCTCGCGAAGGGAGGCGTAGTCTTTGGGACGCTCGGCGGTGGGACGGCCAATAATAACATGGTCGAGGACTTCTATCTTCAACAGCTTTCCGGCGCGGATTAAATCGCGAGTGGTTTTGATGTCGGCATCACTGGGCGAAGGGTCGCCGCTGGGATGGTTGTGGATAAGGACAATGGCGGAAGCCCCGGCTTCGATGGCCTTTTTAAAAACCGCGCCGGGGTCCACGAGGAGCGTATCACGCGTACCATCGGAAACGTCCTCGACCCGAATCAGTTTGTAACGCGAGTTCAGAAGGAGCACCTGGAGAGTTTCGACGTTTTTGACGAGATTTTGGTCGCGAAGCAATTGGACGACGTTTTCGGGATTATCCAGTACGGGTGATTCTGATTGGAGTTCTTTAGCCATTTTGCGTGCCAGGGCAAAGGCGGCTACGAGCGTCACGGCTTTATCCCGGCCAATGCCTTTGATTTTTTGCAGGTCGGCCAGGGACGCACGGGCGAGCGCCTGCAAGGTGCGGTATTTGGTGACGAGTTGTTTGCCGATTTCCACGGCGTTGGCGCCTTTGAGGCCGGTGCGCAACAGGATGGCAATCAATTCGGCATGGCTCAAGGCATCGGCGCCGAGCGCAACGAGGCGTTCGCGCGGACGCTCGCTGGCGGGCTGGTCTTTGATGCGCGTACCTTCGGACATGCCGCTCATTGTTAAAGCAAATCGCAAAAAGAAAAAATTAAATTTTTTGGTCGGTTTTGGTTTGTTTTCGGTTTGTTTTTTGGCTTGAGAGGGTTGATTTGGGTTGAGAACGAGGATTCGAGATGCCACCGAATGGTCTCCCCCGGGGGGGGGGGCAGAACCCTTGACTGGCCTTGACCAGCCTTACTTCTATGGAAAACGGGTAGTACCCTAGCCAGCCGACGCCAGTTTGAAGATGTTGACGCGAATCCCACGAATGGACACCAATTACCGCCGCGGGCAGGAAAAAAGGGAGGGACATTGCGCGGCGAATCCGGGATGGGACGGTCGGGTGGCGTATAATTTTTTTTATTTTTTCACCTGACATAGGCTGAAATAGGCTAACATAGCCTGACATAAGCGGTAATGAGGCTGATGGTTTCGCTCCGATGGGGCTTATGATTGGTGACGCCTGCGGAACGACAAAGATGTCACCCTTCTGGCGCTTCCCGCTTTCCCAATATGTCAGCGCATTTTTCACGCGATGACCATTTTACCTCACCCAAGGGAAAATCGTTAGTTCTTCACTACCCCTGTTTTTCGACAAGGATAGAGTTCAAGCTTGCGGAAATTCGCGCCCAGACCCAGCATCCGGTGGTTAGCAGGCTTACCCGTCCAATATATGAAAGGCAAAAAAAGAGTCATCTTCCTAATCGGGTTTTTTATGCTGGTTTGCATTGTCGTTTACTTCGTTCTCATGTCGAGCAAGAGGAGCCAAAGGCCACCGGCCAGCCTGCCTCAAACTGTGATGATTTTTAGCTCATTTGGTATTTCCAATTCGTTTAGACCGACTTGTTGGTTTGTGGGAAGCAACGCACATGCCGAGTGGTTTGTGCCAGATGTTTCGGGCCGTTTGGCGGATATCGTGATTGCGATTGAGCCGGGTTATGCCCGAAAAGGCCAGGAACAGACCGCCGGGGATTTAAACCTTTTTTTAGCAACCGACGAAAATGGCTTTCCCGGAAAAATATTAGAGCAGTTTTCCCTCACCGCAGGAGCTCCGACTTCGGCACCGCCATTGTTGCCGCTGGTTTTTAAGTCGGCGTCTCAACCCGAACTTATGTCTGGTGCAAAATTTTGGCTGTGCGCCAAAAGTTCCGGGATGGAAGGATGGGTTTGGCATTTTGGCGATCCAAAGATGGTGCGAAAAGCCGCGCGCGAAAAAGCGCCGGGCATGTGGGCGTCGGCTGGAGACTTTTGTTATTGCGCAGCTTTTAGCGTCAACGTCATAACGAACCAAGCGCTGCCCGGCATTGCGTCGGGGAATGCTCTAAATAATTACTAACTCAGTCCGCCTCACCCGTTCATTGGCTGCCGCCCCGCAATTTACGGTGTGTTTTGCACCTAAATTGCCCATTGTTCAACCTCCTTTGTGTTCTTTTTGCCAATGGATTGACTACTGGCTTTTGAATGTTACACTGCGCCGCTCATTTTGAGAATATTTCGGAATTAATTTTATGGCTAAATCATCTAAAAAATACGTTTATCTGTTTGGAAATAAAAAGGCGGACGGCGACGGCTCCATGAAGCCGCTGCTGGGCGGCAAGGGCGCGAACCTGGCCGAAATGTCCCGCATTGGGCTGCCGGTGCCTCCCGGCTTCACCATCACCACGGAGGTCTGCACATACTTTTACGACAACAAGCGGACTTATCCCAAGGAACTCCAGGCGCAGGTGGCCGCGGGCATCGCGCACCTCGAGAAAATTATGGGTTACAAATTCGGCGACGCGAAGAATTTCCCGTTGCTGGTGGCGGTGCGGTCGGGCGCGCGGGACTCGATGCCGGGCATGATGGACACGATTCTGAACCTGGGTTTGAACGACCAAACGGTGCTCGCGCTGGTGGCGGCGACGAAGAACGAGCGGTTTGCGTGGGATTGCTATCGCCGTTTCATCCAGATGTACGGCGACGTGGTGATGGGCGTACAAAAGCGCCCGGGCGAAGACCATGAACCGTTTGAAACGGTCATCCACAACCTCAAGCATGAAAAGTATCACGCTGACGTCGAAGACACGAAGCTCGACACGGCGGATTTTAAGGATTTGGTCATTCGTTTCAAAGAGCTTGTCAGCGAACGGACGGGAAAAGAATTTCCCAGCGACCCGTGGGAACAGTTGAAGGGCGCGGTAGGCGCGGTGTTTGGTTCGTGGATGAATGACCGCGCGATTGTGTATCGCCGCAAGTACGGCATCCCGCAGGAATGGGGAACAGCGGTGAACGTGCAGGCGATGGTGTTCGGCAACACGGGCGAAAATTCCGGTTCGGGCGTGGCGTTCACGCGCGACCCGGCGACGGGCGAAAAAGTTTTCTACGGCGAGTTTTTGATGAACGCCCAGGGCGAAGACGTGGTGGCGGGCGTGCGCACGCCAGAGCCGGTGGCGCAATTGAAGAACCATTTGCCGGAGTCATTCGCGGAATTGGAAAAGGTCCGCAAGACGCTCGAAACGCGTTTCAAAGACGTGCAGGATTTTGAGTTCACCATCCAGGACAAAAAACTGTTCATGTTGCAGACCCGCAACGGCAAGCGCACGGGCGTGGCCGCGGTGCGGTTTGCCTGCGAGATGGTGGCGGAAAAGTTGATTGACTGGAAAACGGCCATCAAGCGCGTGCCGGCCGACCAATTGGACCAGGTGCTGGCGCCAATTTTTGACCGGAAGGCGATTGCGTCATTGAAAGCGATTGCCAGCGGGCTTCCGGCCGGGCCGGGCGCGGCTTCGGGCAAAATCTATTTTAACGCGGAACGCGTGGTGGAAGCGGCGAACAAAGGTGAAAAAGTGCTGCTCGCGCGCGTGGAAACCTCGCCGGAAGATTTGCGGGGCATGATTGCGGCAGAGGGCATTTTGACGGCACGCGGAGGCGTGAGTTCGCACGCGGCATTGGTGGCGCGGCAGATGGGCAAGGTCTGCGTCTGCGGCGCGAATGCGTTGCAGATTGATTACGGTTCCAAGACGATGACGGTGGGCGGCAAGACGTACAAGGAAGGCGATGCGCTTTCGATTGACGGCACGAGCGGAGCGGTTTACGCCGGAGAAGTCAAGACCGCTTCCAGCGAAGTCATCCAGGGATTGCTCGAAGGAGACGCAAAAGCCAAGGCAAGCGGCACCTATAAGAACTTCACACAATTGATGAAGTGGTGCTCGCAGGTCACGCGCCTGCAGGTCCGCACGAACGCAGACAGCCCGGATCAAACCGCCAACGCAGTGGCCTTCGGCGCCACGGGAATCGGCTTGTGCCGCACGGAGCATATGTTTTTCGAGGGCGACCGCATTGACGCGATGCGCGAAATGATCCTGGCCGAAAATATTGACGACCGGAAAAAGGCATTGGCGAAGTTACTCCCCTACCAACGCGAGGATTTCATCGGCATTTTCCGCGAACTGAAAGGATTGCCGGCGACAATTCGTTTCCTCGACCCGCCATTGCATGAATTTTTGCCACACGACCATGCGCAGCAAAGCGCGCTGGCCAACAAGATGGGCATCAGCGTGGACAAAATCTCCAAGCGCGTCCACGAGTTGCATGAATTCAATCCCATGCTTGGCTTCCGTGGCTGCCGCCTAGGTATCGGTTATCCGGAAATTTCCGAGATGCAGGCGCGTGCGGTTTTTGAGGCCGTGGCGCACGTGCAAAAGTCCGGCATCAAGTGCAAACCGGAAATCATGATCCCGCTCGTCGGGTTCAAGAAGGAGTTGGATTTGCAAATTGACCTGGTCCATCGCGTCGCCAAAGAGGTCATGGAGGCGCACAAGGTGAAATTTAGCTACATGGTCGGAACGATGATTGAAATCCCGCGCGGCGCGCTGACGGCGGATGAAATCGCGCACACAGCGGAATTCTTCAGTTTTGGGACGAACGACCTGACGCAAACGTGCCTGGGCATGAGCCGCGATGATTCCGGCTCCTTCCTGCCGCACTACGCGGAACTGGAAATCGTGAAGAAAAATCCGTTCGCTTCAATTGACCAGACGGGCGTGGGACAACTGATGCAAATTGCCGTGGAAAAAGGACGCAAGACACGGCCGGACATCAAGCTGGGCATTTGCGGCGAGCACGGCGGCGACCCGGATTCCGTGAAGTTCTGCCATCGGCTAGGATTGACTTACGTGAGCTGCTCGCCCTTCCGCGTACCGGTCGCCCGATTGGCGGCGGCGCAAGCGGCGCTGGACGAAGAGGCGGCGAAGAAGGCGAAGAAGAAATAGCCTCATACTGCAAAAAATTCAGCCGCTCCGGGAAGCCGGAGCGGCTTTTTATTTTCTTTTGCTGGAGCCAGCCGGGTCGCTGGTTGGTTAATCCGGGAGGACCGGCGTGAGCCTCCAAATTTCCCAGTTGCCACTTTTGTTGGTTGAGAAGTAGATGTTGCCATCGGCGCCCCAGCAGGGGTTTGCCGTTTCATATTTGTCCGCAGTCAATTGAGTCTGGTCCGAGCCGTCAGCTTTCATGATCCAAATGTCGTAGTTGCCGCTGACATTGGAGGTGTACACGATCCATTTGCCGTCCGGCGAGAAAGAGGGCGCAAACTGGTTTTTTCCCACAGTAGTGGTCAATTGGGTCGAGGAGGAACCATCGGGGCTGACCGTCCAAATGCCCCAACTGCCCGAGACGTTGGACGAAAACGCAATCTTGGTCCCGTCCGGAGACCAGACAGGATACGCCCCTTGAACAAGCTGGGTCAGATCGGTTCCATCCGCGCTCACCGTCCAGATATACGGAAGGTTCTTCTCCAGGACAATGTATTGCGCGACGCCGTTTACTTCAACGGTGGTTATTTTCATGATCTTTGCGATAGAGGTGAAGGCAATCGTTTTGCCATTCGGAGAGGCGGCCGGCGCAGTGTCAATCGTGTCCGAACCTTTGGTAATCATGGTCGCGCCACCCGCGCCGGACGCGAGCCGGCGCCAGATCACGAAAGAGCCCAGGCGGTCGGACGCGAAGACGAGCGTCTTGTCATCCGGCATCCAGGAGGGATGGTCTTCGTTGGCCGGAAGCGTGGTAACCTGGACGAGATCACGGCCACTTTCGCCGTTAAGGGTCCAAATGCCGTCCATACCATCCTTGTGAACCTGGAAGGCGACGGTTTTTCCGTCCGGAGAAACAGCGGGGTTGTCTTTGTTCTCCGGGGATTCGGTGAGCCTGGTGATGTCGCGGGCCGCGCCGGTGCTGACCAGGACGACAGAGGTGGGAGTCGGCGTCGTGCAGGATACCGCCACGAGAGCGAGTAAAAATAACGGCAGGATGGTTCGAATGGTTTGCCGAAGGGTCAGGACAGAGTTCATACTTTGATTTTATTAAGTCTATTTATGTTTGCGTTCCCGCTTCCGCCTCCAGTTGCTCAACCGGCGAAAAAGCCTGAGACCGATTGATTGAGGGCTAGAAAGCTCCTTAGCAGGATTAGTAAACCTGTAGACGATGTCAATACTTTGAATAGATTATTGGCACGCGGTAGAAATTCAGCCGCTCCGGTTTCCCAGAGCGGCTTTTTGTTTGATCCGATTAGATCGCAGGAGTGACCGCGATGTTTTGCTGTGCCGGGATTTTTTCCGTAGCCAGGTGTTTTATGAGGAGCCAGGCGGTGAAGGACAGAAATTCCAGCGCACAAAGGTTTAAATAAAGCGATTGGCGGCTGTCATCCAATCCTGCAACGCACGGATAAACGACGCCAAAGAGCAGGAATTGCGCGGCAATCCATTTGCCGTTTTGAGGAGCAGCACGCATTAATAGTATGGCGAGCAGCCCAAAGAGCGGCAGCAGGATTAGAATCGCCGTGCCCCAGAATCCAAAAAGCAAATCGCTGAAATCGGCAAGCAGGCCGTAACCGAAGGCGGTGGCGGTGGCAAAGAGGATGGCCAGTAACAAAGTGTGACGAACGCCGGTGAGCGTGAAGGACAGTCCCAGGACCGCAAAGACCAGAAGCCAGGCGTCACCGGTCTCGTTGAGGACGGCGCAGGTGGTTGCGCCGGGCTGCGGCAAATCGGGCAACGAAATGCCCATACCTTTGTCAGTGAGCGCGTGGTCGAGTCGGTATGTTAGAATCGTCCCTTGATTGTCTTTTGTGGGTGCAATGCCCGTTGGAGTCATGCAGCCATCGGGGTAGTTTAATTTTGATTTGGACATGTCAGGGAGATTCAGGGTGAGGATGAAGTCGCGAATTTCGCGCGGTTCGCGCACCTGAAAATACCAGTACGAGAGGCCGCGGCTCTTGAAGGCGATATGGAAATCCATGACTTCGTTGGCCTGGACGTCGCGTTCCAGCACCAAATTAGAATCTTTGATTTCCATTTGCAGCAAGACGTCCTGGCCATCCAGAGTAGCGATGAGGTCGTCATACATTGCGTCGGCGGCCGGGAGAGGAAAGGTGAGGACACATTTTTGAGTGGCACCGGAGGGATTGCGCAATCGCCAACTGAAATTGCAATCGGTCTCGTAGCCGCCATAGAACGCAGAGCCTTTTTTGCGCGGGCTTTGGCGCAAGGTCACGTCGTGCCGCGCGGACACAAATGGATTTCCGGTGACGGAGGTATGGACGATGGTTTTGCGGGTGTACGGCGGTTTAGAGGGATCATCGGGCACGATTTGCTCGGTCTTCTCTTCGTCATGATAGATGTCCACGCCCAGCTCGCTTTGGACCTGCTCAGAGCCCCAAATGGTTTGGACGGCATTGTAATTGGCCTCGGTGACGCGCCCGTGCGTGCGCTGAAAATCATTCACGGTTTGCCGCAAGTAGGAGCGCAGGACGGAAATCGTCCCGGCGAAGAGCAGGACGAGGGTAACGGCCCATAGCCAGCGCTTAAAGCTCCGATACAACGTCCAGATGAGGCTGGGATTTTTTTCGCCGCCCTCGGCAGCAGGTTTGTTTTGAAAGAGCGCCGTGAGGAGGATGGCGAGGAGCGCGGCAGCGAGAAACAGGGCGATGGTGGGTTCAACATCGGCGAGGTCGCTCGCGCGATTTAATAATTTTGAGAGGATGGCATTCATGTCGGGTCATTGGGATATGCCCGCAAAAGGCGCGGGAGTGCGCGAAGAAAAATGCAAAATTGAGCGTTGAGGATCCGGCCATTTCCGCAAACATAATTCGTGGCGCCCCGGGTTTAGCGGGCGGGTTTAGTTTTCGTTTTGCCGCAGCCCCGTCGAAAATCAGATCGGATGACGGAACAACGGCGGTGACTGGACGCGCTCACACGAGCGATCCAGTGACGATGGTGAGGAATTGCGTTTACAAAACGCGAAGCCATAGAACAACGATTTGGAAGGACTGTCAAGCAATGGATGGCAAAAAATGAAATGGTGCCCCGGCACGGACTCGAACCGTGAACCAATTGATTAAGAGTCAACTGCTCTACCAATTGAGCTACCGAGGCAAAAGTATTGAAAACATTAGCGTTTTATCATCTCAAAGATTCTCTCATTTTCTTATTGCATCCCGCCGTTGCATCTTTTACAATGTTCTTGTCATGGAAACACCATTAAAGACCACAACGGCGGGCGCGAAAGTCGTCCCGGTTACTAACACTCCCAAGACTTGGCGAATCTGCGGCCACAACCTAGTGCGGCACGTCGAGACAAAGACAATCTACTACTACATCCGGCGCAACGGCAAGCTGAAACGGCGGAGCTTGGGGACAACCAAAATCAGTGAGGCAGAGGCGTTGAAACCGCAAATGCGGGCAACACTCTTGGCAGAGTTTGCAGAGCCGCTAAAGAAAGCCACGACGTTTGCAGAGGCGCGGGCATTGTACGAGGCGGACTTGGAAAACAATTCTGACTTGGCAGAGGCGAGCAAATACTATCGGCGAACGCGCATTGCCGCGCTGCTCAAATCATGGCGCGAATTGGACGGCCTGCCACTGAACAAAATCACCAAAGAGGCTTGCGAGCGATGGAAGCGGGATTTTTCCGCGAAGTTTGATGAGCAAAATTTCAATAACACCCTCGGCACGTTGCGGGCGATATTGGAGCGCGGCGGACTCAAGGGCGAGGCGAATCCGGCAACGCACGTCAAACGGCTCGGCGTCAAGCCTACGGTTCTGCATCTGCCAGAGGCGGCGCAATTCGACAAGCTGGTGGAAACCATTGCGAACGCGGGAAGCGGGTTTAGCAAAGACTGTGCGGACTTGGTTCGCTTTCTGGCGTTCTCCGGTTGCCGGTTGTCAGAGGCGCGGCAAGTCACTTGGGGAGACGTGGACATGGAGCGCGGGGAAATTCGCGTTCACAATGCCAAAGTGCGCCGCACAAGCGGCCATGCTGAATTGCGATACGTCCCTATCATTCCGGCCATGCGCGAGCTTTTGACGCGGTTGCGCTGCCAGAATCCGCACGGCCAAAATGACCGTGTTTGTGTCTTGGGCGAGTGTGAAAAGAGCCTCACAAATGCCTGTAAAAACAATAAGATTCCGCGCATAACTCACCATGACTTGCGCCACTTGTTCGCCACGCGCTGCATTGAGGCTGGCGTTGACATCCCTACGGTATCGCGCTGGCTAGGCCACGTTGACGGCGGCGCATTGGCAATGAAAGTTTATGGGCATCTACGCCGTGAACACTCATTGAGCATGGCGCAAAAAGTCACGTTCGGCACAAGCGCGTTACCGGAAAACGTCACGCCGTTAGCGGTTGCTACCGCGAATTAAAACTTCACGCTCAAAGAGCAAATCTTGCGGCCATTGGATTGAAAGTTTCCAGTGGCCGTTTTCTTTTCCACGCGCCATGCAGCAAACATGACCGCCATGCGCTTTGATTGTGTCCAATACTGCGAGCGTTTGCTGTGCGGCCACTTCAAGCGACATTGGCCACGCCGATAGGTCTATGGGTTGCGCGTTCATGGCTTCGGGTTTCCGGCGGGTTTCAACTTCTTTACAAAGTCCGCTGCGCTCATATTGGCGGCCTCTGGCGTAGGCTCTGGCAACGCTTTAGGCTGTTTGTGCGCTGGCAATGCCTCTTTGCCGTAAATGGCTTCCACGGCCAGCAAAAGCACACGATTGTCATTGTGAACATTGAACGTCACGTTCTCTTGGGGAAACGCCAGAGCGCGTGAAGCAAAGCGGCTAGGTTGCGTCTTTTCAAGGTAACACTCGCTCGCTCGCCAGTCTTTTTCCGAAAACTTTTCAATGTTTTGCAAGTGTGCGGCGATGCGCTCGCCTTTGATGCGCTCAAAAATTTGCGTGAAAATATCCTCGTTGTTGTGACGCGCTCGCCACGCCCGCCATGTTGAAACGGGAATGTCCAGTTTGGCGCATGATTCTGATTCCGTCAGGCGCATTGCGGCCAGTTGCGCCATATCCTCGGCATCGCGGATTGTCAGCCGTGCGCGTTGCTTGCGCTTGGGTCGTGCGCGTGTATAAAGGGATGAGTTCTGACGTTGTTTTTCATCCTCTGGCATTTGAGTAGGGCTGTTTGTGGTGGTCTTTTTCATGGTCATATAGCGGGCGGACTTGTCACTGTCACCGCCCTTATAGGGACGGTGTGACAGGTGACAGTCACCGCCTTGTCACTGGTGACAAATGGGTGTGACAAAGTGGTGACAAAGTTCATTTTGGGTTGAAGTGTTCGGCGCGGGGATTCCATTTTATTTGCTGTCCTTTTTCGGCGCGTTGAATGTATCGGTAGGCCACTTGGCGGGCGCAACCGCAATCGGCAATGATGGCCTTTGCCAGTTCCGATTTAGGCATGGCGGCGCGGCACAAATCCCGCACGCGCTCCGGTGTCATTAGCGGCGCGTTGTCATTTTTGCCGGTGACTTCGGATTGCCACGCTGACAGGTCGAACGATTCATCTACGTTGTAAATCATCGTTTCGGGATTTAGGCGAACGGCGAACGGCGAAAACTCTTTGCCATTGGAACACTTACCGCACGTCATCACTAGCACGTCATTTGAATCAGGCTGGCCGGGGGAAACATTTATTTGCCCGCGTGCCCACTGATGCAGGACTTTTGAATTGCGGGCGAATCCGGCTCGCTCCCAGCCTTGCGCTTTTGCGATTCCGCTTTTGCCGGTCAAGGCATGATGCAGGGTTACGATTGCCCTTTTGGGGTTTCCGGACTTGGAAAGACGCGCAATCGAAAGAAGCGTTGCCGTCATGTCCTCGTCGCTGCTTAAATTGCCCACGCCGAAGTTATAGAGCGAATCCCACGCAATGCCGTCCGGTTTTACTGTTTCGATCAATTTTCGTATTCCGGCTTGGGTGCGCTCGTTGTCCAGTGACAGGAAATTGTCCGCGTCCGTTTCCAGCGTATGAATGAAGATTCCGGCGGACACTTGCGGCCAATGCTTTTCGCCAATCCAAGCGCGAAGCGCGGCAAGGTCTTTCTGCAATCGCCGGTTGGAATTTTCCGCCTGTAGGACAAGCCATTTCATATCCTGCCCGCGTGTCTCAAATACCGTGAAGGGCAGACCGGCGCGGCAAGCAACGATGAACTGTAAAAGCAAACGGGACTTTCCCAGTCCGCCTTGTCCGGCAATCACCAGGCTTTGCCCTTGCGCCAGCAAGCGGTCGCCTAAAATGCGGTCGCCGTCGTCAAATTCCATTGCCAGCAATTCGGCGGGCGTTCTAATCGTCAGGCCATTGCCGTTCGAGGCCGTGAGGCCGTCAAGCGCGGCGCGGGCGTTTTCAACGATGCTTTCGGATTGTGAGGGACTGGCATCGAGCGCGGCTAGGGCATCGAAAAAAATCGCCCTTGTCCGGCGCAACTCAAAGGCATCCAGAACGGTTGCCGCTTCCAGTTCAGCCAGTACCGGCGGCAGAACGGATGAGGCGAGTGTGTCCAAAACAAAAAGGGATTCTTCCGCCTTCAATCCTATGCTCTCAAAATGGACGGCCTGATTTTTCGCCCGCATGGAGCGGACACACGCGGCAATTTTGCCAAGCCTCAAATCATCGAACGAGTCCGGCGCGGATTCAATAAGCCTGCCAATAACCGGCGGCAATTCTCCGTTGCCGGATTCGATGGCGAAGGCAACGGCAGCACGCTCCGCGCTGGCGAGTGCTCCATTGGTTGCTGGACATGATTTAGTTTCAAACACGCTGTCCCCCTGTGTTTTGATTGCTGACGACAATCAGTTTTGCGCTCCATTTTGATGCCAAGTCATTCGCGGCCTGCTCCACGGAACGGTGCGCCTGAATTTTCCGGTGAACGTGTTTTTTCTTGTGGAAGTCAGCAATCTTGCGAAGTCCAGAGCCAGATATTTTTATCTTCTTTCCCATGGCTTATTGAAGAACGACGGAGAATGAAACAAAATCCGGCTGCCAAGTCGGGTTGTCCTCTGACACTTGAAGGGAAAGAACTGTGCCGGTCGGCAAAAAAAGAATGATGGGCGATGAAGTCAGGACCGGCTCGCCAGCTTGGGCAAGCACGCTTTCGTCCCCCTGATTCTGATTCGCAATTCCGCACAAGACGTTGTTTGTGAATACTCCCGCGTGAAACGTCGCGCCGTGTGCGCTGTGGTCAATGCAATTAACGGCGTAAGAGATGGAGTAGTAGCCGGGCGTTGTGGTTGTGATTGTCCCATTGGTGACTGACGCTGACATTCCGGCAACGGATGCGAACGAAAAGTTTGTAACGGTTTGGAAATTGCCGTTTCCGTAGCTTGCGGTCTGATTCGAGGATGTCAGAGAAGCGTACACAAGCGGGTTTTGCATGGATGTGTAGCGGTTGCTGTATAGGTCAATTTGTGTTCCGAAAGTACTTTGGAACGTGTTTGAATCAACCGTGCCAGCGATGGCCACGCAAGCGGAGAGGAAAAGCAGACAGGCGAATGGAAAAAGTATTCTCATAAAGGTTGGCAACGCTTCCCCTCGCCGCCTTTAAAGAGTTAAATTTTAAAAATTGCCCGTGCCGAAAAAACTTGCCCTATGAAACAACATCCCCAAGCAAGCGAAAAACGACACGGGCAAAATGTTCATGGTTCAATGTCGGAAAATTCCGAAGTCCAGCAACGCGGGCAAATCGCGTCGCAATTTTCCAGATGTGCCACGCTGAAAAATCCGTCCAGCTTATAGCCGTTTGGGATTCGCACATTCCATCCCGCGCCAATGGACAAGCCGATAGCGGCCTGTTCGGATTGAGCAAGCGGTGATTCATGGCCGCAATGATTACAGGCAACCGAAAATTTTAAATCACTGCCGCGCTCCGGCGTTGCCGTTCCACGAACGCTGGTCGTCACGATGTTCATTGCGCGGCCTTGCTCTTTTTGGGTTCAATGCCCATTGAGGCGAGCGCGGCGGGCAACGCAACGGCGATGCCTTGTGCGATTGCTTTTCCAAGCTCACCCGTAGGGTTAGCCCGCTCTTTCCGGCCTTGTTCGAGCCGCGCCAATTCCGCGTTGTGCCAAGCCTTTTGTTGTTCGGAAATTTCGCGGTCGAGCTTACGCTGTTCGGCTGTTTCCGTCTTGATGCGCTCCCACTCTTGAGCGGAAATGAACCGCCACGGCTTATAATTTTCGATGAAGTGAAACAGGTCGCAAGTGAACCCCGGATAGGCAACGGGTCGTTTCTGCCAATCCCGCTTGATAAGTGGCCGCACGTCACGGTGAAAAGTCGCTGCGCCGGATTCTTGGTCACGTCGGCTTTCAATCACATATTCCGCCACGGCCACTTGATAAATGCGGTGCTGGTTAAACGCTGCAAAAAAGAGATTGTCAGCCGAAAAAAAAGACTTCGGATTTTCGTCGTTGTCGTCGTGCGAGTTAGGCACAAATCGTTTCGTAGTGCTTCCCTCGTCGGAAGTACAAACTGCCTTAAAGGAGTCGTAAGGGTCGCTCTGGGTCAGGCCGTCGTCCGTCTCAATAAAAACGTCGCCGGATTGTGGTCTAAATTCACTCATAATTTTTGGGGTAAGGATTATTTGCTGCGTTGTCCAAGCGGACGCACCGTGCCAACTGCGCCAGCCGGTTTGAACGGCGGCGCGGGACGTTGAATGTTCGGCGTCCATTTTGGAGCGCGGCGAATCGTATCGCGTGGTTTTTGGGGAGCGGGATTATTTTGACCGCTAATTGATGGGGGCATGTTTTTCCTTTTTTTATTTTGTTTAGTTTGTTTGACCGTAAGCAATCGCGCTTTGACGCTTCATTGCTTTTCCAAGCGCAATGGCATTTTCGGCTCGTTTTGCAGCTAGAAATTCTTGCGCGGCCTGTCGTTGTTGTTCGTTTTCCGTCCGTCGTTTGCCTAGACCGCAAAGCCTTAAATTTTCTGCGGGGATGTTTTGATTTTTGTTCATGGTTCTTTGTACCGTTTTGGTGTTGGCTTCCCCGAAAATTCCGCCGGACGATGAAAGGCTAATCCTGCCGCCGGGGTGGAATGTTACAAAGTTCATTTGGCGGTAGCTGCGAAAGCGCGGACACTTGTTTGTGGAATCAAAATCCGGCGGATGGCTGGCACACGCTGCAATCGCCCGGTTTGAAGCAACCGCCAGATGGTGATTTCGCTGACATTTAAAGTTTTCGCCGCCTGCGAGCGTGTCAACAATAGCGGTTCAACCGGCGTTTCATCGGCCACTTGTTTGATTTCAGTTTGACTTGGCATAAGCAATCTTTCGTTGTCCCCAATATCCCTAACCACTCCCTTGACTTCAAGAGTCATTGTTGTAGTTTAAAGTGTAGTCACTACAATAATGATATGAGGCTATCAAAACAGAAAACACCGCTTGCCCGGTTGCGGGTGATGCTCACAAAGACAATTGAAGTGCCTGCAAGAGGCAAGAAGCGAGCGGGTCAAATGATTAAGAAGCGCGTCCCGTTAAGCCAAAAAGACATTGCCGAATGGCTCGGCTTATCCGTGTTCGCCGTGCAATCCATTGAGACGGGGCGCGGCAAGTTAACTATTCAAAATGCTGAAATTATCATGCACCAAACAGGAGTTGACTTTCGTTGGCTGCTTAACAAAAAATCCAGTCCATATCCCATCACCCTGTCAGGTCGTCGTCACACTCAAAATGACTTCGAGCGGGCACAAGCGAATCTGAAAACCACCGGCCTAACTTCTCTCAAAGCTCAACGCGCTTTGCCTGAATTTACGGCATCCATAGCCACGATTCTGTTACATGCCTGCAAGCGCGGTGAGCGTAACAAAGGCGGCGAGAGTGAGGAAATTGATTTTTACATCGCCAAATTGAGAAATGCCATTCGAGAAATTATGTCCACATTCCCGCAAAAGCCTGATGCGGATTTAAGCCAATGGATTGATATGCGCGAAACATCACACCGCGCCCATGACTTACAACCGATGTTGAATGAATGGGACGAACAGCTTTTGAAAATCGCGGTCGAGAAGCGTCAACGCTGGCAACAAGCTGCCAGAAAATGAGGCAACCCAGGTCTGATTTTTGGGTTGCCCGCATCCGCAGATTATCCGTCAATTATTGACGCACGAGGATGGAAGATTTGGTCCCATATACAGTTAGTATCATTTACAAGCCATTCTAAAAGCGTTCTCAGACCTTTACAGGTCACAAAATGGATGTGAGTTAAAACGATTGAACTCTGTCCTATTTTCAATTCATGTTCTACAAAATATTTGCAGGCGTCGGTTTTAGCCGGATTTTTGGAGAGCTTTCCTTCTGGGTCTAACTCTGCACACCATAGCGAATCGTCGGGCAATACAACTACTGGCATTACAAAACCATTTTGGATGCGCTTGGTTCGATTGAGCGCATCGCTGGCTAAATCGTATGAGGACGCCAATGCTTGTGACCATTTATCATATATTTCGGAATCGTTATCCGCGCAATGCTTGCCATTCTTTTCTTTTATCCGCAAGAGGCTTTTCCCCACGAATTCGCCAGTCCTGTAAAATGAGCCAATAGACTTTTTTAAAACTGGGAAACCTGCTTCTTGGCCGATAAAAACATGGTAGGATTCGTTGTGGTTTCGCAATCGGCCACAAATAACGAGAGGCAGGTCAGGGTTTAAATTTTTACACTCCAAAGCCATATAAACTGCCTTCGAGTCTTGCCTTACAATCGCGCTTCGATAGTCGAATTGCCTCGTTTTGCCAGTCACTTGGTCTTTATATGTGCCTCCGTGCTGAAGTATCCCGCCGATAATCCGCTCATTGTCCGGAGCGACAGGACGAGAATTGACTATGTTCAAAATGCTGCCAACCCGTAGCTCAAAGCCAAAGTCATCTTCTTCAAGGATGACTTTTTTTATTTCCCCTGCCGTGATGCTCATGGGTAATTTTATGCACCCAACCGCAACCCAAAGGCAAGGCAATACCAGTCCAGTATTTTTTTTGGGCGAGCCTCTTTAAATCGCCCTGCCCCCGCTTTCACCTTTAAGCCACGGCAAGCCCTGATTCCCCTGACGGATGATTTCACGTCTCAAATCGTCCTAGAGGCGTTTAGGCGGCATTGGTACGAACGGATAACATGAGACATTGGCGCAATCCAGAGTCAAAAATCTCGACGGGCTGATGTTGGCCGTTGGGGGCGCGGCAGGCTTTTATGCTTTCTTTCCGGGATGCTGTCTGCGCTGCGCTGTGCAGGCCACGCCGCGCTTTCGGCTCTGGAATGATTCGCGGCAAGGTCTTTCGCTGCGTAGGGCTTTATAGAAAGCCGTTGCATCTCGAATTGCATCTTTTTCGATTTTCGGGGGGATGTTTCGAGAGACGAGCGGATACGACGAGAGACGGTGCAAGGCGAGAATCCCCTGTAATTGCTACGTTGAGAGACGATGAGAGACTTGCAGATATTTCCTTTTCTAAATTAAGAGTCAACTGCTCTACCAATTGAGCTACCGAGGCAAAACCATTGTAAACACCAGCTATTTTAACTTCTATTTTCCGGCGTTTTCTCATTACACACCGCTGTTTTAATAGCATGTGATTTTGGGTGTTATGACAATACCAAACACTACCGAAACGCGGCTGCAATAAGTGGCCGGAGACTACCATTAAAAACCAAAACGTCAACCAGCAAAGACGGCAAAAGGAGGACATTTCGTGGCCACGCCGGCTGATGCAATTCCTTCCAGGCGGCGTTTTCTTCGCCCGCGCTAAATTCATCGGCATCGTGAAACGCACCGGCCTGGAAACAGACTTTTCACAACGGCCAAAGATAGGTTGCCCGGCACAAGCGCGATACCGGAGAATGTCATGGCCTTGCCGCAGCATCGACCCGGGTCAAATGCCAATCGGATGCCACGCGGT
>Ga0206826_1025_pt1 | contig 27536 bp, 21 predicted proteins | sample Alteio_BWOrgCont_80_FD_152636 | JGI IMG/M metagenome (GOLD analysis project Ga0206826, IMG submission 152636) | Enriched cells from forest soil in Barre Woods Harvard Forest LTER site, Petersham, Massachusetts, United States -... | ecosystem: Environmental > Terrestrial > Soil > Temperate forest >... | reverse complement strand
CCCGGAGCGCCGACAAAATCGAGTTTAGAAGAAGGACGCGCGGGCCCGGCCCGCGGTTTTGGGGAGAAGCGAAATGCGAAAGCAACTGCTGAGTGTGTTCCTACCGATGCTGCTCCTGGGGCTGGCAGCTTCAGCCGCCGAGATGCCGGCGTCACAACCGGCGAGCCAGAGCAATGAACTGCAACGAGTGAATGTAGTTCGCGGCACGGATGAAATCCGGGTCGTGATCAGCGCTCGTGGCGCAGTGACGCCCAAGCTGAGCACCGCAGACGCGCCTGCGCGTCTTGTTCTGGACCTCCCTGGAACCACTATGGCGACAGGGCAGACCCACATCACGGTGGACAGCGCCGGGGTAAAAGGCGTGCGCATTGGTTCGGACGGCCAGACACCTCCCACGACTCGTGTGGTGGTCGATCTTGAGCATGCCTGCCGCTACGACCTTACGCCGTTGACGGATGGCAAGCTGGTGCCGACGCTGCATACGCAGTCGGTGGCCAGCACAAGCGATCCAAAGACGGTGGTGGAAACTTCGCCGGCGACCAAGACTATGTCTCCGTTTGGGCCACGGGTTATGGAGGTACCGGCGGCGCCGAAGGCACAGCCGGTTGCAGCCAGCGCTCCGGTGGCTTCGAACACGGGGACGCCGAAGTCCGAGACGAGCGCAGCTGCGACGAGTGATTTTGTGTTCGTCGAGCCTGCTTTCCAACCCAAGACGACGGTTACAGACGCGACGGACGTGCCCAGTGAGCGCGCCGGAGAAGCGGCGGCGAAGTTCGCCGACAAGACCGCTGCTGAACTTCTGCCGGTGAGTGCGCACGCCGCGCAGGAATCGCAGAGCACTGCTTCCAGCACCGGCGTGCAGCCCGCAGTCAATCTGGCGGCGGAGCAGAGAGCGCAGGCTGGACAGACGCCGGTTGCGGTTGGCCCGAAGTACACGGGCGAGCCGATTTCGGTGAATCTAAAGGATGTGGATCTGAAGGACTTCTTCCGGCTGATTCATGAAATCAGCGGCTTGAACGTGGTGCTCGATCCCAACGTGCACGGCACCCTGACAGTGGTGCTGGATGATGTGCCGTGGGACCAGGCTCTTGACATCGTCCTCAAGAACAACGATCTGGCGCGGGAACTGGAAGGCAACGTTCTACGCATCGCCACCGTGGATACGCTGAAGAAAGAAGCGGATGGACGGCGCGCCCAGGTGGAAGCCGAAGCGCTGGCCGTGGAAAAGGTTTCAGTCACTCGTTTCCTGAGCTACGCCCATGCTAAGGACGTAATCATCACGGTGAAAAAGTTCCTCTCCGTACGCGGTGATGTGGTTGCGGATGAACGCACCAACGCCGTAATCGTCAACGACATTCCGAAAGTGCTTCCGATTATCGACCGCCTGCTGACGCAGCTTGACCGCAAGACGCAGGAGGTGGAAATCGAGGCTCGGGTGGTGGCGGCGACACGGTCGTATGCTCGCGACATCGGCACGCAGCTTGGATTTGGCTGGGGTAACGGCCACACCGCAGTCGGCGGCGCTTCCGCGGTAGGCAGCTCACCAACGACCGTCGGCGGTTTGACTCCGGGCTACGTCACGGTGCCGGGCTCGACGGGCCAGAGTGGAAATTCGATTCCGTTATTCTCCAATCTGGGCTCAACCTCACCCACCAGCGGCTTTAGCTTCTTGAACGCCAGCAACACGGTGCGCATCGATGCCGTTCTTACCATGGCTGAGTCGCGCGGATTGCTGAAGGTTCTGTCACGGCCGCGCGTGGTAACCCAGAACAACATCCAGGCTTTCGTGAAGCAGGGTGTGCGCGTGCCCATCGTGACGCAGGCGCAGTTGGGCGGTCCTCCGACGGTTACCTACGTCGATGCCTTCCTGCGGCTGACGGTGACTCCGCAAATCACTTCGGAGAACACCATCTTCCTGAACGTAGACGTGGAAAACACGACGCCGAACTTCGGCACGGAAGTGCAGGGCAACCCCGAGTTGATCACGCAGCAGGCGACTACGCAGGTGCTGGTGACCGACGGTGGCACGGTAGTGATCGGCGGCGTCATCCAGACGCAGAACTCGATCACCATCGACCAGGTGCCGGTGCTGGGGAGCCTGCCGATCCTGGGCAACCTGTTCAAGCACACTGTGGTGAATACGTCGAACCAGGAATTGATCTTCTTCATTACGCCGCGAATCATTCAGACGTAACAACGTCGGACCTAGCAGCGCAGTTGAAGATTTAAAGCCGCCGGCGCCTGAAGAACCTGTCAGGGCCGGCGGTTTTGCGTTTTGGGCAGCACTTCAGTCCCTCGGGAAAACGGACGATCAGCGGGCCGCGCCAACGACAGGAGGGTCGTCCTCTCTGCGAATCAGATACTGAAAATGCGTGTTAAATCGGGCGACCGCTCCTTTGGGACCTACTCCCCAGCCGTCCGAACTCTCAAAGGCGATCGCATTCAGGTTCAGCTTCTCCGTGTGCCGCCAATGAACGCCCCTGTCGTGGCTGATGTCTGTCCCATTTGGCCCAACCACAGCAAAGTCGCCGTTAGAAAACGATGCTACGGCCGAGCGGTAGCCGCCCGGTTGCGCGTCAGCGAGGTGCCATGTGGCTCCGGCGTCATCGGAGTAGATCGCGACGCGCTTGTCGTCATTCGGGTTCTTATAATCTCCGCCCACGGCCACAAGGTCGTCCGGGCCGTCGCAAGCAATGCTAAAAATACCGCTGGAGGCTGTGCCGCTGACGATCGGCGTCTCCGAGACTGTCCATGACCGGCCTTGGTCGAGCGAGCGAAAGACTCGCGCTGCGGGCCCACCGGTTCCGAAATAGATTCCGCCACGATCGCACATCGCAATTGCAGTCCCACTCGCCGCAAACGCACCTTCTTTGGCGAGCGCGGGAGGCATTTTGTCCCGGGGCAGCTCTGACCAGTGCTCTCCATCATTTGTGCTCAGGACGACGAACTTGCCATCCACCGGATCGCTTAGCGCAACGCAATGGGTCTCTGAATCGCAGGCCATCGAGTCCAGAAAGAATTCCGGTGTCGTTCCTGAATATTGGAGCTTCCAGGTTTTCCCGCCGTCGGTTGTCTTGTAAACTCTCGACTTCTTCCCCTCGCCGCTCGACATCACGTAGGCTTCATCCGCACTGAAGGCTTCGATGTCCCGAAAATCCAGGCCGCCGGTGTTCGGAATGGAGATGTGTCTCCATGTACTGCCTTCATCGCTTGAGCGCAAAATGACCCCGTCCGATCCTGAAGCCCAGATCATGTATTGCAGCCGGTCGTTCTTGCCCGCATCAAGAACCACGCTCACCCCGCGGAGATTTGCATCGCTTCCAGACGATTGCACGGACCACCATGGTGCATTGTCCTTCAGCTGCAGGAACAACATTGCAATGAGAAGCAACATGGCGGATATTCTACCTCCCTGCGGGCGCCCAGGTCGCAACTGCCCCTTGTGAACATGCAGAGATGTCTTGCTTCCGCAGGCTGGTACACTTGGCCCTGAAAATGGATTACAAGCTTCGTCAGAACGAACTTCGCGGGCGCCTCGCTTCCAGCCGGCTTGACGGGTTGCTGGTCAGCCATCTTCCAAATATCCGATATCTTTGTGGCTTCACCGGGAGCGCGGGGCTGCTGCTGGTGGAGGAAGCCGGGAGCAGGTTCTTCACCGACGTCCGGTACGATACTCAGGGGCGAGAAGAGGTGAAAGGCGCGAAACTGATTATCGCGCACAAGGCGCTGCTGACCGCACTCGGAGAATGGATCGCAGCGCGCCGCATGAAGTCGAGAGCCAAAGGATGGACGATCGGGATTGAAGCTGAGCGCCTGACTGTGGCGGAAAGGAAGCGGCTGGTTGATCAGCTGCCCTCCGGCATGCGATTACGGAATGCGCCCGCGCTGGTGGAGAAGGCGCGCATGGTGAAGGACGAGAACGAGCTCGAACTGATCCGTGAGGCTGTGAAATTAGGAGCAACTCTGTTCGACCGGGCGCTTAAAGTATTGCGAGCGGGGATCAAAGAGAGCGAGTTGGCGGCGGAGATGGAGTACGCGGCGCGGCGGGCGGGGGCCGAAGAGATGTCGTTCCCTACCATCATCGCTTCTGGGGCTAGGTCGGCGTTGCCGCATGGTAGAGCTACGGGGCAAGCCGTCGTCCCCGGGGGATTCGTGGTCTGCGATTTCGGTGTTATACTCGCTGGTTATTGTTCGGATCAGACGCGCACTGTATGGGTGGGTTCAGCACCAGAGGAGGCGCGCCACGCATACGAGTCGGTGCGGGAGGCGCAGGAAGCCGCGATTGCGGCTGTGCGGCCGGGGGTTAGCGCTGGAGAGGTGGATGCGGCGGCGCGGAAGGTATTGCGCAAGGCTGGACTAGGGCGTTATTTTACGCATTCCACCGGGCATGGAGTAGGTTTAGAGATCCACGAAGCACCCAGAATTGCGGCCGGGCAAAGGGAAGTGCTGAAGCCGGGCATGGTCATCACGATTGAGCCGGGAGTATACTTCCCCGGCAAATGGGGTGTAAGGATCGAGGACATGGTGGCAGTCAGCGAGAACGGGTGTGAGGTGCTGACTCCGACCAGCAAGGATTTTCTGGCAGTTTAGGGGAAAGGTCTCAGGTCTTGGGTCTTAGGCTCTCGATCTTTGGCACCAGCTAGGAGGCCCAATACCCAACGCCTAAGACCTGAGACCTGAAGCCGGTCCCACCGTACACGAATGAATCAAAAAGAGCTGAAAGAACTCATCGAGTTCTTAATCGAAAAGGACATTGCCGAGTTCGAGTTAGAGCGTGGCGATGTCAAGGTGAAGATTAAGCGGGCTGGCGAGCACACCGTGGTGCATACCCGAGCGGACGTGCCTTATGTGGCTGTGACCGTCCCGCAGGCGGGCCAGCCAGCGGTTACAACCTCTCCTGGCGCAGCGGCCGCGGCGCCAGTCGAGACTGTCCCGGAAGAAGACCTGCACATCGTGAAATCTCCCATCGTGGGGACGCTCTACGAGGCGCCCTCGCCGGGCGCGCCGCCTTTCGTCAAAGTCGGCGATATGGTGGAGGTGGGGCAGGTGCTGTGCATCGTAGAAGCGATGAAACTGTTGAATGAAATTGAGTCGGACGTGGCCGGTGAAATCGTGAAGAAGATGGGGAGCAACGGCCAGCCGATTGAGTACGGGCAGGAGTTGTTTGCCATCCGGGCGAAGAAGTGAAGGAGTTTAGCAATTTTGTAATTTGGTAATTTGTAATTTTGCAATCTAAAAGCCCCGGCCGCTTTTTCAATTACCAAATTACCCGATATCAAATTACAAAATGCCTCTCTGTCTCCACATTTAATCTGAAATGTTCAAGAAGATACTGATTGCGAATCGCGGAGAGATTGCGCTGCGCGTCATTTGCGCGTGCAAGGAGCTGGGCATCGGCACGGTTGCCATTTACAGCGAGGCGGACCGGCACTCGCTGCCGGTGCGGTTTGCGGACGAAGCCATCTGCATTGGGCCTCCACAACTGGCGCTGAGCTATCTGAATATTCCGGCAGTGATCAGCGCGGCTGAGATCGCCAACGTGGACGCGATTCATCCTGGCTACGGATTGCTGGCGGAGAATGCCAACTTTGCGGAGGTGTGCGAGACCAGCGGGATCAAGTTCATCGGGCCGCGGCCTCAAGTGATGCGGCTGATGGGGGAAAAGGAAAAAGCGCGCGACGCGATGAAACAGGCAGGCGTGCCCATTCTGCCCGGCTCGGATGGAATCATTGCGTCTGAAGGTGAGGCTCTGGAGTGGGCGCGGCAGGTGGGCTTTCCGGTGATTGTAAAGGCCTCGGCGGGAGGCGGCGGACGCGGCATGCGCATCGTTCGCAACGAGGAGGAACTGCCGGGGTTGTTCAAGGCGGCGCAGTCGGAGGCGGCGGGCGCGTTCGGCAACGGCGACTTGTACATGGAGAAGTATGTCGAGCATCCGCGGCACATCGAGTTCCAGGTGCTGGCCGACGAGCATGGCAACGTGGTGAGCCTGGGAGAGCGCGAATGTTCGATCCAGCGGCGGCACCAAAAATTGCTGGAAGAGTCGCCTTCGACGCAGGTAACGCCGGAGCTGCGCGATCAAATCGGTGCGATTTTGTGCAAGTCGCTGGCGGAGATCGGCTACACCAACGCGGGGACGATTGAGTTTTTGATGGACCAGGATCGCAAGTTGCACTTCATCGAGATGAACACGCGCATCCAGGTGGAACATCCAGTGACCGAGATGGTGACGGATGTGGATCTGGTGAAGAGCCAGATCATGATCGCGGCTGGGGCTCACATGTGCGACGTGCTGCAGGGGCCGATTGTGCATCGTGGGCATGCGATCGAATGCCGGATTAATGCCGAGCATCCGGAAAAGTTCACGCCGTCGGCGGGAAAGATTACTTCATTCAATCCACCTGGAGGCACTGGAGTTCGCGTCGATACCGCGGCATATGCAGAGGGTGTGATCCCTCCTTACTATGATTCTTTGATTGCCAAGCTGATCGTACGCGGCAAGGATCGCAACGAGGCGGTCTCGCGGATGACGCGGGCACTGGAGATGTTTATCGTCGAGGGCGTGTACACGACGATTCCGCTGCATCGGAGAATTCTTGCCGACCCGGACTTCCGGGCAGGTAAGTTTGATACGGGGTTCATTGAAAGATTTCTGGCGAAGACAAAATGAACAACCGAAGTCTTGTGGCAGGACACAAGGAGCAATGATGGGAGCATCAGTCACCAGAATAGCTGTCTTCGCTTCGATCGGCATTTTTGTTCTGGGCGCAGCGCCAATCGAGTAAATCAGAAACCGAAATATCTCAAGCGTTGTCGGCGGCGCCGGCATCGATCGCTGCGCAGGCATCGGTCATAATCCTCAGAGATCAGGGGCGCAGAGAGGAATTGCGATCCGGAACTAACGGCTGGACGTGCATCATCCGAGATGTGAATGCGCATGAGGATGGCATAGCGCATCATCCTGCGTGTTTTGATAAGTACGGTTTGGAGTGGATTGAGGACTACATAGCTGGACGTGAGCCGGATCCGGACCATGTCGGATACTCCTATATGCTGGAGGGTGGATCATCGTGGAGCAACATAGATCCTAAAGCGGCTAAGTTAGCGCCCGGGCAGAAGGACTACATTCGAATACCTGCGCACATCATGATCCTAAATTCGCGAGTCGCAGGCTCCTCTGGTTTTCCGTCAGGGCAGGCGGAGCCCGATACGCACAAGCCGTTCGTCCAGTTTGGCGGAACGCCGTTCGCGCTTCTGATCATTCCGGTTAATTGAGCGTGTCTACGATAGCCTGGGAGGGACGAAATTGCTATGAAGGTCCGAAAACTCAAGACCCTGGTGCCGATCATTCTCGGCCTGGCTCTCAGCATGGCACTCGCAGTTTCGCTTCACGCGCAAACCCCTGCGGATCCTGCGAACCTCCCGCAGCGCGATGGCTCTCACGACTTTGACTTCCTCATCGGCGACTGGAAAGCGCATGTCCGCCGCCTTCCGGATCGTCTCAACAACTCCAATGTCTGGAACGAGTACGATGGCATCTCGAATCACCATAAACTCCTCGACAGCAACGCGAACTTCGAGCAGTTCGAGGTGACAAGCACCGACAAGAAATTACACATCAAGGCGCAGACGCTGCGCCTGTATAATCCCACTTCGCATCAGTGGAGCATCTACCTCGTGGATCTGGATAACGGGACTCTCGACACGCCCCCCGTGGTCGGCGGCTTTAGCGGCAAGCGTGGTGAATTTTATCATCAGGAGAACTTCAAAGGCCGTACCATCCTGGTTCGTTACCTGTGGCTCGACCTCTCGCAGAGCTCGGCGCGCATGGAGCAGTCGTACTCACCCGATGGGGGCAAGACCTGGGAAGCCAACTGGATTTGTGAGCTTTCACGATAAGACACTCACATCGAACAGCGCGCATTTAAAAAGGCATGATCGCCCTTCCCCGCTTATATCCCATCCTCGATGCCAGTTGCTTTTCCGACCTTCCCGGCTTGATCACTGCGGCGGAGGAGCTGGTTTCTGCTGGTGTGACCTTGATTCAATACCGCAATAAATCTGGCAACGCGCGAGTGATTCTGGAGCAGGCGCGTGAACTGCGTCGGCAGTCGCGGGCGGGAGCGCCCTTGCCACACTTGCAGCTCATCATGAACGACCGTGCCGATCTTTGTCTGGTGGCGGAATTCGACGGTGTGCACGTCGGGCAGGATGATCTGTCGGTGGAGTCGGTGCGACGGATCATCGGCGCGGAGCCCTGGCTTGGCGTTTCGACCCATAATCCTGAACAGCTTGCAGAAGCTGACAGGACTTCGGCGGACTATCTTGCCATCGGACCCGTGTTTTCGACTTCCAGCAAAGACCAGGCTGATCCGGTTGTGGGACTCGAAGGGGTGCGCCGGGCGCGGCAATTGACGCGAAAGCCGCTGGTGGCCATTGGGGGGATTACGCGTGCCAACGCGGCTTCGGTGATTGAGGCCGGGGCCGATTCGGTGGCCGTGATATCTGACTTGTTACGGGAGTCCAGGAAATCAGCAGAAGAATTTTTCCGCGTTCTGAGGTAAAGTCATTTGACCTTGGGTTGGCGTCGGTGACGCCGGCGGGACGCCGGCGCTGCAAAACCCTACGGAGGAATCCTGAGCATACCGACAACGCAGGCGGGCGCGGGCAGCGACTGGGAAATTCACAGCTCTCAAGATAAGGAACTGGTCAAGGGCCTGGGCCTGACCAGCGCCACCATGCTGGTCATGGGGTCGATGATTGGCTCGGGCATCTTTATTGTGTCGGCGGAGATTGCCCGCGAAGTCGATTCTCCGGCGCTGCTGATCGGGGCCTGGGCGGTGGCCGGGTTCATGACCATCGTAGCCGCGCTCAGCTACGGTGAACTGGCAGCGATGATGCCGCGGGCCGGCGGCCAGTATGTTTATCTTCGCGAGTCTCTTGGGCCGCTGTGGGGCTTTCTTTATGGCTGGACACTCTTTCTGGTGATTCAGACCGGGACGATTGCGGCTGTGGGCGTGGCTTTTGGCAAGTTTCTCGGAGTTTTCTTTCCTGCAGTTTCTTCCTCCCACTGGATTCTGCATATCTGGAAAGTTCCGCCGATTCATGTGGGGCCCATGGTTCTGGGCAACATGGATGTGGGAATCAATACGCAGAACCTGGTTGCCATTCTGTTGGTAGTTTTCCTCTCGGTGGTGAATATCTTTGGATTGAAGACGGGAGCGCTTATCCAGAATGTGTTTACCGCAGCCAAGGTCTCGGCGCTGCTGGGGTTGGCGTTGTTCGGCCTGGCACTCGGCCGGAACGCACAAGCGCTGGCCACAAACTTCAGCGGACACTTCTGGCGGAATGCGGGTCTGGACGCGCAGCACGCGGTGCAAGTAGGAGTGGGCGGGCCGATTGTGATGGTGGGCACGCTGACGATTCTGGCTGTGGCGCAAGTGGGTTCGCTTTTTTCCGCGGATGCCTGGAACAACGTGACGTTCACTGCGGGGGAAGTAAAGAATCCCAGCCGCAACTTGCCGCTTTCGCTGGCGCTGGGTACGGGCGTGGTGATCGCGCTCTACATCGCTTGCAACTTTATTTATCTGATGTCCCTGCCGCTGGACGGGGCACCGGGAGCGGCAACGATTCTGGGGCGAGGAATCAAGTATGCCGCGGAAGACCGTGTCGCGACCGCGGTCATGACTGACATGTTCGGGGCCGTTGGTGGCCTGCTGATGGCGGCGGCCATTCTGATTTCCAGTTTCGGTTGCAATAACGGGCTCATTCTTTCAGGCGCTCGCGTCTACTATGCCATGGCGAAGGACGGCCTGTTCTTCCGCAGCGTCGCCAAGCTGCATCCCACGTACAAGACGCCGGCGGTTTCGCTGATGGTGCAGATGGTTTGGGCGTGTTTGCTGTGTGTCTCCGGCAGCTATGGGCAGCTTCTGGATTACATTATCTTCGCCGTACTGGTCTTCTACATCTTGACGATTGTGGGATTGTTTGTGCTGCGGCGGACGCATCCCGACGCTCCGCGACCTTACCGGGCGGTGGGATATCCCGTGTTGCCCGCGATTTATATAGTGATGGCTTTATTTATTGATGTCGTACTATTGCGCTACAAGCCGCAATTTACGTGGCCGGGGCTGATTGTGGTGCTGCTGGGCATCCCGGTATATTACGCGTGGTCGAGGAGCGCGGGCGCGAAGCGCGCATCGGCGCAGCCTTAAGGAGAAACCAGACGAATGGCAAATCTGTTCGCAACCAAGCCGCTGAACCTGCTGATGGAGGAAGCTCGCGAGACGGGCGAACACAGCCTGAAACGGACGCTGGGAGTTTTCCAGCTCACCGCTCTGGGCGTGGGGGCGATCATCGGAGCGGGCATCTTTGTGATGGTGGGGCTGGGAGCGCAGTATGCCGGTCCGGGACTGACATTGTCATTCGTTCTTTCCGGGTTGGGGTGCGCGTTTGCAGGATTGTGCTATGCCGAGTTCGCGGCCATGATTCCGCTGGCCGGCAGCGCCTACACTTATGCTTATGCCACGCTGGGCGAGTTGCTGGCCTGGATCATCGGCTGGGACCTGACGCTCGAGTATGCGATGGGCGCGAGCACGGTGTCTTCAGGGTGGTCGAACCACTTCATCGAGCTGCTGAATATCTTCCACATCAAAATGCCGCTGTGGCTGGCCTACGACCACTGGACGGCGTTGAAGACCGCCGAGACTGTCGTCGCGCGGCAGATGGCGCAGGCGTCGGATTCGTCGCTGGTGCCGGGCACGCAGAATTTCCTTGATAAAGTCAGTGCGATTGTAAGCGCGCAGTCTCCTGAGTTGCTGCAGCGGGCGCACGACCTGCTGGGCGCTCCGCATCTGTTTGGAACCGAGATCGGTTTGAACCTTCCAGCCTTCCTGATCGCACTCGTGATTACGGCGATTCTGGTTGTTGGCATCAAAGAGAGCGCGCGGTTTAATGCTGGGATCGTCGTGATTAAAGTCTCGGTCGTACTGTTCGTGATCGGACTGGGCTCGCACTACGTCAGCCGCGCCAACTGGGGCATGGACTGGCACTCCTACGCGCCGCACGGCATGAGCGGGATCTGGCAGGGCGCAGCCTACATATTCTTCGCCTACATTGGTTTCGATGCTGTCTCGACCACTGCGCAGGAAGCCAAGAATCCGCAGCGGGATTTGCCTATTGGCATGATCGCCTCGCTGGCGATTTGCACCGTCTTGTACATCGCCGTGGCCGGGGTGCTGACCGGGATGATGCACTGGCAACAGATCAACATTGAAGCGCCGGTCGCCGTCGCATTCCTGGATCGGGGTCTAACTGTGGCGGCGAACATTATTACGCTGGGGGCTCTGGCTGGGCTGACGAGCGTGATGCTGGTAATGTTGCTCGGCCAAACTCGAGTGCTTTATTCCATGGCCAATGACGGCCTTTTGCCCAAGAAGTTCTTCGCCGCGGTGCACCCGAAGTTCCGCACTCCATGGAAGAACACGATTCTGGTGGGCCTGCTAGCGGCGATTGTTGGCAGCGTGACGCCGATCGACGAAATTGGGAAGATGGTGAACATCGGAACGCTGCTCGCCTTCGTGATTGTATCGATTTCCGTAATGGTGTTGCGCTATACCAATCCCAGCCAGCCGCGGCCGTTCCGTACGCCGTGGGTACCTGTGGTTCCGATCCTCGGCGTGCTCGCGAACGGATACATGATGCTCAACCTAGGACTATGGAACTGGATCCGACTAGTCGGCTGGCTTCTGATTGGCTTGGTCGTGTACTTCACCTACAGCGTGAAGCATAGCCGGGTGCAGGCGCTGCAGAAGGGCAGTGGTCAGTGATCAGTGGCTAGTGGCCAGGACTCAGTACCCAGTACCCAGTACCAGTAAGTTTGACTGGACACGTTTGACTCGGTAGGTTTGACGGGCTCTCCGCGCGGCGCGGGGAGCCCGTTTTGTTTTATAGTCGGGGAGGAAGTAGTCACGCTTGTGTTTTACTGGCCACTAGTCACTGAACACTGGCCACTGCTTTTATGAAAATCGTTTCTGCAGAAGAGATGCGTGCCATTGACCGCGCCACTAGCGAGCGCTTTGGCGTACCTTCGCTTACGCTGATGGAGAACGCCGGGACGGCCGTGGCGGACTATGTGCTCTCGCACCATGCATCCGCGCGCCGTGTGGTGGTTTTCTGCGGCAAGGGGAACAACGGTGGCGACGGCTTCGTGGCGGCGCGGCGGCTGCATGAGAGAGGAAAGCAGGTTAAGGCGATCCTGCTGGCTGACCCCGGCGATCTGCGCGGCGATGCGGCGATCATGGCTGCCAAACTGCAGGGCTCAGCTATAGCCGTGCGTTCCAGCGAAGAATTGAAGAGCGATCTGGTACAGCTCTCGCTCCGCGGGGACCTTTATCTGGACGCGGTTCTGGGCACCGGCTTCAAACCTCCGGTGAGCGGGCTCTACGCGGATGCGATGGTGATCATGAATGCAAGCCAGGTTCCGGTGATTGCGATCGATATTCCTTCCGGCGCAGATGCGGACGCTCTGGGTCCACAAGCCGGGAAGATTGCCCGGGCCGATGCGATTGTTACGTTTACTGCTCCACGTCCGGCGCACGTATTCAGCATTTTAACCGCGGGGCCGACTGTTGTGGCTGACATCGGTTCGCCGGAGGAGGCGATTATTTCGGCGCTGCAACTGAACGTGATCACGGCGCGTGATGTTTCGCTGCTGATCGGGCCGCGGCCGGCAGAGTCGAACAAAGGCAACTACGGTCACGTGCTGGTGGTCGGAGGATCGCTCGGAAAAGCCGGTGCGGCGGCGATGGCAGGGATGGCTGTGCTGCGCGCGGGCGCCGGGCTTTCAACCGTCGCGACGCCGAAGTCCGTGCTGGGAACCGTTGCTGGATTTCATCCCGAGCTGATGACTGAGTCTTTGCCGGAGACGGATGCGGCCACGATCGCAACCGCCGCGCAGGATCGGATCGAGGAGTTGGCGAAGGGTATGACGGTGCTCGCCATCGGGCCGGGAGTTTCTCGGGATCCGCAGACTGCAGAGTTGGTGCGGGCGCTGGTGGAAAAACTCCGACTTCCGATGGTCGTAGATGCCGACGGCCTGAATGCTTTTGAAGGCCGCACGGCGAAGTTGAATGGCAAGGGTCGGACGCTCGTGATCACGCCGCATCCGGGAGAAATGGCACGGCTGGCAGGATGCACCATCTCAGGGGTGCAGAAAGATCGATTGGGAACGGCGCGGAAGTTCGCGCGCGAACATGAACTGATCGTAGTGCTCAAAGGGCATCGCACCCTAGTGGTGCGGCCGGACGGTGAGGCGTGGGTGAATACGACAGGGAATCCTGGCATGTCTACCGGAGGCACGGGAGACATCCTTACGGGCATGGTCGCGGGGATGATCGCGCAGCATTCGACGGACGCCTTTACGGCGGTGCTCGCGGCGGTGCATCTGCATGGCCTCGCGGGCGACGTGATGCGCGAGCGGGTCGGTGAGCACTCGATGGTAGCGACCGACCTTTTGCTGGGAGTTCCCGATGCGTTTCGACGCACGCAGAGTGCTGCGCAGGAGAAACTAGCGGGCTGGTGAGGGATCTGGCGAAGAGCTCCACTGTCCGTCGGGACATTAACTCTCTATTAAACACCCTGCATCTTTATGATAGTGCTAGTGTTGCACCTTGGAACTCCGCGTCCAGCGCAGGAATCCGGCCACTCTGCTTACGTAACCTGTTACCCATCCTGAGGACGTGACATAGTACACATATCTTATGACCCACTTCCCCCAACCGCATCCTTCGCGGCGCGCGGCCCGGGTCCAGCTAGGGGCTTCTGTCCTGGCTGCGATTCGTTTCGAAGACGGCCGGCACGCTAAAGCTAAACTCCAAACCATTTCGGCGACGGGCGGATTGCTGCGATTACCGCGTCCGTTTGCCGAGGGCGACTTCGTCGAAGTTGCGTTTCAAACTCAATCGGGCCCGGTACGCGCTATGGCAGAGATACTCGGCCCGATGGCGAAGACGAAGGACGGCGTGCTTCAAGCATTCCGCTTTGTCGCGCTCGAGGATGACGACAATCGCCGCTTGCGCACGTCGCTCGACCAGGTGACGGACCGGAGTCTGCTCGGCCTGAAGTCGTCGGCGTTCAACGTGCCGAGAACGATCTAGCAGTCGCAGAATCTGTCGCGATGATACAAACAGCGACCACCGGGGCTGAAGCCCGCATCATTTGCAACGCTTGACACGGCACTTAAGCGCGGCTCTTCCACGTTACTGCACGCTTTCGTGAGGTTTTTCCGCAACCTGTTAGGTTCCGCAGAGCTCTCGCTATACTGTTCACGATGACGCGCGAGATCACCACACGCTCAGCTGAGGAAACGATTGCCTTCGGGCGCACTCTGACGGAACTGCTGGCGCCGCCTCGGCTGGTTCTACTGCGCGGCGACCTTGGGGCGGGAAAAACCACGCTCGTCAAGGGAATCGCCGCCGGGTTCGGGGCGGCGGAGGAAGAAAACGTCACCAGTCCTACCTTCACGCTGGTGCATGAGTATCGCGGGCCGCGCGCCAACCTCTACCACATTGATCTTTACCGCGTGGAAACTCCGCGTGAATTGGAAACGCTTGGGCTGGATGATCTGCGCGCCGAGGGCAGCGTTTTGCTGATTGAGTGGGGAGAGAAGTTTCCGCGGTTGGTGCGGGAGCGGGATGTAGAGATTTCGTTGAAGCGTGAAAGCGAAAGTGGACGTAAGATCACGGTCGTCAGCTAGACTGTCTGTCTCCTAATCATGAAGAGTCTCAACGCTTTCTTTGTCGCAATGTTGCTCGCGGTGTTCGTCGCTGTCTGGGTGGCGCCACCCCTGACGGCTCAACAGCCGGAGTGGTGCAAGAAGTTGCCCCGCCCGGCTTACAGCAAGCTGGGGCGGATTGCGACTGCGGACACCTGGTTCGAGGTGTACAAGATTCGCCCAGGCATATTTGCGATCTTCGAACCGCACCAACTGGAAGAGGTGATTTCGTATCTGATCATCGGAGCCAATAAGGCACTACTGTTCGACACGGGCATGGGCATCAGCGATATTCAGGCGGTGGTTGCGGGATTGACCCGGCTTCCGGTGAGCGTGGTGAACTCGCACACTCACAATGACCACGTCGGGGATAACTGGCGATTCAGCGATGTCTATGGCATGGATACGGACTTCACCCGCGCTAGCGCTCGCGGGTCAAAAGCGGACGCGCAAGCGGAAGTTGCCCCCGACGAAATCTGCGGAGCCTTGCCGGCAGGGTTCGACAGAAAGGCCTACGCGACCAAGCCGTTCCACATCACGCACTGGCTGCACGATGGCGACAAGATGGATCTGGGCGGACGGGTGCTGAAGGTAATCGGCACGCCCGGCCATACACCCGACGCCATCGCGCTACTGGACGAGAAAAACGGACTGTTGTTCACGGGGGATAGTTTTTACTTGGGCCCGATCTATTTGTATCGTCCGGAAACTGATCTGGACGCCTACGTCGAGTCGATGAAGAAGCTGGCTGCGCTGGCGCCTCATCTTCAACTTCTGTTGCCTTCACACAACGCGCCGGTCGCTGCCCAGCTATCTTCCTAAGGTCGTTGCAGCGATTCAACAGGTACGTCGTGGAGAAGTTAAACCAGTTGCCAACGATGGGAAGCACGAATATGTGTTCGAGGGATTTTCGTTCCTGATGCGGTAGTAGAGAATCAGATATGTCGCTTCGCTTTTAGTAGACCCGACCGAAACCTTAACCACAGGGGGCACAGAGGTTCACAGGGTAGGGCACTCTGGTGTCAGAATCCCATGATGTTGTAGCCGCAATCGACGTAGATGACTTCGCCGGTGATGCCGCTGCTGGCGTCGGAGGCGAGGAAGACTCCGGTTGAGCCGACTTCCTTCACATCCACGTTGCGGCCTAGCGGTGCGCGCTCGGCGTGGGATTTCAGCATGTCGCTCAGGCCGGAAATACCGCGTGCTGCAAGAGTCTTGATGGGTCCGGCGGAGATCGCATTGACGCGGATTCGCTTTTTCCCCAGGTCGCTCGCGAGGTAGCGCACGCTGCATTCCAGGGCCGCCTTGGCAACAGCCATCACGTTATAGTGCGGCACGACTTTTTCTGCGCCGTAGTAAGTCATGGTGATGATGGAGCCGCCGTTTTCCATCAGCGGCGCCGCGGCGCGCGAGACAGCGATCAGCGAGTACACGCTTACGTCGTGTGCGATGCGGAAGCCCTCGCGCGTGGTGTTTACGAACTCTCCCTTCAGTTCTTCGGCGGGAGCGTAGGCGACTGAGTGCACCAGTGCGTGCAGCTTACCGTAGCGCTCTTTGAGTTTGGCGAAGAGGCGGTCGATTTCTTCGTCTTTACTGACGTCACACATGTAGCCTTCGGCACCGGGCAGGGAGAGGATCAGGTCTTTGGCTTCCTGCTCGAGGCGCTCGTTCTGGTAGGTGATCGCCAGTTTCATGCCGGCCGCGTGCAGTCCCTGGGCGATGGACCAGGCGATCGAGCGCTTGTTGGCGACTCCGAAGACGACGGCGTTACGGCCTTGCAGATCATCGGACATGAGTGCTCCTTGGAAGGGGAAAGAATAACAGTAGAGGGATTCAATTACCACGGAGGGAGCGGATGACGTTGGCGCCGGTCAGAGTCGTGTCTTGCTGACGCTCCGCGATCGTGCCGAGTGAGATCCCTCCGCGCGCGAAACAGAACGCGCGCCGTCAGGATGACGCCACGAAGGCGCCCATGCGACTGTGGTGATTTGCTTTCATTTCGCTACGGTAGTTTCTTCGCCTGCCGCTCCAGTTCCCACCGGCCAACTGGCGGTCACAAATGCCAGTCCATAAACGCAGGCCAAGATTGCGAAGGCCGCCACCAGGCTGACCTTGTGTGCGACTGCGCCGACGGCGAGCGCGAGCACGAGTTGGAGGAACGTGCCGAAGAAGTAGAAAGCGTTTTGCACGCGTCCCATTAGATGTTGCGGGACCATCTCCATCAGGCTGGTATTCATGGCGATGCCGCCGACGCCTCGTGCCGATCCCATCAACCCATAGAGCAGTATGGCGGCGACCAGCCAGTGCGAGACCGGTGCGCACACTACACACGCCGCCAGCACTGCCATGGAAAATGCAACCGACCGGCGGCCACCCAGGCTGGCAATCACTGCTGGAGCATATAAGGCGCTCAGAAACGCGCCGGTGCCCCATCCCGCGTTGAGCCAACCGTAACCGACGGCGCCGGCGTGGAAAACGCGTTCGCTCAGCGATGGTGTGACCACGACTCCGGTGATCATGGCGCTGAGAAACAGCGCCCAACTGATGCCGAGCAAAACTACGGAACGACGGTCACGGAGAAAGTGCAGGCCTTCGCGCATCTCGCGCCAGAAGCGCTGAAACTGGGTTTCAGCGGCGAGGATATCGGCGCGTAGCTCTTCAGGGCGCAACACGACGTGGCGTCCCTTGCGCACGCCGAAATAGCACAGGAACGAGACCACGTAAGTGGAAACGTCGATCAGAAGCACTCCGCCGAGGCCGATGTGGTTGTACATGAAGCCGACGATGGAGCCGGCGATGAGCCATCCGCCTTGAATTCCGGCTAGCAGAAAAGTATTCGACTGCACGAATTGACCTTCGGGCGTGAGTTCCTGGATCAGAGCTGTGATAGTTGGCCAGAACATCCAGAAGCCCGCGGCGACCAGGGTGTTCATCAAGTAGAGTTGCCAGAGTTGCACGCGATGGCGAAACGCGAGGATGGCTACGGTCACGATGATTACTGCGCGCACGGCATCGAGCCACATGACCAGGCGGCGGCGATCTTCGCGGTCGATGAGGACTCCGGTGAACGGAAGCATGAGCATGGCCGGAACGGTTTGCAGTACGGCAAAGGTGCCGAGCGCCATTTCCGAGTGCGTGGCTTCGAGGATGTACCAGGCCACGGCGGCCGAGTTCATTCCGCTGCCCAACATGGAAATCACGTTGGCGGCAAAGACGAAACGCAGCGGACGCTGGCTGAGGATGGCGCGCATTCTTTTAATTTAACTCAGAGGCAGTGGTCAGTGGCCAGTGTCCAGTGGCCAGCAGATTTTTTCTGGCACAACACTTCTTACTGACCACTCACCACTGGCCGCCACTGTTCTTCTTGCTTCCACACGCGTTCGGCGCTAGGATTCGCCTGCTGTTTGGAATGGAGATCCGTTCTCGCTGATGCTGAGGTGACCTATGAAACGTTACGCAGGGGCGCTGGTGGTTGTCGTTACCTCCTGCTTTTTCTTTCTGTTGCCGCGCGCCGACGCACAGGCAGACAGGATCGTGATTCCTGCCGGCACGCCCGAAGACCACGATCTACAGGCCATCACGGACGAGCAGGATACGGCGAAGAAGCTCACCATGTACCAGGACTTCGTGCAGAAGTACTCGTCCAATCCGGCGGCGGTGGCGTATGGGAACTGGCAGATTTCTCAGGCCTACCAGGCTGCGGGAGACTTGAGCAAAGCGCTTGATTATGGAGATAAGGCTTTGGCTGGAAGTCCGCGGAATCTCGACATCCTGGTTTCGCAGGCCAACGCGGCGCAGCAGGCGAAAGACAACACGAAGTTGATCGACTATGCGGCGACGGGAGGGACGGTCTGCAACTCCATCGGCAAGCAGCCCAAGCCGGATGGCCTGAGCGACGACGATTTCAAGAAACAACTGGAGGAAGAGAAGAACGCGGCCAAGAACAACTGCGATTTTCTGGAGTCGGCAGGTTTCAATGCGATCGCCAGCGAGAGTGATCCGAAGAACCGCATGGCCGACATCGAGAAGTACTCGGCGGCGTTCCCGGATTCGAAGTATCAGGATCAGGTATCGACCTATGCTCTCTACGCACTGGGCCAACTGAACGATCAGTCGCGGCTGGTCGCATATGGAGAAAAATCGCTGGCGGCGAATCCCAATTCGCTGCCGGCTTTGCTGATGTTGGCGGGATCTTACGTAGACGATCCGAAGCCGGGGAGCCTGGCAAAGGCGATTACCTACTCGCAGAAGGCGATTGCGGTCGCTAAGGCAGACGAGCCAGATGCTGACAAGACACGTAAGACTTCTGCAGGGGCAGCCCACTCGACTCTGGGTTATGCCTACCTCAAGCAGGACAGGACGGCGGCTGCAATCCCCGAATTGAAGGCAGCCACGGGACTTCTCAAGGGGGCCGACGATCAGCAATACTCCATCGCGCTTTATCGTCTGGGTTTTGCTTACGCAAAGCTGAACCGCGTGAGCGAAGCTCGTGATGTGCTGATGGAGGCGGTGAAGATCTCCGGTCCGGTGCAGGCCATGTCGCAGGATCTGCTGACCAAGGTGAATGCGGCGCGAGCAAAAGGGAAGTGAATGGGAACCAACCCTGATTCCGAAGCAACGTTCGATTCAGCCGCTGCTCCCGTGGGCTTGCCGGTCGATCTAGGCTCAATTGGACCCTACCGCCTGATCCGGAAATTAGGCGAAGGAGGGATGGGCCAAGTGTGGCTGGCCGAACAGTCGGCTCCAGTCAAGCGGCAGGTCGCGCTGAAAATCATCAAGGCGGGACAATACGATGGCTCCGCGTTGCTGCGTTTTAATCTGGAACGGCAAACTCTGGCGATCATGGATCATCCCGCGATCGCCAAGGTCTTCGATGCCAGTTCGACTCCCGCCGGCCAACCCTACTTTGTCATGGAGTATGTACCGGGCTTGCCAATTACCACGTACTGCGATCAGAAGCGCCTCCCGGCGCGCGAGCGGCTGGGCTTGCTCATGAAAGTTTGTGAGGGCGTGCAACATGCGCATCAGAAGGCGATCATCCATCGCGACCTGAAACCCTCGAACATTCTCGTGGTGGAAGTCGACGGCAAGCCGATGCCGCGCATTATTGACTTCGGCATCGCGAAGGCTGTTTCGCAACAATCTGAGGATGAGACGCTGTTAACCCGCGCCGGAGGAATGGTGGGCACCCCGGGTTATATGAGCCCGGAGCAAGCCGATCCCAGCATCCCAGACGTAGACACCCGTACTGACGTTTACTCGCTCGGTGTCGTGCTTTATGAATTGCTCACGGGTGTCTTACCGTTTGATGTGAAGCACTGGAAGACGAAGCCATTCCACGAAGTTCTGCGGCAGTTGCACGAAGACGATCCGCCAAGTCCGAGCAGCAGAATCAGCGGAGATGCAGACTCGACGACGATCGCCGCCAAACGGAACGCCGATCCACGCCGGCTGGCGAGCATGCTGCGTGGCGATCTGGACTGGATCACTCTGAAAGCCCTGGAGAAAGACCGCAGCCGCCGATATGGCACGCCTTCCGAACTGGGCGCAGACATTGGCCGCTATTTGGGGAACGAGCCCGTAACCGCGCGTCCGGCGAGCGCGGCCTACCGCGCAAAGAAGTACGCGCAGCGCCACAAATTCGGAGTTGCCGCGGTTAGTGTCGTGCTGCTGCTGCTGATCGCGTTCGGAGTGATGCAGGGGATCGAATTGCGCCGCATTACCCGTGAGCGCGACCGCGCTAACCGCGAGCGGGATCGCGCCACGCGGGTCACAGATTTCATGACCGGCATGTTCAACGTGTCCGATCCGAGCCAGGCCCGGGGAAAAACCATAACCGCCCGGGAAATCCTCGACAAGTCGTCGGCGAAAATCGACACCAGCCTGGCCCAGGATCCAGAGCTGAAGGCGCAGATGATGGACGTGATGGGAGTTGTCTACCAAAGCCTGGGACTCTATTCCAGTTCACTCCCGCTGCTGGAACGAGCCGCCGACATTCGACGCCGCGTGCTGGGCCCGGAAAATCCGGACACGTTGGCTACCATGCATCATCTGGCCACGGTGCTGGTTGCGGACGGCCGTTATTCTGAGGCAGAGAAGTTGTTTCGCGAAACGCTCGATTCTGAACGGCGCGTCCTCGGGCCGGAGAACGCGTTCGCCCTGTTGTCGATGAACAACCTGGCGAACGCTCTCTATCAGCAGGGACGCTATGCCGAGGCGGAGAAGTTAAATCGCGAAACCCTGGAGATTCGTCGTCGTGTTTCAGGGCCGGAGCATCCCGACACTCTGTTGTCGATGAGCAGCCTAGCTGCAACTCTGGATAAACTGGGCCGCTATGCCGAGGCAGAGAAGTTAGATCGCGAAACTCTGGACATTCGTCGCCGGGTCTCGGGGCCAGACCATCCGCACACCCTGGAGGTGATGAACAACCTGGCGCTGCTTCTCGATGAGGAGGGACGCTACCCTGAGGCAGAAAAGTTAGATCGCGAAACCGTGGATATTGAACGTCGTGTACTGGGCCCCGAACACCCTAGCACCCTGATGACGTCAGCCAACCTGGCTAACGTGCTGGCTGACGAGAAACGTTCTGGCGACGCCGAGAAGCTGATGCGCGAAACGCTAGATATTCAACGGCGCGTGCTTGGGCCGGAACATTCGAACACGCTTGAATCCGCGACCAATTTAGCCACTATTCTGGATGACGAGAAGCGCTATGCCGAAGCCGAAAAATTGCAACGCGAGACGCTGGAGATTCAGCGGCGCGTCTTAGGCCCGGAACATCCGGCGACGATCAACTCCATCTACAACCTGGCTTGCGACGTGGCCGGCGAGGGCAAGCGTGACGAGGCGCTGTCGCTGTTACGAGACGTGGCGGCCCATGGAGGCGGCTTGCAAATGCAAACGGATCCTGATCTGAAATCGCTTCACGGTGACCCGCGCTTCGACGCGCTCGTGGCCAAACTCAAACAGAACGCCGCCCCCGCGCATTAACAGCCTGAAAATTACTTGCTGGTTCAGGGTTTCACCAGCTCGACGGAAAGCAAGTGAGCTTTCAGGGCGAGATTGTGCGCGCCCTCCAGGTCTCCGGCGGCGACGGCCGCCTTTGACTGGGCCATGAACTCCTTAATCTGACTCACCATGTCCCGCTGGGTAGGGGTGAGCTGGAGTCCTGCGGCTTTTTTCAGGTTCTCCTGGGTCGCGGCCCTGAGCTGCTCGGTCGAAGATTTGTCCGAAGCCTGTTGCGCAGCGGTGCCGCCGGTGAGTTGGACCTTGGGCTCGCTTGATCCTCCGTTGCGGACGACTTTCTTGGGCGGCGGACAGGGTTTCAAGGCGATCGAGTCTGCATTCGTTGACCCGGCTGAAGTCGGTACTGCAGTGGTCGAGCCAGCGTTGGTTGGTCCTGTGTTGGTCGATCCCAGATCCGTCGACCCGGGAGCCGTAGAGTTTGCTGGATCGGTAGCATTGCCGACTGCTGTGTTCAGCGCGGTCGGAGCGTTTGAGCAATTGGGAGGAGTCGTTTTCTTACGGCGGGCGCGAGCCGGAGTTGGCTTGGCTTGAGCGGGGGAGTTCGGTGCCTGAGCGGTCGGAGAAGGCAAAGGTTGCGCTGGCTGGGAGCTTTCTGAGGGCGGTGTCTGCCCCTGAGTCGGAGAAGCTCCCGGGTTCTGAGATGAGCCTGACGATGCCGTTGCGGGCGACTGGGCCGCGGCCTGGGGCGCAGATCCACCGAGCGCCGGCGGCAACCAACCCGCGGTCAAAAGACATAATCCGAGGATTAAGGCCAGATTCATATTCAATCCGAACTGGTCGAGTGGACCGCAGCCTCTTGCTGCAGGCGCAGACTCGCGGTGGCCAGAGGCAGGCGAAAGCGGAACGTCGTCCCCTGACCTTCCGTTGATTCGAATTCCACCGATCCGTAATGCCACTGCAGAATCTGGTAAGTCTGCGCCAAGCCTATGCCGTTGCCTTCTTTCTTGGTGGTGAAATAAAGCTCAAAGATCTTGTCTTGCACTTCCCGAGCAATGCCCATGCCTCGATCGGAGACTTCGGCGACCGCGGCGTCGTCGTCACGGCGCGCCGAGATGGTGAGTTCGCCCCCGCCAGGCATGGCCTGGATGCCGTTCAGCACGACGTTGAGCAGGGCCTGCTTCATAAAGTCGAGGTCGGCCTTGATGGAGAGCGGCTCTTGCGGCATGTCGCGCTGGATGGTGACGCCATGCTGCTCCGCGTCGGGAGTGGCGAGCATCGCGACCTCTTCGAGCACGCGGCGGAAATCCACTTCCACCAGATGGAGTTCGCGAGCCCGCATGAAGTCCACCAGAGTCTGCACCACTCTATCGAGCCGGTGAATTTCGCTGCCGATGATGTCCATGTGGCGGCGGGTATCGGGGTCCAATTGTGCCAGCTTGTTCTGCAGCAACTGCAAATGCAGCACGATTGCGTTGATGGGATTCTTCACTTCATGGGCAACGCCGCCGGTTACGCGTCCGCTGGCCGACAGGCGGCGGGACATCTCGATTTCGTCGCCGATGCGACGCACTGATTCGGCGTCCCGCATAATCAGTAGAGCGCCGATCTGCGTGTTCTTCTCCTGAACAAAATCCAAAGACACCTGCACGCGCCGGCCGGCGGCCGCTACAAACTCACGTTGCGAGAGTGCGCCCCGGTGTTCGAAAGCGTCCAGTACCATGGCTCCGAGCGGCGTGTCTCTAAGAAAGACTTCCTTCACGGTTCGGCCCAGCAATTCTCCCCGAGGCCTGCCGAGGAAGCGCTCAACCGGCGCGCTCACCAGCACCACGCGGGAGTCGCGCGCAAACAGCATCAAGCCATCCTGCAACTTCGACATGAGCTGGTCCACGTTGTCTTTCAACGCAGAGAAGATTTCCCGGCTATCGCGCATCTGCCGGCCCAGATTTGCGATCTTCAGGGTGACCAGGCCGAATTCGTCGTGTTCCGACTCTTTCCCTGAGAGTTCCTCGGCTGCTCCCAAACTGACGCTATCCAGGTTGCGGCTGATTTCCTTAAGCGGCCCGAGAGCGAGATTCGATAAGAGCGCCGCCAGCAGGAAGGAAGCGAAAATAAACGCGATTGAAAAATAGACAGCGCGCAACAGGCGAGGCTCGATTTCACTCCTCAGAAAGACAGTGGAAACCCCGATATGGATCGTGCCAAAAGGCACCCCATTCAGCAGCAGGGGAGAACTCACGTCATAGACCGTCGCCGGACCATACGCGATGCGGAGTTGGCGGCGGAAGCGAGCCGTCCTGACCCGATTAAAATCCGGCCGTTGCAAAGCCGGCTTGCCCACGAGTTGAGGAGTGGTATGGAGCAGGACTTTGCCGTTCGCGTCCACAATAGAGGCATCGAAGACGTAGGGCCAAAGGGCGATATCGGATTGAAGATCGTTCAGAATGTTTGTATCCATCGGCAGGTACTCGGCGAGGGCCCGCCGCACCGCTTGAGGATTGTTGGTATCAACGCGAGTACTGCTCAAATCAGGCACGTCGTTCGATGCCAGGTATTGCAACTGTTTGGTGAGGTGCTCGGCGCCATCGCGGGCGCCGGTGATTTGCTGGCTCAGAGTCTCAGAGACATAGAGATATGAAAACGCAGTCACCATCACGGTCACCATGAAGGTGATGCCGAGCACGATGATGGTTTTGCGTCGCATGAGAAATCAGTGGCAAGGCAGTGGCCAGTCGAAGCGTTCAATGCGGACGAAGCGATGAAGCGTCAGAAGGCCTTTCACTGGCCTCTGACCACTGATCGCTGCCTTACTGCGCTTCCTCCTCCTTGCCAGAAGCCGCGTCCGGGGCGCTGCCGCCGTACTCCTTCAGTTTATTATGCAGGGTTTTCAGGCTGATGCCGAGAATTTCCGCAGCCTTCGTCTTGTTATTGCTGGTGGATTCCAGGGTCTTAAGGATGAGCATCTTTTCCGCCTCGCCGACGGTCGTGCCCACACCCAGACGCACCGCGTCCGGGTCATTCGCCGCAGTCCGCAAGGGCGCTTGACCGAAACCCGGAGGCAGGTGTTTGGTTTCGATCATGCCGCCGTCACAGACGATCACCGCGCGTTCAATCGTGTTGCGCAATTCACGCACGTTGCCCGGCCAGGAATAATTGTTGAACTGATTCAGCACCGCCTCGCTCACGGCGCCAACCTTGCGGGAGTGTTTCGCACTCATTTCCGAAAGAAGCAGTTGCACCAGATCGGCAATATCTTCTTTGTGTTCCCGCAAGGGAGGCATGTGGACGTTGAACACGTTGAGCCGATAATAGAGATCGCTGCGCAGTTCCCCGCTGGCAACGGCTTCGTCCGGAACTTTGTTCGTGGCGGCCAGCACGCGCACATCGACAGCTGTTTCTACTTTGCTGCCCAAGCGGCGCAGCTTGTGGTCCTCGAGCACGCGCAGAAGCTTGGCCTGTGTTCCTACGGGCATCTCCCCGATTTCGTCGAGCAGGATCGTGCCCCCTTCGGCCAGCTCAAAACAGCCGGTGCGCCGCTCCAGTGCTCCCGTGAAAGCGCCCTTTTCGTGGCCGAAGATCTCGCTTTCGATCAGGGTTTCAGGAATGGCGGCACAGTTGATGGCGACAAAGGGCCGCTCTCGGCGGGGACTCAGTTGATGGATGGTGCGAGCCACCAACTCCTTGCCGGTGCCGCTGGCTCCCGTAATCAGCACGGACGCCGTGCTGGGGGCAACCAACTCGATCAGCCGGAAAATCTCCTGCATTTTGCGCGACGCCCCGCGGAGTGTGCCCAGCGACCCGGAATCCCGCAGCTTGCGGCGCGCACTTTCCAGTTCCGCGCGCGTTCCCACCAGGGTGGACGCGTTCTGCAGCATCGTGCGCAGGCGGTTGGTGTCGATGGGTTTAGTGATGTAGTCATATGCGCCCATGCGCATGGCCTGTACTGCGCTATCGATCGTCCCCTGCGCGGTGACCAGAATCACCGCCATGGCCTCGGATTGCTCCCCCAAACGCTCCAGCAGCTCGATGCCTCCCATGCGCGGCATCTTGAGATCGGTGATCACAATCGAGGGCACCCACTGTGCCGCTTTCTCCAGGCCTTCCACGCCGTCGCGGGCGGTTTCGGCCCGATATCCCCAGGAGAAAATCAACTCCGCCAGGCCTGTACGTTCGTTTTCTTCGTCCTCAACAATCAATACCTTTTCGTGGCTCATCCCTTAGGTTCTGTTCGCTTTCTCAGTGTTTTTGTTCGCCGCGGCCGCAGCCAAACTACAACCATACGCGGCCAGCTTCATGTGGGGCAAGGTCGGGTGGCGAGGGGTGTCCATGAACCTGGCGCTTCGGCCGCATGGGGCGGGCGACTCCTCCATTGTGATATCAATTTGAGACAAAAGACATTCCTGGATCGGGAAACTACAAACTATTCGGTTGTCAGATCAGGCAATTCCTGAAATCGTTCTTTCGCTTTAAGATTGCGGTGCGTTAGAATGCGAGCTTCCCGGCAGAGGTTCAAGCGGTTGATCATGCGCTTTCTTCAGCGCAGCCTGCGCTGCCAAAGCGGGGCTAAGACCGTGCGTAAATCATTTGGAGGATGGAATGTCAGTTTGTTCTAGCTTGACCAAGGGCCGCGCCGTCGCCGGCCTATTGGTGGTTCTAGCAGTGTCACTCATCTCGAGTCGTGCGCTCGCACAAAGCGATTCGAATCCGAAATATGATTTCTTTGTGGGGTATCAGTGGTTGCATCCCGGCGGGACAGTTCCTGCGGTCGGCGGCGATCCCTCCAGTCCCACTGCCTTTCAAGTCCCGGATATGGCCAAGGGGTTTGGCCTGGCCTTCACTTACAATTTCGATCCGCATTGGGGAGCGGAGGCTGACCTCGGTCAGAACTGGGGAAACGACAATTACGAGACCACGTATTCGGTTGGGCCACGCTTCATATGGCGCACGGATAACGCCAACTACTTCCTGCATACTCTGATAAGTCTGAATCGAGTGAGTGTCGGAGGGCTCTCCACCGGCAATGGAATTGGATCCATCCTCGGTGGAGGAATGGATCTGCCCATCAGCAAGAAGGTGGCATTTCGCTTGTTTGAAGCCGATTATGTCTGGGGCCGGCACAACTATTCCGATTTCGCCGACCCGGATTTTTCGAATCTGCGGCGTGTTTCGTTTGAAGGCGTCCGCCTGCGCACCGGACTTGTTTTCAGCTGGGGAGGAGCGCCAGCGTTAGCGCCGGCCGCCAGTTGTTCGGTGCAGCCGGGTGAAGTGCTCATGGGCGAGCCCATCACCGCCACGGTCGCTGTCAGCAACTTCAACCCCAAGCATACCGTCACGTATGCCTGGAGCGGCAATGGAGGTCAGATTACCGGAAAAGACACGACCGCCCAGATCGATACCACCAACGCGGCCCCCGGCAGCTACATCGTGACCGCCCACGTGACCGACGCCAGAGAGAAGAGCAACAACGTCGCGAGCTGCACGGCCAACTTTACAGTGAAGCCGCTGCCGCCGAAGAACCCGCCCACCATATCCATTTCTGCCACCCCAACCGGCTTGCAGGCGGGTGGAACCGTAAACTTGTCAGCCAACTGCGCCAGTCCCGATAATGTTGGAGTCTCAGTAGCTAGTTGGACCGCCAGCAGCGGAACTGTTTCCGGAGCCGGCAGTTCAGCCACGCTGGACACTACTGGCACTTCTCCTGGTGCGATCACGGTCGGCGCTACCTGCACCGACACTCGCGGTCTCAGCTCTCAAGCCACCACCGGAGTGATGATCGAGAACCCGCCACCGCCGCCGGTCAATC